>Ga0187780_10002129_pt1 | contig 14916 bp, 14 predicted proteins | sample 1015_Q2_SP10_20__FD_132429 | JGI IMG/M metagenome (GOLD analysis project Ga0187780, IMG submission 132429) | Tropical peat soil microbial communities from peatlands in Department of Meta, Colombia - 1015_Q2_SP10_20_MG | ecosystem: Environmental > Terrestrial > Soil > Wetlands > Peat | place... | reverse complement strand
TAGAACGTCTGGATTTGGATCGTCGGGTAGTCAACCTCGGGTAGCGCCGAGAGCGGCAGAAAGCGAAATGCCAAGATCCCGGAGAGCAGGATCGCAACCATCAGCAGCGAAGTCGCTACCGGCCGCTCGATGAACGGGCGCGACGGGTTCATCGCTTAGTTCTCCGCCGCAACGCTCACTTTCGTACCGTCGCGCAGCTTGTCCGCTCCGTCGGTTACCACCCGCTCACCAGCTTCCAGCCCCGAGAGGGCCGCCACCATCGTGCCTTCGGCCGGACCGATCTTGACCGGCCGCATCGCCACCGTCTTATCCGTCTTGACGACGTATGTGAAGGTGCCTTTGGATCCGCGTTGGATCGCGGCGCTGGGCACCGCGACTGCACCCGTAAGCACGTCGATACGCAACACCACATTGACGAACTGGTTAGGAAACAGGCTCTCGTTGGCATTGGGAAACAGTGCCTTGAGGTTCACCGTGCCGGTGCTCGTATTGATCTGACTGTCGATCGCGAGCAACGTACCCGTATCGAGAAGGCGCGTTCCGCTGCGATCGTAAGCCTGCACCTGCAGCTTAGCCCCCGCACGCTGGCGGGTCAGCACCGCGGGAAGGTCGTCTTCTGGCAGAGCAAAAACGACCGTCATCGGCTGCATGCGGGTTATAACCGCAAGGTTTGCCGTGCCGCTGCCGGCCTGAATAATGTTGCCTGGGTCCACCAGGCGCAGCCCGATGCGGCCATCGGTTGGCGAGACAATTCGGCAATAACCAAGATTGATACGAGCTGTGTCGACCTGCGCCTGGTCAACTCGCACCGCCGCTATATCCTGCTGGACGATCCATTTTTGATCCTCGGCCTGCTGGCGCATGATTGATTTTTTTTGCACCAGTTCGTCGTAGCGCACAAGGTCCATCTGTGCTTCTTGCAGTGCGGCCTGGTCTTTGGCCAACTGGCCCTCGGCCTGTGCAAGGGCCGCCTCGTAGGGACGAGGATCGATCTGCACCAGTAGATCGCCCTTTTTTACCCTCTGGCCCTCCACGAACGCCACCTGCGTCAGCTGTCCGCTGACTTGCGCCTGTATCGTCACCGTGGCCAGTGGCGTCACGGTCCCCAACGCGTTTTCGGTGACCTTGATGTCCTGGTTCACGACGGTCGCGACCCCGACGGGCACCACATCAGTATCCCGCAAACCGCGCCCCGCGCGTCGAGATCCCTCATCCGACGGCGCGGTTATCGACTCGGCGGGCTTATGAAAGATCCAGGCGACAATGCCGATGGCCAACACGACAACCAACACGGCCAAAGGCCAGCGTTTGCGCAGGGCGTTTCGGGCGCTGCTCGAAGCAGGTGACATTGTGGAAGAGGCGTCGTTCATCACAATTGATTTGCCATGAGTTGGTGCATCGGGCCAAGCCACCCGCGACCCACCGCCGGCCGCCCGCAGATGCAAGGCAGCCAATACCAAAGGTCGCATTTTAGGCGAAGGGACCTTGCACAAAGGCAGAAAGTGCGGAACAAAAGTAAAACTTTGCTACCGGTTTTCTAAAGTGTCGCTCGCGTGGGAACCATTGGAACATGCTTTTTGTCTGAGCCCTCTGGCCGAGGCGCTCTTGCACGCTGCGCGAAGGCGATAGGCGTCAGGGCTTCTGATCGTCGATTGTTGACGATCCGGACCGCTTGGGCCGATCTTTGCCGACGCTTTTCACTGCTTCTAAGCGCTCCTGTGACGCGGGCTGCGGCAATGTCCAGTCAGAGCGCTGGGGTCAACACGCCTGCGGCGATGGACGGGCCGAATCAAGCGAAGAGAACTGCCTTTATACCTTAGCGGTCGTTGCTTGATTGCAGGCGTCGGAAAATCGTCGACCCAGGTTAGCGAAAATGGGCGCGCGCAAGTTTCGACCCTGCAAGATTGCGGGCCAGAGCCCGACGTTGAGCGCTCATCCGCACTGTGGCCAAACCTCGACGAGTTCTCAGGACGAAGCAAGGATTGACATCGTCTCTTGCTATCCGAATCGGCAATGCTGTTATGCAATCTCGCGCCGACTTGATCCGGTTGCTTCGTTCGCGAGCAGATCGACAGCACGAGCAACCCGCGGAAAGATGCGGGTATGAGTCATGCGCCGAAATGCGCCGGGAACGTCAGTGTGTGTATGCCGATCCCGATCGAATTTCGCAGCGATCGACGAATCTGCGCCACAATATGCGTGCCAGACGTCGGCGCCCCGCCTTTGAGCCGCGATGCACAGGCAAGGCAACCGTGCGATCCTATCGCCAACGGACATGGCGGTGGGGACGGCACCGCGGAACTTAGTTCGCTTGAGCTAGCGCTTGGATCGCGCGCAATCCGCGCGCAATTGAGCTAGCGCCGGCTCTGTGGGTTTTGGATTTACCGGGCGCACTCGCCCAGACCGATGAAGTGCAAGTGGTAGCGGACAAGAGTGCACGATACCGTTGGCATCGAGAATCGAGTTTGCAGCAGTCTATGGGCCAGAAACAAAAAGCGATGGCAATCGAAGGTGCAGCTGCACGCTTTTTCGATAAAGACGGTGCGCCCAAGATTGCGGCGTCGCTGCGCAACAATCGGCAACGCCTTCGCCTGGCTGCGGCTTGGGATAACGTTTTGTCGATCCTTCCATCAAGAAGCTGCAAAGGAAGATTGCAACACTCATCGCTGATGGGTAAGACTTGTGTGCCTCTTCGGCGTTGGTTATCGCCACTAACGGCAACGCGAGAAAAAAGCCGCTATGGATGAGGGCCGCGAAACGCTAGCGCCCGTAGTGGACGCACTTCAGCCCGATGCATCCTCGCCGCCTTCTGCGCCGCCAAGCCGCGGGGCCGAGCGGGTTACCACCGCGCAATTTCTGCAATTGTTTTCCGCGGTCATGCTGCCAATGTTCCTGGCAGTCGTCGACCAGACCTTGTTGGCTACCGCCACACCGAGTATCGCCGCCGAACTTGGGGGTCTACGCGATACGACCTGGATCGCCTTGGGTTACATGATCGCGCTAACGGTTACCGCACCCTTGTACGGACGCGTGGGCGACCGTTTTGGGCGTCGCGACATGTTGCTGCTATCGATGACGCTGTTTGCTCTGGGCTCCTTGGGCTGCGGTCTGGCGCCCAACCTGGGTCTGCTCGTCGCGGCTCGCGTTGTCCAAGGGGTCGGAGGCGGTGGTCTGGTAGTGCTGTCGCAGGCCCTTGTCGGCGAGCTCGTTCCGCCCCGCGAACGCGCCCGCTTTCAGGGCTACTTCGCAACGAACTATTCCCTCGCGTCGATTGGCGGCCCGATCATTGGCGGGCTCGTAGTGCATCATTGGAGCTGGCGCTGGTTGTTTCTGGCCAATGTGCCTTTATGCCTGATCGCCGCGTGGCGCGTACGCAAGCTGCCGCAAATGCACAACTTTGATGTGCGCCCGTTTGCCGATGCGCTCGGCGCAGTGCTCTTTTCTGCGGCAGCCGGGGTAACGCTCGCGTGGCTGAGCTTCGCCGGGCACCGCTTCGATTGGCTGTCGGCGCCCAGCCTAACGATGGTCCTGGCCGCTTCGGTACTTTGGTGGGCACTGTTTGACCGGGAAGCGCGGCACACCGATCCGTTTTTGCCAGTCGAATTGCTGCGCGACGCCTCTATCTCGCGTATGGCGCTGGCCGTAATCTGCTTCGGCGCTAGCATGTTTGCGCTGGTCTTTTTTCTGCCGATCTTCCTTCAGCTCGGGCACGGAACGAGTCCAAGCGAGTCCGGACTACTACTGTTGCCAGTGACAGTTGGCATCGTTGTGGGATCGACCGTTACCGGCAGGATCATTGCGCGTTTTGGCCAACCGGTGCCAATGCCCGTGGCGGGGCTCTTCATTGCAAGTGCCGCGCTGACGCTCTTGGCTTTGTTGCCGCTACAGGGCTTTGCGCTCGTCGCAGTAGGATTTGCCTGCGGAACCGGACTAGGAACGGTTATGCCAACCGCGCAGATCGTCGTGCAATGGCTCGCCGGGCGCCAGCGCTTGGGCGCGGCTGCCGCAGTGGTCACGCTGTCAAGATCGACCGGCGCAGCATTGGGAACGGCAATGTTCGGCGCAGTGGCCTTTGCGCTGTTGCCGGGCATCGATCTGAGCGCAATCGCGCTGGCTGCGCGCAACGGCGGCGCAGGCAACCCTGCGGGCGAAGTCGCGCCGTTGATTCAGCACGCATTTCGCGTCGGATTTGCCACCACGGCTCTCATTGCACTCTTGGGTGCGATCACGGCTTCGCGCATACGACGCATTCACCTGTGACGAACCGGTGACGCAACGGGCGCGGATCCCGCCTCGTCCAATCCGCAATTGTGTATCATCGCTCGTTTTTTCCACCCATCACTTTTTGCAAGGTGACTGCATGCTTCGAGCCCTTCCGATAATCGCTGCCGTGCTCTTTGCCGCCGGCGCATTTGCGCAAGAATCCGCCCCGGCATCTGGAACCGCGGCCCCAGCAAAGGCGAACACCCCCGCTGCGGCAAAGGACACCAACGCGGCCAGTGGCAACATCGCGGTGGTCAACGGCAAGCCGATCAAGCGTTCCGAGCTCGAACTCGTGATTCGTCAGATCAAGCAACCGGACACCCCGGATCTGCGCGCCAATCTTCGCGACAAGCTCATTGAGCTTGAAGTGCTGATGCAGGAAGCTAAGCGGCGCAAGATTACCGAGCGCGAAGATGTCAAATTCCAGGCAGACAATGCTGCGCGCACGGTGGTCATCCAGGCGCTGCTGCGGGACGAGATTGAGCAGCACAAGCCGACGGATGCACAGATCCAGGCCGAATACGACCGGGAGCGCAAGCTCGCCGGCGACAAAGAGTACAAGGTCCACCACATTCTCGTCGACACCGAACAGCAGGCCAAGGACATCATCGCCAAGCTCGACAAGGGTGAGAAATTCGAGGACCTTGCCAAGGGAACCAAGGATGTGGGCTCAGCTGCCAAGGGAGGCGAACTTGACTGGGCGCCACCCGCGGCCTACGTCAAGCCGTTCTCCGACGCGATGGTCAAACTCGAGAAAGGCAAGTACACGACCACTCCCGTGCAAAGCCAATTCGGCTGGCATGTGATCCGCCTGGATGACGTGCGCACGATGGAAGCGCCACCGCTTGACCAGGTCAAATCTCATATCGTCGAAGCCCTGCAGCAGCAAGAAGCCAAGGAATTTGTCGAGTCTCTGAAAAAGAAAGCGACGATCAAGTAGTTGTCCTGCGCTGCAAGCGCAACAAAGGGCTTTGCGGTCAGACCGCAAAGCCCTTTTTGCTTTTTTTCGTTCGGTCAATCGCCGCCCCGGCCCAACCGTTCAAGAAGAACACCGCGCAAATGTGATCACGCGGGCACGCTCATAGCGCGCGGCTTGCTACAACGAGGCTATTTACAATCGCCTCTTTGCTCTAAGACGTCTTTGCTAGCGGGGAGCCCGCAGTAACGAGCCGTATCGGCCATCAACAAGAAAGGTCGCCAAAAAGGGCGATCGCCGCGACCAACACCGCGTTGGTGCTACTACCGCGCGCGCCTTCTTTTACGCCAACGGCGGACCCTCTGCCGCCCTGTCGCTGAGGCCCAAAGCCGAGGCGGACCGGCGCCCCAATTACTGGCAAAGCGAGAATTTTTCTTTTCATTTTGTCATTCGCATCAGTCTGGATGCTCGCCCATTCGGGTCGCCGGTGGGCTATGAGCCGATATAGGTCCGACCTACCCCTTTTTATTTCCTAGTTTGAAAAAAACTTACTTTAAATCAATAGGTTATTAAAAAATTCGGAGAAAGCACAGACACTGCCTTTTGCCGCTTTTTGTCATCCCTTTTTGCCCCGGATACGTTATGCTGCTATGCAACATGCATAAGGAGTCGCTGTCATGACCGAGCAATCGCCAGCACTTGGTGGGCAGTTTAAGCAACCCGGCCCTGGAGCTTTGACTCCAACGGTTTTGCCCCTTGCGCTTGGTTCGCGGGTGGCAAATATCGTGCTCAATGCGCAGGTGCAGGCAGCCTACGCATGCGCCGTTGCGGCACGGGCGCGCGCGCAAAGCGCGGGCGCGTGCATCGAGCGCTCCTGGCCCGACACCCCCGTGCGCCGACTCGTGCTTGATATCTACCGGGCACAGGAACAATCGGCCGACGCTATGGCGCATAAAGTGCTCGAGGATGCGCGCCGCCGTTGCGGCCTGGCTTTTGCTCGTTGTTACTAGGTAGGAGCCCAATTGACCGGGCATCGGGTGGCGGTCGACGCTTGCTCGGGGTGAAAAACTCCCAAAGCTATTGCGCTTAGGGCTCTTTGGCGGCTTCGGCAGACCGTACCATAGCGCCCTCATGGATAAGCTCATTGAGCAAGTAGCGGGCTTGCTGCTTGTCGCGGCAATTGTGGCGATCGTCGCCCGGCGTTTGCGCATGCCCTACGCGACGGGCTTGGTGGTAACAGGCATCGCGCTGGCCGCCTCGCCCTTTGCGCCGCGAGTTGCGATGACGCGCGAGCTGATCTTCACCATATTGCTTCCACCTTTGATCTTCGAAGCGGCGCTATTTTTGCCTTGGCGGCTGCTGCGCCGAGAAGTGTTGCTTGTGCTGGTGATGGCCACCGCGGGCCTTGCATTGGCGGCGGCCGTAACCGGATTGGGGTTGCACTGGTTCGCCAACTGGCCGCTGATCGCCGCGGCCGCATTTGGCGTGTTGATCTCGGCCACGGACCCGGTTTCGGTAATCGCAATGTTCCGGGAAGTGGGCGTCAAGGGACGGCTGCGCGTGTTGGTCGAGGCCGAGAGTCTCTTTAATGACGGCACCGCTGCGGTGCTTTTTGCGCTAATTCTTGCTGCGTACCACGGTGGCCAGCCCACACCGCTTCAAGCACTCTCCGAGTTCGTGTTCACCACCGTCGGCAGTGTGATCTGTGGTGCGCTGGTGGCACTGCCTCTTACGTTTTTGTCGGCAAGAAGTGCCGATCACCTCGTCGACATTACTTTTACGAGTGTTGCCGCGTATGCGTCGTTTTTGCTAGCGGAGCATTTTCACGCATCCGGCATCCTGGCAACCCTCACTGCGGGTCTTATCGTGGCGCAGCGCGGCGCGTCCGGCATGATTGCAGCCAAGGGACGCGAGGCGGTCGAGGCATTTTGGGAAGTCGTTGCATTCTTCGCAAATTCATTGGTCTTCTTGCTCATTGGCATGCATGAGGCCGAACAAAACCTCCTGTCGGTGGGAACCGACATCGCCATTGCAATCGTCCTGGTGACGGTAGGACGCGCCCTGACCATCTACCCGCTGTCAGCAATGTTCCGAACAAGCCGCTGGAGAATTCCGGTCGCGCACCAGCACGTGCTCTTTTGGGGCGGATTGCGCGGAGCTCTTGCTCTTGGCCTTGCGCTTGGACTGCCCGAGGAATTTCCGTTTCGCGAACGCATCGTCAGCGTCGCGTTCGCGGTGGTGACGTTCTCCCTGATCGTCCAGGGACTGACCATTGCTCCGCTGCTCGCAAGGCTTGAGCTGCTTCGCGAGGCGAGCGTGCATCCGAGAAAGACAGGTCCGTAACGCGGGCGACGATACTTGCTCGTTCGTTTGCCCAAACTTTCGCAACGCGATGAAAAACCGTCCAACATGATCACCCGCCTGGCAGCGGGCGCTTTTGGGTGGCGCGGGCAAACGCTCGTACTGTGGACGCTACTGTCGCTTGCCCCGGCGGGCGTGTGCGCCGCCTCGGGCGACGAGGTAAGCGCCCCAGCCGCTTCCTGGATCGGCGCGCCCCCGATATGGAACCTGCACGGCCAATTTACTAACGTACTGCAATACCACCCGGCTTTCACCTCTCCATACCAAGGTGCCAACAGCTTGGATCCGGGTAACAACGGCAAGGAGACGACGGACGTTACGGCCTTTGCCGGCATTGGGCTTTGGAGCGGCGCGGCCGCATATGCCAATCCCGAGATTGACCAAGGTTTTGGCTTGAGCGACACCCTTGGCGTTGCCGGCTTTCCAAGTGGCGAGGCCTACAAGGTTGGGGCGCGCAACCCGTACTTTCGCCTGCCGCGTGCGTTCGTACGCCAGGTCATTGGCCTAGATGGAACACAGCCCCCGTCCGGCATCGAAGATGGCCCCAACCAGCTTGCCGCGTCAATGCCTGCCGACAATCTCACCATAACGATCGGCAAATTTTCGGTCGTCGATATCTTCGATAACAACAGTTACGCACATGACCCTAGGACCGATTTTATGAACTGGTCCATCATTGAAAGTGGTGCCTTTGACTACGCCGCCGACGCCTGGGGCTATACCTATGGTGGCGCGGCCGAATGGACACAGTCGTGGTGGACCGCCCGCGGTGGTTTTTTTGCCTTATCCAAGGTGCCCAACAGCAAGGACATCGACGGGCAGTTTCGCCAGTTTTCGATCGTCGCAGAGTTCGAGGAGCGGCACCAGCTCGGGGGCCAACCCGGCAAGCTCAAGGTGCTCGCGTTCTTGCTTCGTGGCCGCATGGGCAGCTACGAAGATGCCGTGGCTCTTGCGCGCGAAACCTCTAGTACGCCTGCTACGGCGCTCGTTCGTCGGTACTCTTCGCGACCGGGCCTGGCGTGGAATCTGGAGCAGGCGCTGACCTCCGATCTTGGCCTCTTTGCTCGCGCCAGTGTCAACGACGGAACGCGGGAGACTTTCGATTTCACTGACATCAACCGCTCGCTGGCAGTGGGGCTGAGCCTGCGCGGTGAGCGCTGGAGTCGACCAGACGACGCTATTGGGCTAGCGGCCGTCACCAACGCACTGTCAAGCGCCGCGCACGATTATTTTGCCGCAGGTGGCCTCGGTGTGCTCGTCGGCGATGGTCAGCTGCCCGACTATGGTCGGGAAAAGATCCTCGAGACCTATTACTCGATGAAGCTCATCGAGCACCTGACCATTTCGGCCGACTTCCAGTATGTCGTGGACCCCGCGTACAACCGCGATCGCGGTCCGGTCGCGATTTTCGGTCTGCGTGTGCACGCGCAATTCTGAACGCACACACCTTTACGCAGTCGACGCAGGTTGCCCCGTCTCGGACCCGTCGGCGCTTTGCCGGCCGCAGCAGCCGCGCATGCCCGCTCGCACTCGTTCACGTTCCTCAGGACTCATCTGCTCCCAGCGCTCGGCCAAGCGTCGGCGCCAGTGCATGCCAGCGTACCCGCCGCGCAAGCCCCCAAAAAGAATTCGGCAAAGTAACAAAAGGCCGGCGGCTTGGACGAAACTGATCTGCGACCATCCAAATAGCGGCGGCGCGAGCCAGTTCCAAAGACTCATGACGATCACGCTTAGCGCGGCAATCATTACCACCGCGATTACCAAGAACCTCACCACCCAACGCCACCGATTCGAAACCATGACCTTCACCCTATTGTTGAATGAATTTCCTCATAAATATCTTGCAGTCGCTCTCGCAGATGCAAGACCGCATAGCGCTTGCGAGCCAGCAGGGTATTGATGCTCACCCCGGTTTGTTGCGCTAATTCCCGAAAACTCTTTCCCTCCAATTCATGCGCGATAAATACCTCGCGCTGCACCGCCGGCAATTCGTCCAAGGCGGCGTCGAGCTCCTCAAGCAGCATCCGGCGTGCAAAAAGGGCCTCGGGGCCCGCATCTGGCGAAGGCAGCATTTGCTCCAGGTTATCTGCCTCCTGCTGCTCTAACTCGGGCGTTGCATCAATTTGCCTGAGAGTTTCGCGATTCTTGCGAAAGCGATCGATGATCCGGTTGCGTGCGACGCGAAACAACCAAGCACTGACCTGTTCAATGGGTTGCAACAGCCGTGTTGCGGCGATCAACTCGTAAAAAACCTCTTGCAGTATGTCTTCGGCGTCGCCGGCATCGGGCACGCGTCGCCGAATAAAGCTGCGCAGCCGATTGCGCTCCCGCGCAACGACCTCGCTAATGCGCTCGTCTTGGCCGTTCATCGTTGCAGGAACGTTCGCCGACAGGTCGGTTGCTGCATCCATGCAAGGGTAGACGATCGAGGCGCCCAAATATTGCACGGCACCCGTGGGGGCGGTATGCGCCGCGATCGGTGAGTTTTTTCAGGGAAACCCGTAACTCCCCGCCGGGCGCTATTGCTATTGCTTAGGAGCGTTGCCGGGCTTCCACTTAATGCTGCAGCCAATTGAGGCTGCCAAGGCCGCGCTTGGCGGCGAGCCTGCAAGCAGGCGGTCGGTAGCCACGCGCAAGTCAGCCCCCGTTGCCGGCGGGCCCCCTGGGCGAGTCGCGTCGAACTGCCCGTGGTAGTACAGGTGCAGTTGACCATCGTACAGGTACGGATCGGGGGTGCAGGCCGCATCGTAGGCATGCGCCACCTTCTGATCGGTATCTACCAGGTACGGGAACGAAAGGTGGCGCGCCACCTCGGCAATATGTTCGGGCGTCTCCTGGGGATAGGCGATCGGATCGTTGGGGTTGATGGCAATGACGCGGATTCCGCGCGATGCGTAGTCCAGTGCGTAGCGCTGCAGCGCATCGCGCATGTGCAGTACGTACGGACAATGGTTGCAAATAAATATAACTAGAGTGCCAGCCGAGCCGGCCAAATCGCGCAACCGGGCCGGACGGCCCTCCCCGTCGGGCAACTCGAAGTTCGGCGCCTGGGAACCAAGTTCGACCGGATTGGACTTTGCCGCCATGCGACCCCCCATTGCCTTAAAGACGAGCCGCCAAGCGGCAGCCGCAAGATCAAGTCGCCACGGACAGTACCATTGCGTCGCTCACCTCGCAACGGCGGCAGCTTGCCTGACGCCGTCACGAGCACCAAAACGGGGAGGCCACGCAGCCAGCACTGCCCCAATGTCGCAAATGGGATGCAGCAAGTTGCGGCTGCTAGACCCGCCTAGCCTCGCTTATCAACCATTGCACAGTTGCGAATGTTCTTGTGCAATAGCCAATGCAACAAACGTACCCAAGGAGATCAAGATGCGCTCACTGCGCAAACCCCTGGCCAAGATCGCTTTTCCGGCGCTCATCGCCCTTGTCTTTAGTTGCGCGTCTTTGACCGCGACCGCTGCTTCTCGGGAAGAGCTCGATGCGCACGTGCGCGAAGCGGTTCAAAACCTGTATCGGTACAGTCCAGCGGCCAAAGAGCTCGCCGAGAAGGCGTCGGGAATGCTGGTCTTCCCCAACATTATCAAGGCTGGGCTTGGCGTCGGCGGTGAGTTCGGAGAAGGTGCGCTGCTTGTTAGCGGCCAGACCGTCGCTTACTACAACATCGCGTCGGCCTCTATTGGTTTGCAGCTTGGCGTGCAAGAAAAGAGCGTCGCGATCTTGTTCATGACGTCCGAGAGCTTGGCAAAGTTTCGCGAAAGCAAAGGTTGGAAGGCGGGGGTCGATGGTTCCATTGCGATCGCCACCTTGGGCGCAGGCAAGTCGCTAGACACCGAAACGGCCCGCAAACCCATCATTGGCTTTGTTTACTCTAACAAAGGTCTTATGTACAACCTGACGCTGGAAGGCTCGAAGATCACTCGCATAGAGAAGTAATCGCCCCAGGCACGCTCATCGCCTGAAATGCCAGGGGAAACTTGCCCTTCTTTTGCGCTGATATCCCAGGCGCGCCCGGAAAATGAGTGTGTTCGCCATCAGCGCAAATCGAGTCGGGTTCATGCGAAAGCGCATATCGGTCGCGGATCTCCGCATCGGCATGTACATCGAGGAGTTCTGCGGATCCTGGATGGACCATCCGTTCTGGTGCGCCCATTTTGTCGTAGACAATGAAATCGACCTGCGCAAAATTCAAAATAGCGCGGTCGCCGAAGTGTGGATCAATGCAAACCATGGCGTAGACGTCGAATCCACGGGTAGCACGCGTGCACAGCGTGTAGAAACCGACCCGCGATCTGAAGAGCGACGACAAAAGGCTGTGGCCGGCGCATTACCCTAGCCTTTTTACAATTCCCAAGACAGCTTGGCAGCGACACCGGCGCAGGTGCGCAGGCATCGCGGCCATGGGTCGTTCGCGCAAGATTCTCATTAGCGCATTGGGCTAAGCTCGCCCCAAACCTAGCGCAGATCTCGCGCAAAATTTGCTCGCAAACCCAGCTCGAGTAGGCTTTTGCGGCTGATGCAAGATGTGCGAGGGCGAGTGCGCCGGCCGGCGGCTCGGCGGTGGGAGGGCCACAACAAACGTCAACCCCCACGCACTTTTCGCCCAGTGCCCGCTTGTATCGTTGCGCAGCTTCGCAGACCGCTTGGCGATGCAAGGCTTACTTTTTTAGCAGATCACGGATTTCCCGCAGCAGTACTTCCTGTGGCGGCGGTGGCGCGGGAGCTGCTTCCGCGCGCTTCTTTAGCGAATTGATTGCCTTCACAACCATAAAGATCACGGCGGCAATAATCGCAAAGTCCACTACGGTTTGAATGAATTTGCCGTAGCTGACGACGACCGCAGCGTTCGGACCCGCACTTGCTTTGAGCGTCAAAACCAGTCCTGAGAAGTCGACCCCGCCAATTAGCACACCGATAGGCGGCATCACAACGTCGGTAACCAACGACGTGACGATCTTGCCAAATGCCGCGCCGATGATGACACCGACCGCCATGTCAACGACATTACCCCTGATGGCAAATTCTTTAAATTCCTGAAGCATGCTCATGTCTGGGTTCCTCTCCGATTGAAAATGCCAATGATTGTTTTTGGCACTACGCATCATACGGCGACGCCGGCGCTTAATTTCGAGGTGCGCTGGTTTGCAGGTTGCTCAGTTTCCTGCCCAACGCGCAAGGTCTAAATCGCATGTGGTATGCCCCCGCCTGCGCGCCAGCGTGTTCTCAACCTCGGGCAGGTCGAGGTCTATCGGCACGAAGTCCGAGCTTGCAAGCAACTGTCGAATTGACCCAGTGCCTGCCACGCGGTAGTGTCATGGCACGAAAGCCAAACGCACCACTTGTGCCCCGTGCTTGATGGGTATCAAGAGGCGCCCGTGTCCCGGGCGTCAAACTGACTACGTTTTGCAAGGTTCAAAAGCGGCCGTTGCCGGACCAGCGTGGCGGCGAATGAGCGCTGTGCAATGGATATTGTCATCGGAGAAAGAAGTATGAAAAGCACTTGGGTTCTGATTGCCAATGCTACTCAAGCGCGCTGCTATACGCGTGAACACGCTAACTCCCCATGGACCGAGGTAGCCAAGTTCGAGGACGCCTGGGGTCGCGCCAAAGGATCGGATCTGGCAGAGGACCGGTCGGGTTATGAGGGCACCAGCCTATCGCGCGCTGGCACGGCGTATACCCCGCGTGTCGATGTCAAGAAAAAGGAACACGAGAGTTTTGCCCGACAGATGGCGCACTATCTAAACGAAGCCGTCGGCGCGCATCGCTGCGAAGAGATCGTCATCTTCGCTTCCAACCCGTTTTTGGGAGAGGTCAAGTCCTTCCTTAATGAACATGCGAGTCGAGCGCTTGGCAGAAGTTTGGCGGTAGACCTGACGAGCTTTACGGGCCCAGAGTTGGCGCGTCGCATTGAGCAGCACCTATTGCCGCCGCGCTAACAGCCAGAAGACGCGGGAGGAAAGGGCGGTAAGCGGCCAGAGGATTTTCAAACCGCAAAATCGCGCCCGCGGCATCGCCGTTGCGCTGCACTTTGACCCTTGTTCGTTCGCGCAACGGCTCGAAGGCGCCAATACGCATCAGGTGGTACCAAGCGCATTTAGAGGGCAAAAATTAGTCACCCGGCGGCAGCTTCGATCGGCCTTGCGACGGCGCTGCAAGCTTGCTTGCAAGCAAGGAAGCTCTCTTAACTTGCGGTGCTATCCGTTTTTAAGGCGATGCGTCACCAGTAGGAGGGATCGGGTCAAAACAGGGGAGTTCAAAGGCGCTAACTCGCAGCACCAATTGTTCTATTGACCCCCATAGCGGAACAAGGAAGCTTTATGGGCACGTCGGCTGTCTATTCCGAGCAGACGGAGCAGTTCGTAACTCAATTGGATACCGCCATAGGAGCGCATCTGGAGTGGATGCGGCGCGTGCTGCGCTGCGCGGTGCTGCAGGAGACGCCCGGTGCCGAGCTTTTGGCTCCCGATGCCTCGAAGCGTTGTCGATTTGGGCAATGGTTGCGGAAGAATCGCGACACGTTCGAGGAGCTTGACCCCGTCGCAACGGCGCTCGTGCTTCGCGAGCATGAGCGCATGCACGACGCGGCGCGCGCACTTTGTTCTGCGGTGCTGGCCACTGGCCGCGGGATGCGCACGGATTTCGAGGCGTTTGAAGCCGCGCAGTCAACTCTGGTCAGCACCATGGAGCACTTAAAGACACGACTGCTCGCAGAAAGTGCGCGCTACGATGCGCTCACAAGTCTGCCGCTTCGCTATGGTCTGGAAGAGGAATTTGTGCGCTGCCGCGCGGTCGCGCAACGGCATCGAGTTCAGCTCGTGCTGCTGCTGGCCGATGTGGACCATTTCAAGGCGGTCAACGACGCGTACGGCCATGCCGTAGGAGACCAGGCACTGCGTCACATTGCGTATATCTTCTTGCAACACTCGCGCGCCGACGAACCGGTATTTCGCTTCGGCGGTGAAGAGTTTCTCGTCCTATTGCAGGCCAGCGGCACCGATGGCGCCGCTCAGGCGGCCGAGCGTTTGTTCCAGTCACTTCGTAATTCGCCCCTCGCACTCGAGGACGGGACGGTCCTGAATTTGCGTATAAGCGCGGGCTTGGCAACCGTCGGGCGTGATGAGAAGATGGCCGAGGCGATCGATCGTGCGGATCGCGCTATGTACGCTGCTAAGGCGGCTGGCCGCGATCGTTGGGCCTGGGCTGAGGCTTGAGCGCCGGCTAACGTGGCATCGTTACGATCCACCGCGCGACTTCGGCGCCTTGAACAGCCTCGGGCGTAGTTTTGCCATGCCCTCCAGGCGCCGACTCGCGCCCCGCACGCTGCCACGCGGGGGCACGATGATCGGTCTGTCGGATAGCAGTGAACCTCGGAT
>Ga0187780_10002128_pt1 | contig 14920 bp, 12 predicted proteins | sample 1015_Q2_SP10_20__FD_132429 | JGI IMG/M metagenome (GOLD analysis project Ga0187780, IMG submission 132429) | Tropical peat soil microbial communities from peatlands in Department of Meta, Colombia - 1015_Q2_SP10_20_MG | ecosystem: Environmental > Terrestrial > Soil > Wetlands > Peat | place... | reverse complement strand
CGCCAGTCGAATCCGCCCGCGTCCGTCCCGAAGACAATTTTCACGCCTTTTTTCAAAGCTAACTGAAACGCGGCCTTTTCCGTCTCCACCATTTTCGGCCAGTTGCCCTGACGACCGCCGGCTACATACGCGCCCACGGCAATCGTGGGAACCCAGGGGATGCCGCGGCGAACCATTTCCTCCATTTGCGGTTCGGTGAGGCCGTCGCCGTGTTCGATGGTGTCGGCACCCGCACGCAGAGCAGCCGCAATGCCATCGCTTCCAATCGCGTGGGCAGCGACTTTCTTGCCGAGGCGATGCGTTTCTTCGACAATCGCCCGTGCTTCTTCATCCGTGAAATTCACGTGGCTGTGGAGCACGCCATCGGGTTCATAGAAGTAGCCATGGTCGGAGTAATACTTGATCCAGTCCGCGCCAAACATGACCTGCTCGCGAATAGCTTTGCGGATTTCTTCCGGCCCGTCTACGTATTGAACGCCTTGCGGGATGCGGATTTCCCAGGAGTAACCGAGCGGGCCGTACATGCCGGTAGGAGTCATGGCGCGCGTGGCAACCTGCATGCGCGGGCCGGGAATTTCGCCGTTATTGATGGCGTGCTTGACGTCCACGTCCGCGTACATGGCTCCTTCGGTTTCCAGGTCGCGCAAGGCCGTAAAACCATGAGCGAGCGCAATCTGGGCGTTGCGGGCCGCAAGAATGGCGCGATACGGAATCGACTGCTTGAGGAGCTGTTTGTCGTAATCCTCGGAGGTAATGTCGCCTTGAAGAAGGACGTGCGTGTGCGCATCGGTAAACCCGGGGAGAACAGTCGCGCTCGATAGATCGATAAGTTGCACTCCCGCGGGCTGGGCTCCGCCCGGAGTGACGCTGGCGATTTTGTCGCCCTCGATAAGAATGAGCGCATTGAAAATGGGAACGTCGCTCTTGCCGTCGATCAAATGGCCGGCGCGGATGGCGATCCGCTTGGCAGCGGGTGCGGGAGATTGTTGCGCCCGAACCCCGGCAGTGAGCATACAGACGGACAGAGTGAGGCCGAGAACCATCAGGCGAGAATGGCGATTCATGATTGCCTCCGGTAAACGCGTCAGCGTAACAGAGGCAGGGAGAAAGAAAAAGGCCAGCCGCTCTCTCAGGACGGCTGGCCTTTAGCTCTCAAGGCAGAATCAGGATGTGGCGGACAGCCAGCGCAAATCCCGAAACTGTTGCTCTGGCAAAGAGCGATGAAGCAGAAACAAATCAACGAGCCGGCTGCGAATCCGGACGACGGATTGGCCGCCGGGCTAAATCCTCGACCAAGGCCACGCTGCGCCGTGTCGCGAGCATCACTGGGTGCTGGCTAGCCGCCAGCCGGGTAACTCCCACCTCCCAGGTCTTCTGGAGAAGGTAGAGCGAGGCGATAAATACGGCGATGGCCGCAAACCCCAAGATGAAGAGTGCAAAGGCCGCGAGAAGCTCGCGGACGGCGTAGAACTGGAAGGCGGCGAGAGCGAGTAGAAACAGCCACATCCATTTCCGGCGATTGTCTTTCTGAATCATTCCTTAAACGACTCCCCCTTCCCAAGGACCCCAGCATCTGCACGCAGGCCGATGAGAGGATTCAAAACTCTTCTGAAATGCCCCTGACCGAAGGAGCCATCTCCTCGACCTGGCCTATTAGACAGGATGCGCGCAGGGAAACCTATGGTACAGGAGCATCAAATTCTGAAGAAAACGAATCTCCTAGTACCAGCGGAGCGGAGAACTTAACAATGTTTAGTAGATTGAATCTAAAGGCTTTGTGGAATGAACGATCCTGGTATCGTTTTCGCCTTAAATTCGATGGACAGGTCCTGTGGAAAAACCTGCCCTTTGGGACAGGGTACAGGTGTTGGGAATTCCCAAAATGGAACTGCGCCAGCGGCCAAACTGGGCCAACCGCCGTGGTCCAAATCTCGCGAATTCTGGAGTGCTCAGGCCTTCTTGATCAGCCGGGTGATCCAGACCAGGATCACCGCGCCCACGAACGCCACAATAATCGAACCGATCAGCCCTCTCTCGGGCCAGATGTGAAGCAGGCCAAACACCCAACCGCCGAGGATGCCTCCAAGAATGCCGAGGATGATGTCCACGACAACACCGTAGCCTCCACCCTTCATCACCTGACCAGCCAACCAGCCTGCGATCAAACCGACGATTATCCATGTGAGAAAGCTCATAGGCCTTGCCTCCGAAGCTCCTGTTAGCAGAGCAAAATGGCGGACGAAACAATTGCCCATAGTCTGTTCCTTCCCTGAGCCACACGCAAGCTTAGAAATGGCGAGCATTGACCGCGCTAGCGGGCCATCACCTATAATTGTTGCGGCCGCCCGGGTGAGAATCTGCAGCCGTCGGAAATCGTGACAACGAACAGGTTTGCGGCTCTCAAGGAGCCGGCGAAAGCGGACCAGACGCCCGCCCGTTAAGCTCAAACAAGCAAACAGGCAGCCCATTGGGGGAATTGGTGAAACTTTATAGGAGGAAGCGTCTTTCCCCAGGAATTCTGATTCTCTGCGCGCTGTTTCTGGGCTGCGCGAAGCCTCAGCCGGAGCTGCGAATAGGCGGGCAGGCCGCGCCTGCGCATCAGACCATCGTATTCATGACCGATTTTGGAACGGCCAATGACGCGGTCGCAATCTGCAAGGCGGTGATGCTTCATATCGCGCCAGATGCCAAGATAATGGACATCACGCACCAGGTAACCCCGTTTTCCATCGAAGAAGGGGCGCGATTCCTCGCGGGAGTGACCCCCTATTATCCAAGCGGGACAGTATTCGTCGCCGTGGTCGATCCTGGAGTGGGCACCTCGCGGAAAGCGGTGATCGTGAAAACGAAGAAGGGACAATTCTTCGTGCTTCCGGACAACGGATTGATCACGCCGGTGATTGACCGTGACGGACTCGAATCGGCGAGGGAGATCACGAATTCCGGCTGGATGATTGGCGACGCGGTCTCGTCCACGTTCCACGGGCGTGACATCTTCTCTCCGGCAGCGGCGCACTTGGCACGAGGGTGGGATTTTGCACTGGCCGGACCCGAAGTGCAGGAACTGGTGCGGCTGACGCCGAAGGTGGCGACGACTACGGACAAAGGAATTGACGGCGAAGTGATTGCACTGGACGACCCGTTCGGTTCACTGATTACCAACATTTCGGGGGAAGACTTTAAGAAACTCGGTTATAAGTTGGGAGATAAGATCACCGTGCAACTGAACAAGAAGCCCTTCACGGTTCCCTTTGTGAAGACGTTCATGGATGTGCCGGTTGGAGATTCCTTGTTATACGTGGATTCCCGCGGGCGGGTCGGACTGGCATTGAACGAGCGAAATTTCTCACAAGTGAACAAGATTGTGCCCCCGGTTCCCATCTCGATTCCGAAAAAGGGCGCGCCGATCAAGGGGAAGTGAAGAAGGGACAAGACAAGTTTTGGGATTCGGCTTTGAGAATTTAGAGCCTTGGCACGAAACAAATTCAATAGGGAATTCCGCTATGAAAGGAAAGAGTCCTAAACGCTCGATGCACGGTTTCAGCTGAAACAGATGCCAGCCATAAAAGCTGGGCCGTTCAAATCCGGCGATTTGCTTTTTTGCGAAGAGCAGCCGAGAATCGGGAGAATTGAGCGAAGCGAGGTTTGCCATGGCCGAAGCTGTGATTGTTTCTTCCGTGCGAACGCCCGTGGGACGCGGGTACAAGGGATCGTTGCGCGCAACCCGCCCGGACGATCTGGCGGCGCTGGCGATTAAAGAAGCGCTGTCGCGCGTCCCGGGACTCAATCCGAAAGAGATTGACGACGTGATTCTGGGCTGCGCCATGCCGGAAGGCGAGCAGGGGATGAACGTGGCGCGGATCGCGGCATTGCGTGCGGGCTTGCCGGTGGAAACCTCGGCGATGACGGTGAACCGGTTCTGCGCCAGCGGATTGCAGGCGATCGCACTGGCGTCGGAACGGATCCGCAGTGGAGCGGCAAAGGTGATCGTTGCTGGCGGGACCGAGTCAATGTCCATGGTGCCGATGGGCGGAAATAAAATTTCGCCCAATCCGTGGCTGGTGGACCACTGCCCGGATACGTACATCAGCATGGGGTTGGGAACGGAAAACATCGCGCGAAAATTCGGCATCACCCGCGAACAAGCGGACCAGTTTGCAGTGGATTCGCACAAGAAGGCCGTTGCGGCGCTGGCCACGGACAAATTCAAGGACGAGACGGTACCGGTGGCGGTGAAAATTACTTCCCTGCCGGAGGGAAACGGCGCGAAGGGCAAAAGCGCGACGAAGCCAACGACTCAATCGTTTATGTTCGAGCGGGACGAAATGCCGCGACCGGACACTTCACTGGAGGCGTTAGCGGGACTGAAGCCCGCGTTTCACGTCAAGGGAACGGTGACTGCTGGGAACAGTTCGCCGATGAGCGATGGCGCCGCAGCGGTTGTGGTAATGAGCGATGCGAAGGCGGCTGAGCTGGGACTGAAGCCACAAGCGCGGTTTGTGGCGTTCGCCACCGCGGGCTGCCCACCGGAAGACTTTGGCATAGGACCGGTGTACGCGATTCCCAAGGCGCTGCAACTTGCAGGGCTGTCGCTGAACGACGTGGCCGTGGTGGAACTGAATGAAGCGTTCGCCGCGCAATCGTTGGCCGTGATTCAGCAGGCGAACCTGGATGGGGGGCGCGTGAACCCGAACGGCGGCGCCATCGCGCTGGGACACCCGCTTGGCTGCACGGGCGCGAAACTCACCGCTTCTCTCGTGCGCGAACTGCAGCGGCGCAATGCGCGCTACGGCATGGTGACCATGTGCATTGGGGGAGGCATGGGCGCCGCGGGAATCTTCGAGAGGTTGTAGTCAGCGTGGACGTTCGGACTTGGGTGCCCCACATGCCGGTTTTGTATGTGGGGTTCTTCCATCGCTCGACCATCCGATCTCAAAGGTCAATCCACGGGATCAATCGGAATGATTCCTTGCCTTCCGGTTTCGTAGAAGAGATAGCTGCTCCAAATCCAATCTCCGGCATGCTCGACCAGTTTTCGGGTCAGAGGATTGGTGTGCATATATTCCAGCTTTTCCTTCTTCTTCGCGGAAGTGTACACATTGAAATCGTAAAAGCGTGGTTGCCAGAAGCGGGGGAGGATTTTCACCCTTGAGATCGTGGAGGACCGCTGAGGACTCCGCTGGTCAGCTCGCCGTCTTTCTCTTAGTTCTGCTGAGACGCGGTGCTTGAGGGCTTTGAGGACAATTGACGGATTGCCGATCTCCGGCTCGCTGATTAAAAGGTGCACATGATCAGGCATGACTACGTAACCCACGAGCCGAAATTTATAGCGGAGGCGCATTACCGCCAAGACCTTCACGAAGACATCCCTAGCCAGTGGGGTGTCCAGGAGAGGGCGTTGTTCGTAGCAACTAAAGGTGATGAAGTGAAGGTCTCTCTGACCGTAGTAGCGCTTGAGTCTAGATGGCATCGAAGATCCCCACATGCAAAACCGGCATGTGGGGCACCCAAATTCTCATTCTCATGTCGTCCGGTCCTGGTGAGTGTTGGCCAGCATCACGGATGATCCCGCGCATGGACCGCCCTGCGGGACGATGAAGTATATTACTATACATTTATATTAACAAGTGACAATCGTACAGCGATGGGGAAGACGATCCAGGTGAGCGTCGCGCACGCGACGGTAAAATTGGCCAGGGCAACTTTTTACTTGACTCCTGGGAGCCCAGGGGTCAATATGTCGTCAGACGACATGTCGTAGGAGGACATATGGGGTCGCTGCCGATTACGGAGCCCGTCCTGCTCATCCTGCTTAGCCTCGCCCAGCAGCCCCGCCACGGCTACGCCATCCTGCAGGACACCCAACACATGAGCAACGGGCGCGTCCGGCTCAGCACCGGCACCTTGTACGGCGCGCTGGGGCGCTTGCTCGAAGAGGGCTGGATCGAGAGGTTCAAGGAAGAAGACAGCCCGCGCGGGAGGCAGGCCTATCGCCTGACTTCGCTGGGGAGGCGAAACCTGCAAATGGAAGTGAGCCGGCTAAAGCAGCTCACGCGAGTGGCAGGCTTGCGCGTCGCGCGGAAGGAGATATAGCCCATGCTGGCGCTCTACCGTTCGCTCCTTTGCCTTTATCCCGTCTCCTACCGTTGCGAATATGGCGACGAAATAATGTCGGTGCTTTCCGAAGTGCAGGTGGAAGTCAGGAAGAAGAGCTTGCTCGCGCAGGCACTTCTCGGAGCGCATGAAATCGCAGGGTTGCTCTATGGCGCGCTCCAGGAGCATCTCCGCACTTTCACGGGTTCCTATCGCGGGGAAATCTTTTCAACCAGGAGGTTTGGCATGCATTCCGAGTATCGTTTCCCTAAAGCAACGGTCACGCTGATGACGATTATCCTCGTCGCGGTGATCATTGCGATCGAAAAGGCGAAGGCCATCTCAGCCTCTGTGCCCAACGCGAGCCAGACTGTCGGCCCCATTCGACCCGAGCAGTTCACAACTGTGACCACCCTACTGACCGTCATGGCCGGAGCATGCGTGGCCGGGCTGATCGGCTGGGCCATCCTGTTCGCGCTGCGACGCTCGGGAGTGCATCGGCTCTCACAGATTGCGCCGTCCGCGGGCCGAGCTTCCGGCGGGCGACTAACTAGATAGGAGCTGGCTCTGTCGACATTCTCCAGAAAAGACCACCTCGGATCAAAAAGCAGATCCCTCACCCCGCTAAATGCGCGGGGATTCGGGATGACAATCGTTTGAATTGAAGCTCAAAAGGCGGGATGTCAACAGAGCCATAGGAGCTCTAAGCTTTCGCCTTCCACAATCCCACGGTGTTGCCTTCGGGGTCCTGCATCCAGGCGAAGGTGCCGGTAGGGATGTCCACCGGTGGGACCAATGTCTTCCCGCCGAGGGATTCTGCCTTTTTGAGATAGGCGGCCACATCGTCCACGTCCACGTAGAAAATCGTGTAGTGGTGAGGTTCATGCCCGAGCGCGGTAATGTGCCCGGCAATGCCGGAAGCCTCGGGAGCAATCATCGCGGCCGGCCCCATGGCAGTGATTCGCCAGCCGAACATTCTCGAATAGAACTCCTGCGTCTTTTGGGTATCGCGGCAACCGATCTCGAAGTGAACGACGGGACGTCCCATGTGTGTACCTCCTGAGCTGAACGTTGGCCTGGGCGGGGGAGGAGTGTGCCACAGTTCGCCGCAGATTACACCCTGTGGAGAGCTGGGGACTGCACCCCTCTGGGCAAAACCGAGCCGAGTGGCACGCCGGGTGGTCGCGCGGCAATTGGAGCGAAAGAGTCCTATTGCAGAAAAACGCGCCGTGAGGGTAGAATCTCCGAATTGGATTTTTCAAACAGTTGTTTGAATTTTCCGCGCGGCCAATGGCCGGTAAGGAGCAACACCCATGGCGACTTTCACTCTCACAAAACCCGCGGCGAAGGGCGGCAGCTTCCTGTTGGAATCCCCTGCCGCGCAGGACGTCTTTACCCCGGCGGACCTGACGGACGATCAGAAGCTGATCGGCCAGACTGCGGAAGAGTTCGTGGTCAAGGAAGTGCTCCCGGTCGCAAAGGATCTGGAGGCAAAGAAGCCGGGCCTGATGCCGGAGTTGGTGAAAAAGGCCGCGGAACTAGGATTGATGAGCGGAGGAACGCCGGAGGAATACGGCGGCGCGGGCCTGGATAAGGTCGCAACGACCATCCTGACAGAAAAGATCTCAATGTACGGGGGGTTCGCGGTCACTCATGGTGCGCACGCGGGCATCGGGACGCTCCCGATTGTTTATTTTGGGACGGAAGAGCAAAAGAAGAAGTACCTGCCAAAACTGGCAAGCGGAGAGTACATCGGCGCGTACGCGCTGTCTGAGCCGCAGGCGGGCAGCGACGCGCAGAACTTGTTGACGCGCGCGGAACTGAACAAGGAAGGCACGCACTATGTTCTGAACGGCCAGAAGATGTGGATCACGAACGGCGGCTTCGCGGACCTATTCATCATCTTCGCCAAGGTGAACGGCGAGAAGCTGACGGCCTTCATTGTGGAGAGAAACTTCCCGGGATGCAAACCCGGCAACGAAGAGCACAAGATGGGGATTCACGGCAGCTCGACAACCCCGATTTTCCTTGAGAACTGCATGGTGCCGAAGGAAAACGTGCTGCACGAAATCGGGCGGGGGCACATTGTTGCGTTCAACGTGCTGAATGCCGGCCGTTTCACGCTGGGAGCTTCGTGCGTTGGCGGAGCGAAGCAGGTGCTGATAGCCGCTTCAAAGTATTCCAAAGAGAGAAAAGCATTCGGCAAGCAGATTGGCGACTTCGGCCTGATGAAGGAAAAACTCGCCGAAATGGCCATCCAGATTTACGCCGTGGAATCGATGTTGTACCGCAGCGCAGGTTACATGGAGGCCGCAATGCATGCGGCGGCGGGTTCCGGCGACAAAACGCAGCACACCATGAAGGCGCTCGAGGAATATGCGATCGAGAGCTCGATTGCGAAGGTGTATGGGAGCGAAATGCTGGATTTCGTCGTGGATGAAGCCGTGCAGATGTTCGGCGGGTATGGATACCACGAGGACTACCCGGTCAGTCGCGCTTATCGGGATTCGCGCATCAACCGCATTTTCGAGGGCACAAACGAAATCAACCGCATGCTAATTATCCAGATGCTGATGAAGCGCGCGATGGGCGGGCAGTTGCCGCTGATTCCAGCCGCTATGAAGCTGGCCGACGAGATCCTGGCCGGGCCATCGTTCGAGGAGGCGCCGGAAGGAGTGCTAGCCGAAGAGGCGCGCGTGGTAGCGAATGCCAAAAAGATGTTCCTGCAGGCGGCAGGAGGAGCGGTGCAAAAGTTCCGCGAGAAGCTGGCGGACGAACAGGAATTGATTGGTGCGCTGGCAAACATGGTGATGGAGATTTACGCCATGGAATCGAGCTTGTTGCGAGCGCAGAAGGCGGCAGAGGGCAAGGGCGAAGCGGCGGCAGCGTTGTTGATTGATGCGGCTCGCGTATTCATTGCCGACGCGGCAGAGCGCGCGGACCACGAAGCCAAGCGCGCCGTCGCCGCGGTGCATGAAGGCGACATGTTGATGACACAAATGGCTGTCTTGAAGCGATTCGGCAAGCGCCCCGCGGTGGATACGATTGCTTTGCGGCGCAAGGTTGCCGCAGCGGTTCAGGCGCAGGACCGCTACCCGTTCGAAGGCCGCTGAACGGGTGAAGCTGACCTACGAAGACTCCAGAACAGATAAAGGGAAAAGACAAGAAGTAGAGGGGAAGAGTAAAAGCCCGGAGCGACTCCCTCGAATCTCACCGAAGGCACAGTCCTGCCAAGAATGGTCGCAAGTGTGTGCCCCATGCCGTTAAAGAAGTGAATGACTGCGAATAGGTAGCCCAGCGGACGCAGCCAGCGCGCATTGCGGAACGCAAAAGGCGTCAGGGCAAAGCAGACCGTTATCGCCACAAGCAAACGGATGAGCCATTCACGATATTGCATGTCCAACCGCGGGAACCACCAAAAGTGGGCGGCAAGGGTCAGGACGGTGGCGTTGTAAGACTCCAGAAAATTGTGGGCAGCTTCATCCCAGACGTGAAGCGCAAAGCCAACGCACAGTAGTAGCCAGGCAGGCCCGAAACCTCGCGGCTTGCCAGAGATGGGCTGTTCGGCCATGCACGGATTCTACACAAGAGGAAGCGCAAAGAGAGATCGCCGTTCACTTTCGTTCACTTCCGTGGATATAACAAGCCGGGCACAGACATGGGGATTAGTCTCTCGCACGGATGGAGTCCTCCTAAACTGGAAGAAGGCAGTAGTACTAGGACCGATATTGAACCCAGGGCACCTACCTCGCTCCGTGGTCCAAGTGGCGCTCACCGTCGTTGTGTGTCACGTCCTCTCGGTTGTGTTGCTCGGACATTCCGCGTTAGACACCTTGATTGTCAACCTGCTGCAGATTTTTGCGAGTTTTTTTGCCGCGGCGATGTGTTTCCGCGCGTCCAAGAAAGTCACCGGCTTCAGCCAATCGTTCTGGATGCTGGTGGGGTTCGGGATCGGGATGTGGGGCTTAGCAGATTTGGGTTGGGCGTATTACGAAGTCTTCTTACATACTGAACCTCCGCCGGGGTCAATGATCCGCTTCCTGTTCGACACCCAAGGCATGTTTTTCGTAATGGCGATTTTCCTGGATCAGGAGAAGGTCACGGCCCAAGTGGAGCCGGAAGAAGCTCTGGATTTTGTGCAGATCGGAATTCTCTTCTTCCTGGTCTATTTCGGAACGTATTACTTGCCCGCGTTGAACCTGGCGCGAGAAGCTGCCTTGGAAAGAGAAGTGTGGGTCAACGTGTGGGGCGACGCAGGCATCATTCTCCTCGCCGCGTTGCAATGGCGGCGCGCCAGGCTTCCTGAGGTGCGACGCCTATATGGAGGAATGGCGCTGTACCACACCATCTACACCGGAGGCTGGCTGGCTGCCGATATTCTTCACCAAAATCAATCGGCGCTGACAGGCAACTGGTTCGACCTCGGGTGGACTCTGCCTCTTTTGTACGGCGCTTTCTGGGCAGCAAGCTGGGAACCCAAGCCCCAGCGCAGCATCTTCGGCCGTTCGCAGAAGAAATCGCTGGCCAGCATTGTGCTGACGAATGGGATGTTTGCGTTCATTCCCCTGGCGATCCTGTTCCTGGTGGCCGAGTTGGGCCCGGGTTGGAAGTTCCTCCGGTTTGGGTTACTCGGAGTCTCCTTCGTCTGTTATGCGCTCCGGATTGGGCTCTCGCAGTTCCAGCAACGAGAGGACGAGGAAACGGTGCGGCGCCAGACGCTGGCCATGGATTCGTCCGTGGATGGGATCGCGCTAATTGACGAGAAAGGCCAACACGTCTACGCGAATTCTTCTTTTGCGGCCATGCTGGGCTTTACAGGGCCCCAACAAATCCTGGGAAAGCCCTGGCGGGTTGTCTATGCATTCCAGGACATGGACCGCCTGGAACCGGAAATCCGGAGGTCGCTGGCGCAAAATCAAAAATGGACATCCACGATCGACCTGAAACGTCCCAACGGCACCAAGCTTGCGGTGGAATTGACGATTGCCGCCATGCCCGACGGCGGGACCGTGAGCGTTTGCCGGGACCTGTCCGAACGGCAGCAGGCGGAGCAAGCGCGAGCCGAGGCGGAAGCCAAGTACCGCACGCTCGTCGAGCACGTGAATGCCATCACATACATTGCGGAAATCGGCATCAATGGAGAGTGGCATTACGTCAGTCCACAGGTGGAGGCGATCCTGGGGTACTCGCAACAGGAATGGCTGGCCCAATCGCGGAATTGGGCCCAACATATTCACCCCGATGACATGCCGATGGTGGAACGCGCGGAAGAAACCAGCATGCGGGGGGAACCGTACCAGGCGGAATACCGCCTGAAGCGGAAGGATGGCCGCGAAGTGTGGCTGAACGATACCGCGGTGGTCGTGAATGGCAACAGTGCGCGTCCGGTCATGGAAGGCATCATGGTTGACATCACCGAGCGCAAGCTGCTGGAGACCCAGCTCCAACAATCAAGAAAAATGGAAGCGGTGGGGCGGCTGGCAGGTGGAATCGCTCACGACTTCAACAACCTGCTGACGATTATTACTGGTTATACGGACATGGCCCTGAGCCGGCCTTCGGTGCCGCTGGAATTGCGCTCGGACATCGAGCGGATTGAGAATGCCGCCGGACGCGCGGCCGCCTTGGTGCGGCAGTTGCTGGCCTTCAGCCGAAAACAGGTGCTTCAGCCAAAGACGCTGGATTTGAACGCGATCGTCGAGAACATGGACAAACTGTTGCGTCGGCTGATTGACGACAACATCGAAATGACCACGAAGGTACAGGAGGACTTGGGCAAGGTGAAGGCAGACCCTGCGCAGGTGGAGCAAGTGATCATGAATCTGGTAGTGAACGCGCGCGATGCCATGCCGAAGGGTGGCATGCTGGTGCTGGAAACGTGCAACACGGACTTGGATGCGAGCTATGCCTTGGCACACCCGAGCGTCAAAGCGGGAAGGTACGTGATGCTCGCTGTTTCGGATACGGGAGTAGGAATGGACGCGGAAACCGTGGCGCACATTTTCGAGCCGTTCTACACCACAAAGGAAAGCGGACGCGGGACGGGACTGGGACTCTCTACCGTCTACGGTATCGTGAAGCAGAGCGGTGGCTACATCTGGGTGTACAGCGAGCCGGGCAAGGGCAGCACCTTCAAGGTTTACCTGCCGCGCGTGGAAGAATTGGCCGAGGAAACCGCGCCGGCAAAGTCCCCACTTGGCGAACAGCGCGGGTCGGAAACAATTCTGGTGGTTGAGGACGAGGAAGCCGTTCGGGAGTTGGTCCGGACGATTCTTGTGGGTCAAGGCTATGAGGTGATCGTGGCACGCAATCCCCATCACGCTGAGGAAATTGCCCTTAAATTTCCGAAAGAAATTCATTTGCTCTTGACCGACGTGGTAATGCCGGGCACCAGCGGGCGCGAGCTGGCGGCGCGCATTATGGTGAGCCGACCCGGCATCCGCGTGCTCTTCATGTCGGGTTACACGGAGAACGTGATCACCAGCGGAGGTTTGCTAGAAGAGGGCTTGGCCTTTCTGCAGAAACCATTTTCACCCGCAGTGCTGGTGCAAAGAATCCGCGAAGTGCTCACGCACGCCCCTGCAAATTGAGACGACCGCACAGGCATGGAGTTATTGCTGCTTTGACGATGGCTCCACAGCTTCTTTTGGCTTGGCGATGGAATTCAGCGTTTCCACGTTGAAGCGTTTGTAGTCGGAATAGCGCGTGGACACGTTCACTCTGAAGCCCTTCACCAGGAGCACTCGCACGCCGATGTGGGCTTCGACGTAGGTCGGCAGCCACACTTCATCGTTCACGTAGGCCTGCTCAAACGTGAAGCTGGTTCCCTTTTGCAAGTTGGCGAGCAAGCCCCCGGCAATGTGCACGTCGCCCACAAAATAGGCTTCTAGGCGCACGACGTCTTTGGCCTTCTCGTCAATCCAGATCACCCCGGCAAGCTGTTTGACGACGTGTTCCACGAAGTGCTTGGGCTTGTATTCCGGGTTGGGCTCAAAATCAAAGACCAGGACGTCCTGCCCGCGGAATCGCTCGTGCCGCGGGTTCACGAACTGCGAGACTCGAAGAAAAGTCTCGATACCTGGATCGTCTTTCTCCTTGGACTCTTTTCCTTCTTCCTTCGCCTTTTCCTTTTTTTCTTCCTTTTCTTCTTTCTTCTTTTCGTTCTTTTGTGCTGACTCAATGCGCTTGCGGGTCTTCTCGTTTTCCTTGCTCTGCTCTTCGTCGCTGAGGGGCTTGCCGTTCTTTTTCACGAGCGTCGTAATCTCATCGCCACCCAGGTAGAAAAAGGTGTATTCGTTGGTCTCATTCTTTGTCACTTTCCCGGTTTTATCGTATTCAGTTTCTTCCTCGACCTGGGTTCCGGCGTATTTTTCCTTCAACTTGTCGATCTGCTTTTGATTGGCATCGAGCTCCTCGAAAAGTTGTTTCAGGTCGGGCAGCTTGACCTGGGACTTGATGGGGAAATCAAAAACGCGTTCGCCGACCGTTTCGTTAATCGCGGCGCGGGTAACACTGACCACGTAGGTTTCCGCTCCACGCTGAAGTTCCACTTTGTAAGGGATCTTCACTCCGTCCACGGCTCTATAGTCGTCATAGTAGATTTCGCGCGGGACGCCTGCGATCGCGGCCTTTTCCGCGACAATCAGATGTGTCTGCTGGTCGAAGAACACTTCCCACTGCACACCGGTGGGATGGGTCAGCTCCACCTGAGAAGTCTCATGACCGCGGAGTGAAACCGCACCCTTGTACGCTGCGCCAATCTTTCTCTTCGAAAGAGCGAGCATCCGCGCGTTGTAGTACTGCGCGGCCGCTTCCACTTGCTGCGCGTCTGAACCCAGTAACGTGGAGAGTTCTCCGGACTCGGCCTGATGCCAGGCGGACTTGCCGTTATACGCTTCGATCGTCGTCTTTCCATCGTTTCGCAGTTCCGTGTAATAGCGGTTCGGCAGCTTGGCGCGGAACGTGTAGGTGCCAGGATTGTCGGAACTGGAGCCGGAGATCGTTCCGTCGAACGAGAAAGTCCGGATCTTCGCGAGAGCTTTGGTTCCTCCGGCAGACTTCAGGTACTGATCAATGATTTTGGAGGCGTCCTGCGCCGAGACGGAAGAAGCAAATACAAGGGCCACACCGATCAGGCACAAGAATCCACTCAGGCGTCGCATGGCGTCCCTCATAGATACGTTAAGCAGACAAATAAAGTTGCAAGTGAAAAAGACGAGGCTCCGACGAAGCAGCCGAGGTTGGCCGCTCTTCCCTCAACCTATCTCTTTCATGGATCAGGGCTTTTTCTTTTTGCCTAGGAGGCCTCCCAGTTGGCTGAGGGCACCCGCCGCATCTTTGCCCGTAGTGCCGCCCAACCCTTTGGCCAGAGACTCAGCACCCCCAACCGCTCCGCCCGCACAAGTCAGTTCGGATTTGAACAGGCTGGCCGTGGCGCCGCCGATGTCCGGAACGAACTGGGGATTTGAGGTAGTGCCATGAATCTGAAATGGCACCTTGATGCCTCCGTTCTTGCACTTGGCTCCGCCGCCAAGGACTTTGACAATATCCCCTCCGGGCGAACCACCCGCACTGGACAGCATGGCCGCACTCACAGTGGCTACAGCCTTGAAATCCAGATTGTTCTTGGAATCGAGCGTGCCGCCGCCCACCACCGTTCCAAGCGCAGGCGCGACCAAATTCAGGTTATCGGCCTTGAGCCCGGTCGGCGCCATGTGCACGTCAGTCGTCAGTTTCTCAATGTCCAGATCCTTGCCGGTCTTGATTCCCGCCAAGGCTGCGACTCCGGTCATTTTCTGCCCGAGGTCGAATCCGGAAAGCTTGCCGT
>Ga0187780_10002127_pt1 | contig 14921 bp, 11 predicted proteins | sample 1015_Q2_SP10_20__FD_132429 | JGI IMG/M metagenome (GOLD analysis project Ga0187780, IMG submission 132429) | Tropical peat soil microbial communities from peatlands in Department of Meta, Colombia - 1015_Q2_SP10_20_MG | ecosystem: Environmental > Terrestrial > Soil > Wetlands > Peat | place... | reverse complement strand
CCGGCGTCACGGAGGGCTCCGGGCGGTTCCTTTCGCGGGAAGGCTCGAACATCTGGGTCAAGACCGCCGACGGCCGCACCGGTCTCCCGGTCGATCCGGAGCTGCCGCTCGCCCGCAGGGCGGCGGACGCCTACCTCGTAGCGGGGGAGCTGCAGCTGCGGCCCGGGGATCGCCTTCGCTGGTGGAAGCGGGGGTCCGAGGTGCTGGCCTTGTGGGTCGAGCTCGACGCCGCCGGGCCGACGTTCGAGCGCGAGTCCGCCTGGACGGAGTGGGTGCGGCGCATCTCGGGAAGCGAGCTCGCGCGCCGCATGGGCGCGCGCGTGGCCGGAAGGGAGGTGCGCGAGCTCACGATCACCCGGCGTAGTCCCTCGGGCCGGGCGATCGAGGCGCGCGTCGTGACCGACGCGTCCCAGACGGTGCTGCAGCGTTTCGACCTGCGTCAGGCCCTCGGCCTTCCCGAAACGCTTTTCACGGTGGACCGCGCGCGCGGCCCACAGGGCGAGACGGAATTCGTCTTTCTCGGGCGCGGCTGGGGGCATGGCGTCGGCCTCTGCCAGAACGGCGCCTTCGGAATGGCGCTCGCCGGGTTTTCCTACGACCAGATCCTCAAGCACTACTACAGCGGCATCGAGATCGCGTCGGCTTCGAGCGTGACGGCGAGCGCGCCGTCGACCCGATAGGCCTCCTCCGCCGGCCTCTCCCGCAGCCGGACGCGGGGACGCGCTAAAATCCTGCTCATGAGCGTGTCCGTATCCGCCGAGCGCGGGGCGATCCTCGAGACGCTGCGCGAGTTCTGCGATGCGGAGATCCGTCCGCATGTGCTCGAGTGGGACGAGAAGCAGGAGTTTCCGAGGGACGCGTTCCGGCGCCTGGGCGAGCTCGGGTTCCTGGGCACGATCTTTCCCGAGGAATACGGCGGCGCCGGGCTCTCGACCCAGGACTACGCGGCCATCGTCGAAGAAGTGGCCTCCGTCGACGGCAGCGTCGCCCTCGCGCTCGCCGCGCACACCTCGCTCGGTTCGAGCCACATCTTCCTTCGCGGCACCGAGGCGCAACGACGGCGCTATCTGCCGAAGCTGACCTCGGGGAAGTGGCTCGCCGCCTGGGGGCTCACCGAGGCCGACGCCGGTTCCGACTCGGGCGGCACAAAGACGACGGCCCGGCGCGACGGAAACGCCTGGGTGCTCAACGGCTCGAAAAACTTCATCACCAACGCCTCGGTCGGCAGCGTCGCGGTGCTCATGGCCGTGACGGACCGGTCGGCAGCGCGCCACGGCATTTCGGCCTTCATCGTCGAGCTGGACAACCCGGGAATCCGCGTCGGCAAGAAGGAGAACAAGCTCGGGATGCGCGCCTCCGACACGTGCACCCTCGTGATGGAGGATTGCCGCGTCCCCGCCGACAACCTGCTCGGCCGCGAGGGCGAGGGCTTCGTCGATTCGATGAGAGTTCTCGACGGGGGCCGGATCTCCATCGCGGCCCTCTCGGTCGGCATCGCGCGGGGAGCCTTCGAGGCGGCGCTCGCCTACTCCAAGCAGCGGCGACAGTTCGGCCGGCCCATCTGCGAATTCGAAGCGATCCAGTTCTACCTGGCCGAGATGTCGACCGAGATCGAGGCCGCGCGCCTCCTGACGGCGCGGGCCGCGGCCGCCAAGGACGCCGGCAGCGCGGTACCGCGGCTGTCCGCGCAGGCCAAGCTCTACGCCTCGGAGATCGCCGTGCGCGCGACCGACCGCGCGCTGCAAATCCACGGCGGCTACGGCTTCATCAAGGACTATCCCGTCGAAAAGTTCTATCGAGACGTCAAGCTCTGCACGATCGGCGAGGGCACCAGCGAGATCCAGAAGCTCGTGATCGCCAGGAGCTTGCTCTCGGAAGACGCATGAGGGCGGCCCCGGCCACGGGGGCGTCGGAGCTCGTGGAAGGCGTCCTGGCCGGGCGCGTTCGGGACGTCGCCCGCGCCCTCTCGGCGGTCGAAGCGGAGCAGGGCGCCCCGGAGATGCTGCGGGCGCTCTTTCCGAAGACCGGACGCGCCCGGGTCGTGGGAATCACGGGCCCGCCCGGAGCCGGCAAGTCCACCCTCGTGCAGCGCCTCGCGCAGCGATACCGCGGGTGGGGCGCGACCGTCGGCATCGTCGCGGTCGATCCGTCCTCGCCGTTCTCGGGCGGGGCCATTCTCGGAGACCGCATCCGCATGAGTGAAATCTTTACGGACCCCGGCGTTTTCATCCGCTCGATGGCCACGCGCGGCGCGCTCGGCGGGCTCGCCCGCGCGACGGGAGACGCCGTGGACGTGCTCGACGCCGCCGGGTTCGGGCTGGTTCTCATCGAGACCGTCGGGGTCGGGCAGGACGAGGTGGACATCGTCAAGGCCGCCGAGACGACCGTCGTCGTTCTCGTTCCGGGCCTCGGCGACGACATCCAGGCCATCAAGGCGGGGATCCTGGAGATCGGCGACGTCTTCGTCGTGAACAAGGCGGATCGCGACGGCGCGGACCGGGCCGCGGCCGAGATCGCGACGATGCTCGACTACACGCCGCACTGGTCCTGGAGACCCCCGGTCGTCCGGACGGTGGCCACGCGGGGCGAGGGCGTCGAAGAGACGGCGGAGGCGATCGACGCGCACGGAGAGTTTCTCCGCTCGCACTCCGAGGGGCGAGAGCGCCGCCGGCGCCGGACGAGGGCCCGACTCCTGCGGATTCTCGAGGATCGCTTCCGGCGCGCCGTCGAAGCGAATGCCCGCGCTCCGCGAGGATTCGAGGAGGCGGTCGAGGACGTTCTCGCGCGACGCGAGGATCCCTACGCCGCCGCGGAGCGCCTCTACTCGGGGCTCCTGGGCGCATGACGGCCTTCCGGGTGGACCACATCGGCGTCGCCGTCCGGTCGATCGACGAGGCGCTCGGCGTCTACCGCGCCCTCGGTCTCGAGGTGGCCCACCGGGAACGCGTCGAGTCCCAGGGAGTCGAGACGGCGTTTCTGCCGGTGGGAGAGAGCCGCCTCGAGCTGCTCGAGCCGACGTCGGCGGATTCGGCCGTCGGCCGGTTCCTCGCCCGACGGGGGCCGGGGCTCCACCACATCTGCCTCGCGGTGCCGGACGTCGCCGCCGCGCTCGCCCAGCTGTCGCGAAGGGGCTTTCGCTTGATCGACTCCGCCCCTGTGCCGGGAGCCATGGGCCGGAGAGTCGCCTTCCTGCATCCGGAGGCGGCGCACGGCGTCCTCCTCGAGCTTTCCGAGGACCCCGGCTCGGCCCCATAATCCACCGGAGTCCCGCGCGTCGATGGAGAAGGGCAGCTACGTTCTGGTGCACTTGACCGGCCCCCGCGAGAAGTTCTGGGGGGTGCTCAAGGAGGAGAGCCCCGCAGGCATCACGGTGCGCGGCCTGTCGCTCGAGGGCTTCGAGGTGTGGCTGCGCGAGATCCACCGCCGACACCCTCTCTCCGGCCATCCCGCGACCGTCTTCTTTCCGCTACACCGGGTTGAGCGCGTCTTCGCCGACGAGACCGCGGGCGAAGTGCTGTCGTTCGCAGACCGCTTCCGGCGGCAGGTGGGTGAGGACGCGCGGTACTACCTGACGCCGGTTCCCGACGCCCTCGGAGGAGAAACCGGCGAGCCCTAGAGGTTCTGCGGCGCGGCCGCCTAGGCGCGCAGGTGATCGGCCTGCCAGTCGCGAACCTTGCGCTTGATGGCCTCGCGGTCCTGGATGCCTTCCGTCAGGACCTCTCGCACGAGCTCCGGCAGCTCGCCGTCGCTCGCAAACCGCAGCCCGATGAGCTGACTCGGCGTCAGATCCAGAATCCGGCCCCGCAGGTCTGCCGGAAGGAGGTCCTTCAGCCGCAGACGCATCTCGAGCCGAATGACGCGGTCCTGCACGCGCAGCGCAAAAATCCGCAAGTAGAAATAGAGGCCGAGGATGGCGATCGCCATGACGACGCCCCAGGCAGTCTCGAAGGAGAACGCGCGGACCGCCTTGAAGATGGCCCACAGCAGGTTGACGACGAAGACGGCGAAGAGAACGAAATGGTAAAGAGGGACGAAACGTCGGTGATTCGCGTAGTTCTGCGGCGTCTTCTGCGCCATGGATTCCTCCTTCCGCCTCGGCCCGGGCTCCGGGGCACCGCCGCGATCAGAGGATGACGTTCTTCACGAAGTAGTCCCCGACCGCGATCGTGCCGTTGACCAGTTGCCGCGCCTGATCGGGCGTCATCTCGAAGCTGCCGGCCGGCTCGTTGGTGGCCGTGGTCAAGAGGATCTCGATCGTGGTGTCCTTTCCCCGGTCCGAAAGGTCTCTCAGAGCGCGGGCCGCGGCCGACAGGATGTTGAAGACGGCCTCCTCGCTGTTGGCGGTCGCGACCAGGCGCGTCTGGCCTCGGTAGCTCGAAACCCTCCACTGGGGGATCGAAGCGCCGTCGAACACCTTCGAAAACGCCGCGAGGACGAGCGAGTCGACGGGCTGCCAGGAGCCGGCTTCGGACGTCCCGCCGCCGGACGGCGCGGAGCCAACGGCGCTGCCCCGCAGCTTCTGCTTGACGAGGTCCTGGAGGCGCATGGCCGGCGTGGGCGCCCCGGGCGCGGTCCCCGGCGCCTTCTGCTCCGGGGTGTCGATGGCGATGACGTTGCCGCTGTACTTCTTGTTGTACTCCTCGGTTCCCGGCACGTCCACCTTGTCCAGGTCGATCTGCGTCACCGTTCCATTCTCGAGAGTGATGATCGCCTTCGTCCCCTTGACCTCGTACTTGATCCGCGCGAAGAGCAGCGAGCCGTCCTTGAGCTTCACGACGTAACCGAGGGCCGTGGCCGCCGAGAGCAGCGTGAGCAACGCGAATGCCGCGAGGCGTCTCATGCGCGCAAACCTCCGGTCCGACTGGGTTTGACAGATGCGCGAACGCTTCAGATGATAGCACCCCGATGCTCATCGTCATGGATTCGGAGGCGACCTCCGAACAGGTTCGCCGCGTCGTCGAAACCGTTCGGGAGATGGGCCTGCAGGCGCATCCGATCCCCGGGGCGCAGCGGACCGCGATCGGCATCACCGGAAACCGCGGCACCGTCGAGCCGACCGCCTTCGAGAACCTTCCGGGCGTCCTCGAGGTCATCCCGGTCTCGGCGCCGTACAAGCTCGTCTCGCGCGAAGCGAAAAGAGAGAACACGGTCGTCTCGGTCGGCGGCGTGCCGGTGGGAGGCTCGCGCCTGGCCGTCGTGGCGGGCCCCTGCGCCGTGGAATCGCGCACACAGGCGCTGGAAATCGCGCACCTCGTCCGGGAGGCCGGCGCGACGCTGTACCGAGGAGGAGCGTACAAGCCGCGAACCTCGCCCTACTCGTTCCAGGGACTCGGGGAGGAGGGGCTCGAGATCCTCTCGGAGGTCCGGCGCGAGACCGGGCTGCCGATCATCACCGAGGTGCTCGACACCGAGTCCATCGACGTGGTCGCGGAGCACGCCGACTGCCTGCAGGTTGGCGCGCGGAACATGCAGAACTTCGCTCTGCTCAAGCGGCTCGGACGGATCCGAAAGCCGGTGCTCTTGAAGCGCGGAATGTCGGCGACGATCGAGGAGCTGCTGCTGTCGGCCGAGTACCTGCTCGCCGAAGGCAACTACGACGTCATCCTCTGCGAGCGCGGCGTGCGAACGTTCGTGAACCACACGCGCAACACGCTCGACCTCTCGGCGATCCCCTACGTGCAGCGCATCTCGCACCTGCCGATCGTCGTCGATCCGTCGCACGGGACGGGCAAGCGCCAGAAGGTGCTTCCGCTCTCCCGCGCGGCGGTCGCCGTCGGCGCCGACGGCCTGCTCATCGAGGTCCACAACCATCCCGAGGCCGCCCTGTCCGACGGGCCGCAGGCGCTCCTGCCGGAGATGTTCTCCGAGCTGATGGAGCAGGTGCGCCGGCTCGCGCCCGTGCTCGGGCGATCGGCGTGAACGGGCTGCTGGTCCTCGAGGACGGGACGACGTTCCACGGCGAGGCGATTGGGCGGCCTGGGACCTCTTTCGGCGAGATCGTTTTCAACACGGCGATGAGCGGCTACCAGGAGGTCCTGACGGATCCCTCGTACGCGGGTCAGATCGTGGTGATGACGGCGGCTCACGTCGGCAACTACGGCGTGCGGGCGGCCGAAGCGGAGTCGGATCGCGTGCATGTGGCGGGATTTCTCGCCCGCGACTTTCCCCCGCGCTGGAGCGGATCGGGCGGCGAGGAAAGCCTGGCAGGGTATCTCGACCGCGCGGGGGTGCTGGGGCTCCACGGGCTGGACACGCGCGCGCTCGTGCGGCGCATCCGGACGGAGGGCGCGATGCGCGCCGGCATCTCGACGGAGGTCGACGACCCGGAGCAGCTGCGCGCCCGCGTGCTCGCGTCGCCGCCGATGGTGGGAAGCGACCTGGCGCTCGCCGTCTCCCCGGCGCAGCGGTCGGTCCACGACGCGCCGCAGGCGCGGTTCGAGGTCGCAGCCGTGGACTACGGCATGAAGCGGAACATCGTCCGGCTGCTGAACGCCGCGGGCTGCCGCGTGACCGTCTTTCCCGCGCTCGCTTCCGCAGACGAGATTCTGTCGATCGAGCCCGACGGCGTTTTTCTCTCCAACGGGCCGGGCGATCCGGCCGCGCTGCCCGGGCCCATCGCGACGATCGAGGGGCTCGTCGGCCGCGCTCCGATCTTCGGAATCTGCCTCGGACACCAGCTTCTGGGCCTCGCTCTGGGAGCGAAGACGTTCAAGCTGAAGTTCGGGCATCGCGGCGCCAACCACCCGGTGGCCGATCTCGAGACGGGGGCCGTCGCAATCACGTCGCAGAATCACGGATTCGCCGTGGACCCGGACACGCTGCCGCGCGAGGTCGAGCCGACGCATCGGAACCTGAACGACGGAACCCTCGAGGGCTTCCGCCACCGCGAGCTGCCGATTCTGGCCGCGCAGTTTCATCCCGAGGCGGCGCCGGGTCCGCACGACGCGAACCCGCTTTTCGACCGCTTCATCCGGTCCATGGAGCTCAGCCGGGAGACGGTGGCCCGCCGGCGGTAGACGCCGGCGGGCTGCGGACGGTGCCGTTCGAGCTCGAGGTCGCCCTCGCGTACCTTCGGTCTCGTCCCTCGAGACTCGTCTCCACGGTCTCCAGGCTCGCGATGGGCGGGATCGCGCTCGGGGTGGCGGCGCTCGTCGTCGCCATGGGCCTTCTTTCGGGTTACCGCACGGAGATTCGCGAGAAGCTCGTCGGAGCCAACGCCGAAATCGTCGTCTATCCACTCGGGCCCGCGGGAGCCGGCGACATCGATGCCCTCCGCCGCCGCCTCACCGCCGTCCACGCGGTCCGGGCCACGGCGCCGGTCATCTACCAGTCCGGCCTCGCCGCGTCGGCCGACGTCCCGGACGGCCTCGACGCCGTCCTCAAGGGCGTGGACGCGGACGACGAGGCGCGGGTCTCGCCGCCGCTCGCCGCGGAGCTCCCGGGAACCGGCGGCCGCCCCGCCGTCGACGTCCCGGGCGAGCCTCCTCCAGTCTCCGTCGGCGCGGAGCTCGCCCGCCGGCTCGGCGTCCGGCAGGGAAGCGAGATCACCCTCTCCGTGCCCGACGCCTCCGGCGGAGGGCCGGTCTTCGTCCCGCGCGCCGGCCGCTTCCGCGTGGCGAAGGTCTTTCGCACGAATTTCGCGGAGTACGACGCGGAGTGGATCTTCTGCGGGCGCGCGGCGCTCCGGTCGCTCTGCCGGATGCCGGCCGCCGCCAACGTCGTCGAAGTGCGGCTGGACCCGAAGGCCGACCGCGACGCCGCCGAGCGCGCCATCCGAACCGCGGCGGGGCGCGATTTCTCCGTGGCCGACACGCTGTCGATGAACAGCGGCCTCTTCGCCGCCCTGAAGGTGCAGCAGACGACCCTGTTTCTCGTCATCGGCCTGATCGTCGCCGTCTCCACGTTCAACGTCGTCGCCACCCTCGTCATGACGGTGCAGGAGAAGAAGAGGGACATCGGCGTCCTCTCCGCGCTCGGCGCCGCGCCCGGATTCTTCTCTCGGGTCTTTCTCTGGCTCGGCGCCCTTCTCGGAGGAACGGGAGTGGTGCTCGGGATCGGCTTCGGCAGCCTCGTTTGCGCCGTCGTCACGGGCTTTCGGCTGCTGCGGTTTCCCCCGGGAGTCGCCGAGATCTACTTCGTTTCTTACATCCCGTTTCTGGTCCGGCCTCTCGACCTCGCGGCGATCGTCGCCTTCTCCGCCCTCGCCATCGTTGCGGCCTCGTGGGTCCCGGCCCGCCGGGCAGCGCGCGTGGACGTGGCCGAGGCGCTTCGCTACGAATGAGCGCGGCCCGGGCGGGAGGCTTAAGGCGACCTTAACGGAGCGGGGTCCGCTTCGTTCTCCGCCTCCGACGCGCTAGACTTCGCTCGTCTCTCCGGAGGACCCCATGTTCAGAACGTCGACGCGGGCCGCGCTTGTGAGCCTTGCCCTGCTCCTCGGAATTCCTCTTCTCGGCCAGACGTGCGGAGACTGGCAATGGGCGAACCCTCGGCCCCAGGGCAACCGGTTGGGGGGTGTCGCCTGGGGCGACGGGCGTTTCGTCACCGTGGGCGCCGCGGGCACGGTTCTCACGAGCGTGGACGGCGCCGACTGGACGGCGTCCACGGTGCGCACGCGGTTCGACCTCCAGGACGTCGCGTGGACCGGCTCCCAGTTCGTCGCCGTCGGCGACGGTGGAACGATCCTGACCAGCTCCGATGGGACGGCCTGGACGTCGCAGCCGAGCGGAAGCGCGGCATCGCTGCGCCGCCTGGTCACGAGCGGGGCGCGGCTGGTCGCCGTCGGGCTCGAGGGAGCGATCCTCTCTTCCGCGGACGGCCGGACCTGGTTTCCGGCGGCCTCGGGCACCGGCGCCGACCTGCTCGACGCCGCCTGGGGAGACGGCCGGTTCGTCGCCGTCGGGTCGGACGGGACCCTTCTTTTCAGCGTCGACGGCTCTCTGTGGGCGTCCTCGATCGACTGGTCCGGCGGGTCGTTTGCCGCCGTCGCGTGGAACGGGAGCGAGTTCGTGGCCTGGGGCAACGTGTTTCCAGGCTACGCCCTGATCCTCTCCAGTCCCGACGGCATCCACTGGAAGGGCGAGTCGCCCGACATCCAGCACGAACTTTCCTCCGTCGTCTGGACCGGATCCTCGTGGATGGGCGTCGGCGACACCGGATCGATCTACCGCAGCGCCGACGGCGCGGTCTGGGAAGCGGTGGCGTCGCCGACGCTGAGCGATCTGGCAAGGCTGGCGTCGAACGGCTCGACCTTCGTCGCCGTCGGCTCCCGCGGGACGATTCTCTCGAGCCCCGACGGCCTCTCCTGGACGAGCCGATTTCCGGGCTTGCGTTCGGCGCTGGCGAGCGTCGCCTGGAGCGGCAAGGCCTTCGCGGCGGTCGGCGTCTACGGAGCGATCCTGGTCAGCCCGGACGGAGACACGTGGAGCCCCGCCCAATCGGGCGTCGGGACGTGGCTGCTCGGCATCGCCTGGAACGGAGCGCAGTTCGTGGCCGTCGGAGAGCGGAGCCGGATCCTGACCAGTCCCGACGGCGTCACCTGGACGGTGCGGACCCCGGAGTCGAGCGAGGTTCTCTACGACGTGATCTGGGACGGAGGGCGCTTTCTCGCCGTCGGGACTGGCGGCCTGGTGCTCACGAGCGTCGACGGAGTGATCTGGACTCTCCTGGCGACGGCTCCTCAGAACCAGATCAACAAGGTGGTTTGGAACGGATCGGTCTACGTCGGCGTCGGGGGAGAAGACGCGCGCGTGATTTCGGCAAGCCCGGACGCGGCGCACTGGACGAAGGTCTACGTCCAGAGCGGAGGCTCGATCCAGGGCGTCGTCTGGACGGGATCCTCGTTCGTCGCGGTTGGAGACGCGGGATCCGTTTTTCTCAGCCCCGACGGCGTCAACTGGTCGCAGGGGTCGGCCGGCGTCAGCGCTTCGCTCTCCGACGTCGCCTGGACGGGTTCGCGCCTCGTCGCCGTCGGAGACGGCGGCGTGCGCGTCGAGAGCACCGACGGCGTGAGTTGGAGCGCGGAAGCCTCGGGCACCTCCAACGACCTGCTCGGGGTCGCCTGGACGGGCGGCCGGCTGCTGGCCCTCGGCCGGTCGGGAACGATTCTGACGAGCCTCTGCAACGGCGGCGCTCCCGTGCGCCTGCCCGCGCAGGGCAAGCCGGGCCGCTCGACTCGCGTCGTGACGCGCTAGGCTGCGGCCGGCCTCCGAGAATGCCCCACGCCGCGCTCGGAGGAGCGCGAACGGGGGCCTTGCGCGCCGGTGCGCAAACACCCTAATCTCGCTCGAATGCCCCGGCGAACCGACATCCACAGCATCCTCGTCATCGGTTCGGGGCCCATCGTCATCGGTCAGGCCTGCGAGTTCGACTACTCGGGCACGCAGGCCGTCCGCGCTCTGCGCCGGGAGGGGTACCGCGTCGTCCTCGTCAACTCAAACCCGGCGACGATCATGACGGATCCGGAGCTCGCCGACGCGACGTACGTCGAGCCCCTCACGCCGGAGTTCTTGGAGCGGATCGTCGAGCGGGAGCGGCCGGACGCCATCCTGCCCACCGTCGGCGGGCAAACGGCGCTCAACCTCGCACTGGCGCTTGCCGATCGCGGCATTCTCGAGAAGTGGGGCGTCGAGCTGATCGGGGCCAACGAACGGGCGGTGCGCCTGGCGGAGGATCGCGAGCTCTTCAAGCGGGCGATGCTCGAGATCGGCGCCGAGGTGCCGCGGTCGGGGACGGCGCGCTCGCTCGAAGACGCCGCGCGGATTCTCGAGTTGATCGGCCTGCCGGCGGTCGTGCGCCCCTCGTTCACGCTCGGCGGCTCGGGCGGCTCCTCGCCCCGGACGGCGGAGGAGTTTCGCCGCGCCGTCGAGCACGGGCTCGCCGAGTCGCCGATCCGCGAGGTGTTGATCGAGGAGTCGGTGGAGGGCTGGAAAGAGTTCGAGCTCGAGGTGATGCGCGACCACGCCGACAACGTGATCATCGTCTGCTCGATCGAGAACTTCGACGCGATGGGGATCCACACCGGCGACTCCATCACCGTCGCCCCGCAGATGACGCTCTCGGATCGCCAGTATCAGGACATGCGCAACGAGGCCAAGAGCGTCATCCGCAAGGTGGGCGTCGACACCGGCGGCTCCAACATTCAGTTCGCCGTCGAGCCCCGGACCGGCCGGCGCGTCGTCATCGAGATGAACCCGCGGGTCTCGCGGTCCTCCGCTCTCGCCTCCAAGGCCACGGGCTTCCCGATCGCGAAGATCGCGGCGCTGCTCGCGGTCGGCTACACCCTCGACGAGATCCCCAACGACATCACCAAGAAGACGCCCGCCTGCTTCGAGCCCTCGCTGGACTACGTCGTCGTCAAGATCCCGCGCTGGACGTTCGAGAAGTTCCCGCGAGCCGATCCGCGGCTGACGATCCAGATGAAGTCGGTCGGCGAAGCCATGGCCATCGGACGCACCTTCGCCGAGGCGCTCGGCAAGGCGATCCGCTCGCTCGAGATCGGGCGCGACGGGCTGGACGACGGGGGGCCCGCCCTCGCCGGGGCGCCACTCTCCGAGGGGCTCTCGGTCCCGACGTGGGAGCGCCTCTTTCACCTGCGCCGTGCGTTCCTCGCGGGGCTCGGCGTCGAAGAGATCGCCGCGCAGACCCGCATCGACCCATGGTTTCTGGACGCCGTGGGCCGGATGGTCGCCGCCGAGCGCGCCGTCGCAGGCCGCGCGCCGGCGGATCTCTCGCGCGACGAGCTGCGCCGCGCCAAGCGGCTGGGCCTCTCGGACGGCGCGCTGGCCCGCGCGATGGGTGTTTCCGAACGGGAGGTGCGCCAGCGGCGCAAGGACGTGGGGCTCGCGCCGGTCTACAAGACGATCGACACGTGCGCCGCCGAGTTCGAGGCGCAGACGCCCTACTTCTACTCGACCTACGAGGACGAAAACGAGTCCGTGCGGACGGCCAGGCCCAAGGTCGTCGTCCTCGGCGGCGGACCGAACCGCATCGGACAGGGCATCGAGTTCGACTACTGCTGCGTGCATGCCTGCTACGCCCTGTCCGAGCGCGGGTACGAGACCGTGATGATCAACTGCAACCCGGAAACGGTTTCGACCGACTACGACACTTCGGACCGCCTCTACTTCGAGCCGCTCACCTTCGAAGACGTTTCGGCGGTCCTTGACAACGAGAGACCCGACGGCGTCCTCGTGCAGTTCGGGGGGCAGACGCCGCTGAAGCTCGCCCGGCCGCTGGAGGCGGCCGGCTATCCGATCTGGGGAACTTCCCCCGAGTCGATCGACCTCGCGGAAGACCGCGGGCGCTTCGGACAGCTCTTGAAGGAGCTCGGCCTCAAGGCGCCCGAGCACGCCGAGGCGCGCTCGCCGGCCGAGGCCCTCGAGGCGGCGCGGCGGATCGGGTATCCGCTCATGGTTCGCCCGTCGTACGTGCTGGGCGGCCGCGCGATGGCCGTCGTCTTCGACGACGAGCATCTCTCGCGATACGCCGCGCGCGCGCTCGAGAGCTCGCCCGACCATCCCGTTCTGATCGACCGGTTTCTCGACGACGCCTTCGAGTACGACGTGGACGCCCTGTCGGACGGTAAGAAGACGTGGATCGGCGGGATCCAGCAGCATATCGAGGAAGCGGGAATCCATTCGGGGGACTCTTTCTCGGTTCTTCCCGCCTGGAAGGTTCCCGAGCCGATGCGCGAGCAGATCCGCGACGCGACGCGCCGGCTGGCCGGCGCCCTCGACGTCCGCGGTCTCGTCAACATCCAGTTCGCGACGCAGCGGGGCGTCCTGTACGTCCTGGAGGTCAACCCGAGGGCGTCGCGCACGGTCCCCTTCGTTTCGAAGGCGATCGGCGTTCCCATGGCGCGCGCCGCGGCGTTGCTCGCGGCCGGAGCGTCGCTCGACGCGCTCGGCCTGCCTCCCGAGCGCGATCCCGCCGATTTCTTCATCAAGGCCCCCGTGTTTCCGTTCAAGAAGTTCCCCGGCGAGGACACGCTTCTCGGGCCCGAGATGAAATCGACCGGGGAAGTGATGGGGATCTCGCCCCGCTTCGGCGGCGCTTTCGCCAAGGCCTGCGAGGCCGTGGGGACGCGGCTGCCAAAGAACGGCCGAGCCTTCCTGACGGTCAATCCCTACGACAAGCCGGCGACGATTCCGATCGCTCGCGAGCTGGCCGATCTCGGCTTCTCGCTCTGCGCGACCGAGGGAACCCGGGAAGCGCTCGAGAAGGCCGGACTCGCGGCCGAGCGCGTCTACAAGGTCAACGAGGGACACCCCAACGCCGTCGACCGTCTCGAGGCCGGAGACATCCAGCTCGTCATCAACACGCCGCTGGGCCGCACGTCCCACTTCGACGAAGCGGCGATCCGGTCGGCGGCGCTTCGCCTGGGCATTCCGTGCCTGACGACGCTGTCGGCGTCGGCGGCGGCGGTGGAGGCCATTCGGGCGCTGCAGGACGGTGCCGGAGGGATCGCGCCGCTGCAGGAGTACCACCGCAGGTGACCGCGGCGTCCGGCGGCGCGCGCGCGGCTGCCCGGCTGCCGACTCCGGCGCTCGAGGAGTCGCGGCGCCCGTCGACCGCGGCGCGGGCGGCGCTGCTGTTCACCGCGATCTTCGGCTACGCGGTCGCGCTGTCGGTCGCGTTCCCTCCGGGCGCTCCGGACCGCCTTCCGGTTCTCGTCCTTTCGATTCTGCTCGCCCTCGTCACCGCGCAGCGCTGGTCGCGCGGCGCGAGGCTCTTCGCGCTGCTCTTTCCCTGCGCCGGGATCCTCGCGCGGGCGGCGGGCGGCGCCGACCCCGCAGCCTGGCCCACGCTCCTGTTCGCCGGCTTCGCGTGCGGCTGGACCTTCCGCTTCCTGTACGACTTCGACACCCGGGCCGACCCGTCCGGGCCGGACGCCGCTCTGAGGGCGCTGCTCGCCCTCTGGGCCGTTTCGACGCTCATGGCCCTCGTCGAGGCGCGCACGCTGTGGGCGCTCGCGCGCGGGTTATCGGGCAGGGCCGTCAACGGCGAAGGGCTGCCGGAATCGACGGCGGTCCGGGAGAGCCTGCTGTCGTTCGGCGCGCTCGCCTCCGGAGGGTTCTTCTTTCTCGTGATGCGCCGCTGCGGCGAGCGCGTGCGGCAGCAGACGATCGCGGCGGCGCTCGTCGGCGCGACGCTCTCGGCGTCGGCCGCTCTTCTCCAGCGGATCTCTCTCCTGCCCGCCGAGACCCATCCGTTCTGGAGGATGACGGGGCGATTCTCGGGCGGGGCCGTGGATCCCAACGCGCTCGGGATGTCCTGCGCGCTCGCGCTCACCGTCGCGGCCACCGGGGGGGCCTCGGAGAGGCGGCTCTCTCGCGCCCTCTTCGCGATTCCGTTGCTTCTCGGCGGCCTGCTTCTCTCCGGCTCACGCAGCGGTCTGCTTCTGCTTGCGGGAAGCCTCCTGCTCTTCGTGATCTTTCGCCGCCGCACGCTCTCGCCTCGCGCGCTCGGCCTGGTCGGCGCAGCCGCGGCGGCGCTCGTCGTCCTCGTGATCCTCTCCTCGACCTGGCGCGGCTCGGTCGGCAGCCGCTTCGCCCTGATGCTCGATCCGTCCCGCTCGGCCCCTTCGCGGGTCTCTTCCCGGCCGGCGCTCTGGGACGCGGCCTGGCGACTCTTTCTCGACCACCCGATCGCCGGGGGAGGGATGGGCGTCTTCAGCTGGCGTCTTCCGGACCTGCTCCACGAGCGGGGCGCCCGCCTGCCGGCGCGCGACAACCCGGGAAGCGCCTACTTCCAGGCACTGTCGGAGACCGGACTTCTCGGCCTCTTCGTGACGCTGCTCTTCGCCGTTTCTCTCGGCAGGGACGCGATCTCCCGCTTGACCCGCGCCGGGGGCGAAGGTTTTGGGGCCGCGTCGGCCGCCGCCGGGCTCGGCTTTCTCGCCGTTCTCACCGTCGGCTCGCACT
>Ga0187780_10002125_pt1 | contig 14932 bp, 12 predicted proteins | sample 1015_Q2_SP10_20__FD_132429 | JGI IMG/M metagenome (GOLD analysis project Ga0187780, IMG submission 132429) | Tropical peat soil microbial communities from peatlands in Department of Meta, Colombia - 1015_Q2_SP10_20_MG | ecosystem: Environmental > Terrestrial > Soil > Wetlands > Peat | place... | reverse complement strand
TCCCCACCTTCCCCCTCGAAAACTAGTGACGTTGCAGATGTCCAGCACCGGACCGCCGCCAAGGGGTACGCGACGCAAGCGCCCCGCACTTGCAAATCCAAGCGACTGCCCATCAGGTGACCAGAAGGGATACATTGCGTTCTCGGTTCCAGGCAGCAACTTAGCGTCTTTGTCATCGAGCGCCCGCGCATAAAGCCGGTCGATTGATTGATCGTCCTGGGCGACGAAGGCGATCTTCTTTCCGTCGGGTGAGAGCACAACCGGACCGGCGGCATCGTCATTGTTCAAGGTGAAGCTGTTCTTTTCCGGCGGAAGAATATGCGCTTCAATCGCGATTGGAGTGGGTGCGCGCAGCCAGAACATCGCTGCGATCCCAGCAACTGCTATGAGCGCGATCGCGGCAATGGCCCACCAAGTTTGACCGGAGATCTTCTCCTCCTTTTTTTTCTTTTCGGTCCCGCTCTGACCAATCCATCCCAATTCCAGCTTCAAATCATGCGCGCACTGAAAACGTTCTCGCGGATCTTTTTTCAGACAGGTGTTGATGACCCGTTCCAATTGCGCGGGAATCCCCGGCCGCACGGATGACAATGCCGTTGGGTGGTCCTCCAGGATGGCGGATGCGATTCTGATCTGCGACTTGCCCTCGAATGGCCGCTTGCCGGTGGCCATTTCATAAAGCATCGAGCCGAACGCAAAGATATCGGAGCGTGGATCAGCGTCTCTTCCTTCGATCTGCTCCGGGGACATGTATTCGATTGTGCCGACCATGGTTCCGTGTGTGGTGAGCGGCGAAACCATGGGACTGGGACCGGAGAGCGTCTGCGCAGCAGTAAACGAAGGAGCTGACGAAACTGAACTGGTCGTGGCCATGGCCGTGAGTGGCTTCGCCAGCCCGAAATCAAGGAGCTTGGCACCGGATTTCGTAAGCATCACGTTGCCGGGCTTCAGATCGCGATGGACAATTCCGGCTGCATGAGCCGCAGCCAACGCGTCGGCAACCTGGATCGCGATATCCAATTCCTCATTGAGTGATAGCGGGCCCTTGCGCAAGCGCTCGGCAAGACTTTGCCCTTCGAGATACTCCATCACCAGGAAATCGGTGCCGCTCGGGCTATCGTGGCCGATATCGTGGAGCACACAGATGTGCGGATGCTGGAGCTGGGAGATGGCCTTGGCCTCGCGTTCGAAGCGGGCACGCAACTCGGGGGTTGCGACTAGTTGCGAGTTCAAAACCTTGATCGCAATGGTGCGGTCCAGCCGGGTGTCGCGGGCACGGTAAACCTCTCCCATACCGCCTTCACCGAGCGGGGACTGGATTTCATAAGGACCGAGTTTAGTTCCGGGTGACAGGGCCATCAGTGCGCGTCATTATAATCTCGATGCCAACAGCTCCACGATTATTCTGAAACGATCCTGAAGCCATTTTCCCAGACCCGGATTGGCCGGTTAGACACACGAGCAGGTACAATCTTCCATTCCGCGCCGAGGCTGACACTTAGAAAGCGAATCATCAAAACACCATGACGATGCGAGTTCGCAAAGCTGTATTCCCTGCAGCCGGTCTAGGCACCCGGTTCTTGCCCGTTACCAAAGCTCAGCCAAAAGAAATGTTGCCGCTGGTCGATAAGCCAATTATTCAATACGGCGTAGAAGAGGCCTTGGCTGCCGGTTGCGATCAGATCATCATTGTGACCGGTCGCGGCAAACAAGCCATCGAGGATCATTTCGACGTCAGCTACGAATTGGAGCGGATGCTGGAAGACCGCAAGAAGACCGATCTATTGCAGATCGTGCGGCGCATTTCCGACCTGATTCACGTCGCCTATGTCCGGCAGAAAGAAGCCCTGGGCCTCGGACATGCGGTGCTTACGGCCCGCGAGTTGGTGGGAGACGAACCGTTTGCGGTGTTGCTGGCAGATGACGTGATCGACGCTGACCCTCCCTGCCTGCAACAAATGATCAATGTATTTGAAAAAATGCAGTGCTCGGTTTTGGCTACCCAAATCGTCGAGGGTAAAGCGATCTCGGCTTATGGCGTACTGGACGTAAAGCCGGTTAAGGGAGAATTCGAAGGTCGTCTATATGAAATTCGAAATATGGTAGAGAAACCGCGGCTGGAAGATGCGCCGTCAAATCTGGCTATCATTGGCCGTTACATTCTGACACCAGCGGTTTTTGATACGCTGGCGCAAACTCAAGCCGGAGCTGGCGGCGAGCTTCAACTTACCGACGGTATGAAGCTGCTCCTGCAGCGTGAAAAAATGTATGCCTTCGTCTATGAAGGCAAACGTCACGATACGGGCGACAAGCTAGGATTTTTGAAAGCAACCGTCGAATTTGCCTTGAAGCGTCCGGATTTGGGTGAACCCTTCCGCGAGTATTTGAAGAATCTGAAGCTATAAATAATCAATGTGGGCACATTTTGGCACGACTCCAGTCGTGTCTAGGATTCGCCCAAGGTCATCTTCAGCTTCCTGGATTTCTCTTCCACGCTGTTGGCGAGATTTTCTTTATGAGCAGTCAGCTTTTTGCGGAGTCCGGCGCTGTTCAATGCCAAAATCTGAGCGGCAAGAATTCCCGCGTTGGTCGCACCGGCTTTACCAATAGCGACGGTTGCTACCGGAATGCCCGCGGGCATCTGGACGGTTGCGAGTAAGGAATCCAATCCATTCAAGACGGTCGACGGAATAGGTACGCCAATCACGGGCAAGGTAGTGTGGGCGGCGATCACTCCCGCCAGGTGTGCAGCGCCGCCCGCGCCGGCGATGATGACACGAATACCGCGATCGCCAGCGTTGCGCGCAAATTCAGCCGTTCGCTCCGGCGAACGGTGCGCCGAGGTGACATCGATTTCATAGCCAATTCCGAAATCTTCGAGTGCCTTGGCCGCCTCGCGCATGATCTCGAGATCGGAGTCGCTTCCCATGACGATCGAAACCACTGGTTTAGACATTCTGGTTCCTTCTTAAAAGATCAAACCTCGAAACGCCTTGACGATACTCGCAAGCCTGCTACAACTACTTTTTCAACGCTCTCGCCGCAATGTCCTTGCGATAGTAGGCACCGTCAAAATTGATTTTGGCCACGGCAGCGTACACGCGATCCACCGCTGTTTTAAGGTCCGGCGCATGCGCAGTCACCCCTAAGACGCGTCCACCCGATGTGAAGTAGGCGTTGTCGATCGCGGTAGTGCCTGCATGAAAAACCTGTACGCCCTCAACTTTGCCGGCATCGTCCAGACCGAGGATTTTCTTGCCTGCTTCAAATGTGCCAGGATAGCCTCCTGAGGCCATCACCACACAAACCGAAGCATCAGGCGACCAGCGGAAATCGCCATCGCTGACGCGGCCCTCCACGGTCGCTTCCAAGGCTTCGAGCAGATCGCTTTCCAACCGCATCAGGATCGCTTGTGTCTCCGGATCTCCAAAGCGACAATTGAATTCCAGAACCATAGGTCCGCGAGCCGTCATCATCAGACCGCAATAAAGCACACCTCGATATTCGGTGCCCTCGGCTTTCATCCCCGCAATGACCGGCCTTGCGACGTGCTGCACAAGCCAATTTTGCATCTGCTCGTCAAGCATCGTTTGCGTGGAATAGGCGCCCATGCCCCCGGTGTTCGGCCCCGTATCCTGATCGCCAGCGCGCTTGTGGTCCTGCGCGGGTACCAATGGTGCAACGCGTTCACCGTCGCTGAGAACGAGAAAAGAAAATTCTTCTCCTTTGAGGCATTCTTCTACCACCACGCGCGTGCCTGCGCTTCCCAGCAATTTTCCGCTAAGCATATCGGTTGCTACGGCGGTTGCCTCATCTTTGCTCTGGCAGATTACTACGCCTTTCCCCGCTGCCAGTCCGTCAGCCTTAAGCACGACTGGCATGTGGAAATGAGGCAAAGCTTCGCGGAATTCCGGCAGCGAGTTGCAGATGGCATAGTGCGCCGTCGGAATTTTCAAACGCTGCATGAACTCTTTCGCGAAGCTCTTGCTGGACTCCAACCGGGCAGCAGCCCGTGTCGGCCCGAAGATCCTCCAGCCGCGGCGCGTAAACTCATCGACGATACCTAAAGTTAGCGGTAACTCTGGGCCGACAACCGTGAGATCGGGCTTTATCTGGACGGCGAGCGCGAGCAGCGACTCCAAACTTTTTAGATCCACGGCTACGCACTCGGCCTCCGCGGCGATACCACCGTTCCCGGGTGCACAGTAAACCTTGGAAATACGCGGGGACTGACGAAGTTTCCATACGAGCGCGTGCTCGCGCCCTCCGCTTCCAATCACTAGAACTTTCATAGCAGGACAGACAAGGGTAGGGGGAAAGCGGAAAATTTTCAAATCGCCGATCGATGACGGTTTCGAATCTGGAGTTTGGTAGTCGCAGATTGACACTTGCAAATGAACTGTTTTGTGCTTTGCTGAGGGTTCTAAAACTCTATCGCGTCTCGTCCACCATTGGTAACCACAGAGGGCACAACGAACCGCGGAGGAATGAGTTAACCGTGCTTAACGCGTCGTATAATTTGTGCATATGATCACGGTCTCCAAAGAAGATTACCTGAAGGCCATCCTTGAAGCCGAGAGCGAAGGTGAGACAGTGATTTCCGCGACACTATCGCATCGCATTTCGGTATCGGCGCCGGCCGTGACCATGGCGTTACGCCGCCTGAAGAAAGATGGCCTGGTGCGCGTGCAAACGGATGGTCGCGTGGGCCTGACGTCCGCGGGGCGGAAGATCGCGCGCAAGTTGACTCTCCGCCATCACCTCATCGAACGGATGCTCGCTGAAATGTTCGGCATGGAGTGGTACAAGGTGCATGATGAAGCCGAGCGTTTAGAACACGCAGTGTCGCCCGATTTCGAAGCGAAGCTGCTGCACAAGTTGGGGCCGGGAGGCGCTTGTCCACATGGCAATTTGAGTGAACTGGAAAGTCCTGCCAGCCGCAGGCGTCGCGGCCTGCTCCTGCTTTCTGAAGCGGAAGCGGGAAATGACTATGTGGTCAGCGGCATTTATGAGCGAGACCGCCAACTACTGGAATTTCTGGAGCACCGTGGAATCCGGCCGGGAGCCCGAGTCCACGTCTCGGGAAGAAATTACGATCAGACTCTAACCATGAAGACCGATGCCGGAGACGTGGCGCTGGGCCATTCGGCGTCGGAGAGGGTCTGGGTCTCCACCGACCGCAATTCGCACCGCAAATCTGCGTCTTAGGTGTGCCCGAGCTGAATTACCTCGGTAATTAACTGTAGTTTACATTCCCAGATATACTCATGCTAAGATAGGGCCAGTTGTCCTGTTGTTCCCCCTGTCGCCATGGCAACGAACGCAATCAATTCCAGAGAAGCAGTCTGGCGCTCCGACGTCATTCAGCCTAGTCTCCCGGAAGTCCACAGCAGCCTGCCGGTTCCAAAAACCTCCACAGTGTTGCGCAAACTGCTGGCCTTCGCCGGGCCAGGGTTCCTGATCGCAGTCGGATACATGGACCCGGGGAATTGGGCAACTGATCTGGCCGGAGGATCGCGTTACAACTACACGCTCCTTTCCGTAATCATGGTGTCGAATTTCATGGCCATTTTGTTGCAAGCTCTGGCCATCAAGCTGGGCGTGGCAACTGGAAGAGATTTGGCACAGGCTTGCCGTGATCATTTCAGCCGCCGACTATCACTTGGCCTCTGGGTGTTCGCGGAGATCGCGATTGCTGCATGTGACTTGGCTGAAGTGATCGGTTCGGCAATCGCCTTGAATTTACTTTTTCACATTCCGCTGATTTGGGGCGTCTGCCTAACCGCCCTGGATGTGCTCATGATCCTCTTTCTCCAGCAAAAAGGGTTTCGGTTTCTTGAGGCGCTGGTCATCTCATTGATCGGCACAATCGGCGTTTGCTTTGGGCTCGAAATTTTGTTTTCTCACCCGAGTGTTGCAGGCCTGTTCTCGGCATTCTTTGTGCCATCGCCCGAAATTATTCGTGATCCAGGCATGCTGTACATTGCGATCGGGATTCTTGGCGCCACCGTGATGCCCCACAATCTCTACTTGCATTCTGCCATCGTGCAAACGCGAAACTACGAGCGAAATCCGGAAGGTAAGCGAGAGGCCATTCGGTATTGCACAATCGACTCCACGGTCGCTCTGATGTTCGCATTGTTTGTTAATGCCGCGATTCTGGTGGTTTCAGCAGCCACGTTTTATCGCAGCGGCTACCACCAGGTGGCGGAAATTCAAGATGCCTACAAACTGCTTTCCCCGTTGCTTGGAGTGGGTGGTGCCAGTACGGTGTTTGCATTCGCACTGCTGGCTTCCGGTCAGAACTCCACATTGACCGGTACCCTCGCGGGGCAGGTAGTCATGGAAGGCTTTCTGAGCATCCGCTTGCGGCCATGGTTACGCCGTCTGATCACACGGGGGATCGCAATCATCCCCGCAGTGATTGTTACCGCACTTTGGGGCGCGAGAGGGACGGCAGATCTTCTCGTTCTTAGTCAGGTGATCCTAAGCATGCAGCTCAGCTTTGCAGTGGTCCCGCTAGTGATGTTTACAAGCGATAAAAAGAAAATGGGTGAATTCGTGAATTCGTCATGGTTGAAGTCGCTCTCCTGGGTGACTGCGGTGTTCATCGCTGTGCTTAACGCTTGGCTGCTGGTACAGGTACTCCATAGCTAGATATAGTTCTCAACGTTCCCGCCAGCTCACCAGTCCCCACGAAAGCGCATAGAATAGATGCAAGCTGGATTTTGCGCTTATGTTGAATGCGCGATCCAGAATCATTTTCAGGAAGAAGGCAGTTATGGATAGCTTTGGCAGCCGCTCAGTTCTTCGCGTAGGTTCAAAAGATTACGAAATCTATCGCCTTAATGTGCTTGATAAGCAGGGAGTTTCGACCAGGCATCTCCCCTATTCCTTACGCATTCTTCTGGAGAATCTGTTGCGCACCGAGGACGGCAGGATTGTCACGAAGGGTGACATTCGCGCGCTCGCAAGCTGGAATGGCAGATCAAAACCTGACAAAGAGATCGCGTTCACGCCCAGCCGCGTTTTGATGCAGGACTTTACCGGAGTGCCGGCGGTTGTCGATCTGGCAGCTATGCGCGATGCGATGAAAAGCCTATCCGGCGATCCCGGGTTGATCAATCCTCTGCAACCGGCCGAACTTGTGATCGATCATTCCGTGCAAGTCGATCAATTCGGGACACCCAATGCGCTACAACTCAATGCTGAGCTCGAATTCCTCCGCAATAAAGAGCGCTATGCGTTCTTGCGATGGGGGCAAACCGCGTTTCGTAATCTGGCCATCGTTCCCCCAGATACCGGAATTGTGCATCAGGTGAATTTGGAATTCTTGGCGCGTGTTGTTTTCGTGCAGGAGTCGCCCGGAAAGAGAGTCGCTTACCCCGATACAGTCGTTGGCACTGATTCGCACACGACAATGATCAACGGACTCGGTGTGCTTGGATGGGGTGTTGGTGGAATCGAAGCCGAAGCGGCGATGCTGGGGCAACCGGTGTCCATGCTGATCCCGCAGGTGGTCGGGGTGAAGCTGGTTGGCAAGTTGCGGGAAGGGGCGACAGCTACAGATTTGGTTCTCACTATCACCGAAATATTACGGAAACATGGTGTCGTCGGGAAATTTGTGGAGTATTTTGGACCCGGCCTGCAGGAGCTTCCCCTGGCCGATCGCGCCACGATTGGCAATATGTCGCCTGAATACGGCGCTACATGCGGAATTTTCCCGATCGATAAAGAAACGCTCAGCTATTTGCGCTTAACCGGACGATCGGAGGAACAGGTCGCGCTAGTGGAAGCCTATTGTCGCGAGCAGGGCTTGTTCCATGACGAAAAAACTGCCGAAGCCGAGTATTCGGAGTTGCTCTCGCTCGATCTGGCGACTGTCGAGCCGAGTCTCGCCGGACCAAAGCGGCCGCAGGATCGCGTTCCGCTTTCCCGCGCGAAAGAGTCATTCGATCAGGCTCTGCCAACATTGATCAAGCCGGGCAAGGGAACAGCCAAACCCGTCGAAGCGGCGTCTGGCAACGGCCATCTTCATCATGGCAGCGTGGTGATTGCCGCGATTACGAGCTGCACCAACACTTCGAATCCATCGGTGATGCTTGCGGCCGGCCTCTTGGCGAAAAAGGCTGTCGAGCGCGGCTTGCAGGTTCCGGCGTGGGTGAAAACGTCGCTCGCTCCAGGATCGAAAGTGGTCCGCGATTATCTGGAGCGCGCAGGCTTGATCGGGTACCTGGAAAAATTGAAATTCAATATTGTTGGCTACGGCTGCACGACCTGTATTGGCAATTCAGGACCGTTGCCGGAGGAGATCTCACGTGCAATCGATGAGAAGAGTCTGGTGGTTGCATCCGTGCTCTCCGGGAATCGCAATTTTGAGGGCCGAATTAATCCCGATGTTCGCGCAAATTATTTGATGTCGCCGCCGCTGGTCGTTGCGTTTGCCCTGGCGGGACGGGTCGATCTGGATTTGCGGAAAGATCCGATTGGAAAAGACAAGCAGGGTAGCGCCGTTTACCTCTCGGACCTTTGGCCTACACGCAGGGAAGTGGAAGATGCGATGGGCAAATCGATTTCCTCGGATATGTTTCGCAAGACTTACGGAGAGGTCTACCAAGGGGACGACCGCTGGCGTGGGTTGGCAGTGCCTAAAGGCGAAACTTACTCATGGGATCCCGATTCCACTTATATCCGCCAAGCTCCGTATTTCGATCACATGACGATTCGACCGCCGGCGGTCCAGGAAATTCGGAACGCACGTGTGCTGGCGGTGCTCGGGGATAGTGTCACGACAGATCACATTTCTCCTGCGGGGTCGATAAAGAAAGACAGCCCAGCCGGAAAGTATTTGATTGAGCATGGCGTGAAGCCGGCCGATTTCAATTCCTATGGATCGCGGCGCGGTAATCATGAAGTAATGGTGCGAGGCACGTTCGCCAACGTCCGTTTGCGCAACAAAATGGTTCCAAACCTTGAAGGCGGGTTTACTCGCCATTTGCCGGATGGGGCGGAGATGACAATCTTCGAAGCCTCCGAAAAGTACCGGGAAGACGATGTTCCACTAGTGATCGTCGCAGGCAAAGAATACGGCTCCGGTTCATCGCGTGACTGGGCCGCGAAAGGGCCACTGCTGCTGGGAGTGCGGGCGGCGGTTGCGGAAAGCTATGAGCGTATCCATCGATCCAACCTCGTCGGGATGGGGATTCTGCCGCTGCAATTTGTTGATGGGCAGAATGCCCAGACGTTAGGGCTGAGTGGTGAAGAAACAATCGATATCGGGGGGATTCGCGATCTGATCGTGCACTTCGCGCCGGGGCGTCAGGTCAAGGTAAAGGCAACGACGGGCGGAAAGACAGTTGAGTTTGATGCCTTGGTGCGAATCGATACGCCTCAAGAAGCGCAGTACTACGCAAATGGCGGCATTCTCCAGTTTGTGCTTCGGCAGTTGCTCGCCGGCAGACCCAAACCGGAAGCGGTCACCGCATAGGGCACTTTAAAACCGCAGAGGACGCGGAGGACACAGGGTCTTAGGATCTAAAAAACCTTCGCTGAATCCAACAGGATTGTCACTGGGCCGTCGTTGACCAGTTCAACCTGCATCATTTCCTGAAAACGGCCAGTCTCACAAAGCAATCCGCTGGCGCGAATTCGCTGAACAAAGTATTCATAGAGCTCGCGGGCGCGATCCGGCGGTGCCGCAGCATCAAACGAAGGGCGCTTGCCGCGGCGCGCATCCCCATAGAGTGTGAATTGAGAGACGACCAGAACTGCCCCGGCCACTGACGCCACCTCGAGGTTCATTTTGCCGCTTTCATCCTCGAAAATGCGCAACCCAGTGATTTTGTCCGCTAAGTAGTCGACGTCCTTTTCCGAGTCTTCTCGCGAGACACCAAGCAACACGAGCAAGCCACGTTCAATTCTGCCGACGATTTGGTCATTGACTGAAACCTGGGCCCGGCTCACGCGTTGGACGACGGCACGCATTTGTTGGAGGCTTGCGGCGTAGAGTTCACCATCATATACGGCGCTTCAGATTGACGACAGGCTCCTCCCCTCCTACAATTTCGATTTCTTTTGCTTCAACTTTTTGAGGTAACAAATGATGAATCGTGTTCCGATATACGTGGTCGTGTTCAGCGCCGGTTTATCTGTTTTCGCCGCGGCACAGGCAGGCTCCACGCACAACGAAGTTGTTATCAAGAATGCCGTAATCATGACTGTGAGCCACGGCAGTATTTCGAATGGCAGCATTTACATCAAAGATGGCAAGATCGCCGCCGTCGGCAAGGATGTCAGCGTTCCTGCTGGCGTAACGGTTGTCGATGCAGCCGGAAAATATCTTACCCCGGGCCTGATCGATTCCCATTCTCATATCGCGCTCGACGACGATGTGAATGAGGCAACCAGCCCAATTACGCCGCAGATGATGATGATCGATGCCTTCGATTATCAGGACAAGGCCATTTACCGCATTTTGGCCGGCGGCGTTACCACGTCCTTGCTGCTGCATGGGTCAGCCAACATGATCGGCGGCCAAGCTGTCGTCATAAAACACAAGTACGGATTGAATCGCGATGCCATGCTGTTTCCCGGAGCGCCGCAGTCAATTAAGTTCGCCAGCGGAGAAAATCCCAAACGCGTGTATGGCAGCCGAGATCAGCTGCCTTCGACACGCATGGGAAACTTTGAAGTCCAACGGGAGGCGCTTGTGGCCGCGCAGGACTACATGCGGGAATGGGATGACTACAACGCCAAAGCAAAGCGAGGGGAGAAAGACGCGACCCCTCCAAAACACGATCTCAAGCTGGATGCGTTGGCCGACGTATTGCGCGGAAAGTTGCTGGTGCAAATTCATTGCTATCGCGCAGACGAACTGCTGACTGAGATGGCTATGGCAAAGGAATTTGGCTACAAGCTGCGGGCGTTTCATCACGCCCTTGAAGCTTACAAAGTGGCCGATCAACTCGCGGCCAACGGGATCGGCATTGCGACCTTCTCCGACTGGTGGGGATACAAACAGGAAGCCTGGGATGCGATCCCATGGAATGCCGTCATGTGCATGCGAAAAGGAGTTCGGGTTGCAATTAAAAGTGACTCGGACGATTTCGCGCGGCGCCTGAACCAGGAAGCCGGAAAAACGATTCACTATGGCGGTGCAACCGAAGATGAGGCTCTGAAGATGATTACCCTGAACGCCGCATGGATTATCGGCGTGGATGATCGGGTTGGGTCAATTGACGTGGGCAAGGATGCGGACCTGGTGATCTGGGACGGTTATCCACTTTCCAGCTCTGCCGTGCCAAACAAAGTGTTCATCGATGGCGACGTTTATTTCGACCGTTCCCTTCCGGGGTTCGGAATGCCGCATTACAGGGAGGGAGAATGAAGAACGTCCTTCGTCGTTCGTCCTGGTTCATTGCTTTGTTATGCCTGGCGTTCTTGAGCGCAGACGCCCAGCAGAAACCGGTGGTGCTGCGCGGGGGAAAACTGCTCACTATCTCCCATGGAGTCATCGAGCGCGGCGTGCTGGTTATGGAAAATGGCAAGATCACAGCGGTTGGAGCGGAGGGCTCGGCAGCTATTCCGAAGAATGCCCGGATCATTGATGTTAAGGGAATGACCATTTATCCCGGCTTGATCGATTCGGAAACCAACTTGGGCCTGACGGAGATCTCCGCTGAGGAGATGACCAATGATCTCGTCGAGCTCAGCGAAGAAATCATGCCGCACATGCATGTTTATGACGCTTTCCATGCGGAGTCGGAACTGATCCCGGTTACACGGTTGAATGGGATCACCAACGCGATCGTGGCACCTGAGCGCAAGGACACACTGCCGGGTCAGGATTCGCTTGTGCAACTGGCGGGCAAATCGGCCAACGAGATGCTTTTGATTCGCGACATTGCCATGCCGCTGAATTTCACAGGTGATCAACGCAGAAATGAATCGCGAGAGAAACGCAAGTACCCCTCGACTCGCATGGGCATGGCAGCTCAACTGCGACAGGCGTTTCTGGATGCGCAGGACTATCAGCAGCGCTGGGCTGAGTATGAGAAGAAAAAGAGCGAGGCAGCAACCAAAACAGACGACAAAGAAAAAAAGCTCCCGACGCAACCCAAACGCGACCTGAAGCTGGAAGCTTTGTTTCCCTACTTGGCGGGACAAAAACCGATTATTTTAGCCGCCGAAGAAGCCAGCGATCTGGAAAGCGCGGTAAATCTGGTTCGGGAGTTCAACCTGAAATTCGTGCTAAACCACGTGAGTCATTCCCAGCCGGTGTTGGACTACATCGCGCAATTAAAGGTTCCTGTAATCGTAGGTCCTATCTATGAAACACCCAAGCCGTTTGAGCGTTTCGATGCGGTCTACAGTCTTCCGGCCGAATTAAACAAACGCGGCGTCAAGATTGCTTTTGCGTCTTTCGATGCCCACAATGCCCGCAATCTGCCCTATCAAGCCGGATTCGCCACAGCATTCGGCCTGCCCTATGACGACGCCCTGAAGGGAATCACGTTAAATGCCGCCGAAATCTGGGGCGTAGCCGACAAGCTTGGCTCGCTCGACGTGGGTAAGACTGCTAATGTTGTGGTCGCGACGGGCGATCCGCTGGACGTGAAAACGGATGTGAAGCAAGTGTTCATCGACGGCCAGGAGATCCCAATGACCAGCCGCCAGACGCGGCTGCGCGATCAATATTGGGGGCAATGAGCGCCTGCTAACTTTGTGACCATACCTGGGTCACACGAGCCAACATCAGGAGTATGCTTTCGTCCGTTGCGATCGTTTGCATTTCATTGCAGATGCTATCGAGCTCATCCGGCGTTGACGCGCCGGCGGCCAAGATTGCTGGCGCGGCTTCCCGCAACGTAATTTCCCAGAATCTTTTTTCTTCGCCGCGCAGGAATGCCAATTGGTTAACCCGCACGTTCGGGTAAGAGAATCCCGCCGCGCGGAAGAGGCCGGGCAGCTTAAGACCGATGCAAGAATCCAGTCCACGTGCGCGGTTTACCGCAACGCTGATTTCAACCAACCGCCGATAGGCGCGGGTCTGAGGTTCGGTAAAGATGCCTCCGTCATCGTGATCTTCGCAGACCAGGATGCCCCCAGGCTTCAGAATCGATTTTATCTGGTTGAGGGCCTTCGCGGGATCCTCGAGATGGCAGAAGAGAAAGCGGGAATAGACCCTGTCAAATGATTCGGCGGTCGGGCCGAGGTTGTACGCCGTTGCCTCGTGAAATGAGAGATTCCCAATGCCGGCTGCCGCTGCGTTCCTCCTGGCGACTTGCAGTTGCTCACGGCTCGCATCCACAGCCAGCACAGAGCCATCTGGAGCTACTTGTCCCGCGATCCAGATGGCGGTCTGACCGCTTCCACACCCGATCTCGGCGACGCGCATGCCAGGAGCCAAGCCCACCGTCTTCAGCAAGTCCCGCGTTCCGGGACCAAAAATGCGATCCAACAAATCGAGACGAGAAACTGCCGCTTCGCCCGTGGCCAAAAGATAAGATTGCCCTTCGTCCGCTCTTCCCGTCATGGACGCTCGCAGTTTGTCCCAATGTAAACTACAGAGGGTTCATTGAATCGATATTGTTTGCGGTTTGACCCCAGCAACTCGCAACAGTTAGGATGCTTGTGAACGATTGCTAGCGTCCCGTTTCGCCATTTGTGGCGGCGGAACTCTCCTTTACACCGGTTCGTACGGGCCATTAGACTACTCATTTCCCTTTCAGCTTACTTGGAGGCAGATGCAGATGGCAGTCGCCGCGAAGAAAGAAATGGCCGAGAAGGTCAAGCAGATTATCAGCGAACAGTTGGGAATCGATGAGGCTGACATTACCCCCAGCGCTACGTTTAATGGAGATTTGAAAGCAGATTCGCTGGATCAGGTAGAGCTGGTCATGGCGCTGGAGGAAGCATTCGATCTAAGCATCTCGGATGAAGATGCCGAAAAGATTCTCAAAGTCCAGGACGCCATTGATTACGTGGAGAAACACGCAAAATAGTAAGAAGGAGAACTCATGGCCGCGGTAGACGAGAAAGTAAAGCAAATCATTGTGGAACAGTTAGGGGTGGATGAAGGCGAAGTAACTGCCAGCGCCTCTTTTGTTGACGACTTGGGTGCAGATTCCTTGGACACGGTAGAACTGGTGATGGCCTTTGAAGAGGCCTTCGAGATCGAAATTCCCGACGAGGATGCGGAGAAGATTCGCACTGTACAGGATGCGGTGGATTACATCGGCAAGCACGCGAAAGGCGGGAAGTAGTTGGCTCGACGCGTTGTGGTTACTGGGTTGGGCCTGATCTGTGGAGTGGGCAATACCACAGAAGAAATCTGGCAGAACCTGCTTGCCGGCAGATCGGGAATTTGCCGGATCACACAATTTGATGCCTCCCAGTTTGCCTGCCAAATTGCAGCGGAGGTAAAAAACTTTGATCCGCTGCAGTTTATCGACAAAAAAGAAATCAAAAAAATGGGACGCTTTATCCATCTGGCCATTGCGGCGGCGGATGAAGCGGTGAAGACTTCGGGCCTCAAAGTCACGCCGGAGAATTCGACGCGGGTGGGAGTTCATATTGGCTCGGGGATTGGCGGATTCGATGTCATTGAACGCGAGCACAAGAACCTGCTGAACGGGGGCCCTCGCAGAATCTCTCCTTTTTTTATCCCCGCCGCCATCGTCAATTTGGCCGCCGGGCATGTCAGCATCCGCTTTGGCGCCAGGGGACCGAACGAGGCGACTTGTACGGCGTGTACCTCGAGCGCACATTCCATTGGCGACGCCTACAAGATCATCTTGCGCGGTGATGCGGATGTGATGATCGCCGGTGGCACCGAGGCTGCTGTCACCCCGATGTCAGTAGGCGGATTTGGTGCTATGCGCGCGCTCTCCACACGCAATGATGCGCCTGAGAAGTCCAGCCGGCCTTGGGA
>Ga0187780_10002123_pt1 | contig 14945 bp, 15 predicted proteins | sample 1015_Q2_SP10_20__FD_132429 | JGI IMG/M metagenome (GOLD analysis project Ga0187780, IMG submission 132429) | Tropical peat soil microbial communities from peatlands in Department of Meta, Colombia - 1015_Q2_SP10_20_MG | ecosystem: Environmental > Terrestrial > Soil > Wetlands > Peat | place... | reverse complement strand
TGGGGTCGACGTTCCACTTCTCGACCCAGTCGGCGATTGCCTCCTCGAGCTCCTTGGTCGATCGGTGGGTGCCCCGCCGGAGCCACTTGCTCGTGAGCTCGGCGAACCAGCGCTCGACCAGGTTCAGCCAGGAGCTGTAGGTCGGGGTCCTCGGGCACCGAACGGTTGATGAGGTTCAAGAATCGCCGGAACTCCTGGGCGCGATGGCGCTCGGTCATGTCCGCGATGACCATGCCCGAAGCCACGTCGAGGGCCGCGTAGAGGTTGGTGGTCCCGTGGCGGACGTAGTCGTGGGTGCGCCGCTCTGGGAGCCCCGGTCGCAGGGGGAGGACCGGCTGGGTGCGGTCCAACGCCTGGATCTGGGACTTCTCGTCCACGCAGAGCACGAGCGCCCCCTCGGGCGGGTTCACATACAGCCCCACGATGTCGCGGACCTTGTCGACGAACAGCGGATCAGGGCTGAGCTTGAACGTCTCGGTCAGATGCGGCTTGAGGCCGAAGGCCCGCCAGATCCGGCTGATGGCGGACTGGCTCATGCCCGTCGCCTTCGGAGCCCGTCGGCGCACAGCAGCACGATCCGGCACCGCAGCGCCAGATCCTGGGCGCTCTTACGTCGCCGGGCCCAGCGCTCGAGCAACTCCCGCTCGTCGTCGTCGAGCACCAACTCGGGCATCGGTGTTCCGCGCATCGCGCCTCCCATCGTCGCTGACGACGACGGGAACGCGCGCTGGTGGGAGGAAATTCCCACCCGAATAGAAATTCATGACTCAGGTCACTAGGAGCCGACGGGCGGACCACGACCGGCCGACCACCCGGGGGCATGGACCTTGCCGACCACCCGGGGGCATGGACCTCGGAGCGCTGTGTCCCGAGAGGACGAGCACAATTGGCTTTCGCGACGGGCGACGGGCGTCGTGTCGGGCCATATTCTCAGTCCAGGCGAGGTTCCGGGGAGGATCTGGTGGTCGAGAAGGAGTCCACAGGCGCGGGTGGTGGCCCCACGACCGAGCCTCCTGGTCGAGCGCCCGATGGCACCGCGCTCGGTCTCGGGGACGCCTGGGTGATCGTCGAGCTGGCCCCCGACGCCGTTCTGGTCGTGGACGAACGAGGTCGCATCGACCTGTCCAATCGGGCGGCGGAGGAGATGTTCGGCTATGGCCGCGACAGCCTGACGGGGATGAGTGTCGACGTCTTGGTCCCTGACGGTCTTCGACACGTCCACCGCGGCCATCGAGCTGCGTTCGCCGCCACCCCCCAGACCCGTCCGATGGGCATGGGTCTCGACCTGTGGGCCCGGCGCGCCGACGGCTCGGAATTCCCCGTGCAGATCAGCCTGAGCCCCGTCACCTTCGGCCAAGGTCCCCGTGTGGTCGCCATCGTCCGGGAGGTCACCGAGCATCGACAATCGGAACGGGATGCCCTGGAACGCCTCATCCTCGCCGACGAGGAACGAATCGGCACCGTGCTCCAGGATCGCGTCGTGACCCGACTGTTCGGTGCAGGTCTGGTCGTCGACGCCGTGATCGGTCGAGTGTCACCGGAGATCGCCGGCCGTTTGCGCGAGGTGGCAACGGAGCTCGACGCGGCGATCTACGAACTGCGTGAGGCTGTCTTCGGATGGAGCGGTGGGCCATAGCGCACCGGGGTGACCTGGTCAGGCTGTGCCCGTCCCTCCGGGGCGCATCGGCAGCGTCGCTGATTGCTGCCGCGCCGCAATGCACGGCGCGAGCGACCTCCCCTGCCCTCTGCGGGGCGAGGCGGATCCGGGCCCCCATGGGTCCAGAGGCCCAGGTCCAGGGGCGAGACCCGGACAGGACCAAGGTCCATAGCCCGGAGCCGCCGGACGGTGCATGCTTCGGATCTGGGGGTGAAGGGGGCTCTCGGGGACGCCGGAGCGGGAGCCGGAAGGAAAAGGGTCCGAAACGAGTGCCAACCGGGAAGCGCATGTCCATGCTCGTGGAGCATGAAGCCAATCTCACTTCGGCGGAAGCCGACCTGGCGGCAGCCCGTGCCGCCGGCAACTCGGAGCGGGCCAGCGTGCTTCAGGCGCTCGTCGAGTCCGGCGGGTCGCTCCTCGTGTACGCGCCCGAGCAGCAGCACTACGCCATCCTGTTCGGCGAGTTCGCGACCGCCCGCCACGTAGCGGTCGTGGTCCCGGGCGTGGGAGACGAGATCAACCTGCGCGACGACTGGCTCCCCTCAGCGGCGCACCTGTTCGATGCGGCCGCAGACACGGCCGTGATCCTGTGGAAAGGTTACGACAACCCGAGCGATCTCGTGAAAGCGGCGGTCACCTCCGCGGAGTGCGACGAGCACCTCATGGCCGCCGGAGGCGAGCTGGCCGAGTTCGTCCGGTCGCTGCCACTGCACGCGGAGCAGAGCCTCACCATCGTCGCCCACAGCTTCGGATCGATCGTCGCGGGCTCGGCGCTGGCCGACCACGACCTGCGCTGTACCGACGTCGTGGTGGCCGGGAGCCCCGGCATGACCGTCGACGGCCTGCGCCAGCTGCACCTCCAGGAGTCCCACTTCTTCTCCGAGGAGGCGCCGGGCGACACGGTGGCCGAGCTCGGCATCTTCGGCTCGGCACCGACGTCGCCGACGTTCGGAGGCACCCGCATGCGGACCAATGCCCCGGGCCACGTGGAGGTGATGGCGCACAGCAGCTATTTCGTGCCGGGGTCAGAGGCCCTGGAGAACATCGTGGACGTGGTCACCGGCCGCTATGCACGGGTCCTCGCCCGGCGTCCGACGCTGTCGGAGATCGTCGGCGGGATCGTGGCCTGGACCATCCGGCTGCCGACGATGCCCATCAGGGTCATGGGACGGCGCTATCGCGGTCCGGGCTTTCGCCTGCTCATCGACACGGTTCGGCTCGTCGACTTCAGCGCCACCCAGACCGGCAGCCTCGTTCGGGGCACGCTGGACGAGGGCGAGGCGGCGCTTCGCTGGCTCGAACACCGGCTCCCGTCAGCCCGGGGGGGCCTGCGTGGCACCCGGGCGCCTCCGACACCGAAGGACGAACGGTCCGTACGCGATCGGACCGGCGAGTGACGGGAGCCAGTAGGAGCCCGGATCGAGAGTTTGCACGGGAAAGGGGCGAAGGGTGCTGGCGTACGACTTTCCGCTTTTGGACGTCGTCTTGACGATCCTGATGTTCTTCGGCCTGCTCCTGGTCGCGGTCATCATCGCATGGTGCCTCTTCGACAACTTCAGGCGTTGGGACCACGGCGGATGGGCCAAGGCGGGGTGGACCCTCCTGATCCTCGCTCTTCCCCTCATCGGTTGCCTGATCTACGCCGCCGCGCGTCCGGCTGGCGACCTGGGAGGGCCCGTCGCCCTGGCATGAGCCCTCCCCTGGATCCTGCGGGTCGGCTCGGCCATGACGATCCTGGCCGTCGGTCAGCCCGATCAGTCCGCTGTGGACGGGTCGATCACCCTCGAAACCTTCGAGATGCGGTCGGCGGGAAAGCCTCCGCACCTGGCGTGCTCCTCGATGATGTCTTGATCCGGGGCGACGTAGACGCAGTAGATCTTGTCGTCCGTGACGTAGCTGGTGAGCCAGCGGATGTCAGGTCCCAATTCGGCCAGAACCTTGTTCGACTTCTGACTGATGGCCTGAAGCTCCTGGTCAGAGAGTTTCCCAGCGTCGGGAAGGTCGCGTTCGATCACGTACTTGGGCATGGTTCCCCTCCTGCATACCAGAGGTATGTACCGAGCAATACCGTCGGTATGGTAGTATCCATACCATGAGTACGGCTGTCAAGGGCTCGGTCCTCGTCGAGTCGGCCCGGGTGGCTCAGGGGGCGACGACCAAGGCGTCGTTGCTGGCCGCAGCACGCGAGCTGTTCGGTGACCAGGGATTCGCCGATACCTCGCTCGACCAGGTGGTTGCCAGAGCCGGGGTCACGAAGGGGGCCCTCTACCACCACTTCCGCGGCAAAGAGGACCTGTTTGCCGCTATGTACGAGCAGGTCCAACACGAGGTCTCTGACCGCGTTGTCACGGAGTTCCTCCGCCCCGATGCATGGGAGGCGCTCCAAGTCGGGTGCGACCTGTGGATCGACGCTCACCTCGATGCCTGCGTTCAGCGAATCGCCATGCGTGACGCACGGGCGGTGCTGGGCTGGGACGCTGTTCGGAACGTCGAGTCCAGGTTCGGCGCGGTTCCGCTGCGTGGGGTGCTGCGGCGCGCCATTCGCCAAGGGAAGATCGCTCCGATTCCCCTCCGACCACTCGCGTTGATGCTGATGGGCACGCTCACGGAAGCGTGCTTCTACGTTGCCGACGCGGATGATCAGGAACGTGCTCGGGACGAAGTCCGTTCGTTGGTACACCGCGTTCTGGCGGGACTGACGCTCGGGCCCGACATCTGAGGCCTCCGTCGTCGGTCGGCTCGACGGGATACCGTCGGTCTCGACCCGCCCGAGCCTTCGCTCGACCGGCTGCGCCCCGCGGCCGAGACCACCATTCCACGCCACGAGGGACCATCGGCCCTCGTACCGCCTGCTCCCGGGTGCCAGGGTGTACGAGGGAGGCGAAGACCATGACATTGCACCGCGCAGACGCGCCGACGGGTCCGGCGCCGGTCGGAGCCCACCCCAGCCCGCTCCTGAAGATGACCCAGACCACCCCGACCTGCCTCTGGAACGACTCGGCCTCTCCTGAGGAACTCGCCTACGCGATCGAGCACGGCGCGGTCGGTGCCACCTGCAATCCGGTCATCGCCCTGTCGATCCTGAGGAAGGACATGGCGACCTGGGGCGATCGCATCGATGCCCTGTTGCAGGAGCTGCCCGACGCCACCGAGGACGAGATCGCCTGGAAGCTCGTCGAGGAACTGTCGGTGAGAGCCGCTCGGGTGCTCGAGCCCGTGTTCGATGCACACGGGGGCCGCAACGGCCGGGTCTCGATCCAGACGGACCCGAGGCGCTTCCGCAGCACCAGGTTGATCCTCGAGCAGGCGCAGGCGTTCAGCGAGCTGGCGCCCAACATGATCGTGAAGATCCCCGTGACCCGGGCCGGCATCCCGGCCATCGAAGAGGCGACCTACCGAGGGATCAGCGTCAACGCCACCGTGTGCTTCACGCTCCCCCAATGCCTGGCGGTCGGCGAAGCCGTGGAGCGGGGCTTGCGCCGACGTGAGGCGGAGGGCAAGGTCGTCTCGAACATGGGGCCGGTCTGCACGCTCATGGTCGGGCGACTCGACGACTGGTTGAAGGTCGTGCTCGAGCGGAACGGCGCCACGCTCGATCCCGGATGTCTCGAGTGGGCCGGCATCGCCGTCTTCAAGAAGGCGTACCGGATCTTCAACGATCGTGGCTACCGCCTTCGTCTGCTGTCCGCCGCCTTCCGCAACCACATGCACTGGAGCGAGCTCATCGGTGGAAACGTCGTCATCTCGCCGCCCTACGCATGGCAGCAAAGGTTCAACCAGAGCGATATCGAGGTCGTGTCCCGGATCGACGATCCCGTGGACGGTCGGATCCTCGAGCAGCTGCTGGTTCATTTCGAGGACTTCCGCCGTGCCTACTCCGAGGACGGCATCGCCATCGCGGAGTTCGACGACTTCGGGCCGACTCGCCGCACCCTGCGCCAGTTCATCGCCGCGGTCGCCGACATCGATGCCCTGGTGCGCGACATCATGGTGCCCGATCCCGACCGGTAGCGGGGCCAATGCCGCGCCGGGGCGGAGTCATTCCTCCTCGTCGAGGCCCAGGAGCCACGCCGGATTTCGCTTGACCATCGTGTCGATGTCGTCGCTTCCGACGCCCAAGGCGAGAAGCAGGCGGATGTAGAGCTTGAGCCCTTGGACCGGGGGCACGTTGAGCATCGACCCGTAGTCCGTCGCCATCACCAGCCGGTCGGGCCCGACCTTCCGGATGATCTCGAGGACCTCCTCGCGGTCGATGTCCGGGTTGTTGAAATGCGGAACGGCGGCGTACATGAACAACCCGATGTAGGCGCCACGGTCGGCCATCTCGGCCTGCTGCTCGGGCGACGCCCGGTTGACGCTGTATTGCGGATGGGTGACCAGGATCCGTTCCACGCCGGCCTTGCGCGCCTCGGAGATGACGACGTAACGCTCCCGGGTGCCGAGGTGGCAGGTGTCCAACAGCGCGCCGTGCTCGGCGACCAGGTCGAAGATCTCGTACATCTCCGGGCGGAGCTCTCCTTCTTCCGTGAGCACCTCCACCCCGCCGGTCTCGCCGAGCACCCGGCGGTGATGGGCGGCGTCGTGACTCGGCAGCCAGATGCATCGGCCGCCCAGCTTCAGGGAGGTCTTGACCGCCACAGGGTTGAGCCCGCCCGCCGAGTAGTTCAGGACGACCCCCCCGAAGACCCGGAAGCGGTCGGACCGGCCCCTGTCCCTGGCGTACTGGTCCATCATCTGCTGCACGAAGTAGGCCACCGGTGCGGTGTCGGAGTACATGCTCTTGCAACAGATCGCTCGCATCCCCGCGTCGTAGTCGGCTCGGCAGATCTCGGCGAAGTCCCAGCCGGTGTCCACCAGGGCGTCGGGGTATCCGTGCACGTGGATGTCGACCGCGCCCTTCATGAACGGGGCGACGTCGGCCTCGGTGATGTTGCCGGTCGCGCCCAGCAGCTCGACGGTGTGGTAGCTGACCCGGGCTCTGTCGACCCACTCAGGCTTCAGCGACTCCTCGACCACCTCTTCGTAGCGTTGCGTCATGGTGCCCCCTCTGGTCGTCGGCTCCCCGAGATCTCCTCCGGTCCTCTGGCTGCGACCTGGGCCCAGAACGCGGCAGTCAGCCGGGCGGCCCCGAGGTCGTCCGGCAGTGGCAGGACCTCCGCGACGAGCATCCCCCGATAGGCGATCGCGTCGAGCGTGCCCATGACCTCGGCGAAGTCGATGTGCCCCTGCCCGGGCGCCCGCCGGTTGCTGTCGGCCACGTGCACATAGCCGAGTCGGTCGCCCGCCGTGCACAGCGCGTCGGCGAAGGTCCGCTCCTCGATGTTCATGTGGAAGGTGTCGAGCAGGAGCTTCATCGAAGGTTCACCGAGCTCCTCGAGCACGGCGAGACCCTCGGCCGCGGTGTTGACGAAGTTGGTCTCGTAGCGGTTGATCGGCTCGAGCAGGACCGTCACGCCGACCTGCGACGCCCGGCGTGCGCAGCGCCGTATCGCGTCCAGCGCGCCCGCCCGCAGGCTTCGCTGCTGCGCCGGGCTCCCGGCGAGCCGCCCCCGGATGCCACCGACGATCACCGCCGCGTCGAAAGGCGCGGCCAGCTCGACGGCGCCGAGGATCCGGTCCTCGGCGGCCTTCCGGTCCTCGGCGTCCGCCGACCCGAGGCACAGCGAATCCACCAGGCAGGCCTGCCCGGTGGCGATCGCCGACAGGACCAGCCCGTTGTCCTGCAGCATCGAGGCCAGCGCTCCCGGGTCCACGTCGTCGGGGGCGCGGAGACTGAGCTCCACGGCGGCGAATCCGAGCTCGGCGGCGATCCGGACGCCCTCCTCCAGGCGGCCGGCGAAGAGGAGCGGAGCGAACCCAGACGGCAGTGGAGAGACGGCCAGGCCGGTGCGCCCGTCGAGGTCGGTCATGGCCTTCACGCTCGGCCCGACCCCCTGTGGCCCGTCACGGGACGAAGACGACCTTCAGCGCGTCGGGTTCCAGGGACTTCTCCAGGGCCTGCTGAGCCTGTTCGAGCCCGAACCGATGGGTGATCAGCCGCTCCCACGGAAAGCGGTCTCGGTGTCGCCACATCATCTCGAGCGCCCGGTAGTACCCGTCGTGCGGATGGTTGGTGTTCCCATAGAGGAGCACGTTCTTGGCCGCGATGTGCCGGTGGACGTTGAGGGCCACTTCGCCCGTGTCGGCGAAGTTCCCCGTCTCCAGGTAGGTCCCGCCCCGCCGCAGCATCTCGAGCCCGACCCTCACCACTCCGGGCTGGCCCACGGTCTCCACCACGACGTCGGCACCCCGCCCCTCGGTCTGGTCGCGGATCGCCTCCACCAGCTCTGCGTCACTCCTGCCCGAGACGTCGATCGTCGTGTCAGCGCCGAAGTCTGCGGCCATGCCCAACTTGGTGTCGCTGGCATCGAGCACGAGGATCTTGCCGGCTCCGAGGATGCGGGCCTTCGCCACCATCATCATGCCGATCGGACCCGCCCCCTGGACGACCACCGTGTCGCCGAAGTGAAAACCCTTTCCCCCACAGGCAGCGAGCTCTTTGCCCCGGTCGAGCAGCGCCGCCACCACGAACAGCTCCGAAAGGCAGGCAAGCTCCACCGGGATGTGCTCAGGGACCCGGTAGACCCACGCCTTGGGCGGCAGGTACATGTACTCCGACCAGCCTCCGACGATGTGGGGGAAGCGGTCTGACCGGTAGGTCATGCCGACGCCCTGGTGCTCGGCGCAGTACGGATAGGCATGGACGCTCCGGCAGTACCAGCATCGCCCGCAGATCACGTTCGGGCAATTGGTGACTCGGTCGCCGACGCGCAGCGCCTGGCCGCTGTACTCGATCTGGCGGCCCTCGCCGTTCATCTCGACGACGATCCCCGAGTTCTCGTGGCCGTGCACGCAGGGGAAGACCATGTCCTGCTCGGACTCGGTGCCGCCGTAGAGGGTGACCTCGCCCTTGAAGGCATGCTTGTCGGTGCCGCAGATGCCCGACATCTCCATCTTGACGATCAGTGCGCCGGGCTCGAGATGGTCGGGGTAGGGAAGCTCCTGGAGCTCCATCTTTCCCGGCGCGACCATGACGGCCGCCCTGACCGTGTCGCCCCGGCCCCGCGCGGCGGTCGGTCCCTTCTCCACGTCTATCACGTTCGTCATGCGACCTCCTTCGCATGTGTCGCCGGCCGACACGGTGGGTCACGGCGGGTAGCCCACCGTGTAGAGGTGCCGTCCACCGGGCGCGAGCGGGCCCCGCAGGAGAGCATCCACCTCGTCGCTGCTGCGCTGGGACAGCAATTCGGCGGGCGGCAGCTTCCCGGGGGGGTACTTCGCCATGATGTCCTCGATGAGCACCACGAGGTAGTCCAGGATCGACTGGAGCCCGGGCTTCGCCTTCTCGGCGGCGGCGAGGGTGGCGCTCCCCACCACCCCCTCTGGCGTGGCGATCACCTCGATCGCGCTTCCGCCGACGTGCTGCCAGAACGGGATCGGCAGGTCGTATGCCGAACCGGACAGGTCGACATGCCCCGGCGGCATCAGCGGCTGCGGCTTCGTGTCGACGGCGTCGTCCATCTCCACCAGCTCGGGGAACAAGGCCAGCGAATACGAGGTCTCGCACTCGTCCGCGTGGATGAACGCCGTGTCGAACGGGCCGCCGTGATCCTTGTCACGGATGTGCTGCTTGATGGTGAACCACCAATTGACGTTGACGAGGATCATCGGGACCTGGTACTGCTTGCCGAACTGGTGCATGGCGACAGGTATCACGTAGTCCTGGCCGTGCCCGTTGAGGAGGATCTGCTTGCGGAACCCGGTGTTCCACAGACCGGCGATCACGGCTCGCAGGTTGGCGACGAAGGTCTCCTCGGGGACGACGATCGTCCCGGGCATGCCCAGGTGGTGGTAAGGGTGCGAGCCGTACCAGATCGGCTGCGCGACGGTGCACCCGGTGGCCTGCGCCACCTGTTCGGCCATGCGGGTGACGAGGAAGGTGTCCTCGCCGCTGGGCGCGTGCGGTCCGTGGTTCTCCGTCGAACCGATCGGCACGATGATCAGGTCGTTCTCCCGGAGCCGGCCGGCCACCTGGTTTCCGGTCATGTTCTGCAGATAGATGCCCGTCGGCCTGTCCATGTGACCCCCATCGGGGGGAAGCTTCCACTCCACGACGACCTCCTTCGCGTTCAGCCCTTGGCCACTGCCCCGATGTCCTCCAGCGTCCGCTCCAGGAAGCGGCGGCTGTCGGCCATCATCTCCTCGGTCACTTCGGGGGGGTCCTCACCTTCCGTCTCGAAGGACAGCACGCCCGAGAAGCCGTGGGACAGGAGGACCTGCAGGCACTCGCGCAGGTCCACCTCGCCGGTTCCGAGCGTCACCGCCCGGCGCCCCACCACGTCCTTTGCGTGCACGTGGCGAACGAGGGCCGCCACGCTCCGGAGGACGGCGACCTCGTCGCCCCGGCGCGTCTGGTCGAGCTTCCACTCGTAACCGGCCCGCGTCGTGCCCACGTAGTCGCCCCGGTGCGGGTTGGCGGTGTCGAAATTGACGCCGAGCCAGGGGGACGAGACCAGACCCATGATCCGGGCCAGTCCCATCGGCGACAGCGAGATCGTCCCGTGCGGCTCCATGGCGAGCACGACGCGGCGGTCCTCCGCCACAGGCAGGATCTCGGTGAGACGCTCCCTGATGATGCCGAGTGCGGCCTCGTGCGGGAGGTCGTCGGGGCACCGACCCTCTCCGGTGATCACGACGGGGACGCCGGCCGCCGCGGCCCAGCGGATGCTCGTCTGCAGGTCGGGGACCGCGTCGGGATCGGTGATGAGCTCGCGATGGCTTCCCATCCCCGATACGCCGGTGAACCCCAGGCGCTCGATCGTGCGCCGGAACTTCACCGGATCGTCGTTCCAGGGGTCGACGTGCGAGCACCACGACAGGTTGCTCTCGACCTCGACGTACCCGAACCCGGCGAGCCTCACGCGCTCGAGCGCGTCTTCCAGCTCCAGGTGCCGGAACCCCACGGCGTTGCAGCCAAGCTTCATGGGATCCTCGCTCGTCAGGTGGGCGGGAGCTCCTCGGCGTCCTCGTCGAGGCCCAGCAGCCGCGCCGGATTGCGCTTGACCATCGTCTCGATGTCCCTGCGGTCGACACCCATGGCGAGGAGCAGCCGGACGTACAGCTTCATCGCCTCGACAGGGGGTGGGAGGAGCATCGATCCGTGATCTGTGGAGAGCACCAGACGTTCCGGTCCCACCTTTCGGATGACATCGAGCATCTCCTCGCGGTCACAGCCGGGATTGTTGAAATGGGGCACGGTGCCGTACATGTACAGCCCGACATAGGCGCCGAGCCTGCCCATCTCGGCCTGCTGCTCCGGTGTCGCCCTGTTCACGCTGAACTGGGGGTGGGTGATCAGGACGCGCTCGACGCCCGCCTTGCGCGCCTCCTCGATGACGACGAAGCGCTCCCGGGTCCCGAGGTGGCAGGTGTCCAGGATGGCGCCGTACTCGGCCACCAGGTCGAAGATCGCGTAGAGCTCGGGGCGCAGGCCTCCGTCCTCGGTGAGGATCTCGATCCCTCCGGTTTCTCCGAGCACCTGACGGTGATGGGCCGCGTCGTGACTCGGCAACCACACGCATCTGCCCCCGAGCTTGAGCGAGGTCTTGACGGCCACCGGGTTGAGCCCCCCGACCGCGTAGTTGAGGACGACGCCACCGAAGACCCTGAACCGTTCGCTCCGGCCCGAGTCCCTGGCATGGCGATCCATGATCTGCTGGACGAAGTACGCCATCGGGGCCGTGTCCAGATGGTGGCTCTTGCAGCAGATGGCCCGCATCCCGGCGTCGGAACAACCACGGGCGATCTCGGCGAAGTCCCAGCCCGTGTCCACAAGGGCTTCGGGGTACCCGTGCACATGGATGTCGATGGCGCCCTTCATGATGGGCGCGATGTCGGATTCGGTGATGTTGCCGGTGGCACCGAGCAGCTCGACGGTGTGGTAGCTCAGCTTCGCCCGCTGCACCCATTCAGGCTTCAGGGACTCCTCGACGATGTCTTCGTGAAGATCGGTCATGCGTGCTCCTCCTCACCACCTTCACCACTTCGAAACGACCATCTTCTTCCTGGTGTAGAAGTCGATGCCGTCGCTTCCCTGGACGTGCAGGTCGCCGAAGAACGAGCCCTTCCAACCCGAGAAGGGATAGAAGGCGAAGGGCTGGGCCACGCCGACGTTGACCCCGACCATCCCCACCTCGGCTCGCTCGCGAAAGGCCCTGGCCGTCCCGCCGCAGCTCGTGAAGACGACCGCCATGTTGCCGAGCCTCCCGGCGTTGACCAGATCGATGGCCTCGTCGATGTCCGACACCCGTGACACGCACAGCACCGGACCGAAGATCTCCTCACGCGCCACGGCCATGTCGGGAGAGACGCCGTCGAGCACCGTGGGACCGAGGAAGAACCCCTGCCGTTCGGCATACGGCCGGCCGTCCACCACCAAATCGGCGCCTTCGGCGACGCCCCGCTCGATGCAGGAGACGACCCAGTCCCGGTGCTCCGCCCTGACCAGTGGACCCATGTCGACCCCGGGCTGGTCACCGGGTCCCACGAGCAGGTTGTGCGCCCCTTTCTCGAGTTGTTCGAGCAGGTCGGACGCGACGGCACCCACCGCCACCGCCACGCTCCCGGCCAGGCACCGCTCTCCGGCGTTGCCGAAGGCAGAGGACAACACTGCGGGGACGGCTCGATCCAGATCGGCGTCGTCCATCACGACCATGTGGTTCTTCGCCCCACCCAGGGCCTGCGCCCGCTTGTGCCCGGCGGCGGCCACCTCGTAGACGTGCCGAGCCGCCGCCTCGGAGCCCACGAACGACACAGCTCGCACGCCGGGGTGGGAGATCAGCGCCTCTGCCGTGGACCGGGCCCCATGGACGACGTTGAGCACGCCCGGGGGGAACCCGGCCTCGAGCGACAGCTCGGCAAGGCGTGCCGCCCCGAGGGGGGTGCGCTCGGAGGGCTTGAGAACGAATGTGTTTCCCGCCACCAAGGCGAGCGGGAACATCCAGAGCGGGATCATGACCGGGAAGTTGAAGGGAGAGATGCCGGCCACCACACCCACCGGGAAGCGGTAGAGGTCCTGGTCCACTCCCGAGGTCGCCTGGCGGAGCGTCCGGCCCTGCAGGTGGGTCGGGGCGCCGCAGGCGAATTCGACCACCTCGATGCCCCGGCGCACCTCTCCACGGGCCTCGTCGAGGGTCTTGCCGTGGTGCCGGGTCACCAGCGCCGCCAGCTCCTCGGCGTGCCGGTCGAGGAGGTCCCGGTACCCGAACATCAGGCCGACCCTGTCTGCGAGCGAGCTGGCGGCCCAGCCTGGATACGCCGCGGTCGCCGCGCCCACGGCGGCGTCCACCTCGTCGCGCCCCGAGAGAGGCACCTCCTCGATGACCTCGGCCGTGGCCGGCTGATAGACCGGCAAGGTCTCGACCGCCGGCCTGGACCACCGACCCCCGATGAGGTTCTCGACCACGGGCACACCCCCGGCGCCGACACGCACCGAATGTCTGCACCGTACGGACCTGTCAGGCGTCCCGGAAGGGCCGGAAGTCGGTTTGACGTCGCACACACCGTTGGCGTGTGCACGAGAAGGCGACCGACCCCGGCGCCACCACCCTGTCAGCGGCGCGACATCGGCGGCTCACGTGCCCCACTGGCCCAGCCACGGGGCCGTCGCCGCAAGGAGCTCGTCGGTCATCGCCACGACCCGCTCGTAGGGCAGGGCGCCGGTCATCTGGTCGGTGAGCATCGCCTCGACGACGATGGCGCGATTGCAGGTGAGGGCCGCCTCGACCGTGAGCTCCTGCGACACCACGATCCGCCGCAGGTACTCCCCGAGGACCGAGCTCACCGCGACGTGGTCGCGGGGCGCGACCCCGGCCGCGCCAACGACGCCGATGCACTCGAGGACCGGTCCGTGGGGCAGTCCGGTCACCTGGCCGATGTTCGGCACGTTGACCGGCAGGTTGACGTCGCGCCCGGTGACGAGCGCGTCGAGCAGCGGCGCCACCAGCTCTCCCGAGGGCCACGGCCAGATCTCCGTGGCGGCCAAGAGGGAGGCCAGATCGGCGTCGTCCTGGGCCTTGTCGGCACGGTGACCCTCGATGCCATAGTGGTGGACGCCCCAGTCGCGCCCGTGGCCGCTCGCCTCGGTGACGAACCCCGGGAAGAACTCCGCGACGTGGGTGTCCGAGGACCCGGGCAGGACGCCGAAGCGCCGGAACAGCTCGAACTTCAGGCGGTTGTTGGCCAGGACGTCACCCTTGGTCCACTTGTCGCCGGCCGAGACCTTGCGCCAGTGGGCGCCGGCGGGGGGTTCCATCCAGATCGGTTCGTCGGCACGCGTCCCCGGCTCGTCGAGCAGGGCGCGGAGCATCGAGAACCCGTCGTCGCCGCCGATGCGCAGCGCGGTGACCAGCGGAAGGTGGTTGACTCCGCCGACCACCGGGTCGACCTCCAGCATGCCCACGTCGAAGAGCAGGCTCGTCATCCAGCTCAGGCCCACGAGTTCGTTGCAGAGGCCGACGGCCCGCACCGTCGTCTCCCTGGTGACGGCCCGACACAGGGCGGTGAGCGGGTTGCTCACATTGACCAGCAGCGCGTCGGGGCAGTGCTCCTCCATGGCCCGGGCGATCCCCACCAGCACCGGGATGCTGCGCAAGGCCCGGGTGATCCCACCCGGGCCGACGCTGTCGCCAACGGGCTGGTGCACCCCGTAGCGGGCGGGGATCTCGAGGTCGTGGACCATCGAGTCGAAGCCCCCCACGGACAGCGCGGTGACGACGAACTGCGCGCCGTCGAGCGCGGCGCCGAGGTCCGAGGTGGCAGTGGCCCTCATCCCGGTGCCCCGCAGCGCCGCGATCCTGTCGACGAGCTCCAGCATGCGCGGCAGGCCGGCGGGCACGATGTCCATCAGCGCCACCTCGCTGTCGGCCAGCGAGGGCGTGTTGGCGAAGTCCGTCAGAAGCCGCGGCGTCCAGTGCGTGCTCCCGCCCCCGATGATCGCGATCCGCGTCGACATAGTGCCTCCCCCGTCCCCCTGAGAGGGATGCTACGCCGTAGGAACATCGGGCACCTCGAGGCCGGCGCCAGGAGCGGGCCGCACCCCTGGCCGGGTCGCTCGTCGGGGAGGGGCAGGGGCGTTGGCCGCATCGAGGGGCCTGCGGGACGACCAGAAGCCGTTCAGCCGGCAAGCGTCGTCCGGAGATCATGGCTACCTTGGCGGTATGACGCCGGCGGCTTCGGGCGAGACGGGCAG
>Ga0187780_10002122_pt1 | contig 14952 bp, 13 predicted proteins | sample 1015_Q2_SP10_20__FD_132429 | JGI IMG/M metagenome (GOLD analysis project Ga0187780, IMG submission 132429) | Tropical peat soil microbial communities from peatlands in Department of Meta, Colombia - 1015_Q2_SP10_20_MG | ecosystem: Environmental > Terrestrial > Soil > Wetlands > Peat | place... | reverse complement strand
GGAGTGGCGGAACTGGCAGACGCGCAAGACTTAGGATCTTGTGGGGTAACACCCGTGGAGGTTCAACTCCTCTCTCCCGCACCAGCCTCAAATCGCATTTGCGCAGGCCCTTTGGGTAACGGCCCGACCCCGTGGTTTCCAGCAAACTTCAACCGTCATTCCGAGTGGAGTCCTCGCAGCGAGGATTTCTTCACCATCGCACGCCTTTGGTGCGATGAACTCTGCTCCATCGCGCGGGGTTTGGGCGATGAATCTACCTGCCTGCGGGCGAAAACGAAGCGCGCCGAGAATCTCCCACCCCCGCGCTCCGTCATCGTGAAGCTCGGCTTGTCGCATCTGAAAAGACTCTAGCTGAGTTGTTCGAGCAACCCTTCCATTTCCGACCGCGCGTGCTGATTCCCCTTACGAATAGCCGCCTGAATACCCTCCGTGAGAATCGCTTTCGCGTCTTCGCCACGCTCATTCTGGACCAAAGTTTGTGCGTACATCTGGTAGCCGGGCACATAGTCGGGGTTGGACTGAATCAGCGCCTTGAAGTGAGCCTCGGCAGCAGCGAGATCGCCCTCTTTGACGCATTCGAGCGCGACTCCGTATCGCGAAAAGGCGTCGTTTGGGTTCTTTGCCAGAAATTCCTCGAGTTTCTGGCGCCGGGTTTTGCTTTGTTCCATCATGGCCATGTCCCGTATTATACGTGGAGGAAACAATCGAACCAAAAGGCAGCCGAAAGAGGAGCGAGATGGCACGTCTACGCAAGTCCAGCAGCACGCAATTTCGGGGAGAACCTTTGAAGGGCAAACCGGTCAGCGCATCGGCGTCGGAAATGGCGGAAGTGGTTCTGCCGGCGCAAACGAATGCGCTCGGGAAATTGCTCGGCGGACATGTGATGCACATGGTGGACATCGTCGCGGCCATGGCCGCAAGCCGCCATGCCAACAGCTACATGGTCACGGCATCCGTCGATTACATCGATTTTCGCAACCCCGTGAATCTGGGCGAAATCGTGCATCTGAAATCCCAGGTGAACCGGGTATTTAACACTTCGTTGGAAGTTGGAGTCGAGGTCTTCTCCGAAAACATCCTCACGGGAGAAAGAAAACAAACGACCACGGCTTACGTGACTTTCGTGGCCATTGATGAAGACACACGCCAGCCGAAGCCCGTCCCGCCCCTCATCCTCAAGACCGGCGAGGAACGCCGCCGGTGGCGTGACGCGGCCAAGCGCCGCGAAATTCGCCTGGCCCACCGCGCCAGCCAAAAGCGTTAGTGCGCAACTGTCCTCCGCTATGCGATGTGGATAATCGGCAGAGGCTAACAGATATCATCGCTCCTCACGTACGCATTCTGTGTTTTCATGACTCGTAGCCTCTGACGAGCGCCAGCGGCGCGAAAGAATCTAGCCCAGCGCGTTAGCGCTGGGCATTCTGTGGTCGAAACGAGGAGCGCCGGAGGCGCGGCACCGACCCTGCGGGTGAAGATTAGTCCGCAAAACTGACGCGAATTTCGCCGGCAACATTCAAAGCCTGCTCGACGCAGGTGCCGATGGCGGGGCCATTCAGATAATTCCCAGCGAAATGCAGGCCAGGGAAGCCTTCGCGCAATTTCTCGAGTGCGGCGAGGCGTGCAGTGTGCCCGAGATTGTATTGCGGCAGCGCGCGCGGCCAGATGGTCACGTTTGAAAGAACCGGTTCCTTGCGAATGCCCAGAATGGGGGTGATCTCCCGATGTACCTGGTAGGCCAGCGCGTCGGGTGATTTCTGAAGCGCCCCAGGATTCGTGGCGCCTCCGACAAAACTTGTGAGCAAGGCATGACCATCAGGCGCTCGGCCAGGAAACAGTGAAGAGTTCCAAACGGTGCCTAAATCCCCCAACCCTGAGCTGCGGGGCACGAGAAATCCGAAGCCGGCCAGCGAATGACCCACATCCTCTTTGCGATAGCCGAGGGAAACAACGGCGACGCCCGCGTACTCGATGGGAGCTAGCGCGGTTTCAAACGCTGGATTGAGACGTCCGAGGAGTTTTGCGGCCACGTTCGTAGGGACGGCGAGAATCAACCGTTCCGTTTCGAGTTGCTCCTCACCTCGCGCAGTCCGCAGGGTCACGCGAAACCGCGGCCCTTTCGGGTCCCGCCCGGGATCGAGAGGCTCGATGGAGATCAGCTCGACATTGAGCGAAAGTCGCTCGCCCAATTTCGCAGCCAGCGCACGGATGAGGGCCTCGTTGCCAGTCCGGAATGTCTGGAGGGTGGGTTTTTCTCGCGGGGCGTTGCCTCGCTTTGCTTTTCGCGCCTTCATCACCGGGAACATTCCGCGAAGGATGCTTCCCGAAGCGACCTCGGCTTCGTGGAGGATCGGAAACGCGGCGCGCAGGCTCAGCTTTTCCGGGTCACCTGCGTAGATGCCGGAAACGAACGGCCCCACCAGCCGCTCCAGAAGCGTGGCGGAGAGCTTCCGGCGAATGAAATTCGCGACTGATTCGTCTGGCTCTGGAGCATGACTCTTTCCCAACAGATCTCGGAGTATCGCGGTGCGCGTGCCGCCCCCCACCAGAGAAGAGACCAATAAACTTGGCCCCATCGGCACATTCTGCAATTTCCCATCGATCAAAATGTAACGAGGCGCTTTGGGATCGGCCAAGACGCGCTGGTCCAGAATCTCCAGATCGCGGCAAATCGCAGTAATACTGGCATTTCCGCTAAAACTCTGCGGTCCGCACTCTAAAAGGTATCCGTCCCGCTGAACCGATTGAATGACTCCGCCCGGGCGCGAAGCGGCCTCAACGATCCGCGTCTCGATTCCGGATTTTTGCAGGGCGAAGGCTGTCGTCAACCCCGATATGCCCGCTCCCACAACCAGTGCCTGGACCTGGCTCGACATTTGAAGTGTCCTCGCGGGCTACAGCGTCTTCGAAAACAGTGGCCGGGAAGCGAGCTGCTGTTTTTCAAGATAGGGATCGAAAACCATGGCCAGGTTGCGGATGAAGATGCGTCCCAGCCAGGCGGCACGAATCTCTTTGTCGTTCATCACGACCAGGCCGTCTTCCTGCGGCATCTTCAGGTGTTCCAGTTCCGCCGCGAAATACTCGTCAAAGTTGATCCCGAATTGTTTGGAGATTTCGTCTTTCACAATGACCGTGTGGCAAAGCAGCCGGCTGATAACCTCGCGACGAATAATGTCGTCCTGGGAAAGGCGATAGCCGCGCATGGTGGCAAGGCCGCGCTCATTCACTGCTTTCTCCCAACTCGGGATGTCGCGGTAATTCTGCGCGTAAGTGTCCTGAATGCCGCTGATCGCCGTAATCCCCATGCCGTAGAGGTCGGCGCCGGCCTTCGTCGTGTAGCCCTGAAAATTGCGGTGCAACGTGCGATTGCGCTGCGAAACGGCCAGCTCGTCATTTTCTTTCGCGAAGTGATCCATTCCAATATAGAGGTATCCGGCTTCCAGGAATTTGAGCAATCCGCTCCGGAAAATGTCGAACTTCTTCATCCCTTCGGGAAGGAATTTGACGAACGAACCTTGCTGCTTCTTTAGCCAGGGCACGTGCGCGTAGCTGAACATCGCGATCCGGTCCGGCGAGAGTCCGACAATCTGCTCGACGGTGTGGGCAAAGCTCTCCCCCGTCTGGTAGGGAAGGCCGTAAATCAAGTCAACATTGATGCTGTCGAATCCGAGTTTGCGCGCGCTGGCGATGGTGTCGCGCGTCATCTCGTACGGTTGAACACGGTGGACTGCCTTTTGCACGTCCTCCTTGAAATCCTGAATGCCCATGCTCAACCGGTTGAAGCCCATCTTCCGAACGGTTTCGAGATGAGCCTGCGAGGTTACACGCGGGTCAATTTCGATGCCAATCTCGGCGTCGGGTGCGAACGTGAAGCGCTCGCGCGTGTAGGTAAACAGATCCTCGATTTGCTCGGGTGAGAGATACGTGGGAGTGCCACCGCCCCAGTGAAATTGCGTGACCTGGCGCTTGCGGGAGATGCCATGCGCCATGCGGTCAATCTCTTTCTTCAAAGTGCTGATATATGGCGGGGCGACGCGCTTGTCCTTCTGGATGATGACGTTGCAGGCACAGAACAGGCACAGGCTTTCGCAGAAGGGAAGGTGCATGTAGAGCGAAACGGGCGAGCCCTTTCGGTCTGCATCTTCGATGGCCGCTTCAAATTCCTTGGGACCAAAACTCTCGGTCCAGACCGGTGCGGTGGGATAGCTGGTGTAACGCGGGCCAGGACGGTTGTAGCGCGCGACAAACTCTTCGCCGACGGAAAGGTCCTGGCGCATCTGGCGCAGGGTCGGATTCAAATTCGACACAGCAACTACCTCCTGTCACATTCAAGGACGCGCTGGCACTGCCGGCCTGGCGTCGTGAATCACAGCTCGTTGGCAAGTGTGGACGAACAATTGCGCGTTTTCCACCGGCGTGTTCGGAAGAATCCCATGTCCCAAGTTCAGAATATGACCCCGGCCGAAGAGTTCGACCATCACACCTAGCGTCGTATCGCGAATCTTGTCTTGTGGGCCCAGCAGAATCGCAGGGTCGAGATTGCCTTGAATCGCGACGCGCGGCCCGGCCAATTGCCGCACTTCGCTGAGAGGCGTGCGCCAGTCCACGCTGAGAACATCGGCTCCCGATTTGACAATAGCGGGCAGAAGGTGGTGCGAGGCCTTGGTGTAATAAATGACCGGTACGGCACCGCCCAAGCCGGAAATCACCTGCTGAACGGCAGGAAGCACATACTCGGTGTAGTCCAAAAGATTCAATTCGCCGCACCAGGTATCGAAAAGCTGTACCGCCGTCACTCCTGCGCGGATCTGCCCTTTGAGGTAGAGAATCGTTGCTTGGGCAATGCGGTGAAGGAGCTCACGGAAGACCTTTGGCTCACGGTATAGGAAGTCCTTGACCGTGGCAAAGCCCTCTTTCGTGCGCCCCTCGACCATGTAACACGCCAAGGTCCAGGGAGAAGCCGCAAATCCAAGCACCGGCACATCCGGCCCGGCCTGCTTCACCGTGCGTCTCAGGGCTTCCATCAAGAAGCCGGTCTCAATCTCGGGATCAAAAACGTGGAGTTTCTTCACACCGGCGTCTGTGCGGACAGGTTCGGGCATGTTCGGGCCACGGTCATCCAGCTCAAGGGGCAGGCCCATCGCCTCGGCAAGGATTAGGATGTCCGAGAAAATGATGATCGCGTCCACACCCAGTCGCTGGAAGGGCTGCAGGGACACCTCGACGGCCAGGTCAGGCGTCTTGCAAACCTCCAAAAAGGAGTGGTTGGCTCTGATTTCCCTGTACTCCGGCAAGTACCGGCCTGCCTGACGCATCATCCAGACCGGCAAACGGGACACAGGTTCGCAGCGGCACGCTCGCAGGAATAGCTCTTTGCGGGTCATGGCAGGGGCCTGTGGAGTCATGTTCGTATACACCCAGAATAACAAATCTGCACAGTTCTTGCCGCCGCCGAGCGGTGGCGCTGCGGGGAAAGAAGTGAGTGCGCTATACTCGAGGTATCTCGAATCACGCGCAAACTGGGCAAGGGCGCGCTCCCGCTACCTCCCAGACCGGCGTGGACACGTCCGAATGAATCACACGTTCATTGCCATCACCGTTCTGGCCTATCTCACTAGCATGGGCCTGTATCTCCGTTTCCTGAACTCCGGGAAGGAGCTGACCGGGCGTCTCGCTACCATGTCGATGTTTCTTGGGTTAGTGGCACATTACCTGGCTCTGCTGATGCGCGCCAAGGGCACTCATACGGTCCCGTACCACGACCTGCAAGGGTCCATGTCGCTGTTTGGGTGGCTTTTGGCGGTCACCTACCTCTGCTTGGAGATCTATCACCGGCAACGGACCGTGGGGGGATTCGTCCTGCCCGTCATCTTGGCGTTTTTCTTTGCCGCCTACCTGATGCCCCAGCATGCCAAAACGACCACCGCCACGCATGGCGTCGTCTTCGCCTTGCATGTGACGCTCAGCATTTTGGCATATGCGGCTTTTGCGCTTTCCTGCGTGCTCAGCCTAATGTACCTGGGCGAGGAACGGCTCCTTCGTCACCGAAAATTGAGCGATGCTGTGTGGCGCTTGCCGCCGCTGGACTTGCTCGAGCGTATGAGCCAGACGAGCGTGCTTGTCGGCCTGGTCACGATTGTCGTCGGCACGTCACTCGGTTTTCTCGCCGTGGACCGGCAAGTCGCAGAGCACTATTCCTATTTCGACCCGAAATACGTCTTCACGCTCTTCGTGCTTGTTCTCTACGTCGTTTATTTCCGTTTGGCGAAGACAGCTGCTTGGCGCGGCGCGCGTGCCTCCAAACTTTGTGTATTTAATTTTGTCCTCGTAGTTGTGAATTTCGCGGTGGTCAACCTCTACTTTTCGCAGTACCACCGGTATTTTTAGGAGCGGGCGACTCGCGGCATGGAAATCGTACTCGTCGGCCTGAATTTCCGGACTGCACCCGTCGAGGTGCGGGAGAAGGTGTCTTTCTCCCAGGAGCAGGCGCTTCAGGCGGCGGAGGAACTTCGCTCCCACGGTATCCTGGAAGAGACACTGGTTCTTTCCACCTGCAACCGCAGCGAGGTTTACGGCGTGCACTCCAATGCGAACCGCGAATCCGCCGCCGCACTTTCCACCTACCTGAGCAAGTTTCACCATGTGCGCCCGGATCTGCTGATTCCTTCGCTCTACCACCACTACGACCATGACGTCGTGCGTCACCTGTTTCGCGTCGCCGCAGGCCTGGAGTCCATGCTTCTCGGCGAAGCGGAAATCCTGGGCCAGGTGAGGGAAGCCTATCTCCGTGCACAAGAGGGCCATGTAACCGGCCCAGTGCTGAATCGGATGTTCCAAGCGGCGTTGGAAGTTGGCAAGCGTGTTCGCGCGGAAACTGAGTTGGGAACGCGGCCGATGGGTGTGGCATCGGCTGGTATGAAGCTGGCCGAACGCATCTTCGGCAAACTGAACGATCGCACAGCACTTGTCCTCGGCGCTGGGACCATCAGCGAGCAGGTTGTCTCGCAATTGCGCGACCGCAACATCGGCCATTTGTACGTCGCGAATCGTTCGCGCGAAAAAGCCGAAGAATTTGCGCGGCAATATAACGGCAAGGTCCTCGAATGGGGCGATTGGGATACGGCGCTGAAGCTTCCGGACGTGATTGTCTCCGCCGTGGGAGTTCAGGAACCACTTCTGACCAAGTCGTTGATCGAGCGGGCCATGGCGGGGCGTGGGAACCGCTCACTTTTCCTGATGGATCTGGGCCTTCCTCGCAATATCGACCCGGCTGTAGGTGGCTTGTACAACGCATTTCTGTACACAATGGACGATTTAAGCGAAATCGTGCAACAGAACAGGAATGCGCGGCAAAATGAAGTCCCAAAGGCCGAGGCGCTGGTGGAAGAGCACGTGGGGAAGTTCATTTCCTGGCAGGCCAGCGTAGAGTTGATTGGCGTTCTTGATATCTTGCGGGGTAGCCTGAAGGAACGTCGCGCGGCCTTCCTGCATGACAAAATGGCCGGAATGAATCACTTCAGTGAGCACGACCGCGAAGCGATTGGCAAGCTGATGGACGAGTTGATCGAAAAGCTGCTGATCTCGCCAGCGGAGCGCCTCCGGAGTGAGAAAGAGCTGCGCAAGAAGATCCAGAGCGTAGAAACGATTCGCGACCTTTATCTGTCTGACCGGGAGAAACCGTGAGGCACCTTCGCATCGGCACCCGAGGCAGCATCCTTGCGCGCTGGCAGGCGGAGTTTGTGCGCAAGCAGCTTTTTCAGGCTACTGGCGTGGAAGCCGAAATCGTCATCATTAAGACCTCCGGCGACAAAATGCAGCAAGCCCCCCTGACCCAGATCGGCGGGAAAGGTATTTTCATCAAAGAACTGGAGGAAGCGTTGCTGGAGGAAACGGTGGACCTGGCAGTCCACAGCGTCAAGGACATTCCGACCGAAACGCCGAGTCGCTTGTTCTTCCCGGCAGTATGCCGGCGCGATGATGTGCGGGATTGCTTGGTTTCGCACGATGGAACCGTCCTCGCGAACCTGAGGCACGGAGCGCGCGTGGGGACAAGCAGCTTGAGGCGCCAGGCCCAATTGCGCCACTTCCGTCAGGATCTGGATATCCGCGAGTTGCGTGGCAATGTTGACACCCGCCTCCGCAAAGTCGGCAGCGGGGAGTACGACGCCATTGTGCTCTCCAAGGCTGGGTTGGACCGCCTCGGATGGGGTCAAAAAATAACGGAGCCGCTCTCAACGGAGATTTCCTTGCCCGCGGTCGGGCAGGGCGCGATTGCCATTGAATCGCGAACCAGAGACCAGGAAGCCGCAGAAATCCTCGAAAAAATGGACGATCCGGAAACCCGCACGGCGATTATTGCGGAACGCGCGCTTCTGAAGACTTTGCAGGGTGGCTGCCAGGTACCGTTGGGTGCATGGGCGCGTTTCGAGCGGGGCGAACTAATCATGGAAGCTGTCGTTTGCTCCGTGGATGGCGCGCAGTATGTCAGAAAGAAGGCGACCGCTCCCGCGGATCAGGCGGCGCAACTCGGCGACCACATGGCGCGCGAACTCATCGAAGGCGGAGCGCGCAGCATCTTAGATGAGGTGAATCGCTCCCGTGGGTGAAGGCTCCAGCACACCACTGAAGGAAAAACGCGTCGTGGTGACGCGCGCGGCGGAACAAAGCCGCGCCCTTGTGCGCGCCCTGCAAGAACAGGGTGCTGTGCCCGTTGTATTACCCTTGGTTGCCTTTGGGCCGCCTGAGGATACCTCGCGCTTGGATGAAGCCATTCGCCAGTTGGCGCTTTATGATTGGATTTTCTTCACCAGTCAGAATGCCATTCGCGCGCTCCAGGAACGTTGCCAATTGCTCAGGGTGGATCTCGCCCGGGCCACGCGCGGGACTAACATTGCGGCCGTGGGCCCAGCGACGGCCGAGTGCGCAGAGGCCGCCGGGCTGTACGTGTCTTACGTGGCTACAAAACATCAAGGAGTATCGTTGGCGGAAGAGCTCGCGGATCAAGTGGACGCTTCGCATGTGCTTTTGCCACGCAGCGACAAGGCCAACCCCGAACTGGTCGAGAGTCTGAACCGCCTGGGCGCGCACGTTACGGAAGTCGTCGCCTATCGGACCATTCGCCCGGGGAATGCGGATCGCATCAGGGCTGAGGAGGTTTTTCGGGAGGGCGCCGACGCTGTACTCTTTTTCAGTCCCTCCGCCGCGCACCACTTGCAAGAGATCTTGGGAGATGAGAAGTTTTTGGAGTTTTCGCGCCGCGCCCTTTTCGCGGCCATTGGGCCGGTGACCGGTGAGGCGCTTCACGCCTGCAAAGTCGTGCGTGTCTTGCAGGCGCGGGATACGGCTGTTTCCGCGGTGATCGAAGCCCTCGCGGACGCTTTCGCACACAAAGATTCGGGATTATCTGCAGGAGTGATACCAGGATGAGCTTTCCATTGCATCGCCCACGACGTTTGCGCCGCACGGAGAAACTGCGCGGCCTTGTTCGCGAAACGCGCTTGACCACGACCGGGTTCATCTATCCGATGTTCGTCTGCCCGGGGAGTAATGTCCGGCGAGAAGTCGGCTCCATGCCCGGAATCTTCCAGCAATCGGCCGATCAGATTGTGGAAGAATGCCGGGAAGTTGAGTCGCTCGGCATACCCGGGGTGATTCTATTCGGGTTGCCGGAAACAAAGGACCCAAAGGGAAAGAGTTCGCTGGCCTCGGATGGCGTGGTCCAAAGAGCCATCGAAGGAATCAAGAAAGCGAAGCTTGACCTCCTGGTGATCACCGACGTTTGCCTGTGTGAATACACGGACCACGGCCACTGCGGCGTTCTGGACGGCAGCGAGATCGCCAATGATCCGACGCTGGAAATTCTGAGTGAGCAGGCGCTCTCCCATGCGCGCGCAGGGGCGGACATGGTCGCTCCTTCGGACATGATGGACGGCCGCGTGGGAGCAATCCGCAAGAAACTGGACGGCCACAAATTTGAAAATGTCCCGATCATGGCGTACGCGGCGAAGTATTGCTCTGGCTTTTACGGGCCATTTCGCGAGGCCGCGCAGTCGGCGCCGCAATTTGGCGATCGCCGCAGTTACCAGATGGACCCCGCCAATGCGCGCGAAGCGTTGAAAGAAGTAGCGCTCGACCTCGACGAGGGCGCGGACATCATCATGGTCAAGCCCGCGTTGCCTTATCTGGACATCATCCGCATGGTGCGCGACCGATTTGACGTTCCCGTGGCTGCCTACAACGTCAGCGGCGAGTTCTCCATGGTCAAAGCGGCGGCGCGAAATAATTGGATCGACGAAAAGCGAGTTGTCCTGGAAATCTTGACCGGAATTCAGCGCGCCGGCGCGCAGATTATCCTGACGTACCATGCCAAAGACGTCGCGCGCTGGCTGAAATCTTGAAATCTAGGGTACTCAAATGAGCGGAACACAGGTGGGAATGAAGCCCGGGCGGCAGCGCTCGCGCGCAATCTTCGAACAAGCGGAAAAGGTGCTCGTCGGCGGGGTGAACAGCCCGGTTCGCGCATTCCGCTCGGTTGGCGGCGAACCGCTCATCATCGAGAAGGGAAGCGGCCAGCATCTCTACGACGCCGACGGAAACGAACTGCTCGATTATGTTTGCTCTTGGGGAGCGATGCTCCTCGGCCACGCGCATCCGGCGGTTACCGCCGCCATTGCGGACCAGGCCCAACGTGGCACTAGCTTTGGCGTCACCACCGAACTCGAACTAAAGCTTGCGACGCTGATCACCAAGGCCATTCCTTTCCTCGAAAAAGTCCGATTCGTGTCCAGCGGCACCGAAGCTACGATGAGTGCCGTCCGGCTTGCACGCGGCGTAACCAAGCGCGATTTCATCGTGAAGTTCGAAGGCTGCTACCACGGCCACGCCGACAGCTTTCTTTCCCAAGCGGGTTCCGGCCTCGCGACGCTAGGTATCGCGGAGTGTCCGGGAGTACCGCAGGCCCTTGCCTCTCTCACTTTGAATGTGCCGTACAACGATCTGCTTGCCGTCGAACGGCTCTTTACCGAGCACAAAGACAAAATCGCCGCTGTCATCGTCGAACCCGTGGCCGCGAACATGGGCGTGGTGTTGCCCAAGGACGGTTTTCTGAAGGGCTTGCGCGAAATCACGCGCAAAAACGGCGCTCTGCTGATCATAGACGAAGTGATTACCGGTTTCCGCCTCCACAATGGCTCCGCGCAACAGCTCTTCGGCGTCGAAGGCGACCTTACGACAATGGGCAAGATCATCGGCGGCGGGGTTCCTGTTGCCGCCTACGCTGGCCGCGCGGAACTGATGAACAATGTGGCGCCCCTCGGCCCTGTTTATCAAGCAGGAACGCTGGCGGGAAACCCGCTCGCCATGAGCGCTGGCGTTGCCGCCTTGAAAGAACTGAGCAAGCCGGGTTTGTATGCCGGAATCGAAGAGCGCGCAAAGAAGTTGGTCGCCGGTTTGCGCAAGGCCGTATCTGACGCGGGAATCACGGCGCAAGTCAACGGCATCGGCTCTCTCTCCACAATCTTCTTCACGCCACAGCCGGTCACGAATTATTCGGATGCCAAGCGGTCGGACACGAAGCTCTACGCGCGTTTCTTCCGCGAGATGCTCAACCGCGGCATCTTCCTGGCGCCTTCCCAGTTCGAGGCTGCGTTCGTTTCCGCGGCCCACACCTCCGCCGACATTGACCGGACCATCGGCGCTGCGACTGAGGTCTTGAAGCTTGTTGCTGCCTGAACGACAGAACAAAACTGAAGGGGGAGATGAGTGATGCATGAAGTCTTAGAAGAGCACGAGGATCACAGAGCGCATGAAGAAAGCCCACTGACGATTCCAGTCGCGGTTACAATTTCCATTCTCGCGGTGCTCGTTGCCTTTGCCACTCTCCTTGGCCATCGCGCCAGCACCGAAAAGGGAATTCTGGCCACGAATACTTCGAATCAGTGGGCGTACTACCAGGCAAAGAATTTACGGCAGTACGATGCACACGTCGCTGTGGACATGGCTTCTACATTTATGCCCGTCAGTAAGGAAAAGGCGCAAACTTTTGGTGAAAAGTATCAGAAGGAAGTGGATCGCTACGATCAGGATAAGGGCGAGATCAGCGACAAGGCAAAGGAGTTGGAAAAGGAATTGAAGCTCGTGGATCGCCGGGAGGATCGATTCAATGCCTCCGAAGTCTTGCTTGAGATTGGGTTGATCCTGTGCTCGCTGACTCTCCTCACCCGTAGGAAAGGCTTTTGGTATTCGGGGGTCGCTCTGGGGATTATTGGTTTCTGCGTCACCATCAGTGGCCTCTTACTTCGCTAGGATCCCTGCCGCTTTCTCGGGGGCCCACTAGGAGATCGGCGAAGGACGCGTGCTCCGCAAAATGGCGATTTCTTGTCTCAGTTGGTCCAAATTGGACAGCAGCTCCTTGTGCCGTGTCTCGTCCACATCGGGCTTCTTGCCGATGAAGGAAAGTGTGCCGCCCGGCTCCAGGATGCATTGATCCACTTCAGCCAAGGACGCAAACCCTTGCTTGCGTGCCGCCGCTTCCAGTTGCGCCATGGTGATCAACTCGTGCTTCAAATGTTGCGTGCGAACTCTTCCATGTTCGACTAACACGTCGGCCCGGCCCTCGACCAATCGGTCAATCTTCCGGTGATCGTACAGAAATCGCACCACCAGATAGTTCGTAGCAAGCAGGGAGGTGGCGCCGATTAGGCCGCCGCTCACGGAATTGTCGTCCCCGATAATCGCGTTCTGCACCGTGTTGGACAACGTCAGGAGAACGACCAAGTCGAAGGGGTTCAGTTGCACCAGTTCCCGTTTTCCCGAGAGCCTCAACACAATCACGAGAAAGAAATAGACCACCACGGGACGCAGGATTTTCTCCACGATGGGCAGAGAAACCACAAACATGTCTTTCCACATATCGTGCATTGCCGCAAACCTCCGAGGGAGGCGCTCCGTGGCGAGCTCAGGCCTAACGAGAACGCCCGATGATTAGCGAGAGTACCACGGTGAAGTGCAGCGCCGCAGCAATTGGCAGACGAGGAACCTGTACCAAAGGACAGTCATACTTTCGCAAATCTTTTCTTCCTTACGATTTACGCTCCATCTTGTTTCCGCTATCGTGAGAATGAGGCATTCTGTCTCGGATACCCGTGTCAGAATCTGCGGGTCAACTTGGGAGGCTTCCGGACGTTTTGCCGGCGGCGTTTCATTAATCCGCTTGCTGCGAAGCGAACTGTTCATGACACACCGACCGATCTCAGACCCTGGGATCGCCCTTGGGGCTCAACAACTTGCGGTCTTGCTCGATTCGACTCGGGAACTCATTGCCATCCTCGGGCCGGACGGAACCATTCAGTTCGCGAATGAAGCCTTCCACGATGTACTCGGTCAGCGGCCCGACGAGCTTTTGGGCCGCAGCCTCCACGCCATCGTGCATTCCTCCGACGTCGACGACCTCAAGCAGCTTCTGACAAATGCAGGCTCTGCGCCCGTACATTCGGTTTCCGCGCGCGGCCGGTTCCGTTGCAAGGACGGCTCTTTTCGGTGGATTCAATACTCCCGGCGGAATCCGCCGAATGGCACTGGCTTCGAAGGAATTCTGTTTCACGGGAACGACGTCACCGATCTCCAGCGCATGGAATCGGAGAGACAGGTGAACTTGGAAGTCGTCCACGCCCTGAACGAGACCTCCAACCTGGACCAGCTCCTCAAGCGCATCCACGAGGCGCTCAAACGCATCCTTGCGGCCGAGAATTGTTTTGTCGCTTTGCACAATTCGCAAGACGAGACCTTTCACTTTCCGTTTTTTGTCGACGAGTACGACACGGCCCCTCCCCCCCAAAAGGTCGGTCGTAGTTGCACCGCTTACGTGTTTCGCACGGGCCAGGCACGCCTTATCCCTCAAACGGAATTCGATCGCCTTGCCGCCTTGGGTGAAGTGGAGCTGGTTGGCTCGCCATCTCCAGCATGGCTTGGCGTGCCGCTAAAGACGCCCACTGCCACCATCGGGGTCCTTGTCGTCCAGCACTACCAAAATGAAAACGCCTACGATCAGCGTGACCTGGAGTTCCTGGAATCCGTCGGCGGTCACATCGCGCTGGCCATTGAGCGCCGCCGCGCCGAGGAACAACTGCGTAGAAATGAATCCATCTTGCGCCTGCTCTTTGAACAAAATCCCCTGCCCATCTGGCTTTATGACACCGACACGCTGAAGTTTCTCCGCGTCAATCAGGCCGCGGTGAATCTGTACGGCTACACGGCAAGCGAGTTTGAAGAGATGACCATTCCCGGAATTCACCCCAAATCGCAGCGGGAAGCCGTGGTCGAATACGTCGGGAGAAAGAACCGGGCCACCGAGGAGCATGTCTTCTGGTTGCATGAGGCCAAGGACGGCCGGACATTCGAAGTCGAACTCATCTCGCACGAACTGAGCTACGCGGGAAGGCGAGTGCGGCTCGTGGTGGCGCAGGACATCAGCGAGCGCAGGCACTTGGAAAGCCAATTGCGCCAGGCGCAGAAGATGGAAGCGGTGGGACGGCTTGCCGGTGGCGTCGCGCATGACTTCAATAATCTGCTAATGGTGATCAAGGGCCACACCGAGCTCCTCTTGAATGTCCTTGATGCTTCCGACCATCTCACCCGCAAGATCGAACAGATTGACCGTTCCGCCGATCGTGCGACCGCCTTGACGCGCCAATTACTGGCCTTTAGCCGTAGGCAGGTGTTGCAGCCGCAAATCATCAATCTCAACTCCATTGTCGAAGAGATGGGCAAGCTGCTACCGCGGCTCATTGGGGAAGACATCGAGCTCATCACCCGCGCGGACGAGCGCTTGGGAGCAATTCGCGCGGACGCCAGCCAGATGGAACAGGTGGTCATGAATCTGGCGGTGAATGCCCGTGATGCCATGCCCAGCGGCGGAAAGCTCGTCATTGAAACCGCCAATGTTGACATTGACCATGC
>Ga0187780_10002121_pt1 | contig 14953 bp, 13 predicted proteins | sample 1015_Q2_SP10_20__FD_132429 | JGI IMG/M metagenome (GOLD analysis project Ga0187780, IMG submission 132429) | Tropical peat soil microbial communities from peatlands in Department of Meta, Colombia - 1015_Q2_SP10_20_MG | ecosystem: Environmental > Terrestrial > Soil > Wetlands > Peat | place... | reverse complement strand
GCGGTCGGGGGCGCAGACCTCCTCGGCCAGCGGCGAGTCCGCCGCCACCACGAAGAACGTCGCCCCGTACAGCGTGTCGGGCCTGGTGGTGAAGACCGTGACCGGCTCGTCCCGGCCCTCTACCATGAAGTGAACCTCGGCGCCCTCTGAGCGGCCGATCCAGTTGCGCTGCATCAGCAGCACGCGGTCGGGCCAGCAGCCCTCCAGCTGCTTGGCGTCCTCGAGCAGCCGGTCCGCGTACTCAGTGATCTTGAAGTACCACTGGTTCAGCATCCGCCGGATGACCTCGGCGCCGCACCGCTCGCACTTCCCGGCGATGACCTGCTCGTTGGCGAGGACGGTCTGGTCCACCGGGCACCAGTTCACGTACCCGTCCTTGCGGTAGGCCAGTCCCCGCTCGTAGAAGCGCAGGAACAGCCACTGATTCCAGCGGTAGTAATCGGGATCGCAGGTCGCCAGCCTGCGGCTCCAGTCAAAGGAGGTCGCGTACCTGCGGAACGACGCCGCCTGGGTTTCGATGTTGGCGTACGTCCAGTCGGCCGGGTGCGAGTTGTTCCGGATGGCGGCGTTCTCGGCGGGCAGGCCGAAGGCATCCCAGCCGATCGGGTGCAGCACGTTGCGGCCCTGCAGGAACTGATAGCGCGCGAGGGCGTCACCGATGGCGTACGCCTCGGCGTGGCCCATGTGCAGGTCACCCGACGGGTACGGGAACATGTCAACCAGGTAGAAGCGCTCCCGCGGATCGGCGGGATCCTCGCTGGCGCGGAACGGGTCCAGTTCCGCCCACCGCGCCTGCCATTTCTCCTGGACATCACGGGGGTCGTAGCGCTGCGCCAGTTCGGCGCTCTCGGCCGCTGTCATTATTTCCTCACCATTGAATCGGTCCGGGCCCCGCAAACCCTTCGGGTGATCGAGCACCTGCAATGAAAACGCCCCTCGACACGAGGGGCAGCCGCGCCAACGACGGTGGTCGGCGCGGCTAGGTAAGAAGCAGCCGGACGGCACGCATGCGCACAGGATAGCGCACCTGCGGCGCACCGGGCCCCGGGCATTCAGGGTCGAGGCTGGCTCGGGACGGCACGGATACGCCCGCTCAGCTGACCGTTCCCTCGCGCTTCGTGTCAGCGAGGGAGAGCCGGACCTAACTTGGACCATTCGCTGTCTTGAACCGCTCGTGTTTATGAAGGTAAGTTGGTGCCGTGACGGCATCCCGGCCTCCGACCGCCGCCGAGGAGCTGCGCAATGCCGGCCTGCGGGTGACGGCCGCCCGTGTCGCACTGCTCCAGACCGTCCGGGACGGCGACCACCTCGGCGTCGAGGCGATCGCCTCCGGGGTGCGTGATCGGATCGGCCACGTCTCCCTGCAAGCCGTGTACGAGGCGCTCCACGCGCTCACGGCGGCGGGGCTCGTGCGCCGCATCGAACCGGCCGGCAGCCCGGCCCGGTTCGAGGGACGCGTCGGGGACAACCACCACCACGTCGTGTGCCGGTCATGCGGTGTCGTCGCTGACGTCGACTGCGCGATCGGCGAGGCGCCCTGCCTGACCGCCGCCGACGACCACGGCTTCTCGATCGAGGAGGCCCAGGTCATCTACTGGGGCCTCTGTCCCGACTGTTCTGCCCGCAGTTCGTGGACACCGTCATCCGCCTAATCCGGAAGGATTTGCCATGCCTGAGAACCATGATCCAGTAGTCGCCGAAGGCCCGACCCCGGAGAGCGGGAGGCGTTCGGCCGCGCCCGGCCTCACGCAACCCACCATGGGTGACGCCAACCGTTACTGGTGGCCGAACCGGCTCAACCTGAAGATCCTGGCCAAGAACCCCGCTGTGGCCAATCCCATGGGCGCGGAGTTCAACTACGCCGAGGAGTTCAAGACTCTCGACCTCCCCGCGGTGAAGCGGGACATCGCGGAGGTTCTGACGACCTCCCAGGACTGGTGGCCGGCCGACTTCGGCCACTACGGCGGGCTGATCATCCGGATGGCGTGGCACGGCGCGGGCACCTACCGGATCCACGACGGCCGCGGCGGCGCCGGGTCCGGCCAGCAGCGCTTCGCCCCGCTCAACAGCTGGCCCGACAACGCCAACCTCGACAAAGCCCGCCGACTGCTGTGGCCGGTCAAGAGGAAGTACGGTCGCAAGATCTCCTGGGCCGACCTGATGATCCTGGCCGGCAACGTCGCCCTGGAGTCGATGGGCTTCAAGACGTTCGGCTTCGGCGGCGGTCGCGTGGACGTCTGGGAGCCGGACGCGGACGTCTACTGGGGTCCCGAGACCACCTGGCTCGGCGACGAGCGCTACCACGGCGACCGGCAGCTCGAGGAGCCCTACGCCGCGGTCCAGATGGGCCTGATCTACGTCAACCCGGAGGGACCGAACGGCACCCCGGACCCGCTCGCCGCGGCCCGCGACATCCGCGAGACGTTCCGCCGGATGGCGATGAACGACGAGGAGACGGTCGCCTTGATCGCGGGCGGTCACACGTTCGGCAAGACCCACGGCGCCAGCCCGGACAGCGCCGTCGGCGCCGATCCCGAGGCGGCCCCGATCGAGCAGCAGGGCCTGGGCTGGAAGAACACCTACCGGACCGGTAAGGGTGACGACGCGAACACCAGTGGTATCGAAGTCATCTGGACTGCCACGCCAACCAGGTGGGACAACAGCTTCTTCCAGACCCTGTTCGGTTACGAGTGGGAGCTGACCCGCAGCCCCGCGGGCCATCACCAGTGGAAGCCGAAGGGCGATGCCGGTGCCGGTACCGTCCCCGACGCTCACGACCCGTCGAAGCGCCACGCCCCGACGATGCTGACGACCGACCTCTCGCTGCGGTTCGACCCGATCTACGAGCCGATCTCGCGGCGTTTCATGGAGAATCCCGACGAGTTGGCGGACGCCTTCGCCCGGGCGTGGTTCAAGCTGACCCACCGCGACATGGGCCCCAAGGTGCGCTACCTGGGCCCGGAGGTCCCGTCCGAGGACCTGATCTGGCAGGATCCGGTTCCGGCGGTAGACCATGAGCTCATCGATGCCGCGGACGTCGCCTCCCTCAAGAGCCAGGTCCTCGCCTCGGGCCTGTCGGTATCCCAGCTCGTGTCCGCCGCATGGGCGGCGGCCTCGTCCTTCCGCGGCAGCGACAAGCGCGGCGGCGCCAACGGCGGGCGCATCCGCCTCGAGCCGCAGAGCGGGTGGGAGGTCAACAACCCCGACCAGCTGGCGACGGTGCTGCGCACCCTGGAGGGGATCCAGCAGGCCTTCAACGCCGCCCACGCCGGCGGCAAGCAGGTCTCGCTGGCCGACGTGCTCGTGCTCGCCGGCGGTGCGGCCGTCGAGCAGGCCGCCAGGAACGCCGGCTTCGACGTCGAGGTCCCCTTCACGCCGGGCCGCACCGACGCCTCGCAGGAGCAGACCGACGTGGAGTCATTCACCAATCTCGAGCCGAAGGCGGACGGGTTCCGCAACTACCTCGGGAAGGACAACCAGCTGCCGGCCGAGTACCTGCTGATCGACCGGGCGAACCTGCTGACCCTGAGCGCCCCCCAGATGACGGTCCTGGTCGGCGGCCTCCGCGTCCTGGGTGCCAACTACGACGGGTCGAAGCTCGGTGTCTTCACCACGGCCCCCGGGTCGCTGACCAACGACTTCTTCGTCAACCTGCTCGACATGGGCACGACCTGGCAGCCGAAGTCCGAGGACGCGGCCGCGTTCGAGGGCCGCGACGCCGCCACCGGCGAGGTCAAGTGGACCGGCAGCCGTGTCGACCTCATCTTCGGGTCGAACTCCGAGCTGCGCGCGCTCGCGGAGGTCTACGCGAGCGATGACGCAAAGGAGAAGTTCGTGACCGACTTCGTTGCGGCGTGGGACAAGGTGATGAACCTCGACCGGTTCGACGTCGCCTGATCATGACGTCCGGGCCGGCCCGCGCCGGCCGACCCGGACGTCCTCAGTCCAGGCACCCGGTCGGAACGGCGGACCGTGCCCGGCCGGCCTGCTGCGGCGCTAGTTGGCTAGCACCCGCGGGATCTCCCAGTCGGGCCGCAGCGGCATGCCGGACGTCCCGTCCGCGTGCAGCCGGACGCCCAGTACCTGGTGCAGCTCGATCTGATTCCGGTCGAAGCCGAGCCGCGAGCCCGCCATGTACAGCCGCCACACCCTGGCCGTGCCGGAGCCGACCTCCGCCACCGCCTCGTCCCAGTGCGCGTCCAGGTTGGCGCCCCAGGCCGCCAGGGTCTTGGCGTAGTGCTCGCGCAGGTTCTCCTCGTGCCGCACCTCGAAGCCGGTGTCGTGCATCAGCGAGATCAGGTAGCCGGGTCCCTCGAGCTCGCCGTCGGGGAACACGTACCTGTTGATGAACCCTCCCCTGCGGGTAGCTGGCTCGATGTTGTTCGGCCGGGTGATGCAGTGGTTGAGCAGCCGCCCGCCGACCTTGAGCTTGCCGAGCAGGAACCCGAAGTAGCCTGGGAGGTTCTGCTTGCCGACATGCTCGGTGAGCCCGATCGAGCTGACCGCGTCGAAGCCGGTCTCCGGCACGTCCCGGTAGTCCAGGTGCCGGACCTCGGCGAGGCCGGACAGCCCGTCCCGTTCGATGGCCGCCTGCGCCCAGGCGGCCTGCTGCGCGGACAGCGTGACGCCGAGGGCCTTGACGCCGTACTCCCGCGCGGCGTGCATCACCATGCCGCCCCAGCCGCAGCCGACATCCAGCAGCCGCATCCCGTCGCGCAGCGCCAGCTTGCGGGCGACCAGGTCGAACTTGTTTACCTGCGCTTCTTCCAGCGTGGCGTCCTCGTGCGGGTAGCAGGCGCAGGTGTACGCCATGGTCGGTCCGAGCACCCATTCGTAGAAGCGGTTGGACACGTCGTAGTGATGGGAGATCGCGTTGGCGTCGCGGCCCTTGGAGTGCCTGCGGCCGGTCAGCCAGCGGCGGTTCACCCTGACCTCCTGGGGCGGCGGCGGCATCCGGTGCAGCAGCAGCTTCGGGCCGCCGAGGGCCTGCAGCAGGCGCAGCTTGTCGCCCGCGCTCAGGCTCCTGGACTGGACCTTCGCCATCCGGGACAGGGCCTCGTACATGTCGCCTTCCAGGTCCAGGTGACCGGCGACGTAGGCCCGGGCCAGCCCGAGCGCGCCCGGTGCCTGGGCCAGGTAGGCCACGGCCACCGGCGAGCGGACCGTGATCTTCACCGGCGATCCGGGGTCACCGGCATGACTGCCGTCGTAGGCCGTGAACTCCACCAGAGCGTCGGGTCCCAAGATCGACTCGAAGACCTCCGCCAATGCCATGCTTCGCGCTTCCTTCCTAGCGTCCCCTGACGCACTTCTCGTAGAGGCTGAGCAGGCGCCCCTCGCCGTCGTAGGCGCGCTTGAGCGACCGGTACGCATCGCCGTTGTAGCGCCGGTAGAACTCGTCCTCGGCGTAGAACGACGTCGAGTACAGCGACTTGTGCCCGTCGAGCTTGGCGACCTCGTCCTCCACCAGGCGGTTGTGGTACCCGTCGGTCTGGCCCGCGGGCAGCGGCACGGTCCCCCAGAACCCGAAGTTCAGGTAGACCTCGCCGGGCCGGAGCGGGTACAGCGGCCAGGCCTGCCGGGCGCGCAGCGGGCACATCCAGACCGGCCTCATCCCCACGTTCGCGTCAAAGAACCGCAGGAAATCGGCACCGTGGTCGACCGGGATCTCCACGTCCTGGATGACCGCCTCGCGGGCCGGGCACTGGCGCCGCGCGTTCAGGGTGCTGGTAAGGCCATAGCGCCGGTCGAACGCGACGAGCTTACGGTACACGTCGGAGCGGCGGTAACGGCGCGGCCACAGCCTCCTGACCAGTGGCTTCTGTACGCCGAAGGCCCGGGAGCACCAGAACCAGTCGCTGTCCCACCGCCACAGGTAGTCGTAGATGGTGAGGAAATCCTCTTTGTAGCGCCGGATCGACTCGTAGTAGATCTGCGCTCCGGTGTAGTCGCCTTGCCACGGTGCGACATCACTGAACGCGCCGACGGTGAGATACAGCTCATCCGGCGCGAACGCGGTCCCGTCGACGAAGTCGGCCCGGTGGCCGCGATAGCTTCCCTCCGCGGCGATCTGGCCGACCGCGTCCATGCAGGCTTCCGGGGTCCCGAACGGGAAGTGGCGGATGTGCACGAACGGCTGCACCGGCTCCAGTTCGATCGTCAGGGACAGGGCGTAGCCGAGCGTCCCGTAAGAGTTCGGGAATCCGCGGAACAGGCCGGCATGCTCGTTGTCTGGGGTGGCGTGGATGACGCGGCCGTCGCCGGTCAGGATCTCCATCTCGGTCACGGACTCATGCGGCAGTCCGTTGCGCAGCGCGGTGGACTCGATGCCCAGCCCGGTGACCGCCCCGCCGAGGGTGATCGTCTTGAGCTGCGGGACGACCAGCGGCATCAGCCGGTACCTGAGCGTCGCGTCGCACAGGTCCTCGTAGGTGGTCATCCCCCCCACCCGCGCGGTCCGGCTGGCCGGATCAACGCACAGCACGTGATCGAACGCGGAGACATCCAGGCTGCCGCTCGCGGCCTCGTGCGTCTTGGCGGCCTCGGGATCCCCGGCGGCCGCGGGGCCCTTGGGGATGGCGTCACGGAACCGGAACAGGTTCGACGTGCGCTTGGCCAGCCGCACCGGCGCCCCGGGCGGCAAGGCCGCGTACGCCTCACGCAGCCTGGCCACCGCGACCTCGTGCGTGTCGGCGGTCATGCGGTCATCCTTCCGGGATTAGGGGATGCTAACCATGATGGGGACGGACGGTGATGAACGAAGTACGCTGGACCTGCTGAACGGGACGAATATCTCAGGAAGTGTATCCCGGAACGGCGCGTCTTCCTGGTCCACGCCGATCCCGGATCCCCCTGACCTCAGTCTTCGTCCGCTAGGTCCGGGTCGTGGCCGGCAGTGTCCAGGTCGTGGTCATCGCCGGGGTCGTCCTCGCCGCCGGGGAAGGCCTCGCCCTCGGCGTCGTCGTAGCTGGCGGCCACCTCCTCCGGGGTCATCGGCAGCCTGGCCAGCGAGGGCGGCGCGCCCGCGGTGATCACCTGCCGGAGCAGCAGCGCCATCGAATAGGTGGGGTCGTCGGCGAGAGCCCGGTCCAGCGCCACGTTCGCGAGCGCTCCGTCGCCAGACTGCCAGGCCACGAAGGCGAGCAGGGCGGCGGGCGGGGCTAGGTACCCGGGCTGGGCGCGGCGGACCACATCGATCCACAGCCGCAGGTGCGCGTCCGTATGCGCGGGGTCCATCCGGGCCCAGGCGTCATCCCTGACCCTCAGGTCCCGCAGCCCCACCGTGATCCGGGCGATCTCGTAGTCCGAGCTGAACCTGCCGCCGCCGCGGTACGTGGCGATCAGGGCGCCGACCGCGGCCAGGCCCTCGGCGGCGATCATGCGACGCGCGGCGCCGGTGCGGGACGACTTGCGGACCCTGGCGAGCAGCCGGGTAACGTGCTGCTCGGCCCGGCGGGTGGCCTGGCGCATCGATTCGCCGGCGATGCCGCCGGTCGGCGCGACGCGGGCGGCTACCGCGGCCCGGTCGGCCAGCACCGGGGTCTTCGCGCCGGCCAGGGCGGCCGCGGCGGGATGAGCGGCCGGGTCGAACGGCACTCCGGCGGCCGGGCAGCACTCCTCATCGCCGCACCGGTAGGACCAGTAGCGGCCGTCCTCGACCCGCAGGACGTCATGCAGGTCGATCCCGGCTTCCAGCGTCGCGTCCCGCAACGCCTCCGCCACCGGGGTCACCAGCGCCTCGGGACCGTATCCGACCGCGATCGCCGCGGTCAGCTGTTGTGAGCTGATGACGCCGACCGCGTGCGCGACGAGGTCGGCGATGAGGTCCGCCTCGGGCGGGTCGGGCAGGTCATACCGGAGCGTGACCCGGACGCGGTCGCGTGGCGGCGTGAGCCCGATCACGACGACGCTGGCCTCGGGCACGAAGCCGAGCAGATACGGGATGACCGCCAGCAGCGCCGCGGGTGAGCCGACCCGGACCACGGCGCTTGGCTGCGCGGTCCGGGAGTTTTGGGGTGTCTGCGGCGATCCGGGACTCGGGAGTGTTCGCGGCGGTCTGGGGTTCCGGGCTGCCTGCGGCGGTCTGGAGTTCTGGGGTGTCTGCGGGGCATCCTCACCCGCCGTGATGGCTGGTCTCATTCGGCCAGCGTGCGGGCCGGCCGGCGTGCCCCGCTACCCCGCATCTCCCGGCCTGTGGATAACTCGCGAGGTTGTCCACAAGCCTGGCGGTACGGCTTGACAGCCGAGGGCCTGCAGCATCGGATACCTTGCCCGCGCTGCCCCCGCCGGCCCCGCACCGCCGGCCTGGCGGCCACCAACACGATGGTGAGCACCAACGTGATGAGCCGCTGCCGTGACCGCGCGCCTGCATCTGCGGCTGCCGTGCCTTACTGTCTGCGTGTGGTCCGGTATCGGGTGCTGATCACTGGTCAGGTCCAGGGCGTCAACTTCCGTGCCGTCTGCCGGCGGATGGCCCTGCAGCATGGCGTGCGCGGATGGGTGCGTAACCTTCCCGACGGCAGCGTCGAGGCCGCCTTCGAGGGATCAGCCGATGACGTCCGCCAGCTGCTTGACTGGACCCGGCGCGGCCCGCACCTGGCTGTCGTGGCCGACGTCGCTGTGCAGGCCGAGCAGCCAGAAGGACTCGATACATTCCTGATCAGGTATTAACCGCACCGAGATGCGCCCGGGTCCGGCCGTGCCGCGTATCGGGAACACTCGATCGTGGCGCAGGCCGACGGAGGAGCCCGGTCGTATTGCGGGGGCCGAGGCCTGGTTGGTGGCGTGTGAGGTTGCTGTCGGCGAGTTGAGTGCGCGCCCGGCACACACCGGGGTTTCCTGCTGGACGCGCTCGCGTCGGCATCGTCGGCCCGCCTGGCCCGAAGGCCTTGGTATCAGGCGGCCGGCAACGCTGGCCCTGATCCCGGGGCCTGGTGCGCTTCGGCCACCGTGCCTCACGCGTCGCGGGCACTGGAACACCTGCGTGGTCGAGGCTGGCAGCCTGATCATGGAGCGAACGGTGCTGCCCGGCATCAGGCACTGGTCCGGGCGGCTCGCCCGCCGCTCCGGGTAGCCCGCGTGGCTGGCGCCCTGGCGAGGCTCGCGGTGACCTATGGCTCTAGGCAAGCGCCCGTCTCCTGCACCAGCATGTGGGCCATGGCTGAGCTGGTTCAGGCAGGCAGCACGGCGATCGAGGTACGCGGCCTGACCAAGTCCTACGGGGCGGTGCACGCCGTGCGGGGGATCGACCTTACCGTCGAACGCGGGCAGATCTTCGCGCTGCTCGGCCCGAACGGCGCCGGGAAAACCACCACGGTCGAGATCCTGGAGGGCTACCGGCCGCGCGACGGCGGCACGGTCAAGGTCCTCGGCCTTGACCCGGCGCGGCAGCGGCAGCAGCTGAAGAGCCAGATCGGGATCGTCCTGCAGTCCAGCGGGATGGACCGCTACCTGACCGTGTCGGAGACGATCGCGATGTACGCGGGGTTCTACCCGCGGCCTCGTCCGGTGGACGAGGTGATTGAGCTGGTGGGTCTTGAGGGGAAACGTGATGCCCGGGTGCTGAAGCTGTCCGGCGGGCAGCAGCGGCGGCTGGATGTCGCGATCGCCCTGGCCGGTAACCCGGGCCTGCTGTTCCTGGACGAGCCGACGACAGGATTCGACCCCTCGGCCCGGCATGAGGCCTGGGAGGTGATCAAGAACCTGGCGGCGCTGGGAAAGACGGTGCTGCTGACCACCCACTACATGGACGAGGCGCAGTACCTGGCCGACCAGGTCGCGGTGATCAGCGGCGGCAGGATCGTCGCGGAAGGTCCGCCGGCCACCATCGGAAACCGCGAACAGGCCAGGGCCAGGATCCGCTACCGGCTGGCCGGCGCGGCCACGCCGCCCGCCGACCTCACCGCGCCGCCCGGCCCGGATGGGCTCATCGAAGTGGTTCCCGACGACCTGACCGCCGCGCTGCACCGGCTTACTGGCTGGGCCCTGGACGAGCGTGTCGAGCTCACCGGGCTGGAGGTCTCCCGGCCCACCTTGGAGGACGTGTACCTGGAGCTGACCGGCAGCCCGGCGGCGCAGGCCGGGGTGGCCAGCAGGGAACCGGCCACGGCGGCGCCGGGCGGCAGGAAAGGACGGCGCCGGTCATGAACGCCGCGGGGCTGACGCTGTCGCAGGTCCGGTACGCGAACAAGGCGTTCTGGCGCAACCCGGCCTCGGCATTCTTCATCTTCGCGTTCCCGCTGATGTTCCTGGTGATCTTCACCGCGCTGCTCGGTCACGGCACGGTACGCGTCTCGCCCGGCAAGGTGGTGAACACCACCACCTATTACGTGGCGGCCATGGCCTCCTTCGGCGTGATCCAGGCCTGCTATACCAACATCGCGATCACCGTGTCCTTCCAGCGCGACACCGGCATCTTGAAGCGCATCGACGGCACGCCGCTGCCGAGCTCGGCCTTCCTCGGCGCGCGGATGGTGCACGCGCTGTTCGTTGCCGTCCTGCTGGTGGTGATCACCGCAGGCTTCGGCCGGACCGCGTACAGCGCCACCATCCCGACCGGTCTGACGCTGCTGCGGTTCGCAGTCATGCTGCTGGTCGGGGCGGCCAGCTTCTGCGCGCTCGGGTTCGCGATCACCGCGGTCATCCCCAACGCCGATGCCGCGCCGGCGATCGTCAACGCGTCGATCCTGCCGCTGCTATTCCTGTCCGGGGTGTTCATCCCGCTGGGCAGCAACGCGCCCGCCTGGATCGTGTGGATTGCCCGGATCTTCCCGGTCTGGCATTTCGCCCGCGGCATGCAGGCCGGCTTCCTCGGCACCGCGTTTCACTGGACCGACGTGGTGATCGTCGCCGCCTGGGGGCTAGCCGGCCTGCTCCTGTCCGTCCGTTTCTTCAGCTGGGAGCCGCGAACCTGAAATGCGACCTGGCTTGGCTGCGCGGTCCGGGAGTTCCGGGGTGTCTGCGGGGGTGTCATCACCCGCTGTGATGGCTTGTCTCATTCCGCCAGCGCCTGGCGGATCTCGGCTGCCAGCTCGGCCTCGCCTCGCCGCAGCATCGGCCACGTGCTGAACCCGGCCCGGCGGCGCAGGCCCTCGGCCGCCCCGGCCAGCAGCGCCGCCCGTTCAGGGTTGCCCTCGGCGAATGCCAGCGGGGCGAACACCCGCACCCGCTGATCCGGCGTCAAGATCACATCCGTCTGGGTCATCACCTCCCAGGCTAGCCCGCAGCCGCGGCAGCACGAAGATCATCCACGGTAAGCAGGGACCCGCGAACCTGAGCTGGCAGCTCTGGCCACAGGACCGCCAGCGGCGCAGTGACCGGCTGTTTATGCCACGGCGATGACTGGCCTGCCCAGCGCTTCCCGCCGCCACTATCATCCATGCCATTGAGGACAGCCATCGCCAGGGATACCTTTCTCCTGTGGGCGAGACGGCCATCGTGGTGGGGGACCGCAAGGAGCTGACCTACCTTCTTTCCCAGGCCGCTGAACTTGAGCATGGCCTGATGTGCGAGTACCTCTACGCCGCGTTCAGCCTCAAGAACACGGCCGGCCCTGGACCGCGGTCCGATCAGCTTGCTGCGGTCGAGCGGCGCCGCGGGATAATCCTCGGCATCGCCGGGGAGGAGATGCTGCATTGGGCCATGGTTCAGAACCTGCTGACCGCGGTCGGGTCCGCCCCTTATGACAAGGACCAGAAACCGTCGCACGGTTGCCGTGTGGTGACCGATAGCGCCAAAGACCTTGGGAATGAGACCACGCACAGCACCGGCGCGAACTCAGCGGTGAGGCATGACCCGCCCCTGATGTGTGAGTACCGGTACGCCCCTGTGGTTCTTCGCTGATGCCCCGACGATGGCCACGGTCCTGATAACGCAGTGTCTCCAGCGGGATTTCGTTGACCCTATCGGCCCGCACGATCCGCTGCCTAACCTGCTGCACGTCGGTTATGGCGAGGCGGCCCGCCTGCTCGGGCCCGAGCCGTCGGCGGGGCCGATGGCGCAGCTGATCGACTGGGCCCGCGGCCTGGGCCCGGACGCTATCGACCTCATCCACATCCGCGATTGGCACGACGCCAGCGACCCCGCCCAGCGCGAGCACCTGAAGCGATTCGGAGCACATTGCCTGCAAGGCTCCGCCGGGGCGCGGCTCATCCTGGACATGGATGCGCGGGCCATGGCGGCCGCCAACGAGCAGATCATCGACTCGCTGACGCTGAACGACTTCGAGGGAACCGATCTGGCCCGGCAGCTCGAGCGGATCCGCCAGGCCCACGGCGATCAGCCGCTGCGCGTAGGTGTCGTCGGGGTGTGGACCGAGGCTAAGGTGAGCTTCCTGCTCTACGACCTGAAAACCAGGCTCGGCATCCATGAGCTGGCAACCTGCAGCGCCCTGACCGCAAGCGCCTCACGCGCCCAGCACTTCAACGCCCTGGCGCAGCTGGAAAGGATCCTCGGCGTGCGCTGCTTCGACTCCCCGGCCGAGTTCGCCGGCTGGCTCCGTCCGGGGGCACAGCTGGCCCTTCCCCGGAACCAGCTGGGCTTCGAGCCCCGGATCGGGGGTGCCGGCCTCGGGACGGCGCTGAGCGCCGCGGACCGCGCCATCGTCGCCCACCTGTTCCGGGACAGCACGCGGGTGGACCTGGAGCCGATTTCCGGCGGCTACTCGAAGGCGCTGGTGTGGCGGGCAACGAGTCAGGACGCACTGGGCCACCGGCAGGCGCCGGCCGTCGTCAAGCTGGGCCCGAACCACGATATCGCGCAGGAGCGGGTCGCCTTCGAGCAAGTCGAGGCCGTGCTTGGCAACAACGCTCCCCGGGTCCGCGGCTTCGCCGACCTGGGCGACCGGGCCGGCCTCAAATACGCCTACGCCGCCATGGGCCACGGCCAGGTCCGCACGCTGCGGGCGATGTTCGCCGCCGATACGGCGGCGCGCCGCATCATTTCCGTCGTGCGGAGCGCATTCGAAGACGTGCTTGGCCCGCTCTATGCAGCGGCCCATTACGAGCGCATGCCCCTGTTCGAGCACTATCAGTTCTCTCCCACGCTCGCTCCGGCGGTCCGGAACAGTGTCGCCGCCGTCACCGCTGACTCCAGCCAGAAAATTCTGGACTTCCCCGGAGCGATGTCGCTACCCAACGTCTGCGGCTTCTACGAGGACTTCCTGGCCCACCACCCGCTGCCAGCGCACGACTACCACTACGTGGCCTACGTGCACGGCGACCTCAACGCCGCCAATATCCTGGTCGACGCCCACCACAACGTCTGGGTCATCGACTTCTTCCACGCCGGTCCCGGGCACGTCCTGAAGGACTTGGCCAAGTTTGAAAACGACCTGCTCTACTTGCTCACGCCTATCCAGGACGCTGCCCAGCTCCTGGAGGCCCTCGCCATCACCCGCGCCCTCCGCTCGGTCGCCGACCTCCAGGCCCAACTCCCCGACCGGCCCGACGAGGTGCGTTCTCCTCAGTTCGTCCGGGCGTGGGAGGTGCTCCAGGTGCTGCGCCGGATCGGCGGCCAGCTATGCCGCGAGGACCGGCACCCCCTCCAGCTCCAGGTGGCGCTGCTGCGCTTCGCGGTCCACACGCTCACCTTCCCCGAGGCATCCCCGCTGCAGAGGCAATCGGCCCTGGCGGCAGCGTGCTCGCTCGCCGAGCAGATCACCCGCATCGTCAAAGCCGAGCTGGTCCTGCGGGTGGACTGGATTGAACCAGATCTCATCGGGGCCGGCCGGCTTGGCATCACCCTGTGCCCCGGCCGGCGGGACCGCGGCCGCGACCTGGGCACGGATCTGGCCCAGCTCCGGGCCGACGGCGCGACCCGGCTCCTGTGCCTGCTGACCGACTCCGAGCTCAACTGGGCGGGCATACCCGACCTCGGCCCCCGAGCCCAGGCCGCCGGCCTGACCTACCGCCGTCTCCCCATCCCCGACCAGGGCACCCCCGATATCGCCGACGCCATCGACCTCGTGCACTGGTGCCGCGAGGGGACGGAGCGAGACGAGGCAGTAGTGATGACGTGCATGGGCGGGCTCGGCCGAAGCGGAACAATCGCGGCATGCTTCCTGGCAGCCGCCGGGATGTCTCCAGGCGCGGCCATCGCCGCGGTCCGGGCGGCGCGCGGCCCGCGCGCGCTCGAGACCAAGGCCCAGGAGGACTTCGTGGTCACGTTCGCCTCAGCGGTGCGCGGGCGCCGCTGATCACGCCGGGCCGGGCTGAACGAGCGGTTGCGTGATCACTGCCCCCCTCGGCGGCGATCATGCGACGCGCGGCGCCGGTGCGGGACGACTTGCGGACCCTGGCGAGCAGCTGGGTAACGTGCTGCTCGGCCCGGCGGGTGGCCTGCCGCATCGATTCGCCGGCGATGTAGCCGATCGGCGCGACGCGGGCGGCTACCGCGGCCCGGGTGGCCTCGAGGATTTCGAGGGTGTCGGGCATGTTGGCGCGGACAAAGCCGATGCGGACATGGCCGGGCTCGTCGTAGACCGAGCCGGGAAGCAGGAGGACGCCGATCTCGGCGAGGCGTGCGCAGTATCGGGAGAGGTCACCGATCCCGGTCACGCGGGGGAACCCGATGGGGCTTGCGATCGGGCGTATTCACTTGAAGGTCTCGGCGTGCCGCTCGAAGAAGGCGTCGAGCAACGGCAGGTTGTGCCGCGCGGTACCTGGCCTGGCCCGCGCCCGGCTGCTTGGATGTGTCTACATCCTTGTACGGCCGGCAGGTCTGGCTGGTCGCCACCAGGAGGGCAGCTGATGCACGCTATCGGGGACGCCGATTATGCCTTTGGCCGCGGCCGCGCCGAGTATGAGCGGCTGATCGAACAGGCCGAGATATTCCGACCGCTGACCGACCGGATGGTGCGCAGCGCCGGAATCGGTGCGGGCATGGACGTTCTTGACGTCGGCTGCGGGGCCGGAGACGTCAGCTTCCTGGTCAGCGCCCTGGTCGGCCCCGAAGG
>Ga0187780_10002119_pt1 | contig 14962 bp, 9 predicted proteins | sample 1015_Q2_SP10_20__FD_132429 | JGI IMG/M metagenome (GOLD analysis project Ga0187780, IMG submission 132429) | Tropical peat soil microbial communities from peatlands in Department of Meta, Colombia - 1015_Q2_SP10_20_MG | ecosystem: Environmental > Terrestrial > Soil > Wetlands > Peat | place... | reverse complement strand
TGGATGTGGTATTCCTGGCAAGCGGGACTATCCAGGTGAACAAGGTTATCAGCGGTCTGGGTCACGGGCTCGACGAATCTGCGGTAAAAGCAGCGCAGCGCATCCGGTTCAAACCGGCAAAACGCGACGGGCAGGCAGTGGACTTCCCGGCGCGCGTGCGAATTGAATTCCGTTTGGCGTACTGAGGGGAGAGAGAAACATGCGTAAAGTGGCGGCTGTTCTATTCGTGTTGATTTTGAGTGGGCTTGGGACGCTCGCTTCCGCGGCTACGCCAGCTCCACCGGATCAGGCACGAACCATGGCGGACGTGATCGATCGCGTGATCACGAACGAGAACCGCTCCATCCAGCAGATTCGGCAGTATTCCCCGCTGGTGGAGACTTACATTCAAAACCTGAAGTCGGACAAAGACCTCGGGTACGTGCCGGCGGGAGACAAATATTTTCTCGGCCGCGCGGACTTCTCGAAGGGCGTTGAGCTGGTGTCCCTGACGGACGTGAACACGAAGGGCAAGAAGATTCTGGGAGCCATCGGAAATTTCTTTTCGTTTTCCGCGGAGTTCATCCCAGGCGGCTTTTTGCAGATGGTGTTCATCGATACCAACGGCTTCGACAAGCAGCACTACAAGTTTGACTACGTAAGGCGCGAATTCCTGGGCGAAGTACGCTGCCTCGTGTTCGACGTGACGCCGCTCGAGAAGTCGGGCAAGGGCCGCTTCCTGGGCCGTATTTGGGTGGAGGATCAGGACTACAACATCGTGCGGTTCAACGGCGGTTACGGAGGCAATGGGCACTCGAGCTGGTATTTCCATTTCGATAGCTGGAGAACGAACGTGCAGCCCGGCGTGTGGATGCCTACTTTTGTCTACAGCCAGGAAAACGATCTGCATTATGCGATTACCAAGAAACTGGACTTCAAAGCGCAGACGCGGTTGTGGGGCTACAACCTCGGCGGGGCAGCCCAGGAACAGGAGCTGAGCAAGATCCTGGTTGAGACGCCGGTGCAGGACGACACGAAGACGGCCAACGATCTTTCTCCCATCCAAGCGCAGCGCTCCTGGGACCGCCAGGCAGAAGACAACGTCATTGACCGGCTGGAACGCATCGGCTTGATCGCGCCTCGCGGCGAAGTGGACAAGGTCCTCGAGACGGTGGTGAACAACCTCGAAGTGACCAACAACATCGACGTGGACCCCGAGGTGCGCTGCCGGGTGATGACGACTTCGACTCTGGAGTCCTACACGGTGGGGCACACCATTGTGCTAAGCCGCGGTTTAATTGATGTGTTGCCAGACGAAGCCAGCCTGGCGACGATGCTGTCGCACGAGCTTGGACATATCGTTCTGGGCCACCGCATGGATCCCACGTATGGATTCTTCGACAACCTGCTGGTCGAGGACAAGGACACTTTCCGGCACTTTGGATTCCAGCGGACGCCGGAAGAAGAAAAGGCCGCCAGTGACAAGGCCATCCAAATCCTGAACAATTCGCCGTACAAGAACCAATTGGGGAATGCTGGCCTGTTCCTCACGGCGCTGACAACGCGTGAAAAAGAAATCCCGAACCTGATCAGCGGCCACTTGGGCAACCGGGTTCCGGTGATTAGCGATCTGAAATCCACCACCCCTGTGGACCAGAAGCAGAATCCGCAAATGATTGCGGCGCTGCCGCTGGGCGGGCGCGTGAAGATGGACCCGTGGAACGACAAGCTCGAGTTAATCAAGAGCAAGCCGGTGGGAACGGTGGCGGAACGCGAGAAGATGCCGTTCGAAGTGACGCCATTCATGCCCTACCTGACACGCTACGGAACCGACTCAGGCAAGCCAATTGCGGCCAGCACAGCAGCACAGGCGAATACGAAGCCAGCCGAGTCTGCGCCTGGAAAACCCTGAGCGATTCGAAAACGACTTAGATCAGGCGGCCCGGGGAAAAACAGATTTTCCGGGCCGTTTCCTTTTTTAGGCGCCGCTTTTCGGCTTCCTGAGCTTCCGCGTGGTTTTCTTCACTGAGGGGCAGAAAGCGCGCGGATGAGTTTGTAGTTGAAGTCCACGCCGTCGTAGAAATCCTGCACCCCTACGCGTTCGTCTTTCCCGTGCGCGCGCTCGTCGTTCACATCAAAGAACATGCAGGAGATGCCGTAGGTGGGTATTCCGGCGATGCGGGTGATTCTACCGTCGGTTGCGCCGGTGGACATCGTGGCAACCAGGGGAACGCCCGGCCAAGCGACGCTAAGCGTTTTCTGCATAGCGTTCATGACTTCGGGAAGGAGCGGCGAGGGCGGCACAGGCACGACGGGCACGACTTTTCCGTCGGGGCCAATTTGCGGCACGAAGCTGATTTTGACTTTCGCATCGTTGGCGATACGTTCCAGAGTTCTCAGAATATCGTGTGGGTCTTCGCCAGGGAAAATGCGGCAGTTCACGTTTGCGCGGGCAGTCTGTGGAAGCGCATTCGGAGCATGGCCTCCGGACAGCATGGTAGCGACACAAGTGGTGTGAAGCAGCGAATTGAAATACGGGGATTCGGAAAGGCGCTGCACGGCGGCGGGATCCGGCGGGTCCTTGGCGACTGCCTTCATGTCCGCAGAAATCTGTCCGGTCAGGAGGGCGGCATTGCGTTCGAAATAGTTGCGAGTGATTTCGTTCATGTGCAGAGGAAAGGAAAACGACTGCAGGTGCGCAAGGGCGCCAGCCAGGTGGTAAATGGCGTTATCGGGCGTGGGAACGGAACTGTGACCGCCGGGATTGAGCGATTCGAATTGGAAGTCGACGTAGACTTTCTCGCTGGCCTGGATGGCCGCGAGCGTGCGCTTCCCGTGGTCCAATTCGAATTCGCCGCCGTCCAAGTTGATGCAGTATTCCGCGTCCACCCAGTCGCGATGTTGTTTCAAAAGCCAATCAACACCATTGAAAGAGCCGCCTTCTTCGTCGGCCGTGAGAGCCAGAATGATGTCGCGGTCCGGAGCGTAGCCTTCCTTCCGCAGGCGAAGGAAATTCGTTACAAGGATGGCGTCGCCCTCCTTCATGTCCTCGGTGCCGCGGCCGTAGAAGAAGCCGTCCTTTTCGATGAATTCGAAGGGATCGGTGGTCCAGTCGGAGCGGAGGGCTTCGACGACGTCGAGATGCCCGATGAAGAGAATGGGTTTGCGCTTCCCGGCGCCGCGGAAGCGCACGACGAGATTCTTTTTCCGCGCGTTGGGGCCGTCGACATGAAGGTCGGCTTCGGAGAAGCCTCCGTCGCGCAACCGAGCGGCCATCGCTTCCGCGGCAGTGGTCACGTTGCCGACCGAATCCGTGGTGTTGATTTCGACCAGTTGCTTAAAAATATCTCGCGAGAGCTGTTTGGCGGGGTCGAGCGTCTGCGTGCGTCCAACAGAGGAGGCTATCACCGGCAGACAAAGCAGCAGAACACAGCGCATGGACCTTTTCATGGATTCCCCTTGGAGTGAGAGTTCAAGAAACTGGCAATGGACCGGGCGGCGAGCCTTGAGGTGCTTCGAGCGCGAAGCGCAGGCAACGCGACAGGCGAGATGCAGCCCAGAAGAGCAAAATCATACCGAAACCGCGGTCCAAGAAAAGAAAAATGACAAAGGCGATCAAGACTGCCAACCCTGTGCGATTCGGATGCATTATCGGCACGGGCAGCCGCGCATTGACAAAACGGGCCAGCTCCCGCGGCCACTTGAAAACCCAGTACAGGCTGAACAACGGGATCAAGTGAAACCAGGCGGCGCGAAGAGGTGAAATCGCGTAAGCGCCCGACGTGGCCTGCTTCAGAATCAAATGAAACTCGTACGCGTAAACCATCCAATACACGAGGCAGATGAATCCCGGCAGAAATAGATAAAGCGGCGGCACAGAAAACGGCTCTTTGAGCAGTTCGGGATGGAACGAAGCGGCCACGATTTCGGCGACGAACGTGGCGATGCCCAGTAAATATCCGACCCAGATGCGGGGAAAAGGCGGCAAAGCATCCGGTCGCAGCGGTTTTGTTGGGGATTCTCCGTTCGGCCAATCCATCCCGTCCTCAAAGAATCTGCTTTGGGAGAGTAACGGCGCGGCCACCAGTCCGTCAAACCATTCGCTGGAAGGTTTTTCAGATTTCTGCCCGAAGGATTTGCTTCGAGCTGCCGGGGTTTCATAAACTGGCGCAGTTGCGACGACGAGAAACTCTTGGAGGACGAGATGAAGCTGTGGCAAAAAAGAGTGATGCAAATTCTGCTGGGCTTGGCGATTTTCGCTTCGGGGATTGCGGCTGGCTCGCTGCACGCGCGCAGCACGGCAGCGCAGAACCGCTTCGGCCAGCCGAAAACGGTGCTGCACATTGTGGTTTACAAATTTCGAGACAATGTTTCGAATTACGACCGGGAAAAGGCCATTAACGGCATCAAGGAGATGGCCGGCAAAATTCCGGGAATCAAGAATGTGTGGCTAAAGACCGAGCGCAACCAAATCCGGGATTTTAGCGGCGTCTATGCCATCGAGTTCACCAGCGCCGAAGCGGCGGCGGATTACGCGGAAAGCCCGGTGCACGAGGCCTGGTCGAAGACCTGGCAAGAGCAGCGGGAAAACAGCCTGTCGTTCCAGGTCTCGAATCCGTAGATGGCTTGAGGTCCGCGACGGGAATGACGGTAAGCGAGCGTCTCGAATTCGGCACAAGCTCCGCAGGCTGAATGCCGAGGCCGCAAGAAGCACTGTTAAAATCGTTCTATCTCTGTGGCTTCCACTCCAGAGCCCTGGTGCGCGCGGATGCAAACCCCTGAAAATCCCTCTCCGAGCCAACCGCAAAAGAAGTGGCGGCTGGGCTTTTGGAGCCTGATCGCCACGCAGTTTCAGGGCGCGTTTAACGAGAATGGCCTGAAAAGCCTGGTGTTCTTTCTCATCCTCGCGATGCACTTGAAACCGGAGGAAGAAAACGGCAAGGTCTTCATCCTGAACCTGCTGTTCTCCGTTCCGTTCATTCTTTTCTCCATGATCGGCGGCTTCCTTGCCGATCATTTCAGCAAGCGCAGAGTGACCATTGGTACGAAAGTGTTCGAGTTGGCGGTGATGCTTCTGGCGGTAGTCGCCTTAGCCGGGCAGAATCTGCCTCTCGCCTTCGCGGCAGTGTTCCTGGCAAGTACGCAAGCAGCCATCTTCGGCCCCTCAAAATACGGACTCCTGCCGGAGCTTCTTCCCGAAACGCTGCTTTCCTGGGGGAACGGCATCATTGAACTTGGCACCTTCCTCGCGATTATCTCCGCGGTGGTAGCCGCAGGCTTTATGTCCGATGCCTTCCGCGGACATCAGTCCATCTCCGGCTTGATCTTTATTGGCTGCTCCCTGGCCGGCTTGGCTTGTGCGTGGACGATCACTCGTGTCCCTGCGGCCGACCCTGCCAAGAAGTTCCGCGCGAATGTCTTCGGCGATCTGTGGTCGCACACGCGCCTCATTCGCAGCGATCGCATCCTTTGGCTCGCCGTCCTTGGCAACACGTATTTCTGGTTCTTCGGCGCTTTGCTGCAAAACAACATCATTTTTTACGGCGAGAGAATTTTGCACGTAGATAGCTCGCACACCGGACCGTTGCTAGCTTCGGTGGCCATCGGCATCGGGTTGGGCAGCGTGGCGGCAGGGTTTCTGTCAGGAGGAAAAATCGAATACGGGCTCATCCCATTGGGGGCATTTGGGATGACTGCACTGGGGTTTGCCCTCGCGATTCACGGGCTGACTTTCCTCCAAGTGCTGTTTCTGCTCGCGGCTCTCGGATTTTCGGGAGGCTTTTTTGTCGTTCCCATCAACGCGCTGATCCAGCATCGGCCCGAAGAACAGCACAAAGGAGGAGTGATCGCCGCAGCAAATTTGCTCTCTTTCGTGGGCATCGGTGCGGCAGGAGGAATCTACTATCTTGCGACGAATTTCCTGCACCAGGGACCGGCATCGGTCTTCTTCTGGGGGGCGTCGGCAACGCTGGGAGCCGCCGTATATGTTTTGTGGCTGATGCCGGATTCACTGCTGCGCCTGTTGCTGTGGATCGCGACACACACGCTTTACCGGCTGGACGTGGCGGGCCGTGAAAATGTGCCGGTGCGAGGCGGAGCCCTGCTGACGCCGAATCACGTTTCGATGGCCGACGCGGTTTTCCTCCTTGCGTCAATCGATCGTCCTATTCGGTTCTTGATGTTTCGCGGGTCCTACGAGCATCCTCTGGTAAAACCCTTCGCGAAAATCCTGGGCGTGATTCCCATCGCATCGGACCAAGGGCCGCGCGAGATGATTCATTCGTTGCGCACGGCGACGGAAGCGCTGAAAAACGGCGAACTGGTGTGCATTTTTCCGGAGGGCCAACTCACGCGAATTGGACAAATGATGCCTTTCCGCCGGGGCATGGAGCGCATCATCAAGGGCGTGGATGTGCCGATTATCCCTGTGAACCTGGACGGTGTGTGGGGCTCGATTTTCAGTTTTGCGGGCGGGCGCTTCCTCTGGAAATTTCCGCGGCGGATTCCCTATCCGGTGCGCATTACGTTTGGAAAGCCGCTTCCGCCAACCACACCGGCCGTGGAAGTGCGCCGGGCGGTGCAGGATTTGGGGACGGAAGCCTTCGCGCGGCGCAAGAAGCGCATGCACACACTGCCGCAGACTTTTGCGTATACCGCGAGGCGGCATCCGTTCCGGTTTGCCATGGCCGACGGACAGAGGCCGAAGTTGAATTACTTTTCGGCGCTGGTCGGCACGCTTGTGCTCGCGCGGCGGCTTCGCAAGCATTGGCAGGGCCAGGAAATGCTGGGCGTGCTGCTGCCTCCGTCAGTGCCCGGAGCGTTGGTCAATTTTGCGGCCATGCAGATGGGCAAAGTGCCTGTCAATTTGAACTACACGGTATCCAACGAAACGCTGGCTTCCTGCGCAGCGCAATGCAACTTGAAAACGGTCGTGACCGCGCGCGTTTTTCTCGAAAAAGTGAAAATCCAGCCGCCCGGCGAAGTGATTTATGTCGAAGATGTCGCCAAGGATGTGAGCTTCGGCGAAAAACTGGCTGCTACCCTCGCAGCATGTTTCCTGCCCGCACGCCTGCTCGCAAAGTTCGCGGGCGCCGAGCGGCGGGCCACGCTGGACGCCACCGCGACGATTATTTTCTCAAGCGGCTCGACGGGCGACCCGAAGGGCGTAGTCCTCACGCATTACAACATCGCTTCCAACGTGGAACAGCTCAATCAGGTTTTCATGCTGCACGGGCACGACCGCATCCTCGGCATTTTGCCCTTCTTCCATTCCTTTGGGTTCACCGGAACGCTCTGCCTGCCGGCAGCTACCGGCATTGGTGTCGTGTTCCATCCCAATCCGCTGGATTCCCGGGTGATCGGAGCTTTGGTCAACAAGTATGCCGTGACCATGCTGTTGGCCACTCCCACCTTCCTGAATGCGTACACACGCCGCTGCACGCCCGAAGATTTCGGCAGTCTGCGCTTTGTGATGGCTGGGGCGGAAAAGCTGCCGGACCGCATTTCGCAAGCCTTCGAAGACCACTTCGGCATACGCCCGTATGAGGGCTACGGCTGCACGGAATGTTCGCCGGCGGTCACGGTGAACACCTTTGATTTCCGCGCGGCTTCCTTCCGGCAAGTCGGCGCGAAACGCGGCAGCATCGGCCATCCGCTGCCGGGAATCACGGTGAAAATCGTCGATCCGGACACGCTGCAACCGGTGGGCATCAACCAGCCGGGTTTGCTGCTGGTACGCGGGCCGAACATCATGCACGGGTACTTGAACAAGCCTGAGAAAACCGCGGACGTTCTGAAAGATGGTTGGTACAACACCGGCGACATTGCGCGCATGGATGAAGAAGGCTTCCTGCGCATTACGGACCGCTTGAGCCGCTTCAGCAAGATCGGCGGCGAAATGGTCCCGCACATCAAGGTGGAAGACCTGCTGCAAGAACTTGCTGGCGCAACGGAACAAACGTTTGTCGTTACGGCCGTTCCTGATGAGAAAAAAGGCGAGCGCCTAGTTGTGCTTCATACTCTGGATGACTCCCGGCTGCAAGAGTGCCTCGAAAAACTGGGAAAGAGCGACTTGCCGGCGTTGTGGCGCCCGCGCCCGGATCATTTCCTACGAATTGAAAGACTGCCGTATCTCGGAACGGGCAAGCTCGATTTGCGAAAGGCGCGCGAACTTGCAGTCGAGCTCCTACGACCCGCAAACCAGGACTAGTTTCTGGCTATCCACAAAATGTAATATATTGAAACTACACAGGTTACAAGGAATTTACGTTTGTCAGGGGTTTGCTTCCAACAACCCTAAACGACGAGTCACACTACGCTGTGACCTTCGTCACAATGCTCCGGCCAACTCTTCACCTACAGTGCAGATGGTGTTCATTGCACGGTACCTAATAGGACCGAATAGGTCCCGTTCTTGGTTTTGGCCTTCACTAGACTTACCCGGGAACGGTGCCAGAGCTTGATGAATGATTTGGTTTTGGAGGTCCCCATGACCCGGGCTCCTGTAATTATCGACGGTAACGAGGCGGCGGCATCCGTAGCCTTCCGCTTAAACGAAGTCATTGCCATTTACCCCATCACCCCTTCCTCCCCCATGGGCGAGTGGGCCGACCAATGGCGCGCCGAAGGCAAGAAGAACCTCTGGGGTGCGGTGCCGGACGTCATCGAAATGCAGAGCGAAGGAGGCGCCGCAGGGGCTTTGCACGGCGCGCTGCAGACCGGAGCGCTGGGAACCACGTTTACCGCTTCGCAAGGCTTGCTGCTGATGATCCCAAACATGTTCAAGATTGCGGGAGAATTGACCGCCGCGGTGATTCACGTGGCGGCGCGCACCGTCGCGACCCACGCACTTTCCATTTTCGGCGACCACAGCGACGTAATGGCCGCGCGTTCGACCGGTTTTGCCATGCTGGCCTCTAATTCCGTTCAGGAAGCACACGACTTCGCGCTTATCTCCCAGGCGGCATCGTTGGAATCCCGCATTCCGTTTTTGCATTTCTTCGACGGCTTCCGCACTTCGCACGAAGTGAACAAAATCATTCCGCTGCTCGATGAGGATTTGCGGGCCATCATCGATGAAAAATCCATTCAGCAGCATCGCGAACGCGCCATGTCTCCGGACCATCCGGTCTTGCGTGGCACAGCACAGAATCCCGACGTTTTCTTCCAGGCTCGCGAAGCCTGCAATCCTTACTATCGCGCTTGCCCGCAAATCGTTCAGGACGTGATGGACCGCTTCGCGAAGCAGACCGGGCGCAGCTATCACCTGTTCGATTATGTAGGCGCACCAGACGCCGAGCGCGTGGTGATTCTCATGGGCTCAGGCGCAGGCGCCGCCAGTGAATGCGTCGCGGCGATGCAAAAATCCGGGGAAAAAGTCGGCTTTCTGAAGGTGCGCCTCTACAAGCCTTTTTCATTGAAGGATTTCTTTGCCGCACTGCCTGACACCGTGCGCAGCATCGCGGTGCTCGACCGCACCAAGGAGCCGGGCAGCGTCGGCGAGCCGCTGTATCAAGAAGTTGTGACCGCGTTCATGGAGCGCTATGCCGGAAACGGCGCGAAGCCGATGCCGCGCATCATCGGCGGCCGCTATGGACTGTCTTCCAAAGAATTTACTCCGGCGATGGTGAAGGCCATCTTTGACGAATTGAAGAAGCCGCAGCCGCAAAATCACTTCACCATCGGCATTCAAGACGACGTTACGCATACCAGCCTTACTTACGATGCTTCTTTCTCAACTGAAGATCCACGGGCGGTTCGCGCTCTCTTTTACGGCCTCGGTTCCGATGGAACCGTCGGCGCCAACAAAAACTCCATCAAGATCATCGGCAAAGGCACCAGCAACCATGCCCAGGGCTATTTCGTGTATGACTCAAAGAAAGCCGGCGCCGTCACGGTTTCCCATGTGCGCTTCGGCCCGGATCCCATTGAATCCACCTACTTGATCACGAAGGCGAGCTTCGTGGCTTGTCATCAGTTCCAGTTTATCGATCGCATCGATGTGCTTTCCGCCGCGGAAAACGGCGCCACTTTTCTGCTGAATGCACCATTCGGCCCCGATGAAATCTGGAATCACCTGCCACGCCAGGTGCAGCAAACCATCATCGACAAAAAGCTGAAATTCTACGTGATTGATGGCTACAGCGTGGCGCGCGAAGCGGGCATGGGTAGCCGCATCAACACCATCATGCAGACCTGTTTTTTTGCCATCAGCGGCGTCCTGCCGCGCGAGGAAGCTATCGCCGCCATCAAGCACGCGATCGAAGAAACTTACGGAAAGCGCGGCGAAGCCGTGGTGCAAAAGAACTTCGCGGCCGTCGATAAAGCCCTCTCTCGTTTGCATGAAGTTAAAGTGCCGGCAAAAGCTTCTGCAACATTCGAAATGCTTCCGCCAGTCCCGCTGCACTCGCCCGCGTTTGTTCGCAATGTCGTAGGCGCCATCATCGCCGGCAATGGCGATTCTCTCCCGGTCAGCGCGCTGCCCATCGACGGCACCTTCCCGACGGCGACCGCGCAGTGGGAGAAGCGCAATATCGCGCAGGAAATTCCTGTTTGGGACACGGAGCTGTGCATTCAGTGCGGAAAGTGCGTGCTAGTCTGCCCGCATTCTGTAATTCGCGCCAAGGTGTATGACTCCTCGCATTTGGCAAACGCTCCAGCGAGCTTCCTCTCCAGCAAGCCGCGCTGGCGCGAATTTGAATCTTTGCGCTACACGCTGCAAGTCGCGCCGGAAGATTGCACCGGCTGCAAACTCTGCGTAGAAGTCTGCCCGGCCAAGAGCAAGAGCGAAGTGAAGCACAAAGCCATCAACATGCAGCCGCAAGCTCCGCTGCGCGAGAAAGAAACGGTGAACTGGGAATTCTTCCTCTCGCTCCCGGACTTCGACCGCGAAAGGATTTCGCACCACCAGGTAAAGGACGCCCAGCTTCTTCAGCCGCTGTTCGAATTCTCCGGCGCCTGCGCCGGCTGCGGAGAGACTCCGTACATCAAACTGCTGACGCAGCTCTTCGGCGACCGGCTCTTGATCGCCAACGCTACCGGCTGCTCCTCGATCTACGGCGGGAACCTACCCACGACTCCATACACGCAGAATCGCGAAGGCCGCGGCCCGACATGGTCCAATTCCCTCTTCGAAGACAATGCGGAATTCGGCCTGGGCATGCGGCTGGCGATCGATCAGCACACGTTGTACGCGAATCATTTGCTGACGCAACTCTCAAGCCATCTGGGTGACGCGCTCGTGAAAGAGCTGCTCGAAGCGGATCAATCGAAAGAGCCGGGAATCGAAGCGCAGCGCGCACGTGTCGCAGAACTCAAGCGAAAACTGGCTTCCTTCAATTCAGCGGAAGCTCGCGCGCTTCTCGCCGTCGCCGACTGCCTGGTGCGCAAGAGCGTCTGGCTGGTCGGCGGCGATGGATGGGCTTACGACATCGGCTTCGGAGGCCTGGACCACGTCCTCGGCTCGGGTCGCAACGTCAACATCCTCGTGCTCGACACGGAAGTTTATTCGAACACTGGCGGCCAGATGTCCAAAGCCACGCCGCGCGCGGCGGTCGCCAAATTTGCCACCGGCGGGAAAGAAATGGCCAAGAAAGACCTCGCCATGGAGGCCATCAGCTACGGCTACGTATATGTTGCGCGCGTGGCGATGGGCGGCAGCGACACGCACACTGTCAAAGCCTTCCTCGAGGCTGAAGCCCACAACGGTCCCTCGCTCATCATCGCCTACAGCCACTGCATCGCGCACGGCTACGACATGGCATACGGCTTGAACCAGCAAAAGAACGCCGTTCTTTCCGGTTACTGGCCGCTCATGCGATACAACCCGGCGCTTCGTCTCGAAGGCAAAAACCCCTTCCAACTCGACTCGAAAGCGCCGAGCATTCCGCTCAAGCAGTACGCTTACCAGGAGGCGCGCTACACCATGCTGGCCCGCAGCAATCCGCAGGCGGCTCGCGAATTGCTCCATGAGGCGCAGGATGACGTCGAGCGTCAATGGCGAGTCTATTCGAACCGTGCCGCGATGCTGGGCCGCTCCGCCACGCCCGATATCGCTCCGCACGAACCGGAAGAAGCTGCTGTCGAATCCGTAAAGAAAGGAGGCGACGAAGAATGAGCAACATTTCCACTCGCTACCTGGGCTTCACGCTGAAGTCGCCTCTGGTGGCTTCGGCCAGCCCTGTTTGTGAATCCGTTCCCAACATCCGCGAGCTTGAGGACGCCGGCGTCGGCGCCGTAGTTCTTCCTTCCCTTTTTGAAGAACAACTTGAATTGGAAAGCTTCGCGCTCGATGAAGATCTCTCTCGAGGCACGGACAGTTTTCCGGAATCTCAGAGCGTCCTTCCCGATTTGCAAACCTACAATCTGGGGCCGGACGGTTACCTCGATTTGATCGACGCTGCGAAAGCAGCTGTCGACATCCCCATCATCGCCAGCCTCAACGGAGTTTCGCCGGGCGGCTGGGCCGAATACGCGCGCCTAATGGCCGAAGCCGGCGCCGACGCCATCGAACTGAACATCTATTCCATCCCCACCGAACCCGCAGAGAGTTCTTCTGATGTTGAGAAGGGCTTTGTCGAATTGGTGCGTCAAATCAAACGCACTGTGCTTGTTCCGGTCGCCGTGAAGCTTTCTCCGTTCTTCAGCGCCCCTGCGAACATCGCCATGCGCCTGGATGACGTCGGAGCAAACGCTTTAGTTCTCTTCAATCGCTTTTACCAGCCTGATTTCGACATCGAGTCGCTCGAGGTTGTGCCCCGCCTCACCCTGAGCCATCCCGATGAACTGCTCCTGCGGCTGCACTGGGCGGCCATCCTTGCCGATCACGTCGAAGCTGACCTGGCCATTACCGGAGGAGTGCACACCGCCACAGACGTAGTGAAGTGCATCATGGCGGGCGCCAATGCCGCCATGATGGCCTCCGCTCTTCTGCGGAAAGGGATTCCCCACGTAACCTCTATACTTTCGGACCTGCGACGCTGGCTCGAAGAGCACGAATATGATTCGGTCCAGCAAATGTGTGGCAGCATGAGCCGCCGTTCCGTGCCCGATCCGACCGCCTTCGAACGCGGAAATTACATGCGCGTCCTGAGTTCGTACACGTTTCGCTCAAGCGTTGCCAGCAAATAGTCTTATCAGCTTGTAGTCCGGAAAACTGAACAACATCTGCCCTTTCGTGCTGAAGCACACTTGCCTTCCACACTCATTGCCTACGCGAGGGCATGGTGTTAGGTTTTTTGAATGGCTTCCCCGGAGGTCTCCATGAACCGTTTCCGAGCGAGATATCTTTGGGATTTCTTTTTCGCAGCTCTGTTTCTCTGTTCCCCCTTTCCGCTTGCTGCGCAGGACAACGCGGCCCCCTCGGACAATCTGAAAATCGGATTCCTGGTGGACTCTCTGAAGGTCGAGCGCTGGCAGACCGACTTGGATCAATTTCAGAAGCGGGCTGCGGAGCTTGGGGCGCAAGTCTTTGTGGAGGTTGCGGAAGGCAACGATGACTTGCAACTCCAGCAGGCGCAAAAGCTGCTGGATTCCGGGGCCAAAGCCCTGGTTCTTGTCCCCCACGACGCGAAAAAAGGTGCGCGCATTGTCGAAGCCGCCAAGCGCAAGGGCGTCCCTTTGCTTTGCTACGAACGGCTGGTTCGCAACCCGGATGTCACTTTTTTTATCGGCATCAATGCTGCTGCGGTTGGTTTTCTCCAGGCTTATACGCTGACGCAGCAGGCGCCCAAGGGCAACTATGTTCTGCTGGCCGGTTCAATGGAAGACGTGAACGCCCACATTCTGCACGACGAGCAGATGAAAGTTCTGAAGCCGCTGGTGGACCGAGGCGACATCAGGATAGTGGCGGACTATTGGGTCAAGGACTGGAACCCAACGGAAGCCTATGCCCGAATGGCGGAGGCTTTGGACCGTGCAAAAGGAGATGTCACGGCCGTTCTCGCGTCAAATGACGGCCTGGCAGGCGGCGCCATCCAGGCGATGCAGGACCACAAACTCACCCAAAAAGTCCTGGTGTCCGGTCAGGATGCGGATTTAGCCGCTATCATTCGAATTCTCGACGAAACTCAAACCTTCACGATATATAAGCCGCTTGGTTCGCAAGCCAAGCTCGCCGCGGAAGCTGCGGTGACGCTTGCAAAGGGCCAGCAAGTCAACACCAACACCGAAATTTCCGTCGGCGAATCGAGCGTTCCCGCAATTCTCTTCTCGCCGGTCGTGGTCACGAAGGAAAAGGTGAAACAGACCGTCATTAAGGACGGTTTTCAGAATTTGGAGACAATCGAGAAGAGTTTACCGAAGGAAAAGTGGCCCCAGTAGTTTCGACTCGGTCAGACCGGCCGGAACTCGTCAAGTTATTTCAAATTCCAGAAGGACGCGTCAGGTTTCAGCAATTCGAATCCGGCGTCCCACGCTTCGTGGCTGCGCCACACCACTTCCGCGTCAGCTTTGCGGCCTGTCTCCGGATGGACTAACCGCACGCGCTTATGCAGCGGAAGGTCCGCGCCCACTACCGCCATGCAGCCGGAGTGGCTCACGTCCACGGTGACAGCGTTGGCAGTTTGCTTTGCGCCGGCGTGCTCCCACTCGACAACCAGCTTGACGCGAGAAATGATGCGTTTGTGGCCTCTCAGCCGTTCCCAACGTTCTTGTAAGGCGGTTGCTGCGGCATTGGATACGATGCTTGCGGTCATGACTGACCTCACTGAGGAAAAGTCGCCGGGCCCGCGGGCGGACACTTCAACTTAGCCCCAGGAAACGCTCAGGTCAATAGTACTTTCTCAAGTGCTCTCAGCTGACTACCCCGCTACCCGTAAATCCGCTTGATTTAGAACAACCGTTAGGCACCAGTGCGTAGATCTGTAGCTGCTAATAGACATCCCGGACAGGTGGGATATTCTCTCAACCCACCGCAGGAGGTTCGGGATGAAGAATCTAGTTTACGAGCAGATCCAGGCGAGGAAAGTGAAGGCCAGGCTGCGCA
>Ga0187780_10002118_pt1 | contig 14966 bp, 16 predicted proteins | sample 1015_Q2_SP10_20__FD_132429 | JGI IMG/M metagenome (GOLD analysis project Ga0187780, IMG submission 132429) | Tropical peat soil microbial communities from peatlands in Department of Meta, Colombia - 1015_Q2_SP10_20_MG | ecosystem: Environmental > Terrestrial > Soil > Wetlands > Peat | place... | reverse complement strand
CTGGTCTTGGTGGTTCTCCGCTGGCGATTACTCGCACTCCCGCTGGCACTGGCATTACCGTGTGAGAAGCAAGATTGATCGCTGCTCCTTCGAATGGGCGCGGAGGCTCTGATACAGCAGTTCTCACAGGGATCGAGATATACTCTGACACATGTGGCACACGGCATGCGAATGTTTGTGACGATCCTTCCGGTGGTCTTGGCGATTCTGCCGCTATTACAGAGATTGACCACTTCGGACTAGTGGCTTGTGCCGCTAATGGGCGAATAATCACTCGACCAGTTTCCGGTTGGGAAGACTCTGCCACAGCCTGGACAGCGAACGACCCGCCGAACTGAGATTGTGCGAGTGCTCTTCCGAGCAGCGAGATTGAAGTCCCTTCGTATGGTCTCGGTGGTTCCGAGGTCGCTATTTGCGGGCGAACCATCTGGAATGCTAAGCTCTCGTTCGACCATTTGTAGGCACTCCCTTCATACGGCCTTGGTGGCTCCGATTGTGCGGCTATTAGCGGTACCGGCTGGTTAACATGCAATTGCTGCGCTGCCAGAATGAGGATCGTGAAATAGGACGCAAGACCCTCTGGTGGCCGCGGGGGCTCTGACTGAACTAGCACAGGGAGCGCAGGCCGTGCTTCCACTGGGTTAAACTGAAACTTCTCAAAGATCGCCGCCTGCCCATCACTCGGTCGTGGTGCCTCGCTCACAGCAATCGTTATGTACTGGTTTGGCACTATCCCTAACAAGTTATACGGTTGATTCTGCGATGTATACCACCACCCCTCATGTGGACGGGGTGGCTCACCAGGCAAGATCGTGGCATATGTAATCGTTGGCTGTGGAGGGGTTAACTGACCTGGAATCAATGGCTGATTGCTGAACGCAGTCGCAAGCCCGTCAGTGAAAGTCGGTCGCTCGCCGAAAGCGTAAAGCGGTGGAACGGTCTGAGCCTGAGTGGGCACAAAGTTCTGGTTTGAGGCCTCAAACCACCACCCGTCATGTGGACGCGGCGCCTCTGACTGAACAATACTTGGCTTGATATAGTCAAGCTGAGCATTGATCAACGGCCTGTTGGCCAGAATTACCGTGCCGCCCTCATGTGGCCTGGGCGGCTCTGCGCTGATCAATTGTTTTCGTGTGTAGATCAGTTGAGCGGGAATCAGAGTCTGATTGCTCGCCTCAAACCACCACCCGTCATGTGGACGCGGTGGCTCTGCTGTCGCAAGGTTCGCTGTTGGGATACCAACCACTAGTGGGACCCCAACACCGGCATACCAGAATGGTGCTCTTGCCCTTACAGCATTACCAATCAATTATCAATCTCCCGCTTGACCATCGATACCCGCATGTTCAGAGCTCGCCTCTCTAGCTCTTCCCTTGGATATGGCACAGCAACCTGAAGCCGCTTGTCGTAACTCCAGAAAATACCCAAGCTTGGGTCCACACCATCAGGAACATAAAACACCAGGAGATCACCCTCCCAGTAAGAGGTCCATCGAATATGGTTGCCGTCAGATCTGAGAGTGACAATCTCCTGAGGGCCTACCGCATTCTCGACGCAGAATTCCGTGATCCGGTCATCCCGCAGGCGATAGAAATACTTAGCTCTGGCCGGCCCACTAGATCGTTTGATCTTCAGTGGTGAGCCTTCCTTGTCAAGCAACCCAGTCTCACGATTGAGATGCTCTCCCTTGGCGAGTGGCAAATTCATTCCTCCTCATGGGGCAACCAAACTGCCGACGCCACAGATACGTACAATGCATACAGAATGTCATTCCAGATATCCTGCCACACAACAAGAACTCCGTTCGCAACATCTAACTCGGGCAATTCTTGCAATAGCTTCAACTCTACACCAGTCAATTGATTCAATGGACGCTTCTTGACCGTCTCCAAATATCCATCCAGTAGATTAAATGCGCGGTCCGCATCAGGGCCGAAAAATCTGTATACTCGCCTCTTCTCATCCAGAAATGCTACTAACACCTCGCTACGCCTGGGCTCTGGATACGCCCCAGGCATCATCCCACCAGGAAGATGCTGCGTTTGTGGTGCGCATAACTTCCCGTGGACATCAGTGTCAGCATCATGTAGACCAGACCCACGGACAGACTCCAAAACCGCAAAATGGGCGCGCACCTTGTCGGCCCGCGCCACGAAACCGGCAACATCAAAGTCCATTAACTCACTCCTCTGCGTGAACCTTTCCAGAGAAATTCACTGACGCACTAGGATTCACAGTCACTGCGACACCCTGGCCACCAATACAGATAAACGGTGACACAAACGGATGAATGTAGTGATATATGCCGTTGTATTGAGCAACAGCAATCGGCCATTGTAACGTGATGTTCGTCGGCTGCGAAGTCCACTTGATTGCCCAAGTACTCTGGATCGTCTCACCACGACCAGTGTCACTCTTGGCTGGCGTAGCTGATGTTGTGTTAGCACTACCAGGAGCGTTGGTGGCATAAGTGCACTGGTCAAATTCACACTGTGCTGGCGTTGCCGTGGAAGTCGATCCGTCAAAGCTAAAACTAGCTTCGAGAACCTTTACAACCACGTTGGCCGCAGCTTTGCCACCTATCGTGGTCTGAGCACCCGTAGACATGCTCCACTTCTGATTCGATACATCGAACTGATTGTACGCCATCGTACATTACTCCTCAAATTCGCAATTGTGAAAAACGAACGGGGTTACTCTTGGAGGGAACCAGACAGCTATCGGGACACCAGGCTTGAATGAGATGGTTCGTTCATCGAACCGCCCAGGCCAGCCAATGCCACTTTGCTGGTATACGTCGTATACCTGCGTCGGGCTCATGGTGTAGTTCCAGATATTTACATCATCGTAAGCACATGGCGAGAAATATTCAATAGATCCAAAACCAGAAGATGTGGAACCAAAATAGAGGTTCCCTGAAAGTGTCGGCAATGTTGCCGGATTGTTCGCGCTGGAATTGGCGTAGAGCAGCCCGTTCACATACACCTTGGTCAATCCACCTGGCACCCAGGTAATCACATAATGAGACCATGAACCCTGTGCCCACTCGCTGCCAATCACATAGTTGACACGGTAGTCAGTCCCCGTGTAATAGCCAAAGTAAAACTTCCCGCTGTAAACACCAACCTGAAACCAAGTCGAAGCGTTCCCCTGCCAGAATGATTCAGTCAGGCTCGCGTTTGACGCCGTGACTTGTGGGCACATCCAGAATGACAAGGTTCCGCCAGTGGGACACGCTGTATTCAAGCTAAAGTTCGAGGTCCCATAGGCAGCCCAACCATATCCACCAGTCGGAGTATAGTAAAATGGCCCCACAGCGGCCTGAGTCAAGGCACCTGGCCTCATCGCATTGATATAAAGTATAAACCCGTTCGTTTGACCGGCTGCCGTGAGCTCAGAAGGTGACCAGCACCATTTGAGGGTCTGCATGGTCCCTGTCGAAGACACATTTAAAGTCCAAGGATACACACCGAACGCGTCGTAGAATGTATGGCCAAACGCTTGCCCCGGCAGGGCGATCCACCAGGCCTGACAACCAGCGTTCGCCCAATGGTCCCCCCTGGGGTGCCACGTCTTGTATGGAAGACCACCACTGATAGCCGAAGGGTAGATCATTGCTGCGGCGTGAAAGGCAACCCCTTGAGAGTCCAGCCTGCACTGAGCGTGTAACCAGAAGTACTGTTCACATAGAGTAGTATCTTTGAGTACCCCACTGGCCAGGGCAATTCAACTATCTGGGTCTGCGCCGATCCGTCGTTCTCATAAGGGAAAAAGTAATCGGGTGCACGACCAGGCGTAAGCCCCGGAGACCCTGTGGCACCATCCTCATACCCCCCACCAGCACCATCGATATCCTTCAGCCACCACATTTGAACACCGGTACCAGCGACATACGATCCTCCACCCGTAAAGTAAAAGGTGAGGCGAATCATCATCCAGTTGCTTGTGTTCTGGATATATGACGAGAGCCAGGTAGTGTTGTTACTCATCGAGGAACCACTCGATTGATAAACCACTACCGCGCTACTTGCACTCCAGGTTACTGGGCTCGCCATTGATCTACCCCGTCAATTCAACTTGATTGTGCTTGGAGAAACAAATATGCTCGGGTATCCGCTTTTCGCTACTGACGCGCTGGACCACGGACTGGATACTCCCGCTTTCACTGTTGATATCGACTGGTTCCATATCGCTGGATAAGATACATAAACCAGGAACACGCCTTGCCCAGATTCAAATAAAATACGCGGACCATTCTCACAGCGAATATATGATTGAAACATCAGTGGTTCGCCATCGCGCTCCAGGTTCCAGGAGTGCCTCCGCTAGTGCATCTCCATCCTTCTGGCTGTCCAGACGCCACACCAGTGTTGTAGCAGATATCTCCAGCAACCCAGGTTCCCGAAGAAGGGGCAGCCGAACCAAAAGTTATATAATTGCTCGCTAGCTTCAAAGGAGCATTGGTAATCGCGAATTGACCAGAGGAGTTGATACTTGCGCGAGCTGATCCACTGGTAAGAAACCACAAGGTATGCGTACTCAGAGTTCCCACGCGGCCACCAACATAGGAATTACTCGCACCAGCCAGGAACTGAACTGGCGATGATGATCCAGAATTACTGTAGAAGTCTGCACCACCAGAAGCAGTATAAGCATGAAGTGTATAAGATGGCGACTGAGTACCAACCCCAATTCGAGTATTCACCTCATCGTATGCGGAGTTACTTCCAAAGAGGACTTTGCCTAGTGTCGCGTTCGAGGTGCTCACTAACTTCAACGTATCACCCGATGCAGTTCCCCCGGTAATTGTTTGCCCACCGGATACTCCTGTCGGTAATACATAGTCGGTATTCGCGGTAGCAGCACTAACAACCCCGGATGTACCCTTGAGTACCCCAGAAATCGACCCGATCGTCACATTGGCAAATGTTCCTAGTCCTGCCAGGCTGATTGTCGCCACAGTGTTGCCAGCCTGATCACCAAACTTCGCGCCACTCGAATCAAGCTGCATCCCATAGCCAGAGGTTGTGGCTGGCCAGAACTGTATGATCTGTGACGAGCTCGCATTCGCCTCAAATAGCAATGCGGCCGCCCCAGAATTAAGGGAATATGAGATTGCATTCTTGCGACGAGTCGTGCTGCAGTTAGAGGAGAACGCGCCTAAGTATCCGCTCGCCGTATTGGAATAGACAAGAAACTGTGCGCTAGCCGATGCTCCAGATGACAGGTTCGCCAGCGCCATTGGAGTTGCAGCGTTCTGGTCGTTTCTCACATAAAGCATGTTCGATGGTGAGGACACACTACCAATGGACAGCGAGTTGATTCTAGCTTGCTGCAAGGTGCTATTGGGGTCATAGACCGGGTTTGAAGAAGTGGTGTACCCTGAGGTCCAGTATACCGCACTGTTCGCACCACCTATCACGCGAACGTCTTGACTCAATAAATAAGTGGCTGATACTGTCCCTGTAGTGTAGGAAGAATTCTGGCTAATCGTCCCTGTGTTGTAATCCTCATACACATTGATCGCCACAGCATATCCAACACCAGACGAGTTGCACCATGGATCAATCGTCGTGTTACCAACTACAGCAAATCCAAAGTTATCGTGATACACACATACGCCACATGCGGCCGGCGCAATCATCACGTTACCAGTTACCGAAGCCCCAGAGGTCGCCTGAAGATTGATGGCTCCCGCACCACCAGAAGTACCAGACCCACAACCGCGAATCGTATTCCCTTTGATTGTGCCAGTCGCAAATTGAACAACCGAATTCAAGCCAGAAGAAGCCCCGGCAAGCATGATGCCGTAAGACTTGGAGCCATTTGTAACCGCTGAATCAATCGTGTTACCGCTAATTGTGATGTCCAGTGGCGCATACGTGTAAGTACCAGAGCCGTTTGGACAAGGCGTGGCAACTATGCCATTTACGCAGTTGTATACACTATTTCCGATGAATGAAATCCGCTGCCCGCCGTGAGTATCAAGACCTTCCCAGATCGTCACGTTGCTGATCTTGTTGCCAATCACACTGATGTCTGAGCTCCTGGGGTCGGTCGTCAAACTGGACGTCGCGTTGCGCGACAATATTACCCCATAGGCGTCAACGTACGAGGTTCCCGTGACATTCGTGATTACATTGTTGACGATAGTGCCATCAATACACGATAGGCACATGATACCGCCGTAGTTGATGTTGTTGATCGTGTTCCCGTTGATCGTCAAATCATTACAGTACCACAAGTAGATAGCTGCATAACCCCAGGAGCTTATCGAACAGTTGACGATCGTGATACCGACTGCTGGACTGGCAGCAGAACTGCCAACCACATTGATTGCCTTCTCATAGCTGTTCGCGGTCGCATACTGAGCACCCACAAGCGAAAGACCGTAAACAGCCAGACTTGACGCGCTAGAAATTCCACCGTGCCCAGTAGCGGTCTGACTGATCGTGGCGCCATAACCATTGATAGTCACAGCGACCGACAGTGTCAGAGTCGAACTGATATTATAAGTCGCAGGAGGAAAATAGATCACTGCCCCAGCGGTAGCCGCTGTAAACGCTGCTTGAAGCGCGGTTGTGTCGTCAGTCGATCCATCACCTTTGGCGCCATAATCCTTGACGTTGATTACCTCGCTATAGCGCGTTACCAATGATCTGGCCGTTCCACCGCTAGTCGTTACAGTTGATGTCGAGTGATCCGCTGTCCACGTGGCATCCTCACGCAAAAAGCGAGTTGTGCCAGCGCTCGCCCCAGGATCAGGGGCAATGCCGGCACTATGGTTGGTCCCACTCGCGGCCAGAGCAGTCAAATACGCAGCCGCTATCGTGGTGGCTTGCCAAGTACCAGTAGTAACTGTGCCAAGCGTGGTTATAGTCGTACTGCCTGGCACTGTGATCACATTATAATTCGATAGAAATGATGCAACAGTGATCTTCTTGTCGGTGCCAGTCGCAGCCATACTGACATCAGCTATATCAACAATCACAAAAAGATTGTTGGCTGAATAAGTACTGAATGACCCCGATAGAGCTGATATTGGCAGATCTGCAGCCATGATATTCTCAGCAGGTTGTCGGGACTCTGAGCCACGCCTCGCCTGTGATCTTGATCATTGATGTCCTGGTAATTATACCAATTGTAGACCAGGTAAACAATGCATATGCTTCAGCGTTCGCCAGACTGTTGGGCACCGAAGATCCAAGAATAGTGGCCAACTGGCGGGCCGTCCCATACCCACAAAGATTCACACAGTGGTCGTAATTAGTATCCTCGCTATAGCCACTAGCAAACCAGCCATTCTTGATGGTCTGGATCGTGTTTTGCAGCTGATCGGCAGCCACCGCGATCTTCACGGGACCATGGTAAATCGCCGATGAGATGGTCGCATTGTTCGTCCAATTCACGGACTGATAGGGACCATCCTTGTAAGTCACCCCGTTGACTGTGATCCCCTGAGAGATCATAACATCCATGACTTGCGTGAGATCCGCGCCGTTCAAGAATCCGTGCTGGCCAGCCCACGCGACCAATACATTGTCAGGGATAAACAACTCAGGCTTGCCTTGCTCCACACTGTAGATTGCCTTGGCTGCGGCTTCTTCGGCGCTCACGCAGTCGCCGTATACATTGTTTCCCCAGAAGGAAAGCTCAGGTGGAACCTTCAAGTAGAAGGATGGAACCCGAATCGGAACGTGCGCCTGGGCCTCGAAAGCCTTGTGTCTCGGACTGAGTTTGGCACCACGGGGATATTGATTCGCCATTACTTGCTCCTCTGATCCTGGAAACTTCTGCCCGCATTGAAACCTTGTTGCCACGCCGTGATTGCTCTGGTAGTGATATGCCGACAATCGGCTGTTGTCATACTTGGGTTCTGCGCTGCGATGTATCCCTCCCAGTAGATATCTTCATAGTTCATGCGCAAACTCACGCTTACTTCGCTGCGAATCAAAGATAGTGGTGTCATGCTCATCTTAGTAATCCTCTGGCGGACGAACACGGTGAGGACAGGTTGGACACATCAGACATGTTCCCGCTGCTTTCCATGCCTGCAATTCAGCAACCTCTTGTCTGAGGTCATGGAGTTGCTTCAGATCAGTCTGGTAATTCAGCCATGTCTCAAATGTTTTAATCGCGAGCGACGCGAAACCCAAGAATGCCAGCATCACGCTCCCTAGCGTCACCACTGGCGAGTTGTTTATCTGAGCAATTACACCACCAAACACGGACACCACGACGGCAAAGCCGCCGGCAACACCTCTGTAATCCATGATTCCTCTCCAAGGCATATCCATCATCCATAATTGAGGTAAGCCTCAAAATTGAGGCAACTGCGCCAATTAACCATTGTGTGGCGCCAACACAATACAGCCATTGTCCTCAGAGATATCGTAAGATCCAAAGGGGACTCGAACGATACCAGACTCACTAACAATAGCAGGCGACACAGCACCAACCTTTCTAGCTGACGCTCCACGCAGACCGAGAGCACCAAAGATCGCCAACAGATCATCACCAACGGCTAGTTTGTCACCCGTGTAGCAATCGTAAACAAGCTTACACGACATTGCAACAACAAAAGCAACAGTTGTAATGTCTACTGATACGACATGCCCAATCAGTTTAATCTCAGTCTTTTTGCTCACCATGTTCTCCAGTAATGCGGAAGTTCCCGCTTGACAAACTCTGGTGCCCTCGAGAGAGCCCAAGAGTCACCAAGAGCGAGCATCCTTACCAACACTTCCTTATCAACCCAGAATGAGAAGCTTGGTTGTTCAAGATCCGTAGGACCATCTGGCACGTTTGGACCCCAGCTCTGACAAATGAGCCCGCCTGGACGATCAAATCTAAGGCCAGCACAGAACATGCAATGACCCCATTGACCATGCGGAATACAGAATCCTTGGTCATCACGGGTCATAGTAAAACCTTGGTTCGAGCAAACCGTAGTTGGCATCCCGTTCCAGATCGCAGCAACTAACTGCTCCCAGCTAGTAATTCTGGATACCGACCCTAAGCGGAACGCGTTGGCCTCTTGCTCTATTTCCGATGGCGGCCCATTTAACCCCCAGCTCTTTGCTCTCTTCCCGCTGTAGGCACCCTGGTTGCCCAGCATCTCACGAGATACGATGCCGACATCCAACATAGCCTTTGCTGCCGCAGCCCCGTAGGAACCATCCTGGTTACTCAGGATGTGTGCGACCTTGCGGCTTTCCCCGTAGATAAACTCGGTGTCAGTCTCGCGATACTCAGATGCTTCGCCAAACGCCGAAATCTCAATACACTGCAAGAGGTCATTGGCATGCGCGTGACCAAATGACACACAGTCGCCGATTTGTTGCCCAACGTAAGCCGGCTCACTGCCAAGCACATCATGCCATGCCTTGTATAAAAGGAGTGGCTCTCCTGAGTCAGCATAGTTTGGCATTCGGAATTTACTGGCTATCGCGTTACCAATCTGATAGTGACCACCATCATTGCGCCAGCCACAGAGCCGAGCGTTCGGTGTCCATCCTGATAAGTTCGCTAATTCCTCTGGTGACATTTAGTTCCTCATCGGATCTGGTGTAGGTTCTGGTGCTGGCGGAGGATTGGGAGGCAACCAAGGGGGGCGCGGCTTTGGACCCGGTCCTGGCGGTTCAGGGCCTGGATTCCCGCCAAGCCGAGTTTCTAAGGACTCGGCGGCCGAATTCAAAACAGCAGAAGCAGCCTGTGAGTCCCGTATCTGCAATCCAAGCTTATCGCAGGTAGGGCGGAGTTGCCTATCTAAGGCAAGGCCCCACTCTTTCCCAGCTTTCAATTGTTGAATTTTTACAACACGCTCATAGAGCGCGATCCTTCCGACAGGTGCTTTGCTTGTCGCAATCTCTTTGGCTACTTGACGATAGGCTGCCGGCAAAGACTCAAGATAGGCACTAGCTTCGGCATCTAACAATCCAGGAGTGGGGGCGGGAAGGGGTGGTACCGGGATTGGGACAGGAGTATAATCGCCGAGGCGCAGAGCGAACGCTGTGACCAGCGAGGCCACCACCCCGATCATTAACCGAGATTTGGCAATCCTTGCGACATGAGCGACCACTGTTTTTAAGACTGCCCAGTTGGCGACGGCTGAGGAGCCGGCGCCGGGAATAAGTTTCCCAGGAGTTCACTCAGGTCAGTCAAACACTGCTTAACAGCTAGAAGATCATTTTGAACCGAAGAAAGTGCTTCTAAGTACTGTCCTGTTTTGATCTCCGTGACTGTCGCTGTGATATCGGTGACCACAGCTTTTATGTCCGTGACAATCTGGGTAATCGATGGGACCGGGCCTGATTGATCAGCCAATTTGGACCCCCTGATCCGAAAGTTCAAAAGTCTTTGAAACCAAGAACTTAGGCATATCCACTCAAAAACACAATATAACTTTACACTATTTTAGTCCACTAGTCAATCTGAGGTTTTTTTTCAACGCCACTTGCAAAGGAGAAGAAATAGAGTAGGCTTGAGATAGCAGGGTTTCATCGCAGTGCACACAGGATATCATCCAAAGGGACGAAAAGATGCGATTAGATAGGACCTTGCCCAACCAAATAGATGTTCGTTCTCGTGCTACCAGGACGAGCATCGAACAGAGAAGCGGACGCCCAAGGCGTTTTAGCCTTGACGAATCTCGCAGAAATTTTTACTTTTTCTGGAGATCAGTTCGCTTTGCCCGTCGACACTCTGTACTCACAGGCCCCATTCACTTCACAGGATCGGAGACTTTCGGATGCTTCGCGCAATCGACCATACCAGCCCCAAAGAGGTGCTTCACAATCTGGTTGAGCTGACGCTAGCGCTCAAAGACAATGAGCGCACAATCGATTCACTGGAACAACTGCAATTAGAGATTGCGGCACAAATCGGTGATCTCTCAGCAGTCGCTTCAGTCTTCATGCCCGATGAAGCCGTGACAATCATCGTAAAAAACAATAAGGAATATGTTGTGTCGATGGATCACGGGCAATGCACAGTCAAGGAATCGACTCACCCAAACGACTACACCAGACCAACTAAAGACGAGGTTCTGGCGATACTCGCGAAAGTGATTCTCAATCAGAAGCCTTCCGACGAGACAACAGTCGTTGAACGCTGGCGTGCGCCCGATACCCAAATAGCCGGACACTGGACACGCCCATCACAACAGTACGCAAAGTTACCCGACAATGACTGACAAAACTCGTGGGATACTCCTTCACGAGGCTGTACAGCTTTATGAGGGGATACTGCTTAAGTGCAGAGCGAATTCGATTTCTACCAAGGAAGCCGAAGCTGTCGCTCTGCACGCTGCGAGAACCTGGATAGATTGTCGTCTATCCAGGATTCACCCAAGTCAACCAACAGGTTCCCGCGAGATTGGATAGCGGGAGAACCTTTTCCAGAGGACAAGGACCAAAACATGGGCACGAATTACGTACCGATCTTCTCCGCGCTTGCTGCCCCATTTCCGCAGCGCGAACTCAAACAGCGCACAGGACAGGGAGGGAGAACACTCCACTACATTACTGCCAGACAAGTGATGAACAGGCTCGACGACGTGGTTGGCCCAGAAAACTGGGAGGACACATACACCGAAACCAAGGAAGGAATGAAGTGCAGACTCGTCATTGTTCTTCCAGATGGACAACATGTCGCCAAGGAAGACGGAGCAGGCTTCTGCAAGATGGATTCCGGTGAGGACGCCGAGAAGTCTGGATTCTCGGAATCCTTCAAAAGAGCCGCCGTCAAGTTCGGAATCGGCAGATACCTCTATCGCGATGGTATGCCCAATTATGTGCGCGACGCACTCGGGCTTAGCGACAAGAGAGCAACAGACGAATGACCTCAGAACATGCCCACTGCGCCAAACAGTGGGCATTTTTCTATCGGCAACGCGGTTTCCAACCGCTGCCAGGCAGAATGGACGCCAAGCGACCATTCTGTAAGTTCGCTGATTGGTGGAACCAGACTGCCCCGGACGACTTATTCGATAGGTTCCCTACAACGAATATCCAACTGATGACCGGCCGACATTGGCGGTTACTTGTGATTGACCTCGATGGCGAAGCAGCTAAAGAGCAATGGAAACGGTTCTCCCACGGAAGATTAGTAAGAACCTGGATTACTCACAGTGGAGGCGATGGGTTGCACCTCTGGTTTACACTCCCACCCACCCACCCAGTGCCTCTGCCAAAAGTATTCTTGTGGAAAGAGGATGACTTGTGGAAAGCCGAAGCACACCACTCATCCATAGAACGATTGTGCGACCATTCCTTGATCACAGCACCCCCGTCGATCCACCCAAGGACTGGCCAGAAGTATCAATTCCTCAATATTCAGTCTTCACCTCAAAGACTTCCGCTTCCAATGCGCTGCCCCGAGTGGGTCCTATCGCTCGCCCCAATAAAAACAAGTCCCACGTTCGTACGCACCAACAAACACGCTAGGTGGTCGGGGCGAGCGATAGGGTTCACTCAATCAATCGAAGCGCTTGTCTGCTCTTGGGGAGTGAGAATCTGCGGACGTCCATCGGCCAAAGGGTGGATACAATGCCATGCAATCGATAGACCAGACAGGCATCCATCAGCGGCGATCCACAAAGATAGTGGATTCTACCTGGACCATGGATCTGGTGATCGACTCAGTTTGTATGACCTAGCTGTGCGGCTAGGAATTTACCGAGATCGCAACGAGGCAATCCAACACCTGGGGGTTTTCAGATGAGCAAAGCCGAGATTCAGCAAGCAGAACTGTCGAGATCAAGAGCAGAGTGGCTCGCAAAACACATTCGGGACACCACTGAACTAGCCCTTGGATATATAGAGGAGTTTATACGTGGCAGAGGTTGGATCGCACTTGGCTATGATACCTGGAAGGAATGTGCCAAAGCTGAATTTGGGCAATCCGCGCGCACTTTAGAAGTCAAGCTAAGATGCAAGCGACTATCCATTGAAGGTCCCGAAAAGTCCCGAGTGGGCGCAGATTCTGCGCCCACTCAAAACAAAACTGAACGCGCCAGGGCCAATGGCAATGGCCAGACCACCATCAATGGCACCATCGTCGAAGACCCACCGGAAATCGCCAAAGCAAGAGCAGCCGGGAAAATACCGGCAAGCGCGAATGTCGAAATTATAGACCCCGACACTGATGACACCACAGAAGAGGAGACTGGACCAGTCGCCGAACAGCTCCCGCCAGAGGTCGAAGTGTCTGATGAAGAATGGTTCAATCATCTGCCTTTGGCCTCTCAACTTGATGGCCCCTGTCTCTTGGCCTTTCAAGAGGATGCACTTTTCTACAGGCATCTCACGGAACACCGTAAGCTGTTTGCGCACCACGCCAAGATCCTCTTCAATAAACTAAGGCGCAAAAGCACTTATGCCTGGAGGACAAAGTTTTACCTTGGTATCGATGGCCCCGACAAGTGGCTACTCTGCCCCAAGCTAGAGGATGGTGGCTGCGGAGGCACAGGGCAGGTTAAACTGATCGGCCAGTGCCCCAAGTGCCATGGGCATGGATACTGGATCAAGTGAGTACATACATGCTGGAAGTACCAACACTCGGACCCTGTCGGATTGACCCGCGTCCGTACCAAAGTGAAGCCCTCTCGGCTATCAGCGCGGAGTTCGCTAGTGGCAAAAACTCGACTCTGCTCGTACTGCCAACAGGGACCGGCAAAACCATCACCTTTGGCCTGGTAGCCAGATGCATGATGGAAGAGGGAGGGCGCGTACTTGTATTAGCGCACCGCGGAGAGCTCATAACCCAGGCAGCCAACTCGCTGGACATGCTTGGGATTGAAGCGGGAATCGAAAAGGCTGACAGTTATGCAAGGGCCTTATATGACGCCCAATGTGTAATTGCAACAGTTCAGACAATGCAACGCAAACGCCTGGAGTCCTGGCCTAAAGATCACTTTGATCTGATCATTACTGACGAAGCGCACCATGCGACTGCCGATAGTTACCAGAAGATCTATAAGCATTTCTCGCCAACGCTCCACCTTGGTGTTACCGCTACCGCTGATAGAGCTGATGAAGATACGCTGTCGGATGTTTTCGAAAGTGTGGCTTATGAGCTCTCGCTGTGGGACTCGATGCGCGCTCCACACCCAGGCCCTTATCTGTGCCGTCTGAAATTCGTGCAGTGCGATGTCAAGATCGACCTCAGGGATATCCGAACAACTGCTGGCGACTTCAATCAGGGTGATCTTGAAGAAGTAATAACTCCCTTGGTCGAGGTGTTAGCTAACGCGATCCGCCAGGAAGTCGGCGAACGACCAACACTCGTTTTCACTCCCGACGTCGGCTCGGCCCAAGCACTAGCGTCAGCACTCAGACAATTCGGGCTTTCTGCGGACTGGGTTTCCGGAGATGATAAGGATCGGACTGACAAGATCTCCAAGCTAAGGTGTGGTGAGTTACAAATCCTCTGCAACTGCGCTCTGCTCACCGAAGGATTCGATTGCCCTCCAATCTCGGCGATAGTCCTTTGTAGGCCCACGAAAAGCCGTCCACTCTACGCCCAGATGGTCGGACGTGGCACCCGTCTGGCTGAAGGGAAACAGGATTGCTTGATTGTGGATTTCAATTACCTTACACTCAAGCATGACCTTGTGAAACCGCTTGAGTTGTTTGACACAACCCACAGTGACCCAAAGCTTTTAGAGCTTGCCCAGGAAGCCCTCGATAATAACCCAGGTTGTGATTTGGTTGATGCGATCGAGAAGGGTGAGCAAGAACAAAAGCGGCGAGCCGTACTCCATATCCAAGCACGCGAAAGAGCAATCAAATACAAGAAGCAAGTGTACGATCCTTGTGATGTGTTCGAGACACTTGGGATTGCATATCGCGGATATGATGCTACAATAAACCTCGCGACTTCGGCTCAAATAGCCGCGCTACATAAGTTCAAGGTCCCTGGTGCTGATACCTTGTCAAAGAAGAAAGCATCGACTCTCTTGGACT
>Ga0187780_10002116_pt1 | contig 14978 bp, 7 predicted proteins | sample 1015_Q2_SP10_20__FD_132429 | JGI IMG/M metagenome (GOLD analysis project Ga0187780, IMG submission 132429) | Tropical peat soil microbial communities from peatlands in Department of Meta, Colombia - 1015_Q2_SP10_20_MG | ecosystem: Environmental > Terrestrial > Soil > Wetlands > Peat | place... | reverse complement strand
TGGAGTTACTCTTGGCCGCTTTACAAATCAAGCTTGTCTGGCTCGCCCATAGTCTGAAATCTCTGCTTTTCCGCACACAAGGGGCAGGTGTGCATTCAGAACAAGCTCCTGAAAAAAGGGATGTTTCTCTACTTCCCAAAGCTGAAGAAAGCGCACAAATAGAACGCTACACAGCCTGGCTCGAGGCAGAGGAAAAGTATAACAACACAGTGAGTTACTATCGCGAAGAAACGAGCGAATATGTCGATGCGGCAATGCAGACCGTCATGGTGAAGAATCGAGCAGTGAAAATTTACGCGCCCTTTAAGCAAGAACTCTCCTCGATCAGAACATTCACCTTTGGGCAGACTATCTTCTTCCTCTTTCTCATATCTCTATGTGTATTTGGACTGATAGTCTTTAAGGAAAATATGGTGGTGTGGTTGCTTGCTGCCACAACCGCATTTTATCTTCTCGACCTCTTTATGACACTCATCTTGTCTTTCTTGTCTTTCAAGGCGATTGGGCAAGTGAGCGAGGAAAAGATTGACAATGATGTTGTGCAAGCACTGGCAGACGTCGATTGGCCGCGCTACACGGTCCTTTGCCCACTCTATCACGAGGCTGCCGTAGTCCCACAATTCATCCAGGCGATGCAAGCTTTGGACTATCCCACTGACAAATTGCAGATTCTTTTCTTAACCGAAGAACATGATGTTGAAACGCGCGAGGCTCTTCGGGCCATACACTTGCCGGGCCATTTCAAAATCGTGACGGTCCCGCCCGGTGAACCGCGTACCAAACCGCGTGCCTGTAATTTCGGCTTACTACGCGCAACTGGTGACTACATCGTTATTTACGATGCTGAGGACATTCCTGAACCATCGCAACTCAAAAAGGCTGTTCTGGCTTTCGCCAACAACGACGCAGATCTGGCTTGTATACAGGCCAAATTAAACTTTTATAACTCAGAGCAGAACCTGTTGACACGCTTATTCACGGCTGAGTATGCGACCTGGTTCCACCTGACCTTGCCTGGCCTGCAAAAAGCCCGCTTGGCGCTTCCCTTGGGTGGCACCTCCAATCATTTTCGTACCGAGATTTTGGGTGTGTTAGGAGCATGGGATGCCTTCAATGTTACTGAGGATTGTGACCTGGGATTGAGATTATCACGCTATGGTTTGAAGACAGCTATCCTGGACTCAACAACATATGAGGAGGCGAATTCACAGTTGAAGAACTGGTTCCGCCAGCGTTCGCGGTGGATCAAAGGCTATATGCAAACATACCTGGTTCATATGCGCAGACCACTTCGCTATATGCGTCCATCACGTTTACGAGATTTTTTTACACTGCAATTCATCATTGGCGGCAAAGCCGCGGTCTTGCTCATCAATCCTTTTATGTGGGTTTTGTTGATCGCCTACCTGTTCTTCCGGCCGGTATTGAACCCCGTGTACCACACGTTGTTTCCGGTCTCAGTGCTCTATATGGGTTCGCTCTGCCTCATCTTTGGTAACTTTCTCTATTTGTATCTGCACCTGGCCGGCTGCTTGAAGTGTGGTCAATATAAACTCATCAAATGGACTTTACTCATACCATTCTACTGGATGCTCTCGAGCGTTGCGGCGTATATCGCGCTGTTTCAGTTGATCGTCAAACCGCATTATTGGGAGAAAACAATTCATGGTTTGCACCTCACAAAGGGGTCAAGGAGCAATCAATTTGTGCTAGAGCAATACGACACTGAGGTCATGCATGCACTGAATAATACTCAGGAGACTGTAGCGTGAAGCATGACGACACTGTAATACCCCATGAATCTGACGGAATGCAAGAGCAAAGCAATGGACACACATTGCTAGAACCATCTGATGGGTTGGATGATGAGACATACCCGCGACTCAAAGCCATCTCGAAAGATAAACTCGATACACATGATACCAACGGAGATGGTTCTCAAGACACACTCGATACACATGATACCAGCAAGAATGTCGCTATCGCTGAAACTCAGCCAGATGATATTTGGGAAATCCAAACCACTCAACTTGTGCTGGAAGATGACGAGGACAAAACAGTAGCGTCTGCTTCAGGCACATCGCTTCCAATAGAGACGCTCTTATTACCTGCATTTCACTTGCGTTACATTGCCCCTAAAAATGCGAGTCGAGATATACAAGAGCGGCTCAAAAGCTATGCTGAAGCGAGAGATGTAGCGCCAGTAACAGCACAGCGTCGAGTGCGGGTTCCTTTTGCTAGGGATGGCTGGCTCATCTCCACATTCATCACGGCATGCATTGTTGGGAGCTTTTCCCTTTGGTACTTCTTTGAACATCATCAAACGTTGCTGTATGGTGATGCGAATGCACATTTATTGATTGCTCGACGACTTATCGACAACATTACGCCTGGACTGGCGCAATTGGGAGGCGTCTGGCTACCACTTCCACATCTCTTGATGGTGCCCTTTGTATGGAACGACTATCTCTGGCGCACTGGTTTGGCAGGCAGCATTGTCTCCTTTATCTGCTATATCGTAGCTTCAATATACGTCTTCCTCTCTGCAAGACGTTTGACGAAGAATGGGCTGGCCAGCTTCGTTGGCACTTTGGTCTTCATCCTGAACCCGAATATCCTCTACTTGCAGTCCACACCTCTCAGTGAACTGGTCCTGATCGCTACCCTGACGGCGGCTTGTTACTACTTTCTCGCCTGGGCACAAACTGATTCCTCCATCTACTTGATCCTGGCAGCTGGGACAATGTTCCTTGCAACATTGTCTCGCTACGATGGCTGGGCTACCTTCCTGGCATTTCTCGCCCTGATAGTGCTCATTGGCTGGCTGAGGCATCACAGCCGTACTCACATTGAGGGGAATGTGATCATTTTTGCCTCACTGGGCGGATTGGGGATTATCTTATGGTTTGTATGGAATGCACTCATTTTTGGCGATCCACTCTATTTTCAACATGGACCTTTTTCAGCGCAGGCACAACAGAGTTCGCTTATCAGCGAGCATCTCCTCTATACATACCATGATCTAGTACAGTCTATCCGTTTCTTTATGATTGACTGCATAGATATCATTGGACCGATCCTGTTTATACTAGGGGTGATTGCTCTCATTATTTTTCTCTGGCGGCGCCGTATCACACCAGAGACATTGGCAGCGCTTGCCTTCCTTGCGCCCATTCCATATTACATCTTTTCTCTGTACAGTGGACAGGCCTCACTCTATCTACCAACAGCGGTTCCTGGGTATGCTCCCTATCAGCTTTTTAACGCACGCTATGGAGAGGTAGTTGTTGTACCAGCAGCCATCTTTCTAGCATTTCTGGCGGATTTTCTCGTGCGAGGACCACTACGATCGTCCAGGCGGCAATCGTTTGCACATCACCTTCTGCGAGTTGCAGGCAAGTGCTTAGGACCGCTCGCCTGTACGGTCATCATTATAGGTCAGGCAGCATTGATCGCGAATACCGGCATTATTACATTGCAAGACGGTGAGTATGGTCTGGCCTGTACTCCCACACATAGTATCGTAATCTACCTGGCACAGCATTATGCAGGCGGAAAAATTTTAGAAGATTTATATACTTCGAAAATTGATACGCTTGAATCGACTGTTGGTATTGATTTCAAAAATATGGTGTATGAAGGCTCAGGTTCATTGTGGACAGAGGCGCTCAGCCATCCACAATGGGTAGTCGATTGGATCATTGTGAACACAAATAATCCAGATGATTCCGTTTCACGAAAGATCAATATAAATAGCTCTACTTTCACATCCCAATATAGTTTTGTCCTGCAAGAGCCAGATGGCCTGACGCTCTACCATCGCAATGGACTACCGCCTCTTCCATTTCACCCTGTACCGCGCAGTGTGTTTACCGAACACCTGCTCTGTGGTCTCTACAATCCAGTCCGGTTTAGTCAAGCCCCTGCATTCCCATCGAGCGGGGTCAATCCCACCGGACACCAACATGTCCTACTTCAGGAGCGAAAGGCGGGGCAACTTTGATTATACATCTTCCCTCAATATTAGTGCATCACCGGTCAAGAATACGTGAGATAGTGTTATTTGTTGGCGTTGGCATATCGAACACTTTAGTAGACTTCGTGGTACTCAATTTCCTTATCGCCCTTACTCATCATGATAGCGGCTTTTGGCTGATCTTGTTTAATAGTATGTCATTCCTTGCCGCTGTGATTAACAGCTATGTGCTGAACGGGCGATTTACCTTTCGAACCAGCAAACGAGGAGGTCCGTGGAGATTCATTGCTTTTGTTGGCGTAAATGCTATAGGACTGCTGATTAACAGTTTGACGGTGGGATTGATGTCGCCAGTGATAGGTAAAGCACTCACTCCCATTGCGGCGATCAATGTGAGCAAAGCGCTGGCGACACTGCTCTCATTGAGTTGGAATTATTTCGCTATCAAACGCTGGATCTTCCGTGCACAAACTCCAAGGGTACAAAAAGAAAGTGGAAGTCTTGTCGAGGCAATTAGTACGACAATTGGGAGTGAAACGCACAATGAACTCTAGGCGCTTCCTTATTGAATTATTAATCATTCTGGTTCTGCTGTCGGTATTACTCTCAGGATGCTCAATCTCCACTCAAACGTTCATCCAGCCTACCAATCACATGCAACCTGGCAATGATTGGCCCATGTATGGATATAATCCAGAACATAGCTCGATAAATAATGAAACGACCTTCTCGCTAGCAAACATAGGTGATCTTGCCAAATTGTGGTCTTTTAAGACACAGGATGTCATCGCAGCTTCTGCTATTGTCGTAGGATACACGATCTACGTTGGTTCTTGGGATGGCTATGAGTATGCTATTGACTCGCAGACTGGAGCGTTAGACTGGAAAACCTACCTTGGAAAAACAACTGGCTATCCCTGGTGCGGTCCTCCATATGCAGGTGTATCCTCAGCCGCTTCCTTTGTCAAAGGAACCCTCTATGTAAGTGGTGGCGATTCCTACTGGTATGCACTCGATGCCAGTTCAGGTGCTATTCTGTGGAAGGTCTTCATTGCTGACAATAGCGCAAAATCTGGTTACTACAACTGGTCAACCGCGCTCATATATAACAACTATGCATACCTGGGTACCTCAAGCCTTGGTGATTGTCCTTTAGCACAAGGTAAATTGCTCCAAATCAGCCTGAGCAAGCACAAGGTAGTAAGGTCTCTCAACATAGTTCCGAACGGGCAGGTAGGCGGTGGGATCTGGTCTTCTCCAGTACTTGATCCGACGACAAATACACTTTACGTGACGACAGGCAACGAGAATGCCTTGACCCAGATCTATGCTCAGGCAATTCTGGCAATTGATCCCCAGACTCTTACTGTCAAAGATCTGTGGCGATTGCCTGAAAAGGATGCCATTATTGACTCCGATTTTGGCGGCACGCCGGCAGTATTTCAGACAAGTACAGGAGTGCGCATGATTGTGTCAGTTAACAAGAATGGCATTGCCTATGCTTTCCGTGCGAAGGATCTGAAGGCAGGCCCGATTTGGCAACAATATATTGCTGAGGGAGGTCCTTCCCCTGATAGCGGAGATGGAAGTATTTCTACTGCCGTTTTTGCTAATGGTACACTATATATGGCAGGCGGCAATGCCATCATCAATAATCAGGGATTTCAGGGCACGGTTGATGCCCTAAATCCTAATACAGGTAAGATTCTTTGGAAACATAAGTCTACAGGACCTATTCTGGGCGCATTGACCTATTCGAATGGAATGCTATTTGACTCATCAGGAAATGTTCTTGAGGTACTCAATGCTACAGATGGGTCGCGTGTGGCGAGCTATACTCTTGATAATCAGATCTATGCAGCAGCCATCGTTTCCCATGGACAGGTTATCGTTGGAGATACTGATGGTTATCTCTATGTCTTTGGATTTCCGCCTTCTCTCCCTGGAACTAATCAGTTAAGCACACGTTGCGGTAACTTGACCTGCTGGGAAATCGGAAATCCCTCTCATATTGCAAATGATACACAGAGTGGGAGCATTTGGAAGAGTACGGTAGGTGGGTATGGAATGAATGTTAACACCGATCAGGTACATTTCATTTCTGAGAATGCCAATGGTGATGTACAGGTCATGGTTAAGATTGACTCTCTACAAGGTGCAAGTAATCTTGCTCAAGCGGGACTCATGATTCGTCAGGATGCTAATCCAGGTTCACCCAGCTATGCGGTATTCATTAGAAAGAACCACCAGATAGCTGTTTTCTATCGTCTTACGCTTGACGGTGTGATCGTCTCACTAGCTGCTCCCCAGACAGTCTCTTCCTTGCCTCTCTATCTGGAGATCCAACGCGTGAATGACCTCTTCCAGGCAGCCGAATCAACAGATGGAATACACTATACCCTGATTCCAGGCAGCTCGACCATGCTAGCGCTTACGACGAAGACACTGGCAGGTTTTGCCTCCAGTGCAGGCAGCGACCAATTAACGAGTTTAACAACCTATGAGCACCTGGCAATCAGCGCTCCAAGTGGTGTGCCAGTTGAGCCATCTTCCACTGCTCCATGCTTCACAGGTTGGAATTGTAACAGCGTTGGAAACCCTGAGTTCGTGGGGAAGCAGTCGCTAAATGGACAGGTTTGGTCCATCCAGGGTAGCGGCGTTGATATTGGAGGGAATTGGGACCAATTTCATTTCGTGTGGCAGCAAATTCCTCACGATGGCACGATAAGTGCAAACATCGTATCACAAGCATCTACAAACCCATGGTCGAAATCTGGCCTGATGATGAGACAGAGCGACGATCCTGCTGCTCCTTTCTACGCTGTATTGCTCACACCTGGCAATGGCTTGAACATTGAGTCTCGTTCACTTGAGGGCTTAAGTGCCTCGCTATTTCCGATTCCTACAGCAACCACTGCGGCCCCTCCAATGTATCTAGAAATTGCCCGTTCGGGCAATATGTTTAGTACCTACCTGTCCAAAGATGGTGTGAACTGGAATTATGTTCTGGGATCTACAGTTGAGATCGACCTGACTGGGTCAATGCAAGCGGGTATGGCAGTCTCGTCAAGTGACTGGCAACTTTTGGGTAAAGCTAATTTCGAATCGGTACAAGTCGCGAACCATGCTCCCCTTACACCAACCACCTGCCCCAACGATTGGATGTGTAACGATACAGGTTATGGCATGTTACCTGGATCCCAGATATACAATTCTGGCAGCTGGCTACTGCAAGGGGCAGGCGATGACATTGCCAGGACCGAGGATCAGTTCCACGGCGTTTGGCAAACACTTTCTAATAATGGTAGCGTTGTTGCGCGCGTCACTTCGATTCAGAAGCTGAATGATCACTCTAAGGCTGGAGTAATGTTACGTGAAGGCATGGACCCTGGCTCACCTTTTTATGCCATCTTCGCTACACCAGACAAGGGTCTTGTTGTTGAATACCGCGAGCAACAGGAGGGGAATGCCGCATTAAATGATTTTCCCTTGGTCACAAAATTTCCCATTTACTTAATGGTATCGCGGGTAGGGAATGTATTCAATGCCTACTACTCTGAAGATGGAGTTAATTGGATCATGCTCAAGGGAGAGACTAAGACCATGGATTTACCGACTACACTTTTCGCAGGTTTGGCGATGACTTCGCACGCTGAACTGCTATTAGGTACCGCTACCTTTGATTCGGTCAGCATTGGATAATTTGGTCAACTTGAGCAATGAGTATATCGAACTAACATGTTTCAAGGAGTGTGTTCCACACGCTATCTTGGTAGAAATATGAAAGGATTCCCGGAGATGGCTGGTCAATCACATCGAGTGAAACATACAATGAGACAAGGTTATTGGGATGTGAAGTATCGCGTCCTGGCTCTGTTGCTGGCACTTCCATTACTGGCAACTGCATGTAATTTAGGGTTGGGCCAGAGCACTTCACAGTCCCTGGCGGGAAACGACTGGCCAACGTATTTATACAACACGCAGCGCACAGGAGTAAATCCTGAAACAATTCTCACTCCTTCTAATATATCTCAACTCGCGAAGCTCTGGTCGTTTAAAACACAGGGAGTTGTGGCTGCTCCTGCCTCTGTTGTGGGGGGCACGATCTACATCGGCTCCTGGGACGGATACGAGTATGCGCTCGATTCGCAGACTGGCGCCCTCGATTGGAAAACCTATCTAGGCAGAACCATCGCCAATGCGTATTGCAGCCCACCTCAGGCTGGCGTCTCCTCAGGCGCTGCGATTGTAAACGGAACGCTCTACGTGGGCGGTGGCGATGCATACTGGTACGCGCTGGATGCTCAAACCGGGAATATCCTTTGGAAGGTGTTTGTCGGTGACAACAGCGCACAGTCGGGTTATTATAATTGGTCCAGTCCTCTCATCTATAAAGGGTATGCGTATATCGGCGCAGGAAGTCTCGGCGATTGCCCGCTCGCACCAGGCAAGTTGATGCAGGTTAATCTCAGCACTCACCATGTGAAAACACTCGCCCTGGTTCCACCCGGACAAATTGGCGGTGGGATCTGGTCGTCACCCGCTGTCGATCCTGCAACGGATACCATCTATGTGACCACTGCAACAGAGAATGCGATCACCCAGTCCTATGCTCAGGCTATACTCGCTGTGGATCCAACAACCCTTGAGATTAAGGACTACTGGAAGGTCCCCGCGAAAGAAGCAGTCATCGACTCCGATTTCGGAACTACACCGGCTTTCTTTACCGATAGCAAAGGGACACCCATGGTGGAGGCAATCAACAAAAACGGCATCGCCTATGCCTTCAAGCGCAACGATCTCAAGGCTGGCCCGGTCTGGAAGCAGTATATTGCCGTTGGTGGTGATTGTCCTCTGTGCGGACTGGGTAGCATTTCGACCGGCGTGTTTGCCGAGAACAGGCTCTACCTGGCCGGTGAAGACACGATGATCAACGGGTATGGCTACCAGGGCTCTGTTCGTGCTTTTGACCCGACAACAGGCAAGATACTCTGGCAGCATAAGTCGACGGGCCCGATTCTCGGCGCGCTCACGTATTCAAATGGCATGATCTTCGATACGGCTGGGAACGTCCTTGAAATACTCAGCGCGCAGGACGGGTCTCGACTTGCCAGCTACACACTGGATGGCCAGATCTACGATGCGCCTACAGTCTCACACGGCCAGGTCATCATTGGTGATACAGACGGAAACGTCTACGACTTCGGCCTCCCCATCTCTACGAACGGGGTAGCCAGCACGAGCACGCGTTGCAGTGGAAACCTGACCTGCTGGGATATTGGCATGCCCTCAACGCGGGGAAAGGATACGGCATCTGCTGGATCATGGAGCACTTCAGTTGGGGGGAAAGGTATTGGCAGCACGATTGACCAGTTTCACTTTGTCGAGCGCAGTGTGAGCGGTGATACACAAATTCGCGTGAGGATCACATCTCTGCAAGGCTCGAACCCCCTGGCACAGGCAGGCATCATGCTTCGTCAAGGCTCTGACCCCGGTTCACCTGACTACACGGCGTTTGTCACGAATAATCACACGTTAGCCGTTCAGTACCGCCAGCTCTCTAGCGCTTTTACGGTCTCTGTAGCACCTCCACGCATGCGTGTTTCCCTGCCGGTTTATCTCCAGGTACAACGCCTAGACGATCGCTACCAGGCGTCAACCTCGACCGATGGCATTCACTATACACTTATACCTGGCAGCACCGTCACGCTCGCTATGCCGGCGATGTTAATGGCAGGGCTGGCAACCAGCGCAGGAAATGACCAGGCAACAAGTCTAGCAACGTACAGCAATCTGGTTATCAGCTCTCCAACGACCATGCCTGTGGATTCACCCCCCACAACTCCCTGTCCTGTGGGGTGGAATTGTGGCAGCATTGGGAATCCGGAAATCGTCGGTAAACAATCTTTCGATGGGCACACCTGGGCGGTGAATGGAAGTGGAGTAGACATCGGCGCCTACTCGGACCAGTTCCAGTATGTTTGGCAGCAAATCCCGCAAAATGGCCAGATCGCCGCACGCTTCGTTTCGCAGGTTGCTTCAGATCCCTGGGCGAAAGCAGGGCTTATGATCCGCCAGAGTTCTGATGCTGGAGCACCATATTATGCCGCGCTGCTCACACCAGGCAATGGCCTCATTATACAGTCTCGTACGGACCCGGGACTTGACACAACGTCCTATCAAGTTCCCGCGCCGGATCCGGTGCCCACTCCTTTCTACCTGATGATTGCCCGCTCGGGCAATACCTTCAGTACATATATATCCCCTGATGGTGTGAACTGGAACTATGTGCTCGGAACGAGCGTCAATCTCGATGTGGCAGGCCCTATGTCCATTGGCCTGGCGGTCTCGTCACATAATGGCGAGCAATTGGGAGGCGCAATGTTTGACTCGGTCAACGTAGGTTTGCAAGCTCCACCTGCCCCAACCGCCTGCCCTGATAACTGGCAGTGTGATGATATCGGGTTTGCCATGTTAGGCGGAACACAGGTCTATGACAATGGCAAATGGACCCTGCAAGGCGGCGGTGCAGACATCGGAAAAACGTCGGATCAATTCCATGGTGTGTGGCAGTATCTCGACGGCGATGGCAGCGTGAGCGCCCGCGTCATATCAGTCGCTCACACCGATGCCTATGCGAAAGCAGGTGTCATGCTGCGTCAGAGCGTTGAGCCTGGTTCACCCTTTTACGCTGTCTTTGTGACTCCGGATAAAGGACTCATTGTAGAATACCGGCAATCCCAGAATACTATCAGTGTTCTGAATGACTTTAAGACTGTTACCCAGCTTCCCATTTACTTAATGGTGGCACATACAGGTGATAACTTCAGTGCCTATTATTCGTATGATGGGATCAACTGGAACATCGTTCCGAATGAGACAAGAACCCTGGACATGCCTTCCTCACTCTTCGCTATCCTTGCGATGACGTCTCACTCAACGCTCCAGATGGGTACTGCCACTTTTGACTCGGTCAACATTAGTGGTATTATCGGATAGGCTGGGTAAGCCGGGCTGGGAGAGAAACGTTTTTGACAATGGAGGGAGTACAACATGGCATACCTGCTGAATAACGTATTGCGCCTGACAATCGACTTTTCCTTCACTACTACAGATGATGAAGCCACGCTAACTGCTGATTGCGTTTCAGGATTCATGGATCGAGAACGACGTCTCTCGTTCGTTCTGCTCGTGCGCTTACAGAATAGATGAAGATAATGAAACTGCATATGAATTTATACAAAAAAAGCTGTTTAGGATTTCTTATCACTCTGACTCTACTGGCATCCGGTGGGTGTATGACGACTCCTGCAACAAAGACCGTAGAGACCGGGAATGTGACTTTCCCATTTGCTTTACCGCCCTCAACACCACTGGTCTGCCCGAACAACCCGGGTGATGCTCAAGGTTCTTTCGTTAGTACGAATGGAATGCAGTTAATCTATCAGGATAAGCCCCTCAAACTCTCTGGATATGCCTTCTATCCAGATCAGATTGGCGGGGCATCAGCCTGGCACATGCCTGGGTTTACGCACTATATCGACTTTATTCTGAATATGGGAGCTCAAGCAAGGCAGAATTTAATCCGCCCGACCGATTTCTGGGATTCGAACTATCATGACCAGAAACAAGATGATGTCACGATTTGGAAGAATCTGGATTATCTCGTGTGCGCTGCAAAGCAACGCGGAATATTTGTTGAGATGGATCTATCCGCATTCGGACACTTTCTTGTAAGCCAGGGGCGTGATCCTTTTGATGCAGGGAACTGGATAACATTCCTCAGCGCTGTCGGTACGCACTACGTCAATCAATCTTCAATTGCCTTTTATTCCATCCTGGGTGAGCCGCCGACGCCAAACAGTCCTGCCGCAATGAACAAAATAGTGGATTTTTACCGTGCAGTCACCAACGAACTCCGCAAGGCCGATGGGAAGCATCTCATTACCGCAGGTGGATTTAATCACATGGAGCAGGAGACGTCACAAACCCCCTGGTGGCAAAATATCTACTCGCTGCCGAACAATAATATTGTCGCTTTCAAAACCTACTCCCTGGCTGATCTAAAGCTCATCCCAAAGATTTCAGCGTTTGCCAGTGACCTGGGGAAGCCGCTCGTTGACGAAGAATTTGGATTACCGCAAAGTATGGGAGATGCAAGCAATTCAGGTCAGGTTTATAACAACCTTCACATAGGTCGAGCACAGTTTTACAGAGATGTGTATAGCATTGGCGAACAAGCTGAAGTGGCGGGGTTTGCATTTTGGGACATGGGATGCGAGATAAAAGGTCAGAGTTATCAGGTAAATCCTAATACCCCTGCCGTCTGGCATGTGATACAAAGGTTTGCACCTGAGATGCCAACTGTTCCTAAAACAGAACAATCACTCTGCTAGTACTTATGAAGATTTACTGTTCATGAGTTTCATATTGCGCTATAGTATGCTTCTGTTATAGGGCTACTGCTTTAACTCATTTCTTGCGGGCCATAGTACAGGTACACCAGTTGTAGAGTTGGGGATTGATGTGAGGCCAATCGAGTCTGTCAAGTATTTGGGCAACCTCACTGATAAGTGGCCGGATTTGTCACTTAGTTCAGATGAAAGGACGTGATATGCTAAAAAGGAGACCTTTCTCTCTCAATCGTCGTCGACTCGTCGGCATTGTTTTGTTGCTTCTCCTACTTCTCAGCCTTCCTCTCCTCGTTTTTCTTATCAAGCAACAGTCAAAAGAGGGAATAACGATGTCGCAACGTGCAGCGTCCCATGTACTTACCACTCCGCGTAGTGCTGCATCCCCTATGTCTATCAATCCGCATAGAACCGCTTCCCCTATGCCAAATACTCCGCATGCCCTTGCCTCATATCCGGCGAATATTGACCTGGAGACGATTAGCTCCTACGGCACCTACAATGCCGCTGCCCTGACGAACCCCACGATCTCAGCGGTGGATATCAATTTGAATTGGATCAATGTGGAACCAGGCCAGGGAGTCTTCAATTGGGCGCCGGCCGATCAGGAAATGGCCGCCTGGGTCGCCCATGGAAAAAAATTTACTCTTATCGTCCGCTATATCAAAGAAGGAGCCTCATCCGACGCATGTACGAGCGCCCAATTTTTGCCTGCCTGGGAAATTGCGCGCATCCAGAGTTTGTGCTCACACGGAATCCTGCTTCCTGACTACTTCGATCCCACTTTTACCGCTGACCTCAAGGGCTTTGTAAACGCCATTGCAGAGCACATAGACGCAAGCCTGTACAAAGAGAACTTGCTCTACATCCGCATTGGTGTAGGCGAAGGAGGGGAGGGCTTTCCGTTCAATCCGAATTATGCCTCCGAGGTGAGACCTCAATTCGAAGCCTGGGGCTATACACCGACCCACTGGGCAGCCTGGCAGAAAGAGTTGATGGCCTATTACCAGAGCGTGTTCCCGCAGACCACCATCATCTATCCTGTGAACTCGCAAGATACTGATCCGGCTACCGGACAGAATGTGTCAGTTGAAAATGCCAATTGGGCAGCAGCCTATGGGTTCGGGGTTGGACAGCAAGGATTACAACCTGGAACGAATTCGCCCCTGTTGCAATCGCTTCGGGTACGCTATCCCACCCTCTACATCCAATATCAAACTATTGGAGTGGTGGATTCCTATACTGCTGTGCAAGCTGATATCCAGGCAGCAGAGATAAATGGAGCTCAATCGATTGAATGGTACTCTCCCAATGCGGTCGATCCCACTTACCAATCACTCTTTGTGCAGTGGCAACAAACCGTGAATAGCAAATTCGGGGGTATCGCTTCTTCCCCCTAAAGATGCTTGGTATTCTAAAGCTATATCACCAGAAAGCAGATGCTCGGCGGCAAAGCACTTCTGAAGTCGTTTCGCGTGAAAAGTGCCACTGTTGCATCAGGCAGTTGTAGCAAGAGTAGCGACTTCCACTCGTATATTTACGTAGGTCAGCCGTGAGGAAATACCCGCAAAAATCCTTCGTGCTTTCAAGGTTGTCCCTCCTGCCAGCGATTGTTAGAATATTTGTTAGGGGTAAAACAAAAACTTGAGCGATATGTAAGCTCATTAAAATTCAACCCACGATGAACGTGCAGGCTCTACGGGGCATGTTCTCAACGAATTTTAATTGTAGAAGGACAAATTCATGGCCATCGATAACAGGCGTAAAGAAAATGTCGAGAGCAGCAGGAATCAGCAAGTTCGAGCTGCTTCCTCTATGGCTTCAGAAACGCAGCCACGATTACTGGCTGATGATGAATGGCAAAGACAGGTGGTGGAATGGAATGCGACCGAAACGGATGTTCCACAAAACCGGTGCCTGCATGAGCTATTTGAAGCACAGGTTGAGCTTTGCCCAGAGTCAGTGGCTATAGTGTTTGAGCAAGAGCAAATCACTTATCGTGCATTAAACGAGCGGGCCAACCAGTTAGCCCACCACCTGCACAATGCAGGGGTGATGCCAGAGATTCCGGTGGCGCTGCTCATTGAACGAGGTATTGACTTTGTGGCTGCTATCCTGGCTGTATTCAAGGCTGGTGGGGCCTTGCTCCCCCTGGACCCACAGTCCCCATTCAGGCGTCATTACGAGATACTCAAGCAGAGCCAATGCCACTATATACTCACTATAGACAAATATATGCCTGCCCTCACGGAAGCGCTAGAGGAATTCGATGGTGAACAGCGGCCAGAGACGATACTCATCGAGCGCGTTTTTCAAAAGGAAGAGGTTAGAGAAAATATCCTTTCTGGAAGTAAGCCAGGAAACCTGGCCTATATCATGTACACTTCTGGTTCAACTGGCGTGCCAAAAGGAGCGATGGTTGAGCAAGCCGGGATGATCAACCACATCTATGCTAAAATTGCCGACCTGGGAATAAGCAAGGAGGATCGGCTTGCCCAGAATAGCCCGCCTACCTTCGATATCGTCATCTGGCAGTGCCTGGCAGCGCTACTGGTGGGAGGCCAGGTACAAGTCTTCAAGGATGAGATTGC
>Ga0187780_10002115_pt1 | contig 14979 bp, 17 predicted proteins | sample 1015_Q2_SP10_20__FD_132429 | JGI IMG/M metagenome (GOLD analysis project Ga0187780, IMG submission 132429) | Tropical peat soil microbial communities from peatlands in Department of Meta, Colombia - 1015_Q2_SP10_20_MG | ecosystem: Environmental > Terrestrial > Soil > Wetlands > Peat | place... | reverse complement strand
CTCGACGGATTTGAAGTGGAAGCCATCGGGCGAAACCTGGCTCGCGTCAGCTACGCAACGAGCTTGATGAAAAAGGGCGTGCTCATTTCAACCACCGAGCACCTGCTGTCCGCCTTGATGGGAACCGGCATCGACAATGCCATCGTTGAGCTGAATAACCTGGAGCTTCCGATCCTCGATGGCAGCTCGCAGCCATTTGTCGATCTCATCTCCAAGGCGGGAATCCAACGACAACGGCGTGCCCGAACCTATCTCAAGATTCGTCGCGAGTTCCATTTGCGAGAGCGGGGCAAATATATCGCCGTCTCTCCCTCGCGAACCTATTCGGTCTCCTACAGCATCGACTTTCCCCATCCCCTCATCGGGAGAGAGAGCTTCACCCTGCATCTTGAGAATGGCAGTTACGTCCGGGAGATTGCTCCCGCCCGCACATTTGGCTTCCGCGAGGACGAGCGGGCAATGCGCAACATGGGACTGATTCGCGGGGCTTCGCAGGAAAACTGCATTGTCCTCACCAAGAACGGGATCGAAAATCCGCCCTTGCGATTCGACGACGAGTTCGTTCGTCACAAGGTACTGGACCTCGTTGGCGACCTGGCGCTGCTAGGAAAGCAAATTCTGGGGAATGTAGTCGCTGATCGTGCCGGGCACGCCATGCATACTGCCTTGGTCTCCCGCCTGCTTCGCGATAACACCCTTTGGGAAGAAACGACGGTGGAAGACGAAGACGTCGGCTCGGCTGAGAACCAAATTCCAATCGCGGCGCACACGCTGGTCTGATTCTGGCGGATGGTAGAACGCAAAGCGGGGATCGGAATCAGTCGGCGGGATGGGGCGTCGACTCTATAGAATCGAGCATTGCATGCTGCTCGATCAGTGCTTCCAGCTGCGCGCGGGCCTGTTCGGTCAAGCGGGCAGCGTAATCCTTGGCTGATTTCTGACGTTCCGGTGTCAACTCGCGAACCCGGATGGCGAGCAACCGGGTGTCTTCCTCGAGCATTCGCACCCAACGCTGGGCTCGATCGATTTTTGCTTCCATCGAAAGCAATCGAATCCTGTTTCGGTTGAACCTTCAAGCCAGGAGAGTGCCAAGGTTAAGGACGAACGCTGACGCAGCTCTCGTAGTTGCTCAGTTTCTTCCTTTCTGCCCGCGGTTTGCAAGTTGCAACCCAGGTGCGCCCACATCGCGAGATCGTTTTCTCTGGAAACTGGCGCTCAGAAACCGGAAACTGTTCGCGTGCACAAAATGGTCTATCTCTCGCTTGGCTCGAACCTCGGTGACCGAGCCGGCAACCTCCGTTCCGCTATTGAGCGGCTGGGCACCTTGGGCGAAGTCGTTGGGTTTTCCTCCTTCTATGAGACAGAACCGGTCGAGGTGACCGAGCAGCCATGGTTTTTGAACTGTGCCGTCAAACTCGATACGGAAAAAATGCCTAGACAACTGTTGGCAGGAATCCTTGCCATAGAGCGGGAGATGGGCCGACACCGCGCTCAGCATAAGGGCCCGCGAACGATCGACATCGACATCGTCTTGTTTGGGAACTCGATCGTTCGAACCGCGGGCTTGATCATCCCGCACCCGGCCATGCAGGAGAGGCGGTTTGTGCTGGAACCCATGAGCGAAATCGCACCGGACGTGCGACATCCGAAGCTTCAACGAACGATTCGAGAACTGCGCGACGCCCTTCCGCCCGGACAGGTTGTGCGTAGGTTCAGCCATGCCTGAACCACGAATTCAAAGTTCAGGGCACGATCAGCCCGCTGCGAGCTTCTCCCGGCGGCGCGGCAGGGTTCTCGGGCATTTCTTGCAGCACAAAATCCACGAAGGAACGGGATTTCGGGCGGCCCGAGGTGCGGCTGTGCGCGATCCGAACTACCACAACTAGGGCTTTGAGTACATCGGAATCACGCAGCTGCGAAACGCCGAAGCGGGCTTGCTCCGCCTCGCGGTACTCCTTGAGATGGGCGTGCAGCTCGGCAATGATCGATTGCTGACTGACGCTCGTCAGCGGAGGCTCATAGTAGAGGCCGGCGTTCACCCGCGTGTCATACGATTTTGCCAGCGCAGTTAGAGCGCCAATCAGATCGAGATCGACCAGATTGCGATCGGCCCGCGCGCTCTTGGCCAGGGCAAACATGAAGCTGCCAATTAGGACCCGCCCTTCGTACAGGAAGTGATCGCCCACATCGATCGCTGGGAACAGAGCAGTTTGGTCCAAAGCCTCGAAGGGGCGCGGCTTCTCGTACTGCCGGGCCTGCTGGAGGTACACACATGTGCCCGGACAATCGAGACTTACTTCGCGCTGCTCACCACAACACTGCGGGCAAATCCGTTGGTGGAGGGCGGGACAGAAGCGTTTGGGTTTGCGATTTTCGCAGATGGCACAAGTCACCGCGACTCTCTCCTCGACTCATTATCCCATGCCGACGAGAGCTTGCCGGTGCGACCGGAGAGGTCAGAGGGGACCCGCGGAAGCGGCTGCACAGTGCACTTTGCAGGATGCAGATGTCGAACAGCGCTATTTTTGTGGCCTTTTCTGGTTCCTGGTTGATAAAAACCGCATAAAATGCGCCAAACAACTACTTTTCCACAGGAAATCTGGTATAAGATGGCCGACATCGCAGCACAAATCCCAGTTCAGTTTCGAGGAGGGTTAATGGCATCTGGCATGACCAAAACGCAACTTGTCCGCCACCTGGCTGAGAAAGTCGGCACGAACAACAAGACTGCGGCTACGTTTCTCGAGAACCTGACCGAGACCGCCATCCGAGAGACCAAGAAGAATGGCGTGTTTGTGGTTCCAGGGTTGGGCCGCCTGGTAAAAGCCCATCGCAAAGCCCGTATGGGGCGCAATCCCCAGACCGGCGAACCGATTCAGATTAAGGCCAAAACCGTGGTGAAGTTCCGCGTGGCCAAGGCTACTAAGGACGCCATCGCGCCCCGCAAAGCGTAAGCTTGCGCACGTAACTGGAAGGCCGGCTAACAGGCCGGCCTTTCGCTTTCTCCCGCCCGCTGCCCAGAACAACGCCCCACCCCATCATCTCTAGCCGAAGCACGGCATGGCGTAGAACTGTTGACTGAAGACTGCTTCTCGCAGATTTCAGTCTCCGCCGGGAGCATCGTTGCTGAGGTACTGCTCCAAGGAGCCGAGTTCGCGAGTTAGGTCTTCGATGCGCCACTCCAGCAGGTTGCGAATGGAAAGCATTCCCAGCAACTTGCCATTGTGATCGACCACCGGAAGATGGCGAAAATGTCGATCGACCATGGTGACCAGCGCCTCACTCGATCCCATTTCCGCGGTCGCCAGCTCGACCGGTGTGGTCATCATTTCGCGGACTGGCAGTCTCTCCGGGTCACGTCCGCTCAAAGCGAGCTTGCGAAGAACGTCGCGCTCCGTAAAGATACCGGCTACGCGCCGCTCCTCATCGATCACGGCCACGGCACCGACGTGCCGGTCGAGCATGGTGCGGATCGCCTCGGCCACACTGGCCTCGAGAGAAACTGCCGCTGGGTGGGCATCACACAATTCAAGAATGCTCATTGCCGCCTCCGCCGTTGGTGAGGGAGCGACCCCTGCTCCCGCCGACCCAAGGTTGGATCGATTGGGATTCGGGCATTATGACCCTTGGAGAGCCACTGTCAAGTGGCATTTTGGCCAGGAATCGTTGCCCCGGGTGAAGAATTGGCTGCGATTCGCAAGGCTGGATTTCCGTTGGTTCGTCCTGGCAGGCAGTTTCGGCGCGAACGAAAAGGCGAAATGCCATGGCTTCCCTGCCCTATGAGCGGATGATGGCGTCGGCCTCAATCTCCACCAGGATCTCGGGAGAAATCAGTTGCGAAACTTCCACCATGGAGGCCGCCGGACGGATATCTCGGAAAAACTCGCCATGGGCCTTACCGATCTCTTGCCAATCTCGAATGTGGAGGACAAACATGCGCGTACGGACCACATCGTTGAGGTTGGCACCCGCCTGGTTGAGCGCTGATTCGATATTCTTTAGCGCTTGCACCGTCTGCGCATAAGCATCGCCGATGCCAACAATGTTCCCATTTGCGTCGGTAGCTGTCGTCCCCGCCACATAGACCTGATCGCCAACCCGCACCGCTCGCGAGTAACCTACCATCGGTTCCCAAAGTGTTCCGCTCGATATGTTTTTTCGTTCCAAATCTCCTAACCTCCATAGCCATATTGTATCTGCGCAATAGAAACGGTTGGATTTGGCAGCCGATCGCGCTGACTGCCAACAGAAACAAGGGGAAACCTTTGGAGTCCGCGGCGGATTCTAATGGATTACTACTGGCGCGCACGAAAGCTACTTGCCTTTGCCGGGAAGCTGGGTTAATTAATCAGGCACGCTGGTGGTGCCGGTCGGGCCAGAGCGGGGAACGGGAGGAGGTAACGCCCGGAATGATTTCAGAATCGCATGCTTTGCCGCAGCTGTTCCGTGAGTTAGTGGGTCGGCATTATGCTGAGGAAATCGGCATCCGCGACGACGAAATCGTGAACTATGTCGCTCATCTTTTGACCGAGTTTTGCGAAGGTGCCCAACTATCGAAGATCCGTAATGCTGCCGGGCGGCCAGTCACGGATTTGGGAGAAATGCTGGTTGAATCGAATCCCGTCTTTGGGCCGGCGCCTTCGTTTGACCGCGAGCGTCAGGTCCACAAACATATCGGCGACTGTGTCCTGTTTTTCACCGGAATGTTTCACGAGAGCATTAATAACTTCCGCCTTCGGCGTCAGCGGCTAGAGGATTTCGTCGACTGGATCAAGGCCGGCAAGGAAAGTTATTACATTGTTTCCAAATTTGATTGTTTCGAATACACCAAGGTGGCACCGTTGTTCGCCAATCTCTCCAGCCACTTTGAGCAGTGCGTACATGGGCTCCACCGGGTAAAGAATGACCTAGCGGAGATGCAACACCCCATCGCCCGGCGCACAAACGAACTCCAGATGTGATGGCCGGGCGCTGGTCAGAAATGACCGCCACGACTTGTCGGGCGACAGGACTCCTAGATCTTCCGATAGAAGCTCAATGCCGAATCTCCCTGCTCGAGCCTGCGGTAGCGAGCGAGTGATTGAAACAACTCTCCGGGATCAAACTTCCTATGGTGCTCAGCGATAACCGCTGAGCTTGGTTTGAGTAACTTCGAATGAGCGAGTGCGCTCAGCAGGCGTCGATACTCCGCTTGCAGGCGATAGGGTGGATCAAGAAATACAACATCGGCCTCGGCGCCTTGCGCCTCTAGTTCTGCCAGGGCCCGATCGGAATTTTTCCTGAGGATTTGAAAGCCTGTTTCCAGCCCGAGAGACTGGAGATTCTGTTGAATCAAGGCTGCCCTCGGCGTCGATGCTTCGACAAAGTACACCATCCCGGCCCCACGGCTGAGCGCCTCGATTCCCACCGCCCCCGTGCCCGCATAGAAGTCGATCCACCGGGATCCCTCGAGGGCGGTCCGTCCTCCCGCCGAAAGTACATCGAACAATGTCTCCCGCAGGCGGTCGGAGGTGGGACGCAAGTCGATGCCAGGGAGGGACCGAAGCCGGCAGCTTCGGTATTTGCCCGCAATCACCCTCATCCACGACCGCCTTTCCAGCGAAAAGCTCCGGCGCGCGATCCGCCGTCAATCAGCGGCTCAAAGGTACCGCAGGCACGCCTAGTACCTTCGAGTCGGCGAATCAAACCTCGCAATCGGAGTCCTGACGTTTCACAATATAAAATAGATTGTGGGGCGCACGAGGCACGAATGAGAAATTGGTCTATCCCGGCGGGGCGGGTGTTCGGAATCGAGCTCCGCATTCACCTGACCTTCCTGTTTCTGCTGATTTTCGTGTCGTTGACCGAGTCGGCAGGGCGTAGCCCGGTGAATATTGGACGTGTTTTCGCTTTGGTCGGAATCATTCTTGGCTGTGTCCTGCTCCACGAGTTGAGTCACGCCATCATGGGCATCCAAGCCGGGGTTCCGGCGAAAGCCATTGTCCTGCTGCCGATCGGTGGGGTCACGCTGCTCGACGAAACTCAGCAGCCCATCGAACCGGGGGCGCTGACCTGGAAGCGGGATGTTCGCATCGCTCTTGCGGGTCCCCTGGTGAACCTGGTCATGGCGTTTGCCGTCAGCAGCATCCTGCTCGCGGTGGCTCCGGAGATCCAACTCTGGACCAAGCCGTATGTTCATTCCGGCAATTTGCCGCGTAGCCTGGTCTGGGCGAACCTTTGGTTGGGACTTTTGCATCTCCTGCCGGCTTATCCCATGGATGGAGGCCGGGTTCTGCGAGCCCTGTTCAGCCGGCATATGGATCCGGTTCGGGCTACGCGGCGCGCGGTCACGATCGGGCAAGCGTTCGCCACCCTGTTCATGCTGGTGGGCATGCTTTGGAACATCTGGCTGACCATGATCGGATTTTTCCTCTTCATCGCCGCCCAACTCGAAGAGCGATCTGCCGTGTTTCAGTCGGTTCTCGAGACGGTTCGTCTGGAAGATGTCATGCTCACAGACTTTGCGACCCTATCGCCGGCTGACACCTTGGAAGACGCGCTCGAGAAAGCCGTGCATTCCCTGCAGGATGATTTCCCGGTGATTCGCGGCAGCGACATGGTTGGCGTGATCTCGAAACAGAAGATCCTGCAGGCGCTGCGTGCCGAAGGCAACGGCTATGTGCAGTCGGTGATGAACCGCATTTTCGAGGTAGCCCAGAAAAAAGAGTCGCTCGCCTCGGCTTTCCGCAAGCTCAGTGCGCGCAATCTAAGCATCATCCCCGTAGTCGAGGATCAGCGGCTGGTCGGCATTGTCACCCTGCAAAACCTCATGCATTCGATGACCCTGCTGGCGGAAAGCCGCAAATTGCGCAAGACCGCGCTCAATTCTTAGCCAACTTTCGATCACTCACGAGACCTCCACTTGCGGAAAGGTGTGGGATCCCGTTCAGAAGCGAAACACTACCCCAGCCGAAGGCTCCGCCATGTGGGCGTGACCACCGGTAAACAAACTGAGGGTGTTTCCGGCAGCCGCGTCAACCTTGAAATCAGGTGCGTCATACAGAAATCCGCGATATTGGACGCGGATAGCGAATCTCGAATAACGGGGAATCGTGTAATCTACCCCGCCTCCGTAGACAACGGCCAGTTGCCACACTTTGACAGCATGCACATTGACCGGGATGTTGTTCGGAATATTGTGGGGAAGCGGGGGCAAAAAGATCCAGGTGCTGCGCGGATAAAATCCGAGGTCGCCACCACCCACCAGCAGGAAGGGTTTCAATTTATGGAATTTTTCGGGATACAGATTGTACATGTAGACCAGGCTGTACTCGGAGATGGTGGTGGGAATGTGGAAGTCATAAATGCTTTGGTAGGTCTGAGAATTCTTCATCCTTCCATAACTGAACAGGATGGAGTGATGGGAACTGAAGTTGAGCCGAAAACTGGCGAAGCCAGCAAATCCGATCGTCGCGCTCTGGCTGACTCCGTTTCCGCTCGCTGTGTTGGTGAACATCGTCGCCGCGCTGGCGCTGACGTCAAACCTGCGATCTTGCGCGACGCTGATCGAAGAAACAAACCCTAGCAAGAGAAGTGCAGCGGCCGCTTTCTTGAGCATCCCTTTTCTTTCTCCGCAGGAGGCTGAGACTCGCCCGAGGTAACGGGCAGCCGGTAAGAACCAGCACCCTGAACTCCATGACTGGTCCCGATCCGCGCTGACCAAGTCTCGGATCGCGGTTCTGTCGCGCGCCATTCGGGATTGCCTTTTCAGAATAACCGGACCGCCTTAGCCGTCTCAACCGCAGGGATCTTTCGCAGTTCGGCCAAAATCGCCTCCGGCACGACTTCGTCCACGTGAACCACGGCGATGGCCTCCTTCGGCGCGTGTTCTTGCTTGCTTTCTCGGCGGCCGAGGGAAAAATCGGCGATGTTGATCTGGTGATCGCCTAAAATCGTCCCCACCCTGCCGATGACTCCGGGTACATCGCGGTTGCGAAGATACACAAGGTCACGCTCGAGCGGCGCTTCCACTTCGATTCCATCCACGTGCAACAAGCGAGGCGCCTGGGAATGAAGCACGCCACCTTTGACCAGGTGCTCTTCCCGGTGGGTCCGGACCCGAATGGACAGAACGCTGCCCACGCCTTCGGCTGAGCTTTTCCCTTTGTTGGTTTCGCGGACCCGAAGCCCGCGCGAGGAGGCAATCGCGGAGGCATTGACCAGGTTTGCTTTCTCTTCGAGAGCCTGGTTCAAGATACCCTTGATCGCTGCATTTCGGATCAGCTCTGTCTTCCACTCCACGATTGGCCCGCTGTAGCGCAGCGAAATTTCTTCCAAAGCGCCCTCGCTGATCTGAGCCAGGAAAGCACCGAGTCTTTCGGCCAGCACAATATAGGGCTGCAGAGCGAGATATTCATCATGCGACACGGAGGGCACATTGACCGCGTTCTGGATCACACCATGCTTGAGGTATTCCTTCACCTGCATCGCAATCTGGTAACCCACGGCGTCTTGCGCTTCCTGGGTGGATCCCGCGATATGCGGTGTGAGAATGACCTGATCGAGCCCTTTCAGCGGCGAGGGGGGGAGCGGCTCTTCCGCGAAGACGTCGAGAGCTGCGGCCGCGATCCGCCCTCGTCGGAGTGCCTCGGCCACCGCCTTTTCCTCCACCAGTTCTCCGCGGGCGCAGTTGATCAGCCGCAGTCCCGGTTTCATCTTCGCGAGCGAATCGGCATTGATCATGCCCGCAGTTTGGGGCGTCAGCCCGACGTGCAAAGTCAAGTAATCGGCCGCCGCATAAACCTCATCGAGGGTAGCCATTCGGATGCCTTGTTCCTTGGCCACTGCGGCGGAGACGAACGGGTCGTGTGCCAAAACCACCATGCCAAAGCCCTGAGCGCGACGCGCAACTTCCATTCCAATGCGTCCCAAGCCGACAATGCCCAGGGTCTTTCCGCGCAGCTCGCTGCCTTGCAGGGATTTCTTCTCCCACTGACCGGCGTGGGTCAGTCGATTGGCCCGGCACAGATGGCGCGCCATGGCCAGCATCATAGCCAAAGTATGTTCGGCCACAGCCACGGCATTGGCGCCGGGCGTATTCATGACGGCAATTCCCTGGCGGGTAGCCGGTTCGAGTTCTATGTTGTCGACACCCACTCCGGCGCGCCCGATCACCCGGAGTTTGCGCGCTCCCGCGAGCAGGTCCGCATTCACCTGAACCATCGAGCGCACGATCAGGGCATCGGCCGATTCCAGTTGGGTCGCCAAGGCGCCTCCAATTTGCTCGGGCATCACGATTTCCCAGCCGGGTTCGCGCAGCAAATCCACCGCCGAGGGTGAAATCTTTTCCGCGAGCACAATCTTCATGGCTTGCGCTCCATCTCCCCCGGCCAAACCTCGCCCGGGAGGAGCGCCGCTCCGGGCACGACTTCTTGCCTCCTTAGATGCTTGTCTGACTCACCGCCTGCCATGTCTCAGTTCGCCTTTCTGGTAGCGCCGACTTCCCCGTGTGTTCTCGTGGTTACGCTCAGGTTGGGACCGGAAACGCGTCCGAAGAAGGCCGGGAGCGCCAACGTGGTCGAGCCTTCCCCTACCGCGCGGGCGCGGGGACATTCGATCCCTGGCGGTACTGGGAGTAGACCTCCTGGGCGGCGCGCACGGCCGCTCCGTAATCGACCGCCCTTCCTGTGACCTGGGCCAACACCTGTTCGAGCGCAGCCAGAATGGCGATGGTGTCGAGAGCGTCGTAGTAGCCAAGGTGAGCGATGCGAAACAGCTGGCCTTTCATCTCGCCCTGGCCGTTCGCCACTACCGCCGCAAATCGGTCGTGGAATTCCCGTATGATGGCTCCGGATTCTATGCCGCTCGGTGGCTGAATGGCGGTCAGTGCCGCAGCCGGACAGGTCGCGGCAAACAATCGAAGCCCCAGGCCCTCGGCCCCGGCGCGCGTCATGCGTGCGGCCAGCTCGGCGTTCTCAATCAGCGCCTGGCGTCCGCGGATCAGGTCGCCCTCCCCCATTTGGCGGACGAACTCCAAAGCCGCGGCGAGTCCGGCCACCAGCGAAGTTGCGGGCGTGTAGGGGGATTCCCCTCGGGCAGCCGCCTTGCGCGCTTTGCGAAAGTCGAAATAGTACCGCGGACTCCGGGTGGTTTCCATTCTCTTCCAGGCACGCTCGCTGATCGCGCAATAGGCCAAGCCGGGAGGAATCATGAGCGCCTTTTGCGAGCCTCCAATGATGACGTCAATCCCCCAGCCGTCCACGTCGAAGTGGGTTGTGCCCAAGCCGGTAATGGCATCGACGACCAGAATTGTGCTCTCCCCCTGCTCGCGGACGAGCTGGGCAATGGCTTGGATGTCATGGCGGGCGCCGGTAGAGCTCTCCGTAGCCTGGAGGTACACGGCGCGGACCTCGGGGCCAAGCTTTGGCCGAAGATCGGCGAGCGCAAAGGTCTCGCCATAGGGCGCGCTCGCGATTTCCACGCTGCATCCAAAGGCCCGGGCCAGATCCGCCCAGCGCTCACCGAATTTCCCTGCGCTCAACACCAACACTTTGTCCCCGCTCGAGGTCAAATTCGAGACCGCCCCCTCCATGACTCCCGTACCGGAACATGCCAGCACCAGCACATCCTGGCTGGTTCCGATGAAGTCCTTCAGATCCGCCAGCACGCGCGAGAACAGACCGCGGAAATCCGCGGTGCGATGATGCATGGCATAGACAGCCATGGCGTTCTGAGCGGCGGGAAGGATCGGGGTTGGCCCGGGGGTGAACAGTCGAGTCTTCCGCAGCATGATCGTCAGTCCTTGGAATAGGGGGTCTTGGTTAGTGTACCTGAATGCTTGAAGCGAGCGATGGCAGGGGCAACCGCGGGTCGGACAAACCAGGACATCGCGGCTCACCTGGGAGCGAGGCTATAATTCTCGAAATGAGCATGATCGAACAGATCCAGAGAGATATCACCAGTGCCATGAAAGCTCGCGAGGAGCAACGACTGTCGACGCTGCGGATGGTGAAAACGGCGCTTAAGAACCGGGAAATCGAGAAAATGGCGCCGCTCGACGATAAAGAATCGCAGCAGGTCTTGAGCACGCTGATCAAACAGCGCAAGGATTCCGTGGAGCAGTTCCTCAAAGGCGGCCGCAAGGAGTTGGCCGACAAAGAAGCTGCCGAGATTATCCTGATCGAGACCTACCTGCCGAAAGCTGCCTCCGAAGAAGAGATCGCAGCGGGCGTGAGAACGGTGATTGCGGAGATGAATTCGCCGACCATGAAGGACATGGGGACGGTGATGAAAAATGTCATGGCACGATTTGCGGGCGCGGGAGTTCGCGTGGATGGCAAACAAGTCAGCGAACTGGTGAAGCGGGAGCTTACGCCCAAGTGACCGAGGCACAACCTTCTCGCCTTCGCTACATCTACTTTCTCCTCTGCAACTCCCGATAGGCTTGGCTGCGGGAGATTCCCATCTCCTTCGCCAGTTTCTTGAGCGCGGCTTTTTCATCCAAGTGGTCGCGGGCCCGGATCTCATCAAATCGCTGGCGCAGGTCGGGCTGGGCCGAGACCCTGGACGGGCTGCTCTTTTCCGCTTTCCCTAGCAGCAGGGTGATCTCGCCTTTGACTTGGACGTCCAGAGCGGCCAGCACAGTATCGGCTCTTCCCCGCAGGAATTCTTCGTGCACTTTGGTTACTTCGCGGGCGATGACGACCGGGCGGTCCGGGCCCAGCACCTCCACAATGTCCGCCAGGCTTTCGCGCAGGCGGTGTGGAGCCTCGTAAAAGACCTGGGTGCGCGGAGAATCACGGATCGTCTCGAGCAGCGCCCGACGATGACCGCGGCGTGCCGGCAAGTATCCGCTGAAGCGGAACGAATCGGTCGGCAGTCCACTGGCGACCAAGGCAGCCAAAAACGCCGATGCGCCCGGTATGGGAACAACCGGCAGATGATGGCGAAGGGCCAGGGTAACCAGGCGAAAACCCGGATCCGAGATGCCGGGCATCCCGGCATCGGTGACGAGGGCAAGGCGTGCTCCCCGCTCGAGTTCCATCACCAAGACTGGGGCTCGGGTCATTTCGTTGTGCGCGTGATAGCTCGTGGTGGGTGTCGAAATGCCGTAGTGATTCAGAAGCTTTTGCGTCTGGCGGGTATCCTCGCAGGCAATCAAGTCGGCCTGCTCGAGTACCCGCAAGGCGCGCAGGGTAATGTCTTCGAGATTACCGATCGGCGTTGCCACCAAGTAGAGCGCCGGCTCTAAAGCACGTTCCGAACTGGCGCTCACGGTCGGCTTTGGCTGGCCGCGGACCATGAACGCTGAGTCTACCATCGGTGCCCGGCCCGCATCCGGGTGGAAAATTGACGGGAGCAAAAGCAGTCCCTAGAATCAAAAGCACCAAAGCCCTAGACTGACTTCCGAGTCTATGCCAATTTACGAATACCAGTGCAAGCGGTGCCACCATCGGTTTGAGCGGATCCAGAAGTTTTCCGATCCCCATGTCAAGAAATGTCCGGAATGTGGCGGCCCCGTCGAACAGCTCCTTTCTCCTCCCGCGGTGCAGTTCAAAGGCTCCGGGTGGTATGTGACCGACTATGCCAAGCCGGCGGCGAAACCGTCCACCGCCGGAGATTCCAGCTCGCCCGCCGAGTCGGGCACCAAATCCGAGTCCGGAACCAAGAAGGACGAAAAGTCGAAGTCGGAACCCAAGAAAGCGGAAAAGAAATAAGTCTTCCCGGGTTTCCGACTGGTAAACTTCCAGCGTGCCTTCTCGTTCCGCATCAGGATATTCGGGGGATTTACTCGGTTCACGCGCGGAGCGCATACCGGAGCACTACTTGATCGCACATATCGATGGCGGCTCGCGCGGCAATCCCGGCCCTTCCGCCTACGGCGTGGTCATTGAGGACGAAAGCGGCCAAAGCATAGCGGAACTCAGCGAATATCTTGGCCGGCAAACCAACAATTTTGCCGAATACCAAGGCTTGCTCGCGGCCCTCGAGTATGCCGTCAAGTACGCTCATAAGGGGCTCAAAGTGATCAGCGACTCGGAGCTATTGGTGCGACAGATGCAGGGCAGCTACCGAGTGCACCATCCTGTTTTGCGGAACCTGCATGCGCGTGCCCGGCAATTGACCCAACAGCTGGATTGGTTCTCGATCACCCACGTCTTGCGGGCGAAGAATGAGGCTGCCGACCGCCTGGCCAATGCGGCGATGGACAAGGGCTCAGGTCGAGCTCCGGCGCCGTCATCGCCCACCTCATCGCCGGCCGGCGCCGGACGGGAGCTCAAGGGCATCGTGCGCAACGGCAAGGTCGAACTGCTCGACGGCGAACTCTCCGACGGCACCCGTGTCCAGGTGCGAGTGATCGGTTAAGCGGCTCACGGCACTCTTTCGTTTACCTCGGCAGAAGGAACACTCTGGTTCCCCCGAATATCGACAGCCGAAATGGAATAGAGATACTCGTGTCCGGGCCTTACGTTGGCATCCCGGAATGAGGGCACTCTCACTAACTCCGGGTTAATCTTTTGCGAGGTTTCGCTTCCCGGTTCCCGCCGGTAAACGTTGTATCCCGCCAGATCGACCTCAGTGTCAGGCGCCCAGACCAAGTCGATGAACCCTGGTTGGGCTCCCCCTGAATACACCGCCTGCAAACCCGAAGGTACAGCCGGAGGGAAGATGTCATGGGCAAAAACCCTTTGGACAGGAGTATCGAGGCCTTCGAACTCGGCACCCTCCCGCCCTTTGACCTGAACCAGGGTAGCGACCGTAGCCCAGTAGGAATATGTCTTCTCCCATTCGAAGCTCTGATCGGAAACCACATAGGATGGCCGACCATCAAAGAGCAATTCGGCGACTAGAATGTCGTTGTTCTTTTCTTCTTCCCGACGATAGACGCGATAAACCTGTCGCAACTCTGGTGCCGGGGAAGATTCAAGATTCCCTGACCAGCTCAACAAAATCCCGTCGGCTGTAACCTGAGCGCGGAAGTCAGAAGGAGCCGGGGGAGCGGGCATGCCCGGCACGGTAACCTGATTGGAGAGCCCGGCGCTTCGTCCGTTTGGGTTCGATACGGAAACGGCATAACGAATCAATGCCGCTGCATCGTTATGGAGCGAGGAGAGAGGCAGCGTATCCGCGTAGCTTTGCTTTGCCTCCACGGTTTGCGCTTGACCCTTCGATTGCTTGGAGTTTGCCGGAAGCGGGGGCGGCGAAACCGTTCCCACCGGATCAGGGCAATCGGTGAGGTCTTGGTCCGAGCTTCTGCAGATCCGAGTCACCCCTAACCGTTGCACCCTGAGCCGATCGGTGGTTTCTGTCGGCGCCGTCCAAGACAAAGAGACTTTGTCCCCTTTCCGCAAGGCGCCCAAGTCTGCGACGGGCTGGGGCAACTCGAGCGAAGGCGGATGGGGAGCACCGGGGACGCCGCAAGCGGCAAGCGTCAAAACCGAGAGTAGGGAGGAAATGTAGCCGGAATAGCGGGCTAGATTCATCGAGCGAAGGTCAGGGTACCACGCCCGCGGCTCCGGGGTTGGCTGCCGCAAGTGCCGTCTGGGCTGATCCTGGCAGGATGGCTTGATTTTGCTGGCTGGCAGCCAACGGCTCCCCGATCGGCTCGGCAAAGACGTTTTCCAGCCCCTTACTTTATCCCGGAAGGCGGTTCCGCTTTGGAAGAAGCCAAGGGGTGTCGGCGAAAGCGCTCACAAGATGTATCTCGACAGATCCTGGTCTTTCACGATGTCGGCCAACATCTGGCGTACGTAGGGGGCATCGACTTTGACGTGTTCGCCTTTCTTGTCCGGGGCATCGAAGCTGATTTCATCGAGAACCCGTTCCATGATCGTGTGCAGACGGCGCGCCCCGATGTTCTCGGTGCCTTCATTCACCCGGAAAGCAAAGCGAGCGACTTCCTCGAGGGCCTCGCGTGAGAACTCCAGCTTAACGCCTTCGGTTTCGAGCAGCGCCGTGTACTGCTTCACCAGCGACGACTTGGGCTCGGTAAGAATCCGG
>Ga0187780_10002113_pt1 | contig 14981 bp, 13 predicted proteins | sample 1015_Q2_SP10_20__FD_132429 | JGI IMG/M metagenome (GOLD analysis project Ga0187780, IMG submission 132429) | Tropical peat soil microbial communities from peatlands in Department of Meta, Colombia - 1015_Q2_SP10_20_MG | ecosystem: Environmental > Terrestrial > Soil > Wetlands > Peat | place... | reverse complement strand
GAAGTGAGCCCAATGGTCGATTTAAGCTGGCTTGATTCGCACTTCATTAGAACGGCCCAGTGCTCAGGCGCATCCCAGTTTCGTTTCCAACTGCTGCGGGTGAAGTTGTGGTCTACCGGAACGTGGCATTCAGCACAATGCCACTCCTCATGGTGGCTGCACCCGCCGCTAACAGCACACGCTATCGCATCGGCATTATCGCTTGAAAACTTAATTTTCTGAGCGCATCCATCCGGACCCACTTCAGAATAGCTCAGAGTGAACCCTGTTCGGAAAGTGAAAGCAGCTCGATTCTAGTAACTTAGAACTGTGTAGGGGACGCTCCCAGGAGTCCCCCTCATGCTCTTAGTAGCTCAATCAGCTTCCTCTCGGATAATACCCCAGCGAGGAGGGCCATTACGGGCGGATCGTCTATCGTGTTCAACGCGTATACGGGCTTGCCCTTGGCATAGGAGTAGCCGATGTCGACGCTTACGCTCTTTCCCAAATAGCCTCCAGGGTTCAACACGTAGACCACGTCGGCCCGATCGATTCTCTCGAGGCACCCTCGGATGCCCCTGCCGTCTGTTTCATCCGATGCAATAAAGTCGACGTCAGACTCCCGAAGCATCTTCTCCAGTTCTCGAAGCTCGCGCGAGAACTTGAAACTCCCGCAGACGTACACCTTCTTCGTTTTCTCGGTGCCTCGAAGACGCTGTGCAGTCTATACCTAAAACGGTTTGTCTGTCAGGGCCGTCCCGCCAGTCGCTACTGCCGAGTCGCGCGGGCCGAAGTCCTGTTAGTCTGACTCAATCTGCGGGCTCTCTTTCAGGATGACTTCTATGCGCTTCAGGGCATCCCCGTCGAGCCTGGCGACCACATCGAGTGCTCCCATGTTCTCCTCAACCTGCCTAGCGCTTGTTGCCCCGGTGATTACGGTGCTGACGTTCTCATTCCTCGCGCACCACGCGAGAGCCAACTGCGCCATGGTGCAATTCAGATCCCTGGCTATTGGCTCTAGCCGCTTCACCACCTCTATGTTCTGAGGTGTGACCATCCTGCGCAGGAGCCATTCGTACCCCTTCAGCGATGCTCGTGAGCCCGAAGGGATGCCTTCGTTGTACTTGCCCGTGAGCAGGCCTGAGGCGAGGGGGCTCCAGGAGGTTATTCCCAGGCCCATTTTGCTGTAAAGCGGAAGGTATTCTCTCTCCACCCTTTCCCTTTGAAGCATGTTGTAGACGGGCTGCTCCATCTTCGGAGGGACAAGGCCCCGCTCCCATGCTATGTCGTGCGCCCTGGTTATCTCCTCTGCGCTCCACATGGATGTACCCCAGTATAGAATCAGCCCCTTGTCCAATAGGTGATTCATGGCCCAGACCGTCTCCTCGATGGGGGTGTTGGGATCAGGGCGGTGGCAGAAATACAGGTCGAGATAGTCAAGCTGCAAACGTTTCAGTGAGTTTCTGCACGCTTCGAGCACATGCTTGCGCGACAGGCCCTCGTCGTTGGGCCCTTCTCCTCCCCAGAAGACCTTGCTGGATATCACGATGCTCTCCCGGCGCCATCCAAGTTTCTTCATGACGTTCCCCATCACCAGTTCGGCATTCCCGCGCGCATAGGCTTCGGCATTGTCGAAGAAGTTGACCCCCGCGTCCATGGCCGCGGACATGCACTCGCTCGCTACATTCTCTCCGACCTGTGCTCCATATGTTACCCAGGCCCCCAGAGAGAATTCGCTCACCTTCAGCCCGGCGCTCCCCAGCCGTCTGTAGTTCATTCCTCACCGAGCCCGAAAGAGGGCTTGTTATTAAAACGAGAAATTGATTGGGACAGAGCGGTTGGGACACTAGCACAGCCGAGCTCCCGTCCGCGGACCGTGATGGCAGCGCTGTCGACTGGGGGTGTTCCCGCTGCGGCAGGTTTCTTTCACTTCTGCGGGTACCAATGCTTATTCCCAATGGATTCTCGGCCCCGTCCATGGTGGAGGCGGTGGTGCTGTGCGATTTTGATGGCACTATCGTGACCATGGACACGGCAGAGTACGCTCTTCGGAAGTTCGCCGCAGGCGACTGGGAGACCTACGACAGACAGCTTGACGAAGGAAAGATTACACTAAAGGAGTGTCTCGAAAGAGAGTTTGCCCTAGTTGGGGCTTCCAAGTCAGAAATCAGGTCCGAGGTCCTCAAGGCCGTGAGGCTGAGGCCCAACTTCGGCAATCTCATCTCCTACTGCAAAGAAAGGCGGATCCGGGTTGTAATTGTGAGCGCAGGACTGGACTTCATCGCGCGGGAGATCATCAGAAGCGGGGGCTGGGAGGGCGAGCTGGAGTTACGCATGCCGAGAACTCGTTTCACTCCAAATGGAATCACGTTTCATTTCCCGAGAACCAGGTTCGATTCATCACAGAGTTTCAAGGACGACACAGTCACTCACTACCACAGGCTCGGCAGGCTCGTCGCCTACATCGGAGACGGTTCTCCAGACTTCGCTGCGGCCGAAGCCGCAGACCTGGCTTTCACAATCAGGGATTCGAAGCTGTCGAAACTGTGCAAGATGCGCCGAGTCCCACACCGTGATATCCGTGACTTCGCAGAAGTGGTGCAGGGTCTTGACGTGTGGCATTAAGCGGACAATCCAAGTCTAGACTCATGGAGTAGAACGATTCTGCTCCAGCAGCGCCCCCGCATCCCTCGACACGACGGTTGTGGGTGCCCGGGGCCTCTCGCCGAAGTTTGACCAGCTGGGTCGACTGCTATCCCGACAGCGATGTTAGGGAGGCGTAGTTGACGATGCTGTCCTCGCCGACAGTGCTCTCGTCGAACCCTCCGATGCAATAGATGTTCCCATCGGCAGCGACGCAAGAAGTGCCGACCGTCCTCGGGTAGCCAGTCTCCTGCTTCCAGGGCCCGATCCCGCTACCCGAGATGGACGCTGCGAACACCACGCTTGTGAACGACGGAGGCTCCCCTCCAGCGGTCTCCCCGCCGACGCAGTAGATGTATCCAGAGGCTATGACACAGGACTGGCCCGCGGCCGACACGGGGTAGGGGGTGGTTAGGGCCCACTTCCCCACGCCGTTGGCGGTCAGGGGGGCGAAGTAGGCGGTACCCAGAGGGTCCCCATTGCTGTCCGAGCCACCGATGCAGTATGCGAAGCCGTCGGCTCCAAAGCAGGCAGGGACGAAGATCCCAGACGGGTACGAGGTGGATTCGGCCCACTTTCCTATGCCCGACGAGTTGAGGGAGGAATACCAGACCGAGCTGCTTGGGGCCACGGTCGACTCGGTCCCATCGGTCTCGTTGTTGCCTCCGACACAGTATATGTGTGAAGACCATGCAATGCACGACTCCGAATCGACAGGGACCGGATAGGAGGTAGTGGGCTGCCACACCCCAAGGCTGCCGTTCGCGTAGAGTTGGGTGAAATAGCTTGCCGCTAGGTCGTCCCCGGCGTCGTTGCGAATTCCCCCTACGCAGTACATGTAGCGGGAAGAAGTGACGCACGCCTGGCCGGTCACGTCCTGGGGATAACCGTTGTCGTCCTGACGCCACCCCGTTATGTTCCCAGACGCTGACACGGAGGCTGTGAATATCTCGTTCCGGGGGCCTCCTCCTGCGTCGACACCTCCGATGCAGTACACACTGGTCGAGTTGACCTCGCACTGCTGACCCGCGACCCCCGGTGTTCGCCCAGTCTGGAGAGGATACTGCGCTGCGCAGTTCCAGGTAGGGGTGCACGAGGGCCCCGGCGCCGAGAGAAACGAGTAGGCGACCAGGCCGCCGCCTGCGACTGCAACGACAATCACCGCCACAATCAGGGTCCTGGAGATCTTCAACCGGTTCACTCTGGTCCTTTGTCGTCTAGGTGCCGTTGGCCGCCCGTCACGTCTGCTCGGCTCAAGCCTCTTAGAGGCGACTTGTCCGGCGTGTGAATAAGCGTTGTCTTTGGATGGGCTTTCATGATGCGGGTCTCGCGTGATACATGGGCAGTACTCACGATAGTGACCCTGAACTCTGTTGGATGGTCCGCGACCATGCCCTTCTTGGCGGTCTACCTCAGTTCCGTCAGGGACGTTCCTCCGACGACGATCGGATCAGTCTACCTGGTCGCGGGATTTCTCAGCCTGGGGAGCCAGCTCCTCGGTGGTCGGATGACAGATTCGGTGGGCCCCAAGCGGGTGATGCTGATGGGATATGCGTTCTCCACAGCCTCGGCCCTGGTCCTCAGCTACCTCATAGGTGTGGACGCGGACACCACTCTGATCCTGGTGGCCTACCCTGTCTTCAACTTCCTCAGGGGGCTGGCGCAGCCCGCTTCATCCGCCATAGTCGCCAACAGCGAAATCAGGAACCTCAAGGCGGGCCTCTCGTTCCTCTCGATCGCCGGGAACCTTGGTTTCGCCATCGGACCGGCGCTAGGCGGAGTGCTCGCGCAGACTTTCAACTACTCGAGCGTCTTCCTCTTCAGCGCGGCTGTCCCAGTCCTCACTTCTTTGCTCACGATGGTGTACGTAACGGGGGGCCTCCTGTCCGGACCGGAAGGGGAGGCCGAGAGACTCTCTGCCTCGCTTCATTGGAGGGAGGACAGAAACCTGGTACTCTTTCTGTTTCTTGTAGTAGTGGGGTATCTCGCAATTGGCTACGAAATAGTTCCCATCTCCGTCTACGTGAGCACGTTCCTCAGTTTCTCCTCGGAGCAGTTGGGCTTCCTGTTCGCGACCAACGGCCTGGTCATAGTGATCCTTCAGCTGCCTCTCTCGTCGCTTTTCTTCCGCGCCAAGAAGTTGGTGTACCCGCTCATCGGGGCGTGCTTCTTCGCGGCCCTAAGCTTCGTGATGGCGGCACTGTCTTCCACCTTCCTGGAGTTCGAAGCGGTCATGGTCGTCCTGACCCTGGGAGAGATCTTCATGACAGTCCCGTCTCAAGCAGTCCTTACCCTCTTCTCCGGGGCCAGGAGCAGGGGGACCTTCCAGGGGTACTTCGCGGCTGCTTCGATTGGGGGAAGGTCCTTCTCGCCACTCGTCGGGCTCTGGACCTTCGACGTCTTTTCGGGCGCCCCGCAGTACGGCTGGTACGCCATCGCCGCGGCAACCGGGCTACTGGCCGTGGGGTTTTACCGACTGGCCGAGCCCCTGCAGAGAGACTTTCGGGCTCTAGGGAGAACTGTCGAAGGGAGACGGGTCGCCCGACTCGGTGATCTCGAAGGGAAGGGCTAGCCTCCCTTCGCCACCACGGTGACCGTCCCGGTCATCCAGGGGTGGTACAGGCAGTAGTACTCGTAAACGCCTGGGACTGTGAACGTGAATGTGAACGCCCCTCCCGGCGGAATCGCCCCCGAGCTGAATGCCCCGCCTCTGTCGGTGACTGTGTCGTACGCTATCGAACGGCTGACCCACGTTACTGTCGAATTCACCCCGAGAACTACCCTGATCTGCTGTGGAGAGTACTGCCAGGAGACCGGCGACTCCGAGATGTACACGGTGGGCCCGTTGACTGCAGCCTGGGGGCGTGCCAGGGCGTAGGCAGTCGCCGCGAAATAGCCGACGAGGACGACGACGAGAACAGCACTGAGCAGCGGCGCGACCCATCTCGGTACCCTTGCCCTGTTCAGGAAAGTGTCTCTCCTAGTTCCTCCGTCCCCCTTCGACCCTGAGAAACCTCCGAGCCAGCCCGGGTTCCTCGCGATGACGTAGGCGACCCCGACGATAAGGCTCGGACCGGTGAGCAGCAGAACCCACCCGAGGACCTGCTGATTGGAAAGCGGGTAGAGGTCGTAGACCTGCGTCCCCCACGGAGAGATCAGGACCACTGCGTAGACCATGTGACCGAAGAACGCGGCCATCAGTGCCCCGATCTTCCCAGAGTCAGAGAGCAGTAGCAGCCATGAACCGCAGAGCAGTCCTACGCCAAGGAAGGAGAAGTGTTCAAGGGCGTGGATCCCTGGATTCAGCACAGCCGCGTCCCAGGGGTCGGGGAAGTGCCAGAATACGATGAGGACTCCAGACAGAAAAAGGGCGAGGCGGGGGAACCAGACGGCGCCGCCTTCCTTCAAAAGGCGCTTCCCCAGATGGGGGTAGGCTATCATGACGCCCGCGAGAACGATCAGCACGTGCTGGAGCATGTGGGTGGTCAGGTCGACCTCTGCGAGGTCATCGAATGGGGGGAACCCCGAGGCGAACACGAAAAGTAGCACCCCCAGCGTTTCCGTTGAGAAGAGGGCGCGTCGTAATCCTTCCCTCCACAAGGGATTGGCGAGACTTCTCGCGCTCTACTTAAGGTAGGTTCCAGTCTTCGGTTCCCCTCGCAGGCGCTCTATTCACATGTATAGAGATACTATAGACCATATTGATATATTGAAAACCGAGCCCACATTCGGCATGGGGACGGCCCAAGGCCGGAGCCGACCAACAATCGGTCTCAAGATTGCGATTATTGTGATTACGACGGTGCTCTATGCCATGGGAAAATGGATCACCGCATTCATCCCGACACCCTGGGGGGTGGGCCAGTTGCTCGTGGGGATTTTCCTCCCCGCATTCATGGCCGTCACCTCTGATACTCTATCTGTCGCGATTGGAGCCGGCCTCGGAACCTTCGTGGGAGATTTCTTTGTTCAGACAAATCCTACCCTTAGTCTAATAGCGGGAGTGCCAGCGAACTTTGTTGCCTTCCTTGCCTTCGGTTGGTTCGTTAAGAAATACAGCTCGTGGCCTTCCTTCGTTGCCGGAACCGTAATCTTCGTATCATTTGGCAACCTTATTGCCGCGACCCTTGTGTACTTTTTTGCCAACGCCACGATAGGGGTGACACTGCCATCGTCGGCAATCCTGGGTCTCACGATATTTTGGAATACTACTTCAATACCGGCCATCCTGATCGGGGTACCCATTTTGATTCGCGGAGCGCGCCCGCTCTACGGTAGGACGAAGCTACTCTCCGAGTTTCCACAATGGCCGGGCACGATAAGCATCAGGGGATACGTTATGGCCCTCGGGTTTGCCTTTGCCTACACAGCCCTTGGCGCAATTGTCTTTTTCCTCCAACCTTCATCTGTCTCAGTTTCTCCGGGACTAGCCTACTTCGTGATTGGCGCCCTTTTGGTCGTGGTGTTCGGCTCCATTTCTAGCTTCGTCGCTGGAGCCAGCCGGCGTACACATGCAGCCGATACCTGAGGGAGCTCCTCGAATTGCTCGCCGCTGAGCTGAGAGAAAAGCGAACCGCAATCGCCTTCGCACCCGGGGCCATCACTAATTTCTTTGAGATTAAGTACAACTCCCCGCAGCCAATCGGAGCGACCGGAGGGGGGTACATCCTCTCGAAGGGCTCTCTCTCGTTCGCAACGATTCATCACAACGGTGGTCCGAGCATCTCAACTTCTGTGAACGGAGATCCGTCGTACAACGCGAGGACGACGAGGCGCGCATTGGACCTGCTTCTCTCGGAGAGCCATTCTAGGGTCCAGGTTTCGCTTTCGCAGGAGGTGCAGATCCCCATAGGCGCAGGGTTTGGGGCGAGCGCCGCGTCGGCCACCTCCGCAGTCTTCGCTGCAGCCGCAGCCCTGGAACTAGGTCACTCCAAAGCAGAGGTTGCACTCTGCGCGCACAGGGCTGAAATCCTTGAGCAGACCGGGCTTGGGACGGTCTCGGTAATCTTCGACGCTGTTGGCGCAGGGGCGATAACTGTCCCAGGGATTCCGGGAAAGGAGCAATTCGTCACAGTGAATGTCCCATCAGACACCCACCTGGTAACAGCATTCGTGGCGCCCTTTGACAAGAGGGATGCGCTTTCCTCCGCCTCTGTTAGTCAGAGGATAAACGAACTCGGTCACGCTTCCCTATTGGGCTTCCTCTCTGACCCTACGTTGGACAACCTCGCACTGGAGGGAGAACGTTTCTCTACTGCCCTGGGCCTCGAATCGGTGGAGGTGAAGAAGCTCATAGCTCTGGCTAAGTCCGCGGGGGCGATGCACGCAAGCCAGAACATGATCGGATACGCCGTGCACAGCATCGTAGACCAGGACCGCGCAGCTGACGTCGCAGAGGCGCTTAGGGCATTTAGCAGTGAAGTCAGGGTCGACGTGTTTGAGGTCGGTTCGAGGCGGGCCGGTCCGTTCAGACCTAACCGCATGTCACTAGGTCCTTAGTGAACCTCGTCAAGACCTCGGGTCTCTTTCCGCCAACCACCAACGTGTCCTCTATCCTGACGCCGAACTTCCCCACTAGGTAGACCCCGGGTTCGTCAGTTATCACGTCGTTCCTTAGAAGCCTCACTCTGTTTCCCTTGAAAATCCCAGGCATCTCGTGAATGTCGATGCCGACGCCGTGACCAATGCTGTGGTTGAGAAGCTTGTCCATCCCGCTCTTCCTCAGTACGTCGACGGCTGCTTCGTTCACTGCTCCGCAGGCTTTCCCTTCACTAGCGACTTCCAGCGCCGCGGCCTGTGCCTCCCTCACCACGGCGTAGTGTCTCTTCATTTCGGAGCTCACCGTGCCGATGGCGAAGGTCCTTGTCTCGTCCGAATTGTACCCCTGATACCTGAAGAAGAGGTCCGCCACTACGAAGTCCCCCTTTCTTACCTGCCTGTCCGAGAGTTCTGAATGTCCGTATGCGCCGTGAGGCCCGGAGGCGATGATGACCGGGCCGAGGGACGAGTCAGAGTTGGAAGGCGTCATCCCCTGCTCCAAAGCGACCTTCATCACCTCCGCCGCCAATTGCCACTCCGTCTTCCCCGGCTTCATCACCTGCTCGAGCGCCTCGTACGTCTTGTCTGTGCCTGCACATGCCTTCCGAATCAGTTCGACCTCAATCTCGTCCTTCACCCTCCTTGCGTCAAGAAAGAGCTGGGGCTTCGCCTTGAAGCGTCTGCCCTTGAAGGCACCCTCCTCGTCCGTCACCGCCTTCCCCTTCTCTAGCTGTCGCTCCACCTCTTTCATGAGGTCCTTCCGCTTCTTGACGACCACTATCTCTGACTCCTGGCATAGCTCCCCTGCCCTGTCTGCCTCCAAGGGGAACGTTACGACCACCGTTTTGTCCGGATGGACAATGGCAACCCCTCCACCGAAGAACGAGGTCAGGTAGAACAGATTCGGGCCCGTCACTGCGACGACTTGTTTCCCCTTTGCCAGGGAAAGCAGCCTTCTGCGCCTTTGGGAGAAAACTGTCAACTTCTGGGCTCAGAAAACCAAGCGCTTATATCCATTGTCCGAGATGTCCTCTATCGGGGCAAATCGCACTGTGACGTATATCCGACGGCTAGAGATGCGCGGTTTCAAGTCCACGGGCCCCCGGACCGTGGTCGTCAACTTCGAAAAAGGTTTCACGGTCATTACTGGCCCCAACGGCAGCGGGAAGTCGAATCTCGCCGACGCGATCTCCTTTGCCATCGGAGAGAACTCTCCGCGTTCGCTCAGGGCTGCCAACAACAGACTGTCGGGGCTCATCTACACTCCCAGGTCTGAAGACTCCGGTGCGAGCAAGCCATCGACTTGCAGGGTGACGCTCCAGTTCGACAACTCCGACAGGGCGATACCATTCGACTCGGACCTGGTGACGGTGACGAGGGAGCTCAGAGAGGACGGCGACAACGTCTACTACATCAACGGGAGGAAGACCTCGCGGAGCGCGCTCACAGACATCATAGATCTGGCAGGTCTCGCTCCCGGAGGTTTCAACATGGTGGCCCAGGGTGCCGGGACGCGGATGGCAGACCTAACCCCTGAGGAGAAGAGGAAGCTCATCGAGAGCGTCGTCGGCATCTCAAAGTTCGACGAGCGCAAGTCCGAGGCTCAGAGGCAGCTAGGCCAGGCGGACCAGAGGCTCGAGGTGGCCATGGCCCGCATCGGGGAGATGAGGAGCACCCTCGAATCGCTCGACTCGCAGCGCACGGACATGATCAGGTTCAACCTGCTGGAGTCGCAGATCAACTGGCTCCAGGCCGTAATGACGTCTAAGAGAATCAAGGACCTCAAGGACAGGCTGGCGGTGCTCCGTTCTCAGGAGCAGGAGCTCAACGGGAAGATAAGCGACCAGGGGGCGAGGCTGGTCGAATTGGAGAACCGCATAGGCCAGGTCGAGAACGAGAAGACAAGGTTCATCGTCGACGTCATCCAGGGGGGAGGCGCCAGCCACGTTGACCTGCAGTTCCAGCTGGCGGACGTGAGGAACGAGCTCGAGTCCCTCGAAGCTGACCTGAAGACCGCCGAGTCGAACGTGGCGGAGCTTGAGGGGGAGACCGTCCCTCAGCTGAAGCGCGTGGTTTCCGAGAAGCAGAAAGAGGCCAACGCGGCAAGCTCGAACGTCAGGCAACTCACCGCGGAGATAGAGAAGCTGGACGCCAAGCATGCAGACCTGGCCCTGAGACTGAAGGAGCTCTTCAGGGCGGGAGAGGAGCTGCGGAGGACGATAGAGCAGAAAGGGAAGCAGAACGCGAGGGTGCAGGTCAAGCTGGCGGACCTCGGACAGAAGATGCAGCAGATTGATCTCACCATCAACGCCACCACCGCGAGCCTCGGCGTAGAGAAGAAGAGGCTGGACGATCTGAAACTGAAGGTGGACACCTACTCGGCTTCTCTCTCGAAGCTCGAGACAAGCACAAACAATCTGTTCGCTCTCTATGAGAACGCGACGAAGGAACTGAACTCCATCGACGACAACCTGTCGGGCGTGGACAAGAGCCGGGAGAAACTGATTTCTTCGATAGCCTCGGCCTCGAAGATACTGGAGAGAGCGTCTGCCGAAATGTCGAGGGAGGAGGCGTTCAAGCACATGTCAGAGAGCCTAGCTGGCGAAAGGAGCGGGCAGCTCAAACTACAGGAGTTCTGCGACGAAGGCGGCGTCCCGGGCTTCGTCGGGCGCCTGGGCCAGCTGGTCAAGTTCCCCCAGCAGTACTCGAAGGCCGTCAACGCCGTGATGGGCAAGTGGATGAGCGCCTTCATAGTCCAGGACCTGAAGTCCATGACGCAGCTCATCAAGGCGGCCAAGTCCCTGAAGGCGAGGAGCTTTTCGGTCATTCCGCTAAGGGAGGTCGAATCCGTCAAGGCAGTGGACATCGACCGTTCGGCCGGCGTCCTAGGCCCTCTCTCCGAGGCGATCAAGTGCGAAGCAGAGTTCCAGGGCCTGGTCAACTTCCTGGCAGGGGACACGGTCCTGGTTGAAACAGAGGCGATAGGGTACATTCTCGCGTCCGAGGGCGTGAGAGCCGTGACCGTGGACGGCGAGACCTTTGAGACGGGAGGCCGCGCATTCAGCTATGGCTACCAGGAGCTGATGGTCAACCTGATGGAGGGGCTGGAGAACATCGAAGGCATCAGCGAGGTTGAGGATGCCGTGGGTGCGCTGAAGGGCGCCATCGACAGGAGGAAGTCGGAGCTGGAATCCCTCGAGACCGACTCTCGGAGCATCATGAAGGAGAGGGTGAAGAAGATAGTGGCCACCAGCACTCTGAAAGCCCAGGCGACGACCATCAAGTCCTGGATCGGCCAGCAGAAGCGCCTGTTCAGGAACATCGACTCGCAGTACCAGAAGCAGTCGGCCGTAGTTTCGAGGCTCGAAGAGAGGCTGAAGACGAGCGTCGAGAGGAAGGGGGCCATCACGAAGGGGATCGCCTCTCTCCAGCATGTGATCGCAGATGCGCAGTCCTTGGGGCTGGACGGCATGCTTGCCGAGGTGGATGCTGCCAAGACTTCGCTTTCGGGGGAGATAGACACTATCAGGAACAGGCTGCAGGACCTGAACCTGAGCCTTGCAAGGGAAAGGGCGAACCTGGAGAACGTCCTCCTCAGGGCGCTGGAGGAGAATCAGCTCGACCTGGCCAACGCCAGCGAGGACCTCCAGTCCAACAAGCAGTTCGTCAGAGAGACCCCCCGGAGGATCAGGGAACTCGCCGAGCAGAGGCGCTCGCTGGAAGACCAGATAGCGAAGCTGCTGGAGTCGTCCAAGAGGAGTCAGCCCGTCCTGGACGAGTTCGACAGCAGGGCGAGACGCCTCAAGGAGGAGCGGGACGCGGTCTCGCGTTCGATAGCTGGGAACCAGAAGGACCTCTTCTCCCTCTCGGGTCAGGCCCAGACGACCCAGGAGAAGGTGGAGGAAGCGCTCGGGTACCTGCGCATGCTCGGCTATCAGGAGGAACTTGAGTTCTTCGAGACGAGCGAGCCGCTGCTCGCGGAGCTCCAGGGGGAGTACCAGCAGGTGATTGGGTCGGTGAACAGGGGGGCCGACAGGCAATACACAGAGATGTTCGTGAGTTACAAGAACCTGTCAGTCAGGCACAACGAGCTCGAAGCGGAGCGGAATTCGATAATCAGGTTCATCGAGAGCGTCGAGTCAGAAAAGAGGAAGGTGTTCATGGCCGCTTTCGATAGGGTCGGCGCCGAGTTCAGCGCCATTTTCCTGAAGCTGACAGGAGGAGAGGCACTGCTTGAGCTCGAAGCCCCTGACGAGATCTTCAGCGGGGGCATAATCCTTCGCGCCGACTTCGGCAACGGGCTGCGCGAATCGTCACAGCACAGCGGAGGCCAGAGGGCCGTAACGGGAGTCTCGCTCATACTTGCGATGCAGGCGGTCCAGCAGCACCCGTTCTACCTCTTCGACGAGATTGACGCGGCCCTAGACGCGGTGAACTCCACCAGCCTCGCCCGCTTCCTGAAGGAGAAGTCGTCGGAGGCCCAGATCATAGCCATCACCCTCAGGGACGTCTTCGTGGCAGAGAGCGACGTGACATACGGCGTGTATTCCACGGGTGGGGTATCACGTGTCGTCCACTACAGTCCCGCCGAGGTGCCCCGCCCTGCCTAGCTCGGCGCTCCTGGGAAGGCCCCCGCTCAACGTCCTTATCGACCCGTCCCTTGCGAAGCGGAAGAGCCCCTGGGAGATCAACCTCTCTGAACTCCTGGACCTGTTCCTCAAGGCGATATCACAGACCGAGCTCATCGACATGAGGGCCGCCGGGACCGCCGCCCTTTCCTCGGCGACGATCTACAGGCTGAAGGTCGAGTCCCTCTTCCTGTTTGAGAGGCTGAGGATGCAGAACAAGATCTTCGACAACACCCAGCCACCACAGTTCATTGTGATGCCGTTTAGGTACGAGATCTACTCCACCAACATCGACGAGCTGTTCGACGAGCTGGGGAGAATCCTCCAGGAAATCGTGCTGGAAGAGGAAGGAGGCGGTTCGCAGAACCTCCTGACGCCGGAGGCCCCTCCACCCGACCTGGGCGAATACGTAATCCCCCTGGAAGTGATGCTCTCGGAGTACAGGAAGATACTCGTAGAGAGGCTGAGGGCGTCAGGGAAGACACTTCTCTCTGAGCTCCTAAGAGGGTTCCGCCCCGTCGAAGCCGCCCGCATCTTCATCATCCTCCTCTTCGCGGCCAGCAATGGCGAGGTCGTAATCAACCAGGAGGAATCCGACGAAGACGCGCTGGTGGTATCGGTGGGGCAGCTTGAGTGAATCGCCGAGGGAGTCCATCCCGAAGGACGTCCTTGCGAAGGTCGAGGCCGCCCTTTATGCATCCGGAAGGCCCCTTTCGATCGACGAGATATCTCGCGTTGCGGGAACCGAGTCAGAACGGAAGGCGACTGCCATCGCCCGCGAGGTCGCTAGGACGATTAACGGCTCGATGCAGGCGGTTGAAGTTGTCGAGTACGCAGGCCCCAGGTTCGCCATGCAGCTGAAGGCCCAGTACACCCAGACGGCAAGGAAGTTTGCAACCCGTCCCCTCCTCAGCAGAGCCGCGCTCAGAACCCTGTCATTCATTGCTTTCTTCCAGCCCATATCGTCCGCTGAACTCGTGCTTAGGCGGAGCTCCACCGCGTACCAGCATCTAAAGGAGCTCGAGGAGGTCGGCTTCATTGACGGCGAGAGGCAGGGAAGGAGCAAGAACTACAGAACCACTCTGAGGTTCGCCGAGTACTTCGGGCTAAGCACTGACATCACGACAATGAAGAGGCAGCTGGAGAGTAGGACTCTCACCCTCCGATAGCAAAATGCTTAACATCAGGCCAGGGAGGGCGGCTCCGAAAGGTATCACGGCTTGACGCGACCCATCGAAAACCTGGTGAAGAGGAGGCCCACGGGAGGAAGGAGCAGGCCGCACCGGGGCAGGAGGGCCTACGAGAGGGACGGTTACGCCATAGAGCCAGTTGTCGGTCCGGCGACCAGAAGAGTGATTCGTAGAAGGGGTGGGCACCTGACATCAGGGGCGGTCACCGCTGACTTCGCCAACGTTGCGGACGGCTCGGGGAAGGCGGCGAAGTCGAAAATAATCAGGGTGAAGAGCAGCCCTGCGAACAGAGACTACGAGAGAAGAGGGGTCATAACAAGGGGAGCGATTCTTGAAACCGAGGCGGGGGAGGCGGTCGTAACCTCTAGGCCGACGGCCGACGGCGTGGTCAACGCAGCGCTGACCCACAAGAAATGAAAGACTACGACAGGCAGGTATTCTGGCTGGACTATTTCGACTCCGAGCTCAAGCGGAAAGAGGGGAGAAGGGTACCCCTGAGTTCCGCCACACGAGCGCCAGCCCTTGCCGAACTCGGAGAGGCGTGCCGCCGCCTCAACCTCCAGCCACAGACACAGCCGGCCAGCCACCCATCCCGCCCGCTGAAGGAATCGGGGTACGTCTCTGTGATTAAGTCCGGCCCGAAGCAGCCCCAACTGCTCAGGATCGCCCGGGAGCTCTCTGTGGTCCGAGGTCAAGCGCAAAAACGCCAACCGGCGGCCCAGCCCAGTCGGAAAAAGTGAAATGAAATCCGCGAAGGTTTAAAGGCAAGATTACTTGCCTTCGTGTTTCTTGTTTCAAGTCGGCGTCCTTTTGCACCGGGCAAGGAGCGGCCGACTAATCGTCAAGCTTTCAAGGGAGGTAAGGCCCGGCATCTTCCTCTTCGACGGAGACAAGAGGAAGCTCGGAAAAGTGATTGAGCTCATCGGGCCGGTCAAGGCTCCGTACGCCTCGGTGGCCGTGGTCAGCGATAGGGCGGGGAGGGCCGGGGATCCGGCCTTCGTGG
>Ga0187780_10002112_pt1 | contig 14982 bp, 13 predicted proteins | sample 1015_Q2_SP10_20__FD_132429 | JGI IMG/M metagenome (GOLD analysis project Ga0187780, IMG submission 132429) | Tropical peat soil microbial communities from peatlands in Department of Meta, Colombia - 1015_Q2_SP10_20_MG | ecosystem: Environmental > Terrestrial > Soil > Wetlands > Peat | place... | reverse complement strand
CGAGCACCCTCGCAGCGCACGTTCCGCCCGGTGTCCTTTCCGTCGAAGGCGGCAAGGGCGTGATCGTCGTCCGCGCCAACGGCGGGCTCCTTGGCCGGCTCGGCAAGGGAAGCGTCGAGCTCGTGGATCTCAGCACGGGCGACCCGTGGAAGCCGACGCTGAACGGCGTGACGCGCAGCAAGCGCGCCTTCCTGAGGGGGAGCAACGTCAACTTCCGGATCCTGGGCGGCGACTACCGGCTGACGGTGAAGGGCGAGGGGATCTCGATCTCCGCTCGCGGCAGCGGCGTCGCGACCATGCTCGGTGTCGCAGGCCTCACCGGGGACACGGGCATCTACGCGGCGGACGTCAACGCCGACTGCGAGAGCTCGCCCGACCAGTGCCAGCCGATCCCGACCGTCCTGACGCGGGTGACGTTCGGGGGCGCGAGCGACACGACCACGTCCACGACCGTGCCGTCCAAGTGAGCATTCGGGAGCTGACCGGGCCGCACACGATTCTCGTCGTCGAGGACGAGTCGTCGATCGCCTCCTTCATCGCGCTGTACCTCAAGAACGCGGGCTATCAGGTGAAGACGGTGGCGACCGGAAGCGGGGCCCTGAACCAGGTTGCCGCCGGTATGCCGTCGCTGATCATCCTCGACCTCAATCTGCCGGACGTGGACGGGATCGAGATCTGCCGCCGGATCCGCAAGAGCTCCGACGTGCCGATCCTGATGCTCACGGCGCGCGACGAGGATGTCGACAAGATCATCGGGCTCGAGGTCGGCGCGGACGACTACCTGACGAAGCCGTTCAACCCGCGCGAGCTCGTTGCCCGCGTGAAGAGCGTGCTCCGCCGCGCGGGCCCCGAGCGGCGCCGGGACGAGTCGAAGGAGCTCCGGCACGGCGACCTGACGATCGACGCCGGCAAGCGCGAGGTGCACGTCGGTGACGAGGAGATCCAGCTCGCGCCGAAGGAGTTCGACCTCCTCTGGGAGCTGCTCGACCACCGCGGCCTCGTGCTCACCCGCGACCAGCTGCTCGAGCGCGTCTGGGGCTACACGTTCGCCGGGGACACGCGGACGGTCGACGTCCACGTGAGGCAGGTTCGTCGGAAGCTCGGCGACGCGTCCCCGATCGTGACGGTCTGGGGTGTCGGCTACAAGGTCGCCTCGGAGCGCTCGCCCGCGCCCGCCGCGTAGCCCCGTACGCTTCCGGTCATGACCGGATCGCTTCGCTTCCGGCTGCCCGCGTTCTTCCTGGTCGGGATCGTGATCTCCGGGATCGTCGCGGCTCTGATCGCGCTGCGGCTGTTCCAGTCGTACACGAAGGCCCAGTCGTTCTCGGAGCTGCGCCGTGAGGCGTCGGGGCTGGCCCAGCTCTACGCGGCCTCGGCGCTCGAGGCGGCCGACAAGGGGCAGAGGGCTCCGACCTTTGCAGCGGCGAAGCTCGAGCTGGCGACAGGCGACCGGATCTTCTACGTCGGAGCGTCCGTCTTCCCGGGCCAGAGCTCCGGCCTGAAGAAGCTCCCGGCGTCGGCGGTCGACCCCCGGGTCTCGACGAGCGACCGGCCGCTCACGTTCGAGTTCGTGCCGCCCGGCGAGACGCACACGTTCCTCGCCGCAGCCGAGCCGCTCCGGCTGCAGAAAGGCGCGGCACCGTTCGGCGCGCTCGTGATCGCGAAGCCGAAGACCGAGCTGCAGCGACAGTGGCTGCCGCTCCTCGAACGGCTCGGGCTCGCCTTCCTCGGCGGCGCGGCGATCGCGGGGATCCTCTCCGCGTACCTCTCGCGCAGGATCACCGCACCCGTGCTCGCGCTCTCCCACGCGACGGACGAGATCGCGGCCGGCCGCTACGACGTGACGGTGCCGATCTCGGGTGGGGGCGAGATGGGCCACCTCGCAGAGCGCTTCAACGAGATGGCCGCGAAGCTCGCCGAGTCGGAGGAGCGCGAACGGCACTTCCTGATGTCGGTCTCCCACGAGCTTCGCACCCCGCTCACCGGCATCCGCGGACACGTCGACGCGCTCCGCGACGGGGTCGTCGACGACCCCGAGCTCATGCAGGCGTCGCTCGACGTCGTCGCCGCCGAGGCTCAGCGGCTCGAGCGGCTCGTCGGCGACGTGCTCGACCTCGCGAAGCTTCGCGCGCATCGTTTCACGGTCCTCACCGAGGAAGTGGACATGCACCGCCTCGTCGAGCAGGCGTACACGTCGTTCGGCGAGGAGGCACGCCGGCGCGAGATCGACTTCCAGCTCGTGGAGAACGGCGACCCGCCGACGCTGATGACCGACGGGGACCGGGTGCTGCAAGTGATCTCGAACCTCCTCTCCAACGCCTTCCGCTGGACGCCCGACCACGGGAGCGTCGTGCTCGAGGTCGCCACGTCGAACGGATCCGTCAGCGTCGACGTCGCCGATTCCGGGCCGGGGATCAGCGGCGCCGAGCGCGAGCGGATCTTCCGCCCGTTCGTCTCCCACGACGAGAGTGGCGGGACCGGGCTCGGCCTGCCGATCGCCCGCGAGCTCGCCCGTGCCCTCGGCGGCACGATCGAGCTCGAGACCGCCGTCGGTCGCGGCAGTCGGTTCAGCCTCGTGCTCCCGTTGCGTCAAGCCTGAGGCGGCAGCGACCGATCTAGGATCGTCGAATGCGCGTCGTCCAGCCAACGGTCGAAGAGATCCACGAGCTTCCTGCCCGCGGAACGGTGCACGCCGAGCTCGCCGCTCTCCGTCCGCGGCAGTGGACGAAGAACCTCCTGGTCTTCGCCGGGATCATCTTCGCGGCGAAGATCGGCGACGCGAGCCGTTGGGTGGACGCATCCGCTGCGTTCGTCACGTACTGCGCGGCGTCGAGCGCCGCCTACCTGATCAACGACGTGCGCGACGCCGAGAGCGACCGGGCACACCCGCTCAAACGTCGCCGGCCGATCGCGAGCGGCGAGCTGAGTCCGCGGACGGCGCTTTCGACCGCCGCCGGTCTCGCCGCGCTCGCGCTCGTTCTCTGCGGCCTCCTCGGTCCGAGGTCGCTCGCGTTGCTCGCCGCGTTCGTGGCGATCCAGGTCGCGTACACGCTGCAGCTCAAGCACGTCGTTCTCGTCGACGTCCTCGCGATCGCAGGCCTGTTCGTCATCCGGGCGGCGGCCGGTGCCGTGGCCGTCGACGTGCGGATCTCGCCCTGGCTCCTGCTCTGCACGTGGCTCCTCTCCCTGTTCCTCGCGCTCGGCAAGCGCCGCGGAGAGCTCGTCCTCGTCTCCTCGAGCGACGCTCCCGGCCGCCGCGTCCTCGACGGCTACTCGCTGGCCGTCGTCGACCAGCTGCTCACGATCGTCGCCTCCGGGACGATCGTCGCGTACGCGCTGTACACGTTCAGCGCGCGCTCGTCCCACGCGCTGATGGTCACGGTGCCGTTCGTCGTCTACGGCGTGTTCCGCTACATCGTCCTCCTGCACAAGGGCGACGCGGGGGAGGAGCCCGAGAACGTCCTCGTGCGCGACCTGCCGATCCTCGTCACCGTCGCGCTGTGGGCGGTGACCTGCGCGATCGTCCTCGCGGCGACGTAGCGAGCGTCAGTCGATCAGCGAGCGGCGGAGCGCCTCCGCCACGGCTTGCGTGCGCGTGTCCACCTCGAGCTTGCGCATCGCGTTCCGCACGTGCGCGCGCACCGTGTCCGGCGCGATCGCGAGCGCGGAGCCGATCGAGTCGTTCCGGTACCCGTCGGCGAGCAGCCGCAGGACGCTGCGCTCGCGTTCCGTGAGCGCCTTCGCCGTCTCGGTCGTGATCAGCACGCCGGCGAGCACCGGGTCGAGGTACACGCCTCCCTCGGCCACGGTGTGAACGGCTCTGACGAGGTCGTCGAGCGGCGCTTCCTTCAGCACGATCGCTCGTGCTCCGGCGTCGAGGCCGTCGAGCAGCAGCGTCCGGTCGCGAAAACCGGTGTAGAGGATCACCCGGGTGTCGCCGTCGGCGCGGCGCGTCACCTCGACGCCCGAGACCCGTCCCATCTTGATGTCGACGATCGCGACCTGGGGCCGGTGCTCGTGGATCGCCTCGAGGGCGCCTTCGCCGTCCGCGGACGTGGCGACGACGTCGATCCCGTGCTCGCGGAGCACACGCGACACCGCCTCGAGGACAGCGGGATGATCGTCCGCGAGGACGCAGCTGACGGCGACACTACTGGGTCGGTCGACCCGATCTGGTTCGGTCACATATGGCTCACACCCGCACCGGCGCCCGGCGACGGCGTGCCGCGCGCCCACGGCTATCTTTGCATGCGGAGCGGTCGACGCCAATAGTGCAACTGGACGAGACGAGGCGGTCAGGCGGCGCTGCTCGCGGCGAGCGGGACGATCTGCCCGTTCCCGTCGGCGGAGGAGCTCGGCTCGCCACCAGTAGGGACGGAGCCCGCCAGGTCGCGTTCCATCAGAGCGAGCCGCTCGTCGACGGCGCGCCAGCCGGAGGCGACCAGATCGACGAGCAGGGCGAGGTCGTCGATCCGCGCGTGCCGCTCGGCGAGGATGTCCTCCTCGAGCCGCTCGAGACGACGCGTCACGTTGTTGAGCAGGCCCCGGATCTCGGCGAGCTGCTTGCCCACCGGGAGGACCTCCCGGCGGAAGCCGTCGGCGACCGCGTCGTGGATCCGCTCGGGAAGCTCGGCCTCGAGCACGCTCGCGGCGGCGGCGAGCGCCTCCACCTGCGTGCGCGACCGCTCGAGCGCAGCATCGACGCGGGACGGGTCGCGGTTCTCGCGCGCGGCGGCGATCCGCTCCGTCGCCCGTTGCAGCTTCAGCTCGTCCACGGACGCAACGGTACTCTGGCCGTCGGATGAGAGCGGCCGAGCTCGAGTACGACCTCCCGCACGAGCTGATCGCGCAGCATCCCGTCGAGCCGCGCGACGCATCGCGCCTTCTCGTCTACCGGCGCACGACCGGCGAGGTGCGACACCGGCGGTTCTCGGATCTGCCAGGCGAGCTGGGCGGTGACCTCGTCGTCGTCAACGACACGCGCGTCGTGCCGGGTCGCCTCCGTCTGCGCCGGGCGACCGGCGGCGCCGCAGAGGTGCTGCTCGTCGAGCGCCTGGACGACGACGGTGCGTGGGAGGCTCTCGTCCGGCCCTCGCGGCGGCTCCGGCCGGGCGAGCACCTCGGAGCCGTCGAGCTCGTCGAGCCACTCGGCGAGGGACGCTGGCGCGTGCGGCTCGCAGGCGATCCCGTCGGGGAGATGCCGCTGCCCCCCTACATCGGCGAGCCGCTTGCCGACCCGGAGCGGTACCAGACCGTCTACGCCCGCCGAGCCGGCTCGGCGGCTGCGCCGACGGCTGGGCTCCACTTCACGCCGGCTCTCCTCTCCGCCCTCGCCGTGGAGCGCGTGACGCTCGACGTCGGCCTGGACACGTTCCGGCCGCTGACCGTCGACGAGGTCGAGGAGCACGAGCTGCACGGCGAGCGCTACCGCGTCGCCGCAAGCGCGTGGGAGCGCATCCGCTCGGCGGACCGCGTGCTCGCAGTCGGTACGACGTCGGTGCGCGTGCTCGAGACGGTCGTGCGCACGGGCGAGCTCGAAGGGCGCACTCACCTGTTCGTGACGCCGGGCTTCGAGTTCCGCCGCGTCGATGCGTTGTTGACGAACTTCCACCTGCCCCGCTCGACGCTCCTCGCGCTCGTGATGGCATTCGTCGGCGTGGACGAGACACGCGAGCTCTACCGCCTCGCGATCGAGGAGCGCTACCGCTTCTACTCGTTCGGCGACGCGATGCTCGTGCTGTAGCCCTACGCTGGACGGTGATGGGCTGCTTCGACCTCGTCGCAACGGACGGCGCTGCGCGCGCCGGCGTGATCCACACGATGCACGGTGGCATTCCGACACCTGCGTTCATGCCGGTCGGCACGAAGGGGACCGTCAAGTCGCTCCACCCCGACGAGGTGCGCGAGCTCGGCGCCCACGTGATCCTCGGGAACACGTACCACCTCCATTTCCGGCCCGGCGACGACACGATCGCCGAGCTGGGCGGCCTTCACGCGTTCTCGGGGTGGGACGGCCCGATCCTGACCGACTCGGGCGGCTTCCAGGTCTTCTCGCTGCGCGACACGCTCCTCGCGGTCGACGACGACGGGGTGACGTTCCGCTCGGTCTACGACGGGAGCCCGGCGCGCTTCACACCGGAGCGCGTCGCGGCGATCGAGCGCAACCTCGGCTCGGACATCGCGATGTGCCTCGACATCTGCGCTCCGGCCGGCACGTCGCGGCGGGAGCTCGAGGACGTGGTGCGGCGGACGACGATCTGGGCGAGCCGGCAACGGGAGGCGGAGCCCGCGCCGGGCCAGCTCGTCTTCGGGATCGCGCAGGGCGGCATCGATCCCGAGCTACGGCGGCGCTCGATCGAGGAGATCGACGCGCTCGACTTCGACGGCAACGCGCTCGGCGGGCTCGCAGTCGGGGAGGACTGGGAGGAGATGCTCGACGCGGTGTCGTGGGCCGCCCCGCTGCTGCCGGCGGCGAAGCCGCGCTATTTCATGGGGATCGGCGACCCGGCCGGGATCCTCGAGGTGATCGCACGTGGGATCGACGTGTTCGACTGCGTGCTTCCGACCCGCACCGCCCGGACCGGCTCGGCCCTCACGGCAAACGGCCGGCTGAACCTGCGCAACGCCCGGTACGCCCGGGACGCAGGCCCGTTGGAGCACGGCTGCGACTGCCCTGCCTGCACGCGCTTCTCGCGCGCGTACGTCCGGCACCTCGTGAACCAGGACGAGCTGCTGGGCCTGCGGCTGCTGAGCCTGCATAATCTCCGCTTCGTCCTGAGACTGACCGCCGGAGCACGGGCGGCCATCGAGCGCGGCGAGTTCCCGGCCTTCCGGGCCGAGGCGCTCGCGCGGCTCGCGTCCGGCTCGGAGGAGAGCTGATGGTCGTAGGAGCGTTCGCCGGAACCCTGCCGATCCTGATCGCGTTCGCCGTGCTGCTCTGGTTCGTCCTGATCCGGCCGCAGAAGGCCCGGCAGGACGCCCAGCGGCGGCTCAACGACTCGGTCGCGCCGGGCGACGAGGTGCTCACGGTCGGCGGGATCTACGGGATCGTCCAGGAGATCGACGAGGACGGAGATCTGATCGTCGAGATCGCCGAGGGATTCCACGTCAGGGTCGCGCGCCGGGCAATCGCAAGCGTCGTGAAGCCCGACGAGGACGACGAGGACGGCGACGAGCACGGGTCGGATGCGCACGCGGGTGGCGCCTCCGGGCCGCCGGTCACGGTCTCGGACGAGGACGCGAGCCTCGAGGCCACGCAGAAGCGACTTTTCGGCAGGCGCAGCTAATCTACGTCCCGCACTGCTGGGCTTTCCTCGATGAATCGTCGTAACGCAATCGTCGTTCTGGTCGCCGTGCTCGCCGCTCTCGTCGGCGTTGCGCTGATGGGCGTTCCGGCGTCGCCACTCCATCGGAAGACGACGCTCGGGCTCGACCTCCAGGGTGGCCTCGAGGTGACGCTCAAGGCCGTGCCGCCGAAGGGGAAGACGCTCGGTCCGAGCGACCTCGACCGCTCGGTGACGATCATCCGGGAGCGGATCGACAAGCTCGGCGTCTCCGAGCCCGTCGTGACGAAGCAGGGCAGCAACGAGATCGCGATCCAGCTGCCGGGCATCAAGGATCCCGAAGCGGCCGCGAAGGTGATCGGGTCGACGGCTCAGCTCGGCATGTACGACCTGGAGGCCGATCTCGCGCCGCCGTCCGCCGACACGAACGGGCAGCCGGTCGCGACCACCTCTCTCTACCAGCTGCTCTCGGGTCAGCAGTCGCTGATCAAGGGCGACAACTCGGGCGCCTGGTACCTGTTCGACAAGGCCAAGCGGCTCCGCGCCGGGCCGACGCAGTTCAAGTCCCAGCTGCTCCAAGCCGAGGTGCTCAAGCAGTACGGAGGCACGCCGCCGGCCGGCTGGAAGGTCTTCGCGGTGCCGCCGAAGACGACGGTCATCACCTGCCCGGCGACCACGTTCTGCCCCGGTGTCGGATCGTCGACCTCGACGGCCGGGACCTACTACTACCTCTTCAAGTACGACCCGCCGTCCATCCCCGAGATGACCGGCAACGACCTCAACCTCTCCGGCACGCGGCAGGACTACGACACGACGACGGGCCAGCCGATCGTCCTCCTCTCGTTCACGAGCCACGGACGCAAGGTGTTCGAGGAGATCACGAAGAAGGAGGCGATCCGCGGGAAGCTCTTCTACAACACCGTGATGGGCGGGCAGGGCGACTACCAGAACTCGCTCCAGCACTTCGCGATCGTGCTCGACAACGAGATCAAGTCGTTCCCCTCGATCGACTGGCAGCAGTACCCGAGCGGCATCTCCGGCTCGAACGGCGCCCAGATCACCGGCAGCTTCACGGTCGGTGAGGCGAAGGACCTCGCGCTCGTGCTCCAGACCGGAGCGCTTCCGGTCAACTTCGTCACCCTCGACCAGACGGCGATCTCGGCGACCCTCGGCAAGGACTCGCTGACCGAGGCGAAGCGGGCCGCGCTCGTCGGCCTGATCGTCGTTGCGCTCTTTCTCCTGCTCTTCTACCGCTTCCTCGGGCTCGTCGCGGTCCTCGGGCTCGCGGTGTACGCAGCGTTCCTCTATGCGGCGATCCTGCTCTTCCACGTGACGCTGACGCTGCCGGGCTTCGCCGGCCTCGTGCTCACGCTCGGCGTCGCGGCCGACGCCAACGTCGTCATCTTCGAACGCGTGAAAGAGGAGGCACGGGCGGGCCGCAGCATGCGCGCGGCGATCGCGAAGGGCTATCAGCGCGGCTTCCACACGATCGTCGACGCCAACGTCGTCACCGCGATCACCGCCTTCGTCCTGTTCGCCGTCGCGACCGCGAGCGTGAAGGGCTTCGCGCTGATGCTCCTCATCGGTACGGCGATCTCGATGCTGACCGCGGTCGTCTTCACGCGGGCGCTGCTGACGCTCGTCGCAGGGTTCTCGTGGATCGACAATCGGAACCTGATGGGCGCGCGCGGCCGCGGCATCCGCGACTGGCTGAAGGTCGACTTCATCGGCAAGCGGCGGCTCTGGTTCGCGATCTCCGGCACCGTGGTCGCGATCTCGATCGCCGCGCTGATCTTCAAGGGGCTCAACCTCGGCATCGACTTCAAGGGCGGGACGCAGCTCTCGTTCAAGACGCCGGCTCCCGTCTCGCTCGAGAAGGTGCGGCAGCAAGCCTCGAACATCGGCCGCGCGGACGCCGTCATCCAGGGCCGGGGCAAGGTGACGGGGAGCGACAGCTACCAGAGCTTCCAGGTCCGCACGAGGACGCTGACGAACGCGCAGACGCAGCAGTTCCAGCAGTCGCTGACGAACAGCGTGAACGCGCAGGCGTTCGGGGTGAAGAGCGTCTCGGCGAGCTTCGGCCGACAGATCGCGAACAACGCGATCTACGCGATCATCGTCTCGCTCCTCCTGATCTCGCTCTACGTCTCCTTTCGCTTCCAGTGGAAGTTCGCGATCCCGGTCCTGGTCGCCCTGGCGCACGACATGGCGATCACGGTTGGCATCTACGCGCTCGTCGGGCGGGAGGTGACGACGTCGACGGTCGCTGCCGTCCTCACGGTGCTCGGCTACTCGATCTACGACACGATCATCATCTTCGACCGGATCCGCGAGAACATCCCGCTCATGAAGCGCGCGTCGTTCCGCGTGCTGACGAACGTGTCGCTCTGGGAGACGATCCCGCGCTCGCTCGCCACGACGTTCATCACGCTCCTGCCGATCGTCTCGCTGCTCGTCTACGGCGGCGCGACGCTGAAGGACTTCGCGTTCGCGCTCCTCGTCGGCATCACCTCGGGCGCCTACTCGTCGATCTTCGTCGCCGCTCCGCTCGTCGCGGTCTTCAAGGAGCGCGAGCCCGAGTTCGCGCGTCGGGTCGACGACGAGGCGGCCGCGCACGGCTCGGTCGGCGGCGTGGCCCGGGAGGCGCCCGAGCCGGCGCGGGACGTCGGGGCTCCCGTTCTTCGGGCCCCCGAGCCGGCGACCGCGGGCCCGGCGGTGCCGAGCTCACCGGCCGCCGCGGGAAGCGCGTCCAAGCGCGACCGGCGTCGGCAGCGCCGCTCGTCGCGTCCGCACGGACGCAACCGGTAGCTGCCCAAGGGTTTTCGCGCGAGCGGCGGTCTGCTACTCCTAGGCCATGGAGGAGTCGCAGAACGGAGGGAGCGCCGGCGGACGGGGTCCGTTGCAGCAGGGGCTGCTCGCGGCGCTCGGCTGGGTCGCGCTCACCGCCGAGGCGGCGGACGAGCTCGCGGACGAGCTGGCCCGTCAGTTCGGCCTCGACCGGGACGAGCTGCGGCGTGCCGTTCGCGACGTGCTCGCCGCGTGGCGTCGCGAGGGCGTTCGGGTCGACAAGCGCCGCGAGGACCTGACGGAGGCGCTGGTCTCCACGCTCTAGCTCGCACAGCGCGACCAGCTCGAGGACGTGGCGCTCCGCGTGGCGCAGGTCGAGCACCGCGTCGGTCTGCTCGAGCAGGACGCGTAGCCGCCCGTCTCGCCGTGCGCCTGGACGCGTGCCACACTGAGGCATGGCCGTCGAGCGCCCAACGGCTGCGAGGACTCGCCAGGGGACGATCGGACGCCTCTCCGAGATCGGGCGGGTGGCGACCCGTCACGGCTTCGGCTACGTCCTCGAGCGCCGTCGTCACGCCGCTCCGCTGGACGAGCAGCCCTCGGACCGTGGTCGCCGGCTCCGGGAGATGCTCGACGAGCTCGGGCCGACGTTCGTCAAGTTCGGCCAGCTCCTCTCGACGCGGCCGGACCTCGTCCCGCTCGACATCGTCGCGGAGCTCCGCCGGCTCCAGGACGACGTCTCGCCGGTTTCGTTCGCCGACGTCGAGCAGGTGATCCAGAGCGAACTCGGGCTGACCGTCGAGCGTGCGTTCACCTCGTTCGACCCCGTTCCGATCGCCGCCGCGTCGATCGGTCAGGTGCACCGCGCGACGCTGCCGACGGGCGAGGACGTCGTCGTCAAGGTGCAGCGGCCGAACGCGCCCCGCCAGATCGAGTCCGACCTGGCGCTGATGCGATCGGCCGCGCGCTTCGTGCGCGAGCGCGTGCGCGCGCTCGACTTCATCGACGCCGAGGCGCTCGTCGACGAGTTCGCCCGCTCGATCCGGGAGGAGCTCGACTACCTCCACGAGGCGCGCAACGCCGAGACGTTCAGGAGGAACTTCGAGGGAGACGAGCGCGTCGCGATCCCGCGCGTGACGCGCCGCTACACGACGTCGCGCGTGCTGACGCTCGAGTTCCTCGACGGCACGCATCTGCGCGACCTCGACACGTCCGCGTACGGCGCGGCCGAGCTGCGCGACCTCGCGTACCAGATGACCGACGCCTGGATGACGATGATCTTCCGGCACGGCTTCTTCCACGGCGACCCGCACCCGGCGAACATCCTCGTCCTGCGCGAGGGCCGCCTCGGGATCATCGACTTCGGCCTCGCGGGCTCCCTCACCGAGGAGGACATGTCCCGGTTGACGCGGCTGTTCGTCGATGCGGCGACCGAGAACGTCGCGGCGCTCCCCCGTCGGCTCGCGGAGCTCGGCGTTCGCTACGAGAAGCGGCGCGAGGACGAGCTGCGCGCGGCGATCGAGGAGCTCTACTACCGGTACTACGGCTCCCGCCTGTCGGACATCGACCCGATCGAGATCATCCGCGAGGCGTTCGACCTGATCTACACGATGAACCTCCGCCTGCCGAGCAGGTTCGTGATCCTCGACAAGGCGATCGCGACCCTCGGCGCCGTCGGCGTGGAGCTCTACCCCGAGTTCAACGTCTTCGAGGTCGCGAAGCCGTACGCACGCGGGCTGATGGCCGAGCGGTTCTCGCCGCGCCGGCTGTCGCTCCGAGCGCAGAAGGAGCTGCGCGAGCTCGCCTCGATCGGCCGCGAGCTGCCCTACCAGGTGCACGACCTCCTCGAGGAGCTCCGCGACGGGCAGTTCGAGGTGCAGCTGAAGAACCCCGGCGTCGACGACCTCGCGCGCCACGTCGACCGAGGCGCGAACCGGCTCGCGATCGCGCTGATCGTGGTCGGCGGGCTGATCGGCTCGTCCCTGATCGGGATCTTCGCCAAGGCCGGACCGCACATCCTCGGCCTCCATGTCTTCTCGTTCGTCGGCTTCCTCTTCGCCGGCATGCTCGGCCTCTGGCTGCTCTGGGGCATCGTCCGCTCCGGCCGGCTCTGACCCGCTGTCTGCCGGGGACGGCTGAGGAAATCTCGGCGCGAAGCTGCCGCAAAGGACATCTGGCGCTCGCCCCGGCCGCTGCTTTAGCCTCGGTCGCGTGCCGAGCGCAGTCCTCATCCACGAGCCGGAGCCCGAGTCCCGCGAGTATCTCGCACGCCATCTCCGCGACGACGGCTTCGACGTCCTCGGGACGGCACGCAACGGCGAGACGCTCGATCTCGTCGAGAGCACGAGGCCCGACGTCGTGCTCGTCGCCGAGCTCGACCTCTGCCGGCGGCTCCGCGAAGGGGAGCCGGGGCGCCGCTGGAACCGGAACGTCCCCGTGATCGTGCTGGCGCCGGCGGAGGCGGATCCGGTCGATCGCGTGCGGGCGCTCGACCGCGGTGCCGACGACGTGCTCGCGAGGCCGATCGCCTACGTCGAGCTCGTCGCCCGGATCCGGGCGTTGCTGCGACGCACCTCACCTGCAACGGACGACCTGATCGAGGCCGGGGAGATCGTCGTCGACCGGCGGACGCGGCAGGTGCTCGTCCGGCAGACGCCGGTCAGGCTCGCAGGGAAGGAGTTCGAGCTGGCCGCGAAGCTCGCGTCCGAGCCGCTCCGCGTCTGGACGAAGGACGAGCTGCTGCGCGACGTGTGGGGCTTCCGCTCGGCAGCGGCGACGCGCACGGTGGACTCACATGCCTCGCGACTCCGCCGCAAGCTCAGGCTCGCCGAGACGGACCGCTTCGTCGTCAACGCGTGGGGGGTGGGCTACCGGCTCCTCGAGCAGCAACCGGGCTGACGCGACCCTATGGCGTATTCGAGCGGTCGAGGGCGACGAGGCCGCGTGCGTGTGCTCGCTCGCGAAGCGCAGCTCGGGCAGCTCGACCTGCATGGTCGCGGTCTCGGCGATCCGCGCCTCCGTCCAGATGAAACCGCTCGGGATCACGATCCTGAGCTCGTTCTCGGAGCCGTCGATCGGGCTCCGCAGCGGCTGCATGACCGCGCCGCCGACGCCCTCGATCGAGAACGACGACTCCTTGCCGGCGAGGTGGACGTCGACCGTGGCCCGGGTCGCACGCACGGGCTCGGCGAACGTCGTCGCGAAGATCTCCATGGTCAGGTTGCCCTGCTCGCCGCGGTAGATCGACGCGAGCGCGTCGAACTGGTCGGCGGTCTCGCAGTCGACGAACGCGTGCGCGAGCCCGCCGCCCTCGTGGATCGGGCCCGGCCACCAGGTCGCCCAGGCGACGACGCAGCCCGAGAGATCGAGGTCGCCGAACGCTCCCTCGTCGATCACGTCGACACCCCAGCCCTCGCAGTTTCCCTGCGCAGAGCTCGGGAACATCGTGAAGTTGCACGAGCAGCCGGGCACGCAGTTGCAGTACTCGAGCTGCGTTCCCCTCTGATGCCACGGCGTCGGCGCTACCCACCCGACTCTACGACGTGGAACGGGCTGCGCCAACGCGCTCGTCGTCTAGCCTCCGCGGGTGGTCACGGAGACGTCTCGGCGCAGGCTGACGCTCGCTGCGACCTCCCTCGGGTCGGCGCTCGCGTTCATCGACACGACCGTCGTCGTCGTGGCGCTGCCGACGATCCAGCGCAGCTTGCATCTCGGCCTGCAGGGACAGCAGTGGGTCTACCTCGGGTACGCCCTCTCCCTGTCGGCGCTGTACCTCGTGAGCGGCGCGGTCGGCGACCGGCTCGGGTTGCGACGCGCATTCGTCGCCGGGATCGTCCTCTTCGCGGTCGCCTCGGCTCTGTGCGGGCTCGCGCCGAGCGAGGGCGTGCTCGTCGGCGCCCGCGTGCTGCAGGGGGTAGGCGGGGCGCTCTTGACCACGAACAGCCTCGCGCTCCTGCGTGTGGTCTATGCGGAAGACGCCGGACGAGCGATCGGGCTCTGGACGTCCTTCACGAGCCTCGCGACCGTCGTCGGCCCTCCCGCCGGCGGCGCGATCGTCGAGTGGGTGTCGTGGCGCTGGATCTTCGTGCTCAACCTCCCGCTCGCCGCCGTCGCCGTCGTGCTCGCCGTCACCGGCGCCGGGGACGAGCGGCCTCCCGACGAGCGTGCGCCGGTCGACGTCGTCGGCGCGCTGCTCGCCGCCGGAGGGCTCGCGGGGCTCGCGTACGCACTCGTCGAGGGGGCGCGCCGGGGGATCGGTGCCGTCTGGCCCGCCGCCGCCGTCGCTGCACTCCTCCTACCGAGCTTCGTGCTCTGGACGAGTCGAGCTCGCTCTCCGCTCGTGCCGCCGAAGCTCTTCCGCTCGCGCAATCTCGGTCCGGCCAACGTCGTGACCTTCCTCGTCTACGCGGCGCTGGGCGGGTTCCTCCTGTTCGTCCCGCTCTACCTCCAGTTCCTCGGGTTCACGCCGCTCGAGGCAGGTGCCGCGCTGACCCCGGTCAGCCTCGTGCTTTCCCTGCTCGCGCCCCGATTCGGCGCCATCGCCGACCGGGTCGGGCCGCGACGGCTGCTCGCGTCGGGGCCGTTCCTGATCACGGCCGGGATCGTCCTGCTCACGTTCGTCCGCTCGAAGCACGACGTCTGGTCCGTGGGCGTGCCAGGGCTCGCCCTCTTCGCGCTCGGGCTTGCGATGTTCGTCGCCCCGATCACGGCCACGGCGATCGGGTCGGCGCCGAGTGACCTGGCCGGGATCGCGTCGGGTGTGAACCAGACCGTGGCCAGGGTCGGCGGGCTCGTCGCGGTCGCGGTGATCGGCCTCGTCGTGACCGTCGTCTTCGACCGCTCGTCGGCAGCGGCCGGCCACACGCCGCTCGATCCCGCTGCCGTCGGCCATGCCCTGCGGCACGCCTCGGTG
>Ga0187780_10002111_pt1 | contig 14985 bp, 11 predicted proteins | sample 1015_Q2_SP10_20__FD_132429 | JGI IMG/M metagenome (GOLD analysis project Ga0187780, IMG submission 132429) | Tropical peat soil microbial communities from peatlands in Department of Meta, Colombia - 1015_Q2_SP10_20_MG | ecosystem: Environmental > Terrestrial > Soil > Wetlands > Peat | place... | reverse complement strand
GACTGAGGTCTGTTCCTCGAAGATAATCCCGCATAGTCGTGCCTGTGCACGCGGAGTCAACATTCGGCGCACCGATCCGATTCTGTACGTCATCCAGATGGACCGTGCGGAAGTCGATGCTATAGCGCGTCTGATCCGACGTGTTAGGCACGGTTGAGTGCAGATGCGCAGCGGAAAACAGGAATACTCCACCCACGTCAGTAACGAGTCGCACTTGCGGATCTAATGCTACCGGTTCCTCAGGTTTGGGTTGCACGCGCGTATCTGTTTTCACATGCAGCGCGGCATTCTTCCGGCCATCCTCGTTCCACTTCTGATAGTTGTACTGGCTGGAGCCATTCTTTATCGCATGGTCCCAATAGTGGGGATGGAACGCCATGCAGTTTTCCGAATTGAGCGGATAGATAGGCATCCAAAAGTTGAGCTGGCAGGAAGGTGCGGAGTACCAGGTGTCACGATGAGGGTGAAAGGCGTAGGCGAGCCCCGATTTCAAATAATCTCCAGGGAAAGCAGTCCGCATACGTGGGACATCGAAATAGGTCTTCTCGAGGTCGCACCCCAAATCCGCCAGCATATCCTGAATGTATTCCTTCGATTTCGGATTGTGGATGAACTTCGGCTTCAGGACGGCCAAGATTTCCACGCATCTCTCTGCAGAGATTTTTTCTTGTATGGTGAGCGGATCGATTGGGTGGAACGCTTCCTCGACTAGTTCCTGTGCGAGTTTGCACAGTTTCAGAGCACTTGGAGAAGGGGCATAGACGAAAATCGATCCCCGATACAATTCCTGTCTTCGCACGTCATCGCCCACTTTCGAGTCTACGAAAATGTTCATTCCGCCCGCCTCCTTGGCACTCTATGCGGATCGTATTTCCACTAAGTGATCTTCTTTGGCTTGGCGATGATCGCTGTACCGACACGATCAGGCCAGGGAATCGGAACGATGCCCAGCGGTTCGCAGAATTCATGTACCGCCAGTTTTGCTCCCGCGTACCATCCCATGTAGTCGTGAACGAGAATGATTCCCCCAGGGACCAAACGGGGCCAAAAGATCTCCAGGCCCGATTTGATAGGCGCGTAGAGATCCGCATCGAGCAATACGAAACGCCAGGCACGATCCTCCAGCCCGGCGAATGTTTGCGGGAACTCTCCTTTGCGCAGAACTAGGTTCTGCGGAGAGGATTGGCCGACAATAGTCTCAGTGACTTGCGCTTGGGAGGTGTCGGAAAAGTTTTCAGTCGAGACCTCTAACCCAGTTGTTTCGGACTCTTTGCGTACGGATGCCTCCGGAAATCCCGCGAAGGTATCGAAGCAGTAGAGTGAAGCATTCTCTGCCATTCGCGAGTAGATGATCCTAGCGTAGTTACCGCGGTAAGTGCCGAGCTCTGCATAGTCGCCGTAAGGAAGCCCTTTCACCATGTCGAGCAGAACATGGGCTTGCAGCGTGCGGTTGCCATCTCGAAAGTTCTTCCAGTCGTGTAGTTCGTCGTAAATCCTTCGATCGTTTTCCCATTGCGGCCCTGCGTACGGTGGACGCATTTGGACATAGTAGTCCGCGGGAAGGAAAGCCTCCGCCGCCTTCAGGCGCAGTCCCTTGAAGAGCGCCTCATTTTTCAAGCGCAGTCTCCTTAGCACAATCGTTTGCTTGCAGATTTCGCGGTGTCAGATTCCGGAAATCCTTCACACGCGGAAAACACAAAATGTAGACGAGTGGCCGATTCAGAAATCAAAGTTGCATCTCGAGGATAAGTTCCCGGCGGACTGGGTTCAAGTATCGTTGCTCTGGAACCAGAAGAAGCGACACTCGGTATATGCGAAGAGTGGAAGCCGTTTCCAGGCGCGGGTCTTCTCGAACGTAAAGCTGCCAGAAAGCCTCCACGTGGTTCTTGAAATCGTTCGGGTTGCTATCTCTCATGACGAGCAAGGATTCGAACAAACCCCGCAACCTCTGACCCGTAAACTCTTGCTTTAGATCGGATGTGTCTAGAGGAAGGATCTCCCCCTCTCGCGTGGTTGCGGTGACTTCCAAGGAATCCATCGTGTTTCCCATGACCGTAGCGAACGTCGGATAGCACGCAAAGGGCCACCCGTTCATGATGTGGCGCGCGCCGCAGTAAATGTTTCCTGCCAGCAGTACCATTCCAACAATCACAACGGGAACGAGAGCCTTTGCCGAAGCGCTGGTTGTGTCGACAGGCTGAAGGCCAGGCCTCTGGAGTTGATTACATGTCCGCGAGCGGGCGACTTGACGATAAGTGTAGTCTCCAATGCTCGCGACAGGCGCGAAGAACAGAAATGGCAAGATCGGCCAGAGTACTGGCATGCGGATCGCTATCGCGCGGTATGCAAGAAATCCGACAAAGGTTTGCCCCGAGCGCACAGCGAAGAAATGCTGAGAAGGGGCTGGCTGGTCGGGGAAGCGCTCAACTCCAGAGTCGCCCTGCGAATTGACGAAGGTTATGCGGTCCAGGACGTCGAACGCTCTGATTACTGCGATTGTCCTCCGACAGAAACGGCAGTCACCGTCGAAGAAGACTTGCAATTGCAGTGGGAAAAGCCGGCGGCCCAGTCTCTCGAACCACGAACTGACATCAAAGAGCGCGACGTAGCATAGCAAGAGATCGTAGAAAAAGATGCGCATGAACAGGTCGCTTGCACAATGAAAGATTACTCCTCCAAGAGGGGCCAAGACACGGAGACGGGGAAAGAAAATCAAGAAGATGAAAGACAACTCGAACACAAGGGTACCAAGTGCAGCACTCTCGTAGAGCAATGGGTGCCGGTCGATCCTGAGTAAGGGTGTCCAGCCATCGAACTCCATCCACTTGGCATACATCTGGTATTTGAGATTTTCAGAAAACGCCCAGCCAAACCCGGAGGTCCAGAGCTTCCAAAATCCGGGAAAGAGGTAGATAACCCCTAGCAGCAGGGAAGCAAAGCGTAGGGGAAGGGAGTAGCGAAGAGATGCTGGAGGAGGTTCTGTGAATCCCTTGTCTGCGCGTCGAATGCTGGCGAAGAACGAATCGAAAGACAAGGAATCACCCGCCGGGCTTACTGCCAAGATCGCCAAGAACCAAACAAAGTCATGGCTGTGACTGACCTTCCCATACAACTGCGGGATCGCTAGCACATAGAAAGACAGGGCAAGAGCCAGCGTTGTGGAGATGCGTGTAAACAGGCCAACGAGGCCCAGTGCGCATGCAAAGAAGAGCGAGACGATCGCGATTTTCGCAAGCCGCTCAGAAACAGGAAAGTAAGGCATCAGCCACGCGACGCCAAACGGCGGAATCTGCAATTGATGCGGGAGCGTGCTGAACCAAAGAACAGAAGAAGGATCCAGATCCAATAACAGGGCTGCGAACACCGCGATCCGAAAGAGCGCCAGGTTGATCGGCGACGTCTTTGAGGTGAAAAAATCGATGACTATCTGCTTCACTCGTGTGCGCGAAATAATGGCCGCAATAGCCATGTGAGCGAAAATGCAAAGCAAAATGAGGCGCGACAACAGGACCCGACCGCGCACAAGATAGTCGGATAGTGAAACGCTGTCCGCATGATGTATCAATCGATTCAGGACGCCGATCGACTCTCCCCTGTACATCGGAGTCACGATGCGATCAATGCCGTACCAATAGAAGATGAAACCTACGGTAAGGCAAACGCAAAGGGAGAGGAGAGTCAGGTAAAGAAGGTGGTTCGTTCTTGCCGACTCCTCCGCTAGCTGAGTATCAGGAGTGCGTTCGTGTGCCGCGACGCTCATGTGCCGAAATCCTGGAATGTGTCAGGCATTCGGATAGCGTCTGGGCAAGAGGCGAGTCTTGCCCAGAGAAAGCGCGAATTGCATGCTATTTTCAATTGTGGTGATGGTGCGACGAGGCAAATGCAGCTAGCTTGTCGTATTGAAGCGCGCAAGCAGAAGCAAACCGATCTTGATAAGAACCAACTTGTTCCACAAAGAGATTCCTGCGCAATTCAATGCGATCAAAAGCTTCGATTACTTCTCTCGCAGCAAAATTGCGCAGTTGCAGCAGATAGTCAGTTTGACCGAAATCCTTCATGACCAAGTCCACCTTTGGGTCGAACGAAACGGCAATGGTAGGTCTCTTGGTAAGGAGGCCAAGAATCACGCTGTGCAAGCGGCTGGCGATGAGGAAATCGACGTCCTCCAGCACTGCCACGAGGTCTCTCCAAGTTTCTATCCTCGGGATATGCGTCTGTTTTGCCAGCCTCTCGCTCGATTCCTTGCCTAGATTCTCCAGGAGGTCAGGGACGACTCGCTTGTCTCCGAGAGTTGACCAGACCATGACAAGAAAATATCCGCGCTCGAGAAGCTCGGACATGGCGCGTGCCATCTCCCGCACGTACCGATCATAGAGAGCTGGATCTTCGTGCGGCCAGTTCTGCGGTTTTGCGTAGACGATTGGGCTGATTGCCACGACCGTCCTACCTTGCGCGATTGACCGGATGCCCGAAGATGGGGGTAACTCGGAACACGGTAGGCTAAGAGCCAAATCCGGCACGACCGAATCTCGCTCGGCGCGATGCAAGAGTTCGGCGGCGATCGCCCTGCTGTTCTCGTCGCGATACGATCTATATTCAGCCATGCGAAGCGCCGTGGATAGGAAAAAACGGGAAGTTGTTGACGCCACCTTGCAGGCTCCGACGCTGACGATCACGTAGGGAATCCCAGCGATTCGCGCGAGAACTGCCCATTTGAAGAGCGCAAACGGATGCCCCCAAGGTCCTCCCCACTCCTCGTCCAATTGACCGCCGCCCGACACGACGAGCGAGTCCTGGGCCCGGAGAAATCGATAGCCTTCGACGAGATGCCGCGATTCCCGCCAGAAGCCCCTCCCCCAAGAACGAATCGCTTTCAGACACGAGCCCAGCACAGGCAATCGTTTGAGCGCCGTCTTGACGGAAGACAAGTACGAGTCGTTCTGATCCGATTGAGGAACAGACGCCTCTTGTTCCCAAGGCTGATCCGTCACGCGTCCGTAAGACATTCCGTAGAACGGCTTGTTTGTCGCGCATAGAGGGAAGGCACTTGAACCGTGCCGCTCGACGAAGTTTTCGCAATTGAGAGAAATCCCCGAGAACTGAATTTCCGGGAGTCGAAGGCGAAGGTTGGCAATCATCGCATCTTGAATCGCGGCATCTCCGAGGTTGTTTCCGCTATATGGGGTCAACAGCGCAATTCGAGGACACTGTTGAGAAGGCTTGTTGCGGTCGTCAAAGACGCTATCTACCAAAGGGTCGGACTTTCGGTTGTTTTCAACTAGTGTGACGACGGATCTTCTTCAACCATCCCTGACTGTCGACCTGGCCGTTCGGGCTTCCAATGCAACGGTTGGCGCCTTGTGATTAGAAGCCTGCCTCCAATCCTATTTGGACGAAGAAGCAGCTTCCGCGACCGTTCTGGCTTCCACAAGCCGAGGGAAGCAGTTCACAGCGCCGCGGACGGCCATGGTTGATCCAACAAAAATGGTTGTAGCTGGAGCCTTGACATCGTAGTCCTTCTGAATGTCATATCGATGAATCGCGGCACACACATGAAAGGAACCGTGTGCAATGTTGAGTTTCAGCTCAAACGTGCAACGGTAGCTTTCTCCGTCGTTGAGCGAAAATGGAGGATGACCTAAGCGCTCGGTTGAAGTATTGAATAGGGCGTACTGGCTCTGGTCCGTCAACCAGATGACAACAGCCAGTTTTTCAACGGCTTCACGGGCCGTCACTTCGATATCCACCCAGGCCGTCTGCCCGGACTCAAAGGTAGATTGCTCGCCTGCCTGGTCGCGGACTTTGAGTTCGGAAATATAGACCGACTTGTTCGGTCCACTTGTACTTGGTTTGAGAGAGTCGCATAGATACCGGCGGACCACAGAATCTGTTTGGCCGATCGTAACAACCTTGCCATGTTCGAGCAGCATCGCTCGATTGCAAAGTTCGGTCACCGCCTTCAAGTTGTGAGAAACGAACAGTACGGTCGTGCCTCCGCCTATCATCGAGCGTAGACGCTCCATACAGCGTTGCTGGAAGACGTAGTCGCCGACACTTAACACTTCATCGACGATCAGCACGTCCGGATCCACATGCGCGGCAACCGAGAACCCGAGCCTTGCGTACATGCCCGAGGAATAGCGCTTTACCGGTGTATCGATAAACTCTTCGAGTCCTGAGAAGGCGATGATCTCGTCGAGCTTCGATTCGATCTCCCGCTTGGTCATACCCAGAATCGTGCCGTTCAGGAATATGTTCTCTCTGCCCGTGAGATCCTGGTGGAATCCTGCGCTTACCTCGATTAATGCGGAAAGGCGCCCGTTAACGATCATGCGGCCTTTGGTGGGCTTCATAATCCGGCTGAGTATCTTTAGCGCGGTACTCTTTCCGGCGCCATTATGGCCGATGATGGCAAATGCTTCCCCGCGCTCTACCTCAAAAGAGACATCTTGCAAGGCCCAGAATTCACGTTTATCGGTCTTGCTGAGTTCCTGCTGCCGAAACATGCGGCCTGTCAGCGCGGGTATCAGGTCGCGCAGGGAGTCGAAAGTTTCCCCTTTGCGAAATTTCTTGTAGACGTGCTCAAAGCGGAGGGCGGCGTCAGACATGAAAATCCCCCGTCAAATGCTCTCCGCGAAGGCTGGTTCCAGATGCTTGAAGAAGACGTACCCGCCGAACAGACTGACGGTGCCAAAGCAGAAGCTATATAGGCACCACGGCAGGTCTGGTGGTTGTTGGCGGACAATGCAAGCACCAAGTCCGTCGAGAATGGGGGCCACCGGATTCAGCAACAACCATTTGCCTTTGTCACCGAACATGCTGACATCGTAGAAAACCGGAGTGAAGAAGATGCCGAACGTCAGCAGTACCTCGACAATGTATTTTACATCCCGGAAGAACAGACTGGCGGCGGCCACAACCATTCCGACGCCAGAGGCCAGAATCACAAGCCCTATAATCAGAATCGGAATCCAGACGAGATATATGCTCCAACCGATTCGGGCGACAAGCAAAAAGACTAACAGGGCTCCTGATGCTACAAGGAAATCGAAAAGGCTAGACAGCACCGCTGCCAACGGAAAGATCTCCCGTGGGAAATAGACCTTGGTTACAAGGCCATTGTTCGGTCCGATTAGGCTGTTGCAACCAAACCGGATGCTTGAGACCAGAAACGCCCAAGGGAGAGATTTGACGGCTACGCTTGCAATGTCCGCCTTGGCGACCGGCACATGAGCAGCCATGGCATACGCGTAGCGGACCACAATACCGGAGATGACAATCATCGTCGGGACAAGGATTGCCCACATGAATCCCATGACCGATTGTTTGTACCGGACTTTGACGTCCCGATTCGCGATCATGTAGAGGAGTTCGCGATATTTGTACAGTTCTTGCAGCTCTTCTTTCATGGGTTGGTGTGCTTCGCCTGCTAGTTGTATCTTCTGTTGACTGGTTTTACCGGGCGCCCTTCTAGGTACTTTTCGATTCCTTCGTCCAGAGCCTTGCGATAGACCACGTGAGCTCCGTACACGGCTTCGGCAGTCCGTTCGATGTCTTTGTCGCTATGGGAGAAACTCACTACGAACGACGGCGCGAGCACTCCACGGCGAATCAGTTCCTGCATGAATAGCGTTCGGAAGGCCTGCGACGGGTTTTGATTCTGGTCGCGTGTTCCAAAGATAAGATTACAGGGCTTCCCCGTGACATCGAAGAAGCCCTTGAGCCTGTTTTCTGCAATCGACTGGTTTACGAGGCTGCGGAGCCGTTCCCCCTGTTTCCAAAGGAACTCAACCACCTTCTCCTCGCGATAGATTCGGATACATTCGAGCGATGCTGCCAATGCGTGGGTTTCGGCGCCATGGGTCGTAGACAGCAAGAAAACTCGCGGTTGGTCGTGGTCCAGGCCGCCAAGGCGCATGATCTCGCGTTTGCCGGCAAGTGCGGATATCGCGAACCCATTCCCCATCGCCTTTCCAAACGTCGATAAGTGAGGAACAACCCCGTGGAACTTTTGCGCTCCTCCGAGATGCCAGCGGAAGCCTGTAATCATCTCGTCCATGACAAAAATGGCTCCCTGTTGTTCACAGAGTTCCTTCACTTGGTTCAAGTAGCCGGCGGCAGGAGGAGTTGTAGCTTCTGGCTCCATCAGGACGCAGGCAATCCGCCCAGGATTTCGGGTGAACAGCTCTCGCAAGCTTTCGAGATCGTTGTAATGGAACTTCAGAGTCATTTCTGAGATTGCCTGGGGGATGCCAGCATTCATCTCCGTGGTGCCAATGAACCAATCATCAACGGAGAAAAACGGATGGTCGCCGCAAATGGCGATCAAATCTCTTCCCGTGTATGCCCTCGCCAATTTGACTGCAGCCGTCGTAACGTCGGAACCGTTCTTCGCGAACTTCACCATGTCGGCTCCGTCGGCAACCTCGAGCATCGCCTCGGCTAGATCGACTTCGATCTTCGCAGGGCGGGTGAAGTTGATTCCGAGCTGCATTTGTCGATATGCGGCATCTACCACGGGCTGAAAGGCGTGTCCGAGAGTGACCGCCCGAAGGCCCATGCCATATTCTATGAATTCGTTCCCGTCGAGATCCCACACATGGCAGCCCTTCCCGCGAACGATGAAGCATGGTGCTTGCTCCGGATATTGGTCGTCACCCTTCGAATACGTATGGGCACCGCCGGGAACGAGCCGGTGCGCCTTCGGCTGAAGGGCTCGGGATTTGGAGAAATCTTGGGGCACCCCGAGCTCCGAATCAACATGTCGATCTTTAGCTCTGGCCACGGTGGCTCTATCTTTCAGGCGGCAGGGTGTAAAACAATTTTTCGAGCATGAAATGCTTCAGCGTAGCCGCTGGGAGAGTTTGACTCCATACCTCGAATTCGCATCAATCCCAGAAACGTATCGCGGTCGAACCAACGCTTGACACGCTGAGATTCAAAGGCTTGGAACAAGTAATCGATCTTGCGCTCGCATAGCGGCGCATCCAAAGGCACGAACACGTTTGGCCGGCCCATGTCTCCATCGTACTTGGGAATCTCGTATTCGAGGATCAGATGGTTGCGGAACGTGTTCCAGGTAAGCTCGGAGACCAGCCGATGATCCTGGTGCGCATCCCCCTGCCAATGAGTGAAGATCACATCGGGATTCACTTGGCTCTTCATCTCCTCGAAGAACTTTTTAACCTCGCCACCGTCATACTTGAAAAACCCGTCCGGGTAGTTCTTGAGAACGATCTCTTTATCGCAGCCAGATGTAAACAGCTCAGCGGCCTTTGTGGCTTCTCTGTTTCGGGGGGGCGATGCATTGAGGACAACCCAATGAAATTTCAATTGGGGAAAGATTGTCTTTAGGTGCAAGACTGTTCCGCCGCAGCCGATCTCAATGTCGTCCGAGTGTGCGCCAAGGCACAGTACATGAAGGGGGGCACCGTCTTTTCTCGCGAGGCTTAGCCCAATCACGCAGGCACTCGAGTCGCAGATTGGCCGTTCTTCCACAGGCACCAGGGAGCGGAGCCCGAGGCCTCCAACTCGTCCAGGATCTGTTTATCCCTGAACGTGTCCATGCACTGCCAAAACCCGTTGTAACGTTGTGACCACACTTTGCCCTCGGAGATCAATCGCCCCAGGGGCTCGTAGACCAACTCCTCTCCCGGTTTGATATATCGAAAAATCTCCTTACGCAGCACAAAGTACCCCCCATTCACCCAGATGTTCGAGTCCTTCATGGACTTGATCGCCCGAACGGAACCATCGCTGTCGAGCTGAACCGTGTCCAGACTACTGGACCTTGGTTGCACGGAGAGAAATGCGGCATAGCAATCGCGACGGGAGAATTCTTCAATCAATTGTGGAAGGCAGAAGTCAGTTAGGCCATCGCTATAATTCGCGAGGAAGACTTCCTCGCCGTTCAGGTATGGCTCGACAAGACGCAACCGGTCGGCGATTGTCGAACGCAATCCAGTGTCAACGAACGTGATCTTCCAATCATCAATATCCCGCTGCATGAACTCAAGCTTTCTGCCGCCTTGTGAGAAGACAAAGTCGTTGGATACGGACTCCTCATATTCAAGGAAGTAGTTCTTGATTGAGTTTGCTTTGTAGCCGAGACATAGGATGAAGTCCTTGTGACCGAAGTGCGCATAGTATTTCATGACGTGCCACAGCACCGGCCGCGATCCAATCGTTACCATGGGCTTCGGAACATCTTCCGAATAGCCCCTGAGTCTCATTCCCTCACCACCGCAAAAGAGGACGACTTTCATGGCTCACCTCACTGCCGTGCTTGCGAACATCAGCACACTGTGACTTCCGGAATGGGCACGACGAAGCGGCCGCCCCATTCCCGTATGAATTGGAGCTGCTGGATAATCTCGTCTTTCAGGTTCCAAGGCAGGATAACGACGTAATCTGGCTTTGTCTGCTTGATTCGATCCGGATGGTAGATCGGGATGTGGCTTCCTGGCAAGAAGCGGCCCTGTTTGTATGGGCTGCGGTCGACCGTGTACTCGATCAAATCCTTTCCAATCCCGCAATAGTGAATCAGTGTCGCGCTTTTGCCGGGCGCGCCATAGCCAGCCACTTTCTTTCCTTCACGCGCAGCCTTAAGCAAGAATTCGACGAGGGCGATTTTCGTGTCTTTCACTTGTCGCGCGAAGCTTTCGTAGCCCGTGGGCGTCGCGAGGCCCGCCTTTTCCTCGTCCGCAATTACCTTTGCAACTTGCTGCCCGATCTTGTGCGTTTGATCCTCGGCGCGGCAGGCATAGACGCGGAGGGAGCCACCATGCGTCGGCAACTCATCCACGTCGAAGGCCCTTAGTCCGTGAGCTTCGAGGATTCGCACGGTCGTCAGCATCGAAAAATACGAGAAGTGCTCGTGATAGATCGTATCGAATTCGTTGCGTTCGATCAGGCGAAGCAGGTGAGGGAACTCGAGCGTCAGCACCCCGTGCGGCTTCAGCAGAATCTTCAGGCCCTCGACAAAATCATTCAAGTCCGGGACCTGCGCAAGCACATTGTTTCCGAGCGCGAGATCGGCGCAGCGGCCCTGTGTGGCGAGTTCTCGCGCGACTTGCGTCCCGAAGAATCGCACGAGCGAAGGCACTCCCTTTTCAACAGCCACTTTGGCTACGTTTGCCGCCGGCTCGATGCCGAGCACAGGCACACCGCGTTTCACAAAGTATTGAAGCAGGTAACCGTCATTGCTGGCGACTTCGACTACGAAGCTTCGCCCGTTCAATCTGAAGCGCTGCTGCATTTCCTCGCAATAGTTGTCGCAATGTTTAAGCCACGAATCCGAGTAAGAGGAGAAATATGGATAATCACTGAAGATGTTTTCGGCCGTCTCGTATTCCTCGAGCTGCACGAGGAAGCATCGCTCGCATACATACACGTGCAGCGGATAATAGACTTCTCCGCGATTTAGGTCCGCAGCGGAGGGGTATGTTTCGCAGAGGGGCGACATCCCCAGATCAATGAAGGTGCGTTGCAAAGGCGCCCCGCAGAACCGACACGGTTTCGCATCTGTTCGTCGAGGAGCGTGGACGGGAAGTATCATCGTGTCCATATCTGCAATCGTCCGCAGGAGGAAATCCGTTACTAGGAATGAGCTACCGCCATTGAGGCCACAGGGCGATTTCGACCCACAGTACTTACGCGCGACCTCTGGCTTTCGAAGATTGGAACTTTCAAAGACACGTTAGCACGAATTAGGAACGCTGATGGGACAACTGTTCCTCGTGTGTTGCGAATGTCCAACGCAATGAGGCATCCAGCCGGCCATCTTTCAGCAGGGACTGGATGCGACGGATTCGCGTGTAGCGGCCCTGCTCTATGTCTTCGAGCTTTAGCCCAACCGCCCGGTAAGCGTCATAGAGTTCTTGGGCGCCTTTTCGGGCAGTCCACTGCGGGCGGAAGCCCGGCAGCAAACGGCTGATTTTGTCGCAGTTGATCCGGTAGCAGCGCTTATCCGGACCGCCATCGGGAGCGTATTCCACGCGGGAACCTGGAACAACCTCGGCCACGATCGCGGCCAGTTCCCGAATGCGATAATTCTCATCTTGGCGGCCAACATTGAAGGTCTCGTTGTGAATTGCCTCCCGAGGGGCTTCGAGAGCGGCAATCGCAGCCCCAATAATGTCTCGGATATGTACGATGGGTCGCCAAGGCGTGCCATCACTCTTGATGTAGATCCTGCCGCTTGTGTACGCGGCGGCGACGAAATCATTCAACACGATGTCCAGGCGCAGGCGCGGAGATGCCCCGTAGGCGGTCGCGTTCCGCATGAAAGTGGGGCTGAAGCGATCGTTCGCGAGAAGCGCGATGTCGCGCTCAGCGAATACTTTGGATTCTCCGTACGGAGTTACAGGGTTGAGAGGCGCCGTCTCATCGTGGATCGCATCGCCGGCGGCGCCGTATGTGCTGCAGGACGATGAGAATACGAACCTCTTAACCCCTGCAATCTTGGCAAGCTCTGCCAGCCGTACCGAGGCTAGATGGTTGATGCCGTACGTCAGCTTTGGATCCAGGTCACCGAGCGGATCGTTCGACAAGGCGGCGAGATGGAGAACCGCGTCGAAACCCTCAAGATCGGCCTTTTCGAGATCGCGAAGATCTTTCCGGACCTCCGGAATCTCCGCAGCAACCTTTCCAAACTCGCAGCCAGCGAAAAGATCCGTGTCCAACCCCACGACTTCGTGTCCGGCGGAGAGCAGAACTGGTCCCGCCACCGCACCGATATAGCCTTTGTGGCCGGTCAAAAGAATTCTCATGCGACTCCTGTCCGGAACAGATTTGACTTGGAACGAGCTTTCCGATCTTCATCGCTATTCGAGACGGGGGAGAGCAGCCTGTTCTCCGAAAGCAGTTCCGCCGCAGCATGAATTGCCGCAAACCGGAGTCCAGAGCGCTCCGCAATATCCAGCAGGGAATGCTCCCCGTCTGAAAGGTTCAGCACCCAGAGGCGCGCATTGATTTCCTCTCCGATCGAATTCCCGCCCGTCGAACGATATAAATTCCGGCGTCCCAGCTGGGGCTCGCAGTACGGGTTCAAATTCCGATACCGGCGATTTTGCTCAAGCACATCCAGTATGCCTGCGCAAACCCTGAGGGAGCCTGCAAGCTTCTCCGGCTTGATGAAATCGAGATTGTCGGCCGAAGTGTGGTATTCGGGAAAAGTGCCCCACACACTGCGCATCAGACACCCGACCGCGAGATTGAAACCCGGAGAGCAATACTGCCTTTCGTCGTAACCGTAAGGTGAAAATTCCAGAATTTCCGAGGATTCACCGCAGTGCGCCAGGACGTGAGCCGCCGCGCGGTCTACTTCGGTGTCTCCCCTGCGGCTTTTCTTATAGTGAAATCCGCCGCTATCCCCGACGCATGTGAGCACGAATCCGTGACGAATGAGTTTTGCGGTCTCGCGATTTTGTGCCAGCCACGCGATTGCGCCGATTGTTCCCGGAACGAACACGAATCGATATGAGTAGCGCAAGTCGCGTCCGGCGAGAAGCTGCGCGAGAAAGGATGCGACCACGGTTCCGGAGAGATTGTCGTTTGCGAGCGACGGATGGCAGATGTGGCAAGAAATCAGAACTTCCTCGTCCGTCCGGCCGGGCAGATAGTATTCGCCATATGTCAGTCGGCCGTCATCGAGCGTGGAATCGATGCACACCTCGTATTCGCGATCCTCGAGCGCCAGCATCTGCTGGTGCGAAAGGCAGAACCCCCAGTCTTCCTCGTAATAGGACGTGCGATAAGGAATCCAGTCGGGTTTCTCCGGGATGGTGAAGAGATGGGGCCTGAGTTCCCGGAGCGGCATGGTCCCGCTCACGGGAGTACTGTAGTTCAAGACATGCAGAGTGGATTTCGCGAAATCCACGATGCGCTCCCCACCCGGAACCTTGATGTATGCATCGCGAATGTTCCACTCCTTCGGTACGATCCAGTCGAATACGGGGGTCCCCGTTGGAATCTCGGTGAGCCGGAGAGGAATTCGCTCCTGAATCATCGAAAGAGTCCGCCTGATTCCGTCGCCCGTGATGCTCCGGCAAATCGGATAAAGCTCAGCCGCGAACCGATGCAACTCTTCGCCGACCTTGGCCGGTCCTCTCTGGTCGAATTCTTCCAGCAAACTCATCGCGTGGTTAGCCCAGATGCTTGTACAGAATCCTACCGACCGTCGGTAAAAGAGAATCCGGCAAGAAAGCCAGGAGCCCTCTGTATCGCTCTGAATTCCACGCGACCACCGGTTTCTCTTTCCCATTTGTATATCTGTAGTACTTCAATAATTCTCTCTTGGCCCCGAATCGATCCTTGAAAACGATCAGACCCTCGTTATCCAAGTCCGTACGCCCGAAATCGATTTTCTCTGCCCCTGAGGCTTTACTCTCCTCGACGAGCTTCCAGAACAAGTACGGCATAGAGCCGAGATTGTGGAATCGTGCGTCCGAGCACCCATACTTGTAGATGACAGAGGTTCGATGTCGCAGACTGATCATCGCCGCGATCGGAATCCGATTGTGCCGGGCAACCATGATTTGGGCATTCTCGCCCATACACGCGACCAAATTCTTAAACCAGGGTCGCGGCTGAGCGGGCAGATGATGGCGACGTCTTGTAATCACCAAGAGTTCGTAGAATTCGTCCAACAGTTTTTCGGAACGGCCCACTTCATAGGAGAGCTGCTCCCTTTCCGCCCTCCGGATCTTTCGCCGGAAGGAGTTCTTGTGCAGCTGTTGGAAAATCTGATCCAAACTGGGTGCTAAGTCGAGTTCGTGGAACCAATACGAATTACTTTGCTGCAAACCGTAGTCCACATCTTCGGTTCCCGCTCGCGAACGGAGCTCGAAGTACTGTTGCCGATGACTATCACAGTCTCTCCGCAGCCAGTCCATGAATTCCTGGGGTATTTTGGCCTCATTCAGCAATGGCTCACAATGGTCTGCGAATGGCAACGATACGAGACGGGTTCCCGTCATCCAGCTT
>Ga0187780_10002109_pt1 | contig 15008 bp, 11 predicted proteins | sample 1015_Q2_SP10_20__FD_132429 | JGI IMG/M metagenome (GOLD analysis project Ga0187780, IMG submission 132429) | Tropical peat soil microbial communities from peatlands in Department of Meta, Colombia - 1015_Q2_SP10_20_MG | ecosystem: Environmental > Terrestrial > Soil > Wetlands > Peat | place... | reverse complement strand
CGGTGAATGGCCGCATGCGCAGATCGTCCTGCCAGAACTCCGCAACCAACGCGGCCAGCTGGGCCGAGGCGCCTGCGGTGGCGGCTGTCGCTGGCTGGCCCAGCGAAACCAGCGTGATCAGCGCCGCGTGGATGCCCGAGCGAATGAGCAGCTTCGTCATGACCGTCCCCCGTAAGCGCGGTGCGCGATTATAGGATGTGGCGGACGCGCGTGACGCGCGCCACCCACAGGAAACGCAAGTTGAGCGCGAGCGCACTCAGCGTCAGCCCGACAATCAGGCCGACCCAGACATAGAGCGGGCCGAGTCCGCGCCGGACTCCCAGATCCCAAGCGAGCGGGAAGCCGACCAGCCAGTAGCAGATGAATCCCAGCAGCATCGGCACGCGCGCGTCCTTGTAGCCGCGCAGCGCACCGTGCGCGCCGACCTGCAGTCCGTCGGAGATCTGGAACAGCCCGGCCATCAGCAACAGCTGGCTGGCCAGCGCAACCACCGCGACATCATCGGTGTAGAGCCGCGCGATTCCGCGGTGCGCGATCAGAATCACCAGCGCCGAACAGGCCATCAGCGCACCGCAGAGCGCGATGCCGAGCAGTCCGGCGCGGCGCGCGCCGGGTCGATCGCCGCGCCCAAGGGCGTGTCCGACGTGGATGGTCGTGGCACTGTGCATCGCGAGCGGAACCATGAACATGAAAACCGCGTAGTTAAGCGCGATCTGATGCGCAGCCACGATATGGGCGCCGAGTGTGCTCATCATGAGGCCGGCGCCGACAAACAGTCCGGTTTCCGACAGCACGCTGCCGCAGATCGGGACTCCCAGTGCCAGCAGCTCGCGCAGATAGCGCGGCTCTGGCCACTCGAAGCGCGCAAACAGCTGGTAGGGGTGAAAATGCCGGCTGCGCGAGACCCTGAGTGTCAGCGCCAGAAACATCACCCACATGGTCACCGCGCTGGCTACGCCGGTGCCGGTCGGACCCAGGGCCGGCGCGCCGAGCTTGCCGTACATGAACACCCAGTTGCCGAACACGTTGACCACGAGCGCCAGGACCGCGGTGACCATGATCGGGGTTGTTTGGCCCAGACCCTCGCACGTGAAGCGCACGGCCAGGAAAGCCATGAGGCCCGGCACGCCCAGGCTCATCGCCTGCACGTAGGACGTGGCACCGGCAATCAGCGTCGGGTCGGTGCCGATCAGCCGCAACACCGGGCCGACCAAGGCCAGCCCCGATACCAGGATCAAGGCCAGGAGCGCCGCGAGCCACAGCGCCTGGCGCAGGTAGCGACCGACCTCGAGCGTGGCCCCGGATCCATAGGCATGCGCGACCGTCGGGCCGACTGCCATCAGCACGCCCAGGCCGGTGACGAAGAACAAGTTGTAGTAGGTGACCCCGACCGCAACGATGGCGAGCGCCTGGGCGCCGAGCCGGCCCGCCATCAGCGTGTCGGCGAGCCCCATGCCGGCCACTGCCAGATTGTTGATCAGCAGCGGCGCGCCGAGGCTGACGATCTGGCTCAGATCGGCGCGCCAGGCGCTGGGAGTGGTTGCGTTGTGCATGGGCGGTGCGTGCCAGTCGGGTCGATGGCATTCTATGTGCGCCGCGGCCCAGTGCGGGCACGGCAGCCGCAGTGAGGAATCCGCATGCTGGTAGGCAACGAGGTCCGGCGGGTCGCGATCATCGGCGGCACCCGCATTCCGTTTGCCCGGGCCGCGGGCGCATACGCGAACGTCGGCAATCAGGACATGCTGACCGCGACCCTGGCGGCGCTGGTGGAGCGCCACGGCCTGCGCGGTGAGCGCATGGGAGATGTCGCCGCCGGGGCGGTGCTCAAGCACTCGAGTCAGTGGAATCTCACCCGGGAATCGGTGCTGTCCAGCGGCCTGGCCCCCGAGACGCCCGGCGTCGATCTGCAGCGCGCGTGCGGCACCAGTCTGGAAGCCGCGATCCTGATCGGGAGCAAGATCGCGCTCGGCATGATCGAGGTCGGCGTCGCCGGCGGCGTCGATTCCGCGAGCGACGCGCCCATCGTCTACCCGCGCGCCTACCAGCGATTACTGCTCGAGAGTGCGCGCGGCCGCACCGTGGGCGCCAGACTGCGGCCGTGGCTTGGACTCAGGCCTTCGATGTTCAAGCCCGTGGCGCCGAGCGTCGCCGAGCCGCGCACTGGACTGTCGATGGGCGAGAGCTGCGAGCAGATGGCCAAGCAGTGGTCGATCAGCCGCGCGTCCCAGGACGAGCTGGCGCTGGATAGCCACCGCAAGGCGGCCGCCGCGTATGACGCCGGGTTCTACACCGATCTGGTGGTCGAGTATCAGGGTCTGCGCGCCGACAACAACCTGCGGCGCGACACCAGCCTGGAGCAGCTCGCCAAGCTCAAGCCGGCGTTCGATCGCCGCAACGGTACGCTCACGGCCGGCAATTCGACACCGATGACCGATGGCGCCGCGGCCGTGCTGCTCGCGAGCGAAGCCTGGGCGCAGGCCCGCGATCTGCCGGTGCAGGCGTACCTGCGCTACGCCAAGGTCGCGGCGGTCGACTTCGTGCATCGCGAGGGCCTGCTCATGGCGCCTGCCTACGCGGTGCCGATGATGCTCAAGGACGCCGGGCTGAAGTTGCAGGACTTCGACTACTACGAGATCCACGAGGCGTTCGCGGCGCAGGTGCTGTGCACGCTCAAGGCCTGGGAGTCGCCCGAATTCTGCCGCGAGCGGCTAGGCGAGAAAGAACCGCTCGGCTCCATCGATCGCGCCAAACTCAACGTGGTGGGCTCCTCGCTCGCCGTCGGGCATCCGTTCGCGGCCACCGGCGCGCGGATTCTGGCCACGCTCGCCAAGCTGCTCGCGACGCGCGGCGGCCGGCGCGGCCTGGTGTCGGTGTGCACGGCCGGCGGCATGGGCGTTACCGCAATTCTCGAGCGCTGACCGCTGCTCAAGGCCGCGTGCTGCGGCGCGGCCAGCTCCTGTTCCTTGCGAGTAGTTTCAGTTGCAACTAAATTGGCAGCGGCCCCGCCCGGGCCAGTTCCTCCAGAGAGCGAGCCTGTTATGAAGCGCTACATCCACTATCCGCGAGTCGCGGGTCAGGCCAGCCGCCAGGCCCACGCCGACCTGCCCAAGGGCACCTACGAGCGGGAGATGAGCAAGGAAGGATTTTTCGGGCCAGCCGCGTTCTTCTATCACCGCCGGCCGCCGACCGGCTGGTCGGAATTCACCGGGCCGCTGCGTCCGCACGCCTACGACCTGACGCGGCTGGCGGCGGATTCCGACAGCCCGTGGCGCGCGCCGGTCGTGCTCGGCAATGCCGCGGTCAAGCTGCGCTACTGGCACCTCGCCGGCAGCATGAGCGAGCTCGCGCGCAACGGCGACGGCGACGAGATCCTGTTCGTGCACCAGGGCACGGCCGATCTGTACTGCGACTTCGGGCATCTGGCGGTCGGCGCCGGCGATTACATCGTCGTGCCACGCGGCACCATGTGGCGGCTTGCGAGCACCGCATCCGTCACCATTCTGATGATTGAGGCCACGAATTCCTCGTTCACGCTCCCGGATCGCGGACTGGCCGGGCCGCACGCGATCTTCGATCCCGCGATGCTGGACGTGCCGGCACTGGATGAGGCGTTCCGCGCGCAGCAGGGCGACACGCCGTGGCGCGTCGCCATCAAGCGCCGCGACCAGGTGTCACAGGTCAGCTTTCCCTATAACCCGCTGGATGCGGTCGGCTGGCACGGCGATCTGTCCGTGTGCCGCATCAACGTGCGCGACCTGCGCCCGCTGATGAGCCACCGCTACCACCTGCCGCCGTCCGCGCACACGACCTTCCTAGGCGAGCGCTTTGTGGTGTGCACGTTCGTGCCGCGCCCATTCGAGAGCGATCCGGGTGCCCTCAAGGTGCCGTTCTTCCACAGCAACGATGACTACGACGAAGTCATCTTCTATCACGCCGGAGATTTCTTCTCGCGCGACAACATTCACCCGGGAATGATCACCCTGCACCCGTCGGGATTCACCCACGGGCCGCATCCCAAAGCGTTGTCCCGGATGCTGGTACAGAGCAAGCCGGCGACCGACGAGTACGCGGTCATGGTCGACACGCGCGACCCGCTAGAGCCCAGCGCGGCAGCGGCCGGAGTCGAATGGGCCGGCTACGTCGACAGCTGGAAAGGCGGTGGGGCGACGTCGTGAAGCTCGCCAGTCTGCGCCAGGGCCGCGACGGGCAGCTGGTGGTGGTCGACCGTACGCTCACGCGCTGCGCTTCCGCCGCGGCGATTGCACCGACACTGCAGGCAGCGCTCGATGACTGGTCGCGCGCGGCACCGGCCCTCGAGGCTCTCGCGCGAGCCGTGGGCGACGGTACGACGGACTGCGAGCGGTTCCAGGCGGCGCGCTGCTCGGCGCCGCTGCCGCGTGCCTATCACTGGGTCGACGGATCCGCGTATGTCAATCACGTCGAGCTGGTGCGCAAGGCGCGCGGTGCGGAGATGCCGCAGTCGTTCTGGACCGAGCCGCTCGTCTACCAGGGCGGTTCCGACGAACTGCTGGGTCCACTCGAGGATGCCACGTTCGGCTCGGAAGACTGGGGCATCGACCTGGAAGCGGAAGTGGCGGTGATCGTGGGCGACATCGCCATGGGCGCATCCGCCGAGCAGGTGCGCCGCAACGGGGATATCCGGCTCATCATGCTGGTGAACGACTGGAGCCTGCGCAACCTGATTCCGGCAGAACTCGCCAAGGGTTTCGGCTTTTACCAGTCCAAGCCCGCCACGGCGTTCTCGCCCGTTGCGGTGACCCCCGACGAGCTGGGCGCGGCCTGGGACGGCGGCAAGGTGTGCCTGCCGCTGCGCTCGCAGATCAATGGCGAATTGTTCGGCGCGCCTGAGGCCGGCGTCGACATGACGTTCGATTTTCCGGCGATCATCAGCCACTGTGCGCGCACCCGGAACCTGCGCGCCGGCACCATCGTCGGCTCCGGTACGGTGTCGAACTACGACCGCTCGCGCGGCTCGGCCTGCATCGCCGAGCGGCGCATGCTGGAGCAGCTGGCCGGCGGTGTTGCAGTGACCCCGTACCTGCGCTTCGGCGACCGGGTGCGCATCGAAATGCTGGATCACGACGGGCACTCGATATTCGGCGCCATCGATCAGCGCGTGGTGCGCGCCGCCGAGTGAGCGATGACGAACTCCTAACGATGCCCCGGCAGGTTGACAGGAGCGCGGCACCGAGGGCTTAGTGATCGGTGCAATCCTCGGCCGCGGCGCGCAACGCGCCTGGCGCAAGGGAGTGCAAGGACGCCGATGCCAGAGGTAGTGGCCCCGACGGCCGCGCGCAAGATGATGCGCTTCGCGATCACGGCGCTCGCGGTATTTGCCACCAGCAGCCTGGGATTCGGGCTCACCAGCGTAGGATCCCGCGCTGCGCTGCCGTGGATCGCTAGCGGTGTTGCCATCGCGGCGCTGGTGCGGTGGGGTATCGGCCTGTGGCCTGCGGTTCTCGCGGGCGTGGCCGCCGCGGATCGTGTGTACGGCGCTCCCTGGCTCGGCGCACTCGGTGCCGGTGCGGGCCTCGCGATCGCCGCCGCCACCAGCACCGCACTCCTGCGCCGCTGCGACTTTCACAGTCAGTTCGATCGGCAACAGGACGTACCCGCGTTTATCGCCGCGGTGTCGGTCGGCATGCTCTGGTCCGCGACACTCGGCGTCGGCGGCTACACGCTGGCCGGGACCTTCGTGCGCAGCGATGTGGTCGACACTTGGCTGCGCTGGTGGCTGAACAATGTCACTGGGGCATTCCTGGTCGCCCCACCTCTGCTCGCCATGAGCGCCACGACGTGGCGCGAGCTGGCCGCGCAGCCCAAGGCCGCGGCCGGGTGGCTGGTCGCCGTGGTCGCCGGCACCAGCCTAATGTTCAGCTCCATTGCCGCGGCGCCCGGACCGCGCATGACGCTGCTGCTGGCCTCCGTGGTCCTGATCGTGTGGAGCGCCATCCGCCTCGGGCTGGTCGCAACCGCGATCAGCAGTCTGACGCTCGCCGCGGGTGCCGCGGCCAGCTATGCGTTTCGCGTCGGCGCGCTCGCGGAATACGACGCGCTGTCCGGCATGCAGGTCCTATGGGGTTACGTCGCGGTTCTGACACTGTGCGGTCTGATGACCACCGCGCTTTTGGCCGAGCGCGATCGCCTCACCCGTCAGCTGCGTGCCTCGGAGCGCCGCTACCAGACACTGTTTGATTCCAATCCGGTGCCGGTGCTGGTGTACGACCGCGATACGCTGCGCATCGTGATGGTCAACGATGCGGCGCTGCGCAAGTACGGCCACACGCGCTCGCAGTTTCTCGGTATGACCATCGATGATGTCTGGCAACCCGGCGAGCTGCGCCCGCTGCTCGCGGGCGCAGAGGCGGACGGCGGCGAGGGTGCGGTCGAAGCCCGGCACCGGACCCGCGACGGCCGCGTACTGCAGGTGGAGACTACACAGCGAACGGTTGACTTCGACGGCCGGCGCGCGGAGCTCGTGTTTGCCTTCGACGTGACCGAGCGACGGCGCCTGCAGCGTGCGGTGCTGGACGCCGCCAGCGAGGAGCAGCGGCGGCTGGGCCAGGAGCTGCATGACGGACTCGGCCAAGAATTGACCGGGCTGGCGATGTTCGCCCGCAGCCTGGCCGTGCAGGCGCGGCAGGCCGGCTGGAGCATCGCCGCGGATCTGCTACGCCTCGCAGAAATCGCTTCCCAGGCGATCAAGAGCTGCCGCGCAATTGCCCGCGGTTTGTCGCCACTGAGCGAAACACGCGGCGGCCTGGTCGAAGCGCTGCGCGATCTCACCGAGCGGGTGGCGACTCCGGGCGGGTGCACGATCAGCTTTACGGTTGAGGAGCTGGCGCCGCTGGCGATTCCCTGGGAAGCCCGCAATCACCTGTTCCGCATCGGGCAGGAAACACTCAGCAACGCGTTAAAGCACGGCCAGCCATCGACGATCGAGGTCAGGCTCGAAGTCGGGCCGAAGCTGGTACGCCTGGCAGTCAGCGATGATGGGCGTGGGATCGATGCATCCGCGCCGGCGGGCGGGCTCGGACTCGAGACCATGCGCTATCGCGCCGCCAGCATCGGCGGTCAATTGCGCATCGCGGCGAATGTGAGCGGCGGCACCACCGTCATCTGCGAGTGCCCGCAGCCGATTCAGGCAGCGCGTGCGGTCTGACGGTCCGTTACAGGCGTGGTGCGAGCAGGATGAAGCCGTAGGTCAGTGCGCCGCCGGCGGCAAGCGCCAGCAGACCCGCAGCCCGGCGATACCGTGATGTCAGCGCAGCCCGGGTCGCGACTCCAATCAGGAATGGCCGCTGGCCGTCCGGTCGGCCGAGCATGGTGATGCCGGGCCGAGCCTCTTCGGCGCCGCGTTCCTTGAGCACCTCGGCGCGCGCGGCGGAACGCGCGGCCTCCCATTCGGCGGGCGAGATCTGTCCGTCATGATCGACATCGAAGGCTTTCATGCGCGCCGCATCCTGCTTCCAGGCGTGCAGTTTGGCGGCCACGTCGGCATCGATGCTCGGCAGATTGTCGGCGGCGCGGCGCGTCCTGAGCTCGCCGACTGCGCACAGCGACTGATCCGCCAGGATCAGCTGCTCCGTGTAGCGGTAGTCGGCTGCCAGAAACATCGAACCGCCCCGATGCGGCGGCCCGGGCGGTGGCCGCGCTGAATCGCCTTCCCAGACATCGCGCAGCGGCGCAGTGACCTCGGCACCACGCGGATCGACGACCACCTGGCCGGTATCGTCTTCGAGCGCAAATATCGAGTCGCTGGTACCGCGCTCGACCACCCGCCATTCGCGCCGGCCACGACCGGTGGTTTCGCGCGCCTCGACTTCGTAGCGCCACCACACGCAGACGCGGAGCGTGAGCGGCGCGAGGATCGGCTCACCGGGCAGCGCGCGCGCGCGACCGGCGAGTTCGACATAGCCCTGCGCCGCCGAGCGACAGCGCGAGACCGGCGTGTCCTCGAGCCAGCGTCCCCGGCGCCAGCGATCGAAGGCGGCGATGCCGGCGATTAGGCCAATGCCGAGCAGCGGCAGCGCGTGCTGCAGCTCGTGACCCGTCGCAGGCGACACGCGCCGCCTCAGGCGCGAAACAGAGTCTTCAGGTCGGGGTCGCGGGTATCTTCCGTCGCGACCTCGAGCAGCTTGGCTTCCGGGAAGGTGCCGAAGCCAGCCACCAGCGAATCCGGGAAGGTGGCGATGCGGGTGTTGAAGAGATTGACCGCCGAGTTATAGAGCTCGCGCCGGTCGGCGATCTGCTCCTCCAGGCTGGTGATGCGCGCCTGCAGGTCGGTGAAGGTGGCATCTGCCTTCAGGTTCGGATATTGCTCGGCTACCGCCCACAGTCGCGACAGGCCGCCGCGCAGCGCATTTTCCGCGCTGGCAAGCTCCGTGGCACTGCCGGACTGACCGGCGCTCGCGACCGCGTCGCGTGCCTTGATCACGCGCGTCAGCGTGTCCTGCTCGTACTGCATGTACTGGCGGCAGGTCTCCACCAGCTTCGGCAGCTCGTCGTGACGCTGCTTCAACAGCACGCCGATGTTGGCCCAGGCCTGCTTGACGCTCTCGCGCAGCCGAATCAGGCCGTTGTAAAGCGTCACGAAGTACAGGAACAGCGCGCCTATGAGCGCGATGAACATAAGCAGCGGGGCCATCGGATGTCCCTCCCGCCGGCGCACGGGCCGGGATATGTCTACCCTAGCCCGCTCGCGACCCGCCTGTAGCGACGGCTCTCACAGCCCCGATTGGCCCTCGGGTCAGGGGCTTAGCAGTGCGTCACATTTCAGCGAGCGAAGTGTGACGCATTCCTCAGTTTTTTCCGCCGCTGGACGCCACGGTAGCGTCTCTAAAGTCAGACAATTAAGCATGGATCTCTCGGATACCACAGTAATTCAGCCTCCGCCGTTCGAGTTCGCGCACTACGCTCACCTGCTGCGTTCAGTGATGCCGCGCGCACGCGAAATCTCGCTGTACGGCGCGGCCGGCGAGCTGCGCTGGGCGAGCGAAGGCGTCGAGCGCCCCGAACTGCGACCGGCGATCGAGGACGTGCTGAACGCGGCGGAAGGCTTGCAGGGCCTCGACCCCGAAGGCCGCATCGTGCTGGTCGAAAACGAGCCGGCCTGTTTGTTCCGGCTCACCGGCGAGAGCGGCGAGCTGCTCGGCATACTCACGTTTCTCTGTCCGCCGGCCAGCTACTCGTCGGGACCGCCGGAATTCCAGCGCACGCGCCAGCAGCTCGCACCGCTGCTGGAACTGCTGCGCCGGGACCTGGGCGCGCGCCACAAGATGGCCGCCGCCAGCATCGATGCCACCCTGACGCAGGAGCTGGCGTTCCTGCTCGGCCCGACCCTGATCCAGTCGCGGCGCATCGAACCTCTGCAGCATTACATCGACGGCTATCGCGAGCGCACCGGGTGCGATGGCGTGCTGCTGCTGATTCCGGACTGGCGCGTGGAGCGCTGGAGCGGCATCACGCCGGCCGACGCGGCGGCGCCGGCGCTGCGCAAACTCGCGGCCACCAGCCTCTGGAAACTGACGCAGGCCGCACCGCAAGTGCGCTTGCTCGATGCGCGCCCCACCGACGCGAGCGGCTCCGAGCTGCCGTACCGCTATCTGGTGGCTCCGCTCGGCCACGGCACCAAGATCATCGGGCTGGTGCTCGCCGTGCAGGGCCTGGGCGGTCGCCCGTTCGTGCGTCGCGACATCGAGCGCCTGCACCGCTTCCTGCCGCGTCTGCAGGAAACCCTGGAATCGCGCTTCGACGCCCGCACCGGCCTGCTGCAGCGGGCCGCCTTCGAGCTTGAAGTCGCCGCGGCGCGCGAGCTCGAGAGCGAGCCGGCGCTGGTGGTGCTCGCCGACCTCGACCGCACACACATGGTCAACGACCTGTACGGCTTCGCCGCCGGCGACAGCCTGATCCGCAATGTCGGCGCGCTGTGGCGGGCGGCGGCGGCGGAAAGCGGCGCGCCGGCCACGCGTCTCGCCGGCGACCGCTACGCGGCGCTGCTGCCGACCGCGGACGTGGCGCGCGGCCGCGCCTGGAGCGAGGCGCTGCGCGCGGCGGTCGCGGCACTCAAGATCGCGCCGATGCAGGACAAACGCGCCGGCGCGCCGCTGACCATGAGCTGCGGCATCGCCCGGCTCGAGCCCGGGCAGCCGCTCGAGCACGCGCTGGCCGCCGCCGAAATCGCCTGCAACACGGCCAAGCAGCGCGGCCGCGATCGCATCGAGGTGTACGACGCCAGCGCCGGCAGCCTCGCCGAGCACAACACCGGGCTCAAGCGGTTCCGGGCACTGACCTCGGCACTCGAGACCGGCCGCTTCATGCTGTACGCGCAGCCGGTGCAGCCACTGTGGGACCGCAGCCGGCCCGGAGAGTTTGAGATTCTGGTGCGCATGCGCGACGCGCGCGGCCAGCCGGTGGCGCCGGCCGAATTCCTGCCGACCGCCGAGCGCTATCAGCTGCTGCCGCAGCTCGACCGCTGGGTCATGGTCGAAACGCTGAAGCAGCTCGGGCCGTATGCGCAACAGTTCGCCGCCCAGGGCGTGCGCTGGACGCTCAATGTCTCGAGCGCCTCGCTCGCCGATGACGACTACACCGACCTGCTGTTCAACGAGCTGGATGCCCAGCACCTGCCGGGCAGCTGGCTGGCGATCGACATCGCTGAAACCGCGGCCACCGCCGACCTGGACGCCACGCGCCGTTTCGTCGAACGGGTCGCGCCGCGCGGCATCAGCGTCGCACTCGACGATTTCGGTAACGGCGGGTCGGCACTCGCGCACTTGAAGCTGTTATCGGTCCGGCGTCTCAAGATCGACGGCGTCCTGGTGCGCGACGTGGTGACCGATGCGACCTCCGACGGTCTGGTGCGCGCCGTCGTGCAGATCGGACGGCAACTGGGACTGGAGACTTCCGGCGAGAGCATTGCCGACGTCGCGATCGCCCGGCACCTGGCCGCGCTGGGCGTCGACTACGGGCAGGGCAACTATTTCGGCGAGGCCCGCCCTCTGATCGAGTGCCTGAACGCCCAGAAGGATCTGGAGCACCGGCGCAGCGCCTGAGTACCCAGGCCCGCCGCAAGCCGCTGACCGGGCGTTGAAAACCACCGGCCTGCGCCCGGTCGCCAGCGGTCCACCGTTTGCCGCACAATACCGCTCGGGGCGGCGCCAGCCGCGCCCGCACGGCACGTAATCCGACCCGGTTCCGCGTCGCGTACCGAGACTCCGGGCTGGCCCGCGCGCCGGGCGCAAGCCCGGTCGCGACCATCACAAGATCGAGGCTTCCATGGCTGCCACGCTTACCCTTTCAGATCCCCGGCTGCTGCGTCAGCAGTGCTACATCGACGGCCGTTGGGTCGACGCCGACGAGAGGCGCTCGCGCCCGGTTCACAACCCGGCCACGGGCGCAACACTCGGCACCGTGCCGGTGTGCGGGACGGCGGAAACGCGCCGCGCCATTGAGGCGGCCAAGCGGGCGATGGCCGAGTGGGCCGCGCGCACTGCGCTCGACCGCTACCGGCTGATCCGCAAGCTCGCGGCACTCATGATCGAGAATCAGGAAGATCTGGCGAAGCTCATGACCGCCGAGCAGGGCAAGCCGCTCGCGGAGGCCAAGGGCGAGGTCGCCTACGCGGCGTCATTTTTCGACTGGTTCGCCGAAGAGGGCCGCCGGCTATACGGCGACGTGATCCCGGGCCACCAGCCGGACAAGCGCCTGCTGGCTCTGCGCCAGCCGGTGGGCGTCGTGGGCGCGATTACGCCCTGGAACTTTCCCTCGGCGATGATCACCCGCAAGGCCGGGCCGGCGCTCGCTGCCGGCTGTACGGTAGTGATCAAACCGGCCGAGGCCACCCCCTACTCGGCGCTGGCGCTCGCCGACCTCGCGGAGCGCGCCGGGTTTCCGCCGGGCGTATTCAACGTGCTGACCGGCAAAGCCTCTGCCATCGGCGGCGAACTCACCAGCAACTCGCTGGTCGCGAAGATCTCGTTCACCGGCTCGACCGAAATCGGCAAGCTGCTGATGGCTCAGTGCGCAACGACCGTAAAGAAGGTGTCGCTCGAGCTGGGCGGCAACGCGCCGTTCATCGTCTTCGACGACGCGGATCTCGACGCCGCGGTTCTGGGCGCGGTCGCCAGCAAGTACCGCAATACCGGCCAGACCTGCGTCTGCGCCAATCGGCTGCTGGTGCAGGCCGGCGTTTACGAGGCGTTTGCCAAGAAGCTCGCCGAGGCGGTGTCCAAGCTGCGGGTCGGCGACGGTCTGGCGGGTGCCACCGAGCAGGGCCCGCTCATCAACGAGGCCGCAGTGCAGAAGGTCGAGGAGCACGTCGCGGATGCGGTCAAGAAGGGCGCCCGGGTTCTGGCCGGCGGCAAGCGCCACGCACTGGGTGGCACGTTCTACGAGCCCACCATTCTCGCGAACGTGACCACCGACATGCTGGTCGCGCGCGAGGAAACTTTCGGCCCGGTCGCACCGCTGTTCCGCTTCAGCGAGGAGGCGGAAGCGATCCGCATGGCCAACGACACGGAGTTCGGGCTGGCGTCGTATTTCTACACGCGCGACCTGGCGCGCGCCTGGCGCGTAGCCGAGGCGCTCGAGTACGGCATTGTCGGCCTCAACACCGGCATCATCTCCACGTCCGAAGCACCGTTCGGCGGCTGGAAGCAGTCCGGGATCGGGCGCGAAGGCTCGCGCTACGGCATCCTCGATTTCACGGAACTCAAGTACGTGTGCATGGGCGGTATCACACCGTGATCGCGGAGTCGTGAGCGTTCCGAATCCGCAGCCGCGGGCGCCGCTCGGACTGCTCGCGGCGCTCACGGCCACCGGGCCGTTCACGCTCAATATCTATCTGCCGGTAATGCCCTACGCGCAGCACGCGCTGCGGGCATCCGTTTCGGCCACCAGTCTGACGCTGAGCGCAGCTCTCATTGCCTTCGCAGTCGGCATCCTCTTCTGCGGACCGCTGTCGGACCGCGTCGGGCGCCGGCCAGTGATTCTGGGTGGCCTGGTCGTGTTCGCGTGCGGCAGCGCGTTGGCGATGCTTGCTCCGAGCGTCGGCTGGCTGATCGTGGCGCGCGTCGTTCAGGCGCTCGGCTCAGCGACCGGCATCACCATCGCGCGCGCGATCGTTGGCGACCTGTATCCGCGCGCCGCCCTGGCGCGCACCATCGCGCAGCTGACCATGGTCATGGCCAGTGCCAACGCGGTGGCACCGCTGATCGGCGGCGCGATCGTCGAGTTACTGCAGTGGCGGGCGATATTCGCGCTGTTGCTGATCGCCGCCGCCGGGCTCTGGCTGTGGGCGGTGCGCGCACTTCCGGAAACGCGGGCGAGCTCCACTCCGCACGCCGATGCCGCCACCCTGATCCGGGCGGCCGTGGGTGTGGCGCGCCGGCCGGTGTTTCTCGATTGCGTGCTGCACAGCGCGGTGCTCTACTCGTCGTTCTTCGTGTTCGTGTCGCTCATGCCGTACGTGCTCCGGGATGGACTGCACCGCGGTGCTACCGAGTACGGCCGCTGGTATCTGCTGATCGCGGGCGGCTATTTCCTCGGCAATTACCTCACCGTTCGGTTTGGCGCCCGCACCCATCCGGCACGCCTGCGCGGCGCGGGCATTACGTTGCAGGCTGCGGGGGCGCTGGTTGCATTCCTGCTCGTCCGATTCGGCGCGTGGCACCCGGCATTCATCTTCGTGCCTTGGGCGTTCATCTCCACCGGCCAGGGCCTTACTTTGCCCGGCCTGGTCGCCGACGCCGTGGCGCTCGCGCCCGAGTGGGCCGGCACAGCGTCCGGTCTGCTCGGGTTCTCGCAGCAGCTGTCTGGCGCGATCGCCGTGCAGTTCATGTCGGCGGCGCCTACCGACACACCGCTGCCGGTCGCGGGCTTCGTGCTCGCGGTGACTGCCATCGGCTGGCTGGTGCTGTTCGTCGCTCCGCGGCGCACGAGCGTGGCGGCTACGGGCTAGAGCCATGCCCCTTAAGTTTCTCGAACTCGCGATTGCGGCTCCGGAGGTGCTCGAGTCGTACCAGTACTACCAGCGACTCGGGTTCACGCCGGCCACCACCGCCGACGTCTGGAGCCATCGCTACGCGGTCTTAAGCGATGGCCGCGCAGCGCTCGCGCTGCATCAGCTCGAGTTCAGCTCGCCGGCGGTGCGCTTCGTGCAACCCGATCTGCGCGCGCACGTCGCCGACCTGGAACGGCTGGGCATCGCACTCGAATCCGTGCACCTCGATGACGAACACTTCAACGAGGCCAATTTCCGCGATCCCGACGGCCATCTGGTCACGGTCCTGGAAGCGCGCACTTTTTCTTCTCCGGAGCCCCAGGGCGCAAGCGTGTGCGGCTGGTTTGAGGAGCTGGCGCTGCCGGCACGCGACCTCGCGCTCGCGCAACAGTTCTGGGAGCAGCTCGGCTTCGTCGCGGTAGGCAGCGAGGACGAGCCGGCGCCGCATCTGGCGCTCACCAGCGATCACCTGGACATCGGGCTGTATGACCCTGCGTTGCTGGCGGCGCCGGCGCTGTGCTTCAGCATCGACGATCAGGCCGCGGTCACCGCTGAGCTCACCGCCCGCGGCATCGCGGCGTCGCGGCCGCCTGCGGCTCTGGCGCCGGAGCGCTCGCTGCTGCTGGTCGCGCCGGAAGGCACCCGAATGGTGCTGACCGCGCCGCGCGCTTAGGCGACCGGGCGCGATCAGGGCGCAGAGGATTTCGGCACCTCGATGATCACGTCCGGGTCGCGACCCGGATGCAGGGATCCGCGCAGCATGGACGGCGTTGAATACGGCATCGCGATCTCGCCATGGGCGTCGAGTGCGATCAGTCCGCCGTCGCCGCCGGCCTTGTGCAGCTCGTCGATCACCGCGCCGGCGGCGGTCGCGAGGCGCTCGCCATGGAGTTTGATCCGCGCGCAGAGCTCGGCAGCGGCCGTGTAGCGGATGAAGGTCTCTCCGTGACCCGTGGCGGAGACCGCGCACACGCCGTTTTCAGCG
>Ga0187780_10002108_pt1 | contig 15012 bp, 19 predicted proteins | sample 1015_Q2_SP10_20__FD_132429 | JGI IMG/M metagenome (GOLD analysis project Ga0187780, IMG submission 132429) | Tropical peat soil microbial communities from peatlands in Department of Meta, Colombia - 1015_Q2_SP10_20_MG | ecosystem: Environmental > Terrestrial > Soil > Wetlands > Peat | place... | reverse complement strand
TGAGACATGTGAATGTATGCGTTGACTATATGCGAATGGGCCTCCAGGTCCTTTTTTCAGTCGAAGTTTAGGCAGCATGCGTAGGATCCTTTCATGATGGCATCATACATTAACCGCTGCGGAAAGACAACAATTTAGCTTCGGGGTGATGATAGTTCCAGCAGGGGAGAGCGTGTTGTTGGCACAGTTCTCTTCCCAACCAGTAAAGAGGGTGATCTACGATTAAGAATAATGAGGGTGAATCCGATCAGCACTCCACTCGTAAGCTTGCAGACTTGAAATCGTTCCTAGAAAAGAAGATTAAACAGAACGAGGAAGAACTCACATCATTACGCTCGTACTTGGAAGTTGTAGACACTCTGTTGGCAGAGCGGAGTTTCAGGAAAGTGGAAATCCCAATAACCCAAGTAGACCGGATCAGGAAAGCTGCTAGCGCTCCGTCGGATTCAAGTGCAATTCCAGTCATGACAAACGATGGTGTGCGCATCGCCTCAATGCTTGTAGAACATGGAAAGCTATGCATCACTCCAGAACCTGACGTAAGACTCGACGCAAATTCTCCGCCTTTACGGTCCTTTTTAGTGGGTAAGGTGCTGGATTCAATGCAGGCAAAGGACAAAGAGGCAGCTGTTTCAGGAGCAATTCAACCTGAGGCGATTCTAAGCTACTCTGTGGAACAAGATGGCGGCGTGCTGAAGACAATTACTATTGAAAATTATGGAGACGAGAGACGGTTGCTGGAGTTGAAGAACGCTATACGTTGGACGTTCAGGCGGATGTATGAAAAGATTACCGCCAAGCCTGTCTAGGATGTGCTCATTCTGTTCGCAATAATGTCAAGGGCTTCTTTCTTCCCACGTACCAACTTGGCTTGATATTCAGAAATCTTTGTACGCGCCTGTGCGCAATATTCCTGATCCTTAATGCCACTCAAGTTGATGCTAACATTCGCCAGCGCTCCTAATGCGCTTGCATCTCCTACATAGATCGCAGTCTGCAAATCTGAAATCGCGCTGGTGTTCGCATAATTGGACAGCTGTTTCGCGAGTTCCATTAGTGCTACAACATTCTCGGCGGTCGTAAGTGGCACTTCAGCAGCTTTCTTTAATCGATTTTGTATCTCGTCCGTTCTTAGTTGCCTCTCCTGTTCGGTAATCTTGGGCATTTTGTATCCATCGATTAATCGTGTGAAACTTCGAGCGTCGTCATCGACGAGTGATAAGAGTGTAAGTTGATAGGCTTCGCTCTTAGCTTGAATTTCTTCGAGCATAGAACGTTTCTCATCAACTCGCTCCTTTGCTAGCGTTAATTGCGTTACCATGCTGACCAGACCTGCTGCGAGTGATGCTGAATAGGCTGATACGCTCCCGCCACCTGGCACTGCTCGGTCGGATCTAACTTCGTCTGCGAATGACATTAGGTCCAAGCCGACGAGCTTATCTCTCTCCATCAGACGTCGTTCCAGAGTTTGCTGTTTGTTGAAGCCATGTAGTCGCAGATAGAATTCGGCAGTTTCAGATAATGCATCCATGGGCACTATGCCTACGATTTCGCTCGCGACCACCGGAACTCCGTATCCGGCTGCAAGACTCTTGACTAGCTCGAAAACTTTGAAGAGTTGAGTTGCTTTGTAATCTACCATATTGATTGAAACTTGAACTAACCCCCGGTCCTTTAGTTCGAATCCCAGCGCTTTTACAGCTGTGAAACCGCCGTCCCTACTTCGGATTTCTTTCGCGATTTCCTTTGCTACGGATAGGTTAGTTGTGCCGAGGTTAATGTTGTATGCGATCAGGATCTTCCTCGCGCCTATAGCTGTGGCGCCTGCAGTTGGGTGGATCTGGTTCGGGCCGAAGTCTGGAACCCTGTCGGCATTTCGTCCGATCTCGTTGCGTAACCCTTCAAATTCTCCCTTTCGTATATCGGCCAGATTCTTTCTATCAGGTCTTGTTGCTGCTTCTTCGTAAAGATATACAGGAACGCCAAATCTTGTTGCGTATTCCGCGCCGAACTCATTTGCTATTTTGACGCAATCGTCCATGGTCATATCGGAAATTGGGATGAAAGGAATAACATCTACTGCTCCCATTCTTGGATGCTGACCTTGATGATTGTTAAGGTCGATAAGTTCGATTGCCTTTGAGCTTACAGCCATCATAGCTTCCTTAACTGCTTTGGGTGAACCGACGAAAGTCAGAACTGATCGATTATGATCCGCGTCTGACTCGACATCAAGAATCTTGACGTTCCTAGTTCTGGCCTCTGCGACTATGGCATCGATTACTTCTTTTCTTCTCCCTTCGCTAATGTTAGGGACACATTCTACAAGCTTCAAAATAGACCTGAGATCAGAAAAGTGCTCTGGCAGCTAATTTTGTTTCGGTCAAGATCGCAGACGAGGAATTACTCCACCGTCTCTGAGGTACGTAATGTTGCAAACGCGTTCTGACGAGTAACGTAGCTAGCTCACAAACGCCCCGCCATTAACATCTAAGGTTACGCCTGTGACAAAGTCTGAATCGAGCAGATACTCGAAAGCCCGTGTGACGTCCTTCACTCGACCGAGGCGCGATACTGGAACTTTCTCTAAGAGAGATGCTTTATCGTCAGGAGACCAACTGGTAAATGGGCCCGCGTCTTCAATGAAGCCTGGAGCAATCGCATTCACAGTTACACCAAACCTGCTCAATTCCCTAGCCACATAATTCGTAAACCCGAGGATTCCAGCTTTTGACGCTGCATAGTGAGGTCCGATGACTCCTCCGCCGTGGGCTGCGATGGAAGAGATGTTCACTATCCGGCCGAACTTCCTTTCCTTCATCTCTGGAATTACTTGGGATGACCAGTAAAATACGCTGTTCAGATTGATACGTATCGTTTCATCCCATTCTACGGCTGATATTTCTTCGATAGACCCCTTCGCCATGATCCCCGCGTTGTTGACTAGAACATCAACAGGCCCCAGCGCATCACGGACCTGCCTAAAGTGTTCAGCAACAATCATTGCATTACCAACGTCCCCTTTCAGCAAAACAATTCGTTCACCTGGCCTGAGGAGACCGCACAGCTTCACTCTAGCTGTCTGCGCGGCACTCTCATCCTGCCTGTACGTGATTGCAACGCTAAAGCCGCGCTTCACGAGGCACTCTGCTATGCCCAAACCGATCCCGCGTGTCCCGCCGGTGACAATCCCAATCATCTTCCTCAAACCGTTCTTCAAATTAATTTGATGAAAGAAAAGGTTGTGGATTTTTCAGTTCCATGATTGAAGCTATGCTCATGCCCTAGTGAGTTTCAAGCGTTTAAGTGTGCATTAGTGATATTTCAGTTCGGGTGGGTTGAGTGACGGCAACGGTAATGGGTGGTAGTGAACCCGCGAGGCTGATAAAAAAGAAAATCAAGGAGGAGATTGAAGAAGCCGGAAATTTCAAACCTTTTCTGGCGACAGTGCTAGTGGGCGACAATCCAGCCTCGAAAACTTACCTTAGGAACAAGCATGCCGCCTGTTCCGAAGTGGGTATCGAGTCTAGAAATATCGAACTTCCAGCAAGTACGTCTCAGACAGAGCTGGCGATATCACTCAATAGTCTGAATACTGATCCATCGATTACAGGGATCCTTCTCCAACTACCGCTCCCGAAGGAGTTGGACGAGGTTGCCGCCATCAACACAATTTCACCAAAAAAAGATGTTGACGGCTTGCATCCCTGTAATGTTGGTTCGCTGCTCCAAAAATCAAAGGGGATTGTTCCATGCACTCCGAAGGGTGTGATTGTGATGTTACGTTACTATCGGATACCAATAGCTGGCAGTCATGTTGTGATTATAAACCGAAGCAAGCTCGTTGGCAGACCATTGTCCCAACTTTTTCTGAACCATGACGCGACCGTAACTGTTTGTCATTCCAAGACCAAGGATTTACAGCATACGTGTCGAGAGGCGGACATCTTGATTACAGGAATCGGTCATAGGTCTCAATTCGCGTTAGGAGAGGATATGGTCAAGCAAGGTGCGGTGGTGGTTGACGTCGGAACAAGCATAGTTAACGGAAAGCTGATGGGCGACGTGGACTTTCATAATGTATCCAAGGTCGCAAGTTACATTACTCCGGTTCCAGGCGGTGTAGGGCCGATGACAATTTCTATGCTTCTGTACAACACACTATTGACCGCTTCTAATCTGCAAGAACGAAATCTGAATTTCGATCTGGAAACTTTACAGTCATCATGACTAATTCAATCTCGCAGAAATGCTTCCAACTGTATATGATGATGAACGATTCGTCCACAATGCCTTTTATTGCGACGGGTTTTGATCGCGCCAGAGGTGTGGTAAGGTGGCGCATCCTTTGATAGGTCTGTTATTCACCGGGCTCATAGTCAAAACAGCGCTTTCTGTTGCAATCATCGCTGGGTTCATTTGGATTATCATCAAGCTCGGTAAATTGACCGATGCATACACAGAGAAACTGAGAGCTAAGTAGATGGCCCGATTGCCCGTTTGGGGATACGAGGTCTCAAATTCCCTCTCTTTGCTCTTCTTGTCGGTCATTAGAAATATGCGTGTGAGTATGTACTATTCAGCGACGGTTTCATGGAGTGATTGATTTGGAAGAAGAATGGAAGAGTGTTTGTCAAGAACAATCATCAAGACTATTGAAAGCTGTTAACGCTCTTGGTTCAGTAGTCGGTTCCAACGTCAACGTTGATCCGGCCCCTTATCTACGATTAATATTGGAATTGCTGCAAAGTCATCATGATAGCTTGTACACGATTAGAATGCAACATTCTGAGATCGGTAACAGTATTACTGCAATTGAGAATCGACTTGCGTTCCTCGAAGAGAAGAGATCCTGACTTGTTCATGCATCGCTTAACATTGCGGGAACAAGAATATGGTTACGCTGTCGTACTCGTTTGAACTTACTGGATAGATAAGGTGTTTACCTTCGCTACCCATCGGTTAGAAATTTGTTAGGGGTCCATATCTCTGAGAAGATAGTCTGGAAGCCGGAGACCGGCTCTTTTCACGAACGACCTTTTTGCTGGCAAATAGGTGGTTTGAAGCATACCATAGCGTTTGTTTCCTTTTACTGACTCACTCACGGCAACAATATGGAGTCCGCGGCGTGTTCGCTTCACTATTCTGGACCTTGTGCGAAAAGGCAAATTGACTGGAGGGGACGCATAAGCGCGGAACACCGATGTGATTCCTGCGCCATGCACTTTTCCACCTAATTCCAGAGCACCCCAATAGCTCGTTTCTCGAAGAACCATAAAATGTAACCCTGGGTGCATATAACCTGGCCAGCCCACTTCGTCCTTACGCGGAGTGTGAATACACACTACCTGCCTACCAAGGCGTTCAAATGAGAGTTTTAGTCCTCTGGTATGTTTGGGACCACAACCGAAACACGGGCTTTCGACTGGGTTCTCGAGCTTGGTCAATTTATGCCGCCTCATCTCATACCGTAAGAACTTCCCTATGAAGGCATGTAATATCTGGAAATCAATTCGTTATAGTCCGGATGAGTCGTCTCGGGGGCGTGGGTAACGCTAACAAAGAACTTTTGAACAATTGATTACCACTGGTTATGACCGAACTTTGGGCGAAATCACAAGACGACCTAGACCACGGATTGAATCCCTTTCTGATCTTATTTTCGGGCTTGCATTATCAATCGGTGCTATTTCCCTAATTACTCGAATTCCTCCAACGCCGTTCCGAATGCTGATTGATATTGCGGAATTCGGATTTAGTTTCTTGATCTTAATCTCCGTCTGGATGGGTTATACGAACATAATGTCGGTCCTTCCTCTCGAGAGCGGTGCTGTGGTTACGCTAAATCTAGTGTTGCTTTTTCTCGTTTCGATCGAACCGTACCTTTTCTACTTGAACATAATTTTTGATCTCTCAGATCACGCGGTACTTCTAAACGCCGCATCAATATTATACGCGCTAGATATGGCTGGCCTCATGTTGATTCTCGCATTATTCACATATGAACTCGCTCGCGAGGAGCGAGGATTGGTGCCCCCGGACCTGGTCGCTCACTACAAACATGTAAGGGATTCGCTCTTCCTTTCCGCGGCCATGTTCCTGGTAACGGTCCTGCCTTTCTTCTGGAGTGTCAAATTACAGGACTTGCCGTTGCGATTCTACTTCTGGTTAATCCCACTCGCTATTTCATTCATGACGCGTTTATCAGATCGACTTCACAAGTGACTTAGCTTGGTCCTGATTCAAGTAGGTCGAGTATGCAATCAGTCTGTTCGAAGTTCTTTAGCCATCGCACTAGCCAGAAGTTTCCAGGCTTTGGAGTCGTATTTTCTTTCCATGTTTGCAATATGTTTGAGTCTATTATGACTGATAGAATTCTTTGCGTAGACAATCAGCAATCCCGTGAAGGTGAGTCGCGATCTTTGTTTTCCTTCGGGAGAAATCTCGTAGATGAACTCAGAGTACTTGTTTGGCCCCTGGAGTTGTATGTTGTGCCATGAAAGTGTTTTCGGATTTATCTTGACAAGCTTAACTTTCCTGACCGTCCTATGTCCATGAGCTACATGCTCATCGAGAATGACTGTATCTTTTGAAACTTTCTTTATTCTTCGATTCCCCTTCTCGCCCATTAGAGCAATGTCGTCTGGTCGATAATCCGTAGACCAGTGGAAAGCCGCTCGAGCTGGGACCGTAAGGCTTTGATTAAATTTGTAACTTATCGAATACACGTGCATTGTTCTTCGTGGCTATACGGCTCAACGGAGATTTTAGGAATTTCGTCGAATACCTAAGTGTCCTCGCTTGTGACCGTAAACATGGTCGAAGAAGATCAGTTTGTACGAATGTACGTCTCTTGATGACTCTCTGAGGGTAGATGGCAACGGTTGGTGGTTATGTAGCCTCCAATCGCGAGCAGCAGTTGGCAATATTCAACTTAGGTACGGAGGAGCTCCCTCCGAAGTTCTTCTTCAACAATTCTTGTGTTCTCTCTTTTGCGGTTCAGTGGGATCAACCGTATGGTTTGCTTGAAAAACAGCTTCAGGAGAGTGAGTCGAGGGCAGATGATTCTGTAGGATCGGTGACTTTACAGCGCGACGAATTACGTGAATCGACGAACATATACACAATCAGTTATATGGTTTCCGGGTATGACGATACACTTTTAAACGTGGTTAGACGCATAGGTCATGGATGAAGATGACCAGATGCCTCGTGTACTGGCTTAGAACGGCGCCAATGGGACTGACGGGATCTTCCCAGCTTGGATCAATTGTTGAAAGGGGGGAATTTGTCTGACTGATGAGGATTTGAAGAGGTGGTTGGAATTACGCTTCTCGAAGATTGAGCAACGAATAGGCCACCTTGAGCAGACCATTACGGAGAGTAAGCAGCCTAAGATGCGGATAGCTTGGTACCGGACGCTGCTGGGAATGACCGAACTCGGTGGGAAGGCTGGAACGGAGAAGCTCGCGGATCATTTGGGTATAAGCAGGAGTGTAATCAGCGAATACTTGAATCGGATGGAAGAAGAGGGGATGGTCAAGCGTGACTTTAATGAAAATCCTAATGACAAATCACGCTATCTCTGGCAAATCGACTGGAGTGCTCTCCCGCCAGAAATCGCCTCTCGGCTAAAAAAATAGCACACCGTTAGCTTCAAGGGATTATTGGGACCCTGTAGAAGTTTGAGAGTAAGGGTTCCACAGCTGCCGCCATCTCATCTACGTCACAGTCGGCACATGACGGATCGAGTCGCAACGGTATTCGTTTTCCTTTTTCGCTCAGCTCAACCTCGAGAATTGCATGACCCTGCATGCTCCTCTCCTTGTTAGTTTGGATGTCTACGTAAGTTCCCGGCGGGAGCACAAGAAGATACATCCTTCTAAAGGCCAAGCTTGCTAACATTGAGGCCAATAACACGACTTTGCAATCGCAATCGCCACCTGTCTTAATCGTCTCCCATGGCCATCTCACATATTCGCCAAACGTTTCGCCCTTGTACACCACCTTATCACGTGCGTATTCGAAGATTAACGTAAGCAGCCTGAGCTGGTCCTGAAACGTTAGTTCTTGAGCGTCCTGAGGTTTTTCTCTGCCAAGTGCCACGTTCCCAATCGTAGTGGTAAGCTGGTCGATTTCTGAATACTCCGGATGGTCCTTTGCTTCAATCACCCTACTTAACATTGTAAGGGTTACTTTCATTGTGCGTGGATCAAGAGCAGGTTGGGCAGCCTTCTTAAGCGCTCCTTGCTTAGCCCCGCAGTAAGAACAGAATGGTTCGTCCGCTCCAATGGTTCTCTTACACGTAACGCAATTGCGCATGCGCTCAACGAATGCTGACTCTCGTTGAATCAAACCTCTACTTTGCAGGCGCGAAAGCGTGTCTGTAAGCAGCTGGATGTTCACTCCCAATTCTTGGGAGGCACGCGTGATCGAGATTTCACCATGATGTTCTGAAAGGTAATCGAGGATACGCGACTCTGGACTCAATACAGGTGTTTGTGATATTACTACGGGCTTCGAATCGGGTGATTGTGTACTATCCACACCTTGACTAGGCGTCGCCGGTTGACGTGCGGGAGCCTGAACCTGTTGTGAGAGCGATTTGCCACAATTATGACAGTACCCTGAGGAATCGAGATTAGTTGCACCACAAACTTTGCAAGAGACAAGTCTGCGGCCGCATTTTCCGCAGAACGCTTGTCCCGGCACAGTAACTAAGCCGCATTGCGGACAAGCGTGTCTTATAGTCATTCGAACCTGACCGGCTGCGTTCACAATCCGTCTCTTAAACGCATGTAATACTTTCTATCTGAACTTTAAAGCGAATTCAAAATCGTATGCGAGAATCATTACCTCATCGGGCTCGGAGGAGTGGATTCAGATGGATACTTCGGTTAACGTGTCAGTTCTGATTGGCAGACATATGCGCCAGTTCGAGCGCGTCTGAAAGTGTCTCGAAATGGTTATAAGTGTCGAGGTATATTAGTGACGATACGTGTATCAACGCGAGGAGACATGTGATGGAACTGTCTGCAACGAAACTGGGCTTCGATACTGAATCACTCGCAATAACGATCTCAATGTTTGGTGCTCAAGCGGTTATGGGAGCGTTGGGACTACCGGTTGTTATTATGAGGATGGCTCCGGAAAAGTTTGGGTTGCTGACGGTTGTGATGGCAGGCCCGTTAGGGTTCACGGCGACTTATATGGCGAATAAGCTGCTTGGAAAGAAGACGAACGCAATCAAAGTGAACCTCGCATCGTCATTGAAGATGGATGCCGTTCGCGGGGCTATCTTCCTCGGGCTAGAGATCGTTGTTGCTATGGCTGCAATCATCCTTGCGCTTTAGCTCGAATTAGAGCGGCGCAAGGAACATAATCTAGCACCTCCACATTACCGATTCGAATAGTTAGGGTTCGGATAGGCCGCTCGAAGGTTAGGTTGGCTGGAAAAATGAAATCGTATCACCTCCTACTAATTGTCATCCTTATCGCGACCGGAGCGGCGTTACCAAATGTTCGCGCAGCACCAACTCTCACGATAACTCCAGGTTCAGTTGTGGCAAGTCAGGGTACGCCGGCATCCTACGATCTTACTCTTAGTGGCGGAACTCCGAACGCGACTTACACTCTCACGTTAAGCGGTCTGCCTATCGGATCCGTGTATTCTTTTTCGCCTGTAGCAATTGGACCGAGCGGCAGCAGCACGCTAGTTATTCAATCTGGGCTTCCGAACCCGCTTTACTGCCCTGGAAGTTATTCGTTCATGGTCACCGCGACCAATACGATTGCAAGCTCCGACTTCGCCTCCACGCCCGGAGCCTTCGTCGTGTCGCAAAGCAGTCATCCGCTCTTCGTATCAGTTTCAACCGACAACTCAACCTATACAACAGGCGAAAACGTCACCATCACCATCACCACCGACACTGCCGCCAGAGGCACGTTAACTATCACTACGCCGACAGGAGCAATAATCCTGAGAAAGTATCAGTTCACCGGCATAACCAACTTTGTGACGCCGTTTCATTTGAACTCCACCTCTCCACTAGGTCAATGGACCGTGAATTTCTCTGCGGACGACTACTGCGGCCTGACTAACAGTGCCTCCAAGACTTTCACCGTTATCGCCTCCACACCAAATACAACAACCGCATCCACAACTGCAACTCGATCCATGATTGAAAGTTCGACTACTGCAATTACGGCAACTTCAACAACAATGCTCATCCTCATTGAGACAGGTAATCTGACGAGCACTTACACAACAATCGTAACAACCGCTGCAACCCAAACGACCTGGTCCACGGCTACTCAATCACAGGCCGCCAGCACGAACATCATGCCTCTCTGGAAGATCGAGCATCCATATTCGGAAGTAATACTCGCGGTAATCCTGATACTTTCCCTACTCGTCATCATCAGAAGAGTTCGACCCAGCAAAGGCGGGATTTGCGTTAAGTGCGGATTCAGAAACCCCTCCCAGGCGACTTCATACTGCATCAATTGCGGTGAAAGGTTGAACAAGCGGAGAGCGGAATGACCGTTTCCCGAACATTCAAGTGGCTCATTGTCCTCACGATCGCGCTAGCCGGATCCCTTAGCATTGCAGCGGCGCAAGGGGCATCGTCTACCACAACGATCATGACAACCAATCTTACTACAACAACGGTGACCACGAATGCGACTTCGACCTCACAAACAACGATAAAGAGTACTACGACCTCAACTCAAGGCACAACGACAGCTTGGACTAGCACAACCGCAACAACCACATCTACAACCACTACAATCGCCGTAACCACCGAAACTTTAGCACCTACAACAATCACCACAACTTCGACTCAGCCCCTCCTGGTATTGACAAGCTATGCCGGACTAATCTTAGTTGGATTGGCTGTTGTCGCAGCCCTCGCGAGCCTTGCCTACACTAGGTTCTGGCCCATAGGACGAAGCGTCACATGCGTCAAGTGCGGCTATCAGAACCCTCCATTCGCAACAGCACACTGCATCAATTGCGGTCAGCCGCTACGGTCGTAGACAGGAGCACATAGCGAATTCACGATTGTTGCAATGGGCGTCAGCTTGGGATTCCACTGAGGAAGAACCTATGTATACGCCTCACATGGTTAATTTAGCTGATTAAGTGATGAAAAAGATAGATGAAAGTTCCGCAAAACTGTTGCGAGACAAAAACTTCGCGTTCTTAGCCACCGTCGACGCCAACGGGCGACCACAAGTTACCCCAATATGGATCGACACTGACGGGGACCACGTTCTATTGAACACTGCACTCGGACGAGTAAAACAGAAAAATACAAACCGCGACCCAAGAGTAGCCGTCGCGGTCCTAGACATGAGTAACCCGTACCGGTACGCCGCATTCCGAGGTCGAGTCGTCGAACAGGTACCAGGCCAAGTCGCAGAAGATCATATCGACAAACTAGCGAAAAAATACTTAGGCAAAGACAAGTATCCTTTCCGTCAAGCCGGCGAAAAGCGGGTAATCCTCAAGATCGTGCCTGAACACGTTACGCCTCCGCAATAAGCAATTATGGCAGAATAGCTCAAGGCGAAGGTCGAGAGCTAAGCTCCTGCCGAGCGCCAGCCGAATCTCATGAGCCTGGGCAGCTGAAGTTCTCAGGATTGCATACTATGCATAAGGTCTTCGACGACATATGGCGCGTCTACCCAGAAAACATGCTAAAGAACCGTACCTGGCACTGGTGGTGGTGGCTCCACTTCTTCGAAAACCCTGACAACCCGCAATATCCAAAACAACTCATGATACTCTGGGGAACAAGAAACTGCAGAAGAGTCCGCGTCAACGACTATCACTGGGAACCCACAATCCCAATGGAAATCGAACCAAAGCGCGCCGGCTTCGAGTCAATGGTCGCCTCATGGTACTATGACGGAAGCACAATGCACGACCCGTTCTTCATAGACCACGGCAAGACAGAGACCACATGGGATGAAAAGTCTGGCCAACTCAGTCTAAAGGGTCAAAAAGGGAACTACTCCTACGGCGGAAGCTCAGCAAACTTCTGGCTTAAGGTTGATACCAAAGACGTCGCAATCGCGCTCTCGATGGAGAAGTGGAGGGACGATCTAGCAGAGCTCATCCCAACAGGAAGAAACTTCGTCGGAAAAATGGGATATTCCATGCTTAAGTACCGAGGGCTCTCGTCGGTTGGTAAGATCAGAATAGGCCAATCTGAGACGGAAGTAAATGGCCGATCATACTTCCAAAAAGTACGCATCTCCTCGCTAACTCCTTGCTGGTACTGGGGCACAGTCCAATGGGACAACGGTGCCTACTTGCAGTACTTTCTCCCTCATGTCGGGCTACCAATGCTGAGACAATCCGTATCACATGAGAGTCTAATGGATTGGGGAGAAAAGATGGTTTCAAAAACCCTCAACTTCTACAACCCCAACGAGGGCAGAGAACTTTTCATGGAAAATGTAACAATAACCAAACGATACGAAAATGACCTTCCAATATTCACAGTGACCGCATCGTCAGAAGACACCGAACTTAGCATCGAGATGGCAACTTATGCACGATGCTGCTGGAACATAGCCCAACCTCTCGTAGGTCCATACTGGCATGGCATATTCTACAACGAATACCCCGCAAGGGTTACACAATTCAAACTGAAGAGTAATTCAGCTAGTGCAGATAATGATGACTTTGGAAAAAGCTACTGCAACTGCGAGCACACATGGGGAACCGTCTAATCAACTGCGTCAGAACACATAACATGCAACCGTTAGCGCAGCCGTTCAGCCTCCGCCCAGACATTGATGAGTTCACAAAAATAGAGACGTACACAAATAGCAGATGAGCTTAATCCTCAGCACGCAGGTATGCTAGGCATGAAAGCGATCAAATTGAACGAAGCTCCGTCCGAAGACACTAACGGAGGCATCTTCATCGGAGGAAAAGTGAACGTGAAGACGCTGATTGACAAACCCCTCGGTGCGGAAGAACTCAAATCTGCAATAGTAACCTTCTCACCCGGAGCCCGAACAAAAATGCACATTCACGATCATGAGCAGGTCCTCTACATTACGAGCGGAAAAGGAATCGTGGCGAACGAACATGAAGAGCACGTCGCATTACCAGGGACGATCTTCTTCATCCCAGCAGGAGAGAAACACTGGCACGGTGCAACCGCGGACAGCTCATTCTCTCACTTGTACGTATACAATTCTAAAACAGAGACCACTTACTAGCAGAGAATGACCATGGACTTGCCAAACTCACGTTCCATGTTCTAGCCTGAAGCATCTCGCATGGTCAAACGGTGGCGCGCCTTCACGGACGTGCGGCTTTCAGGTTTTGTAGCCCGAACCGTAGTAGGCAGAGATTCCAGGTCAGTAGGATCAGCAGCCACCGCACTGTCGATAATTTTCTCCCCCATGTGTAGATTAAGACTGTTGATGATCTGTTCCGGAGTTGGCTTATCTGTTTCACTAGCCTCCAAATCCTTACCCGGCTGCTCAGAATTAGCCGTGCTACCATCTTTTTGCTTACCTGAGTTCTCTCCAGAACCTGTTCTGCTACCTGTTTCACTATTTTCGGTCAATTTTGTGCTTGAATTCTCACTTTGATTAGCGGAGCGTCTTTTTACATCTAGTGAAGCAGCTTCTGGAGTGATTCCGTGCAAGGAAGGTAGCTGTTGGAAGGCAGCCGTGTCGTGTTTTGAAGAGTTGTAGAACTGCTGAACATCATTTACGAGCTGTACCTGCACGTTTTGACTGTTGCCGAGCAGATTTTTGGCCCTTTGCCGTGTTTTGCGGGGCCTTTTCTCCATTTGCATGCTTGCCAAACAGCTTCTACAGCTTAGAAGTGCAGAATTGCATCTTCACGTGCCGGATTCTCGGTTAGTGGTGCAGGGTTCGTAGAATTCGCAGCTAGAGGAGCAGGATTTTGAGCGTTAGTGGGTTTTTTTTCGGTAGCCGTGCTAGGTTCATCCTTTTTACCATTTAGTGGTGCAGGTTTCGGGGTCTTCTCTGCCTTAATTCGCTCTAGTACGGCGTCGATGTCGGCGACGTTGTATTCAATGTCGGTGCCATCCTTAGCACTTAACGACGCTGGAACTTTGTCACGTGTTAGGTCAGGTTTCCATCTTTGGAGCACCCGTTTGTGAAGCCGCTCCTTGTTTTCAGCTTCCTGAGCAGCTACACGTTCGTTTCATCCTGAATTAGCTCCTTTTGCGTATCGTCCTGATAATGATGAGGTTCAGACGTGGCTTCCACCACTAATAGGTGCGGTGTCAAACGAATATTGACAATTGAAGGCAGTCGAATTCAATATCAATATCAATTGGTCAGTATCGCTGGAGTCAGATGTGCCTATCAGCTCAGATACCCCAGGTTTTAGGTCGTTTGAGTTACGTTACCTCTGTTTACCGGTTACCCGTTATACAGTTTATTCGTTCGTTCAAATTTTGACTCAGCATCACTGTCGTGTCATAGCGATGCGGTGACGATCCTCAGGGGTGATGAGGTGTTCATGGCTGTCCGTACCCAGGTCGATCCGCAACAAGTGAATCTTGCCGTTGAACTCACTTGTTTCCGTCGAATAGTCAGGACTAACGTTAGTCCCAGTATCATGTCCGACATCTAAGGTCTCATCAGCCGAGAAGGCCATGGGAACAGTTCCGTCGACACGACCTTCACCCGTCCTTTGACCATCACAGTAGAGTGTTACGTTGCCTCCCTTCCCTAAGCCGCCTCCGTCGTACTTGAAATCCATCCGTAGCTGGTGCCTACCCGCAGGTATTGGTTTCGCGGCTTCAGTTGTGAACAATTTCATGCCGAATAGGTTGTAGGCGAACTTGACTTTCCCAGCCTTCGCGTACAGGCTCCAGCCGCCGAACTTGCCTCCCTGATGAATAATCACGCCTTCTGCGGCTCTTGCTGAAATCTCAACGTCGGCAGTTACCGACCAAGACTTGTCCTTGATGTTGACGACGCAGTTTTCTAACAGACGACCCATGC
>Ga0187780_10002107_pt1 | contig 15016 bp, 14 predicted proteins | sample 1015_Q2_SP10_20__FD_132429 | JGI IMG/M metagenome (GOLD analysis project Ga0187780, IMG submission 132429) | Tropical peat soil microbial communities from peatlands in Department of Meta, Colombia - 1015_Q2_SP10_20_MG | ecosystem: Environmental > Terrestrial > Soil > Wetlands > Peat | place... | reverse complement strand
CAGTAGCAGCACGCGGGCCAGCGCCACGACCGTGGCCAGCGCGAGCAGCGCGGAGGTGATCAGGGCCGGCACCGTGGACGGGGTGATGACGAAGATGGAGCCGAACAAGATGGTGAACGACGCGCCGGTGGTGGAGCTGTACTGGGTGCCCAGGTAGAGGAACAGTGCGGCCAGGCCGAGGGCGGCGCCGAGCACCACCCCGGTGGCCACGTCACGGTCCCGGCGCCGCTGGATGCCGATCATCTCCATGAACGCGGCCGCGCCCGCGCCGAAGGCCAGGTAGCCCCAGAACTGGTTGAGGCCGACGAGGAACGCGCCGGAGCCCCCGGTGGTGGCGATGTCGGCCAGGGAGTGCCCGGCGAACGACTGCCCGCGCATCACGGTGAACACGCCCACCACGGCGGACGTGATGGCGACGACGGTGCCGACGGCCAGCGCGACGTGTACCGGCCCGCTGCCGAAGAAACCGGGCTCGAAGACGTACCTCAGTAGGTGACCCACGGCTTCACCTGACGATGCTGGCGTGCTCGGTGTCGCCGCCGTAGGCGTCCTCGGCCGCCGCCTGCGCGTCGTCGACCCCGGCGGGGGCGGCCACGACCAGGACGCGCCCGTGTACCCGGATGACGTCCACGTGCTGGCCGTACAGTCGGGACAGCACCTCGGGCTGGACCACCTCGTCGGTGCTGCCGACCGCGACCCGGCCCGCGGCCACGTAGACGATGCGGTCCATCACCGGCATCAGCGGGTTCATGTCGTGCGCGGAGAGCAGCACCGCGACGCCCTCCGCGCGGGCCAGGCGGGCGAGCATCGAGACGATGCCCTGCTCGCTGGACAGATCCAGGTTGGCCAGCGGCTCGTCGAGCAGCAGCAGCCGCGGCCGGCTGATCAGCGCGTGCGCGATCATAACCCGCTGCTGCTCGCCGCCGGACAGCTCGCCGATCCGCGCGTCGGCGTACTGCTGCGCGCCAACCGCGGTGACCATGTCGCTGACGAGCTCGCGGCGGGCCCGGGACGGCAGCCGGAGGCCGAACTTCTGGCCGTCCACGCCGAGCGACACCACATCCCTGACCCGCAGCGGCATATCCGGCTCGATGGCCAGCTTCTGCGGCACGTACCCGATCGAGGACTCGCGCGGGGCTCGCGGCGCGCCGTCGATGAGCACCGAGCCCGTGGTGACCTGCTGCAGGCCGAGGATGACCCGCAGCAGCGTGGTCTTGCCCGCGCCGTTCGGGCCGATGAGGCCGGTGAACTCGCCGGGGCGGATGCTGAACGAAACGTCCCGGAGGATCTCCCGGCCGCCCAGCCGTACGCCAACCCCGTCCAGCCGGAGTAGCTCGTCCGTCATAGATGCTCCGTAGATGTCTTGTCGGCCACGGCCTGGCGCAGGGCCCGGACCTCGGCCAGCATCCACGACTGGTAGTCGTAGCCGGGTACCGGCATCGTCTCGTAGACGCCTACCACCGGGATGCCGTTCGCGTGCGCCAGCGCGATGAACGATTCGGTCAGCGAGTCCGTCACCTGCTGGTTGTAGACCAGGGCTCGCACCTTGCGCTGGGTGAACAGGCTCCGCTCGAGCGCGACGTCCTGCGCCGACGGGTCGGTGCCGTTCATGATGTCGGCCTGGAACGCCCAGGGCGTCAGGTTGTCCGCGCCTGCCGCCTGGAGCATGTAGTCGGCCACCGGTTCTGTGGTCGCCACCGGCGCGTTCAGGTACGCGGCCTTGAACGTCGCCAGCGCGTCAGTCCAGGCCGTCAGCGATCCGGCGAAGCGGGCCGCGTTGACCCTGAAGTAGGCGGCGTGGGCGGGCTGCAGCTCGGCCAGGGCGGCGGCGGCGGCGTTCGCCACGGCCGTCATCGTGCCAGGCTCGTACCACAGGTGCGGGTTCGGCGTGCTGTCCGGGAGCCCGAGCAGGTCCTGCACCACGATGACCTTGCGCGCTGAGTTGGGCACGGCGCCCTCGATGGTGTTCATGAACGCGTCGTAGCCGAGGCCGTTCTGCACCACGAGCTGGGCCCCGCTGACCAGCCGGCCGACGGACGCGCTGGCTTCGAAGGTGTGCGGATCCGTGTTCGGGTTGCTCATGATCGCGCTGGCCTGGACGTACTGCCCGCCGACCTGGCTGATGACGTCCGCGTACTGGTTCTCCGCGCCCACCGCGATCACCCGCCCGCCGGAGTCGGACACGCCAAAGGCGAATGACGCGGAGCAGGCGGCCGTCAGCAACGACGCGGCTACGGCGGTGGCCGCCGCCAGTACCCGGCCATGCTTCCCCACAGGCCAGCGCTCCTTTCGGTCGGGACCGGCTCCCAGCGTACGTTATAATGATAATGATTCTCAATTTCGCTTGCAACACGTTCGCCGGGACCAGGACCGGGACGGGCGTGTTAGCTGGAACGGCGGCGACGATGTACCGTGCGACTGTGACGCAGCAGCCGGTTGAGCGGATACGGGCCGGGTCGCCGGGGAACAGGGGGACGGCCCGGGGCACCCGGGCGCGCGGGACCAGGCAGGCGCAGGCGCTGGCCGCCGCGCTGGCGAGCCTGCCCGGCTTCTGCAGCGCCCAAGAGATCCACGCCGAGCTGCGGCGCAAGGGCGAGCACGTGGGCCTGGCCACCGTCTACCGGCACCTGCAGGCACTCAGCGAGCAGGGCAGCGTCGACGCCATCCGCGACGCCAGCGGCGAGACCTTGTACCGGCAGTGCGGCACCAGCGTGCACCACCACCACCTGACCTGCCGCAGCTGCGGGCACAGCGTGGAGGTGGAAGGCCGGGCGGTGGAGCAGTGGGCGGAACGGGTCGCCGCCGAGGCGGGCTTCACCGACGTCGGGCACACGGTCGAGCTGTTCGGCCTGTGCCCCGAGTGCGCCGCGTCCGGGACGCGACCAGGTAACGACGCCTGAGGACTACGGCCGTTGGGCGGCTGAGCCGCCAGTTCAGCCTTGCGGTCGGAGGCGAACATGTGCACGTACTCCTGGCCGGACAGTTCCCTGATCGCGGTCATCACCTGCTCGGCGATCAGCTGCCTGGCCTTGCCCGGCGGCTGGGCGGTGATCTCCGGGCCGAACTTCAGCGGCGCGCCGATCCTGACCTCGATCCGCCCGGGCCGCGGTACCAGGTGCCCGGGCGGCAGTACCCGCCGGGTGCCGACCATGCCGACCGGGATGACCGGCAGGCCGGACCTGAGCGCCAGCCACCCAACGCCGGGACGGCCCCGGTACAGGCGCCCGTCCGGCGACCGGGTGCCCTCGGGGTAGATGCCGAACAGCTGCCCCGCCTGCAGCAGGGCCAGCGCCGCCTCCAGGGTGTCCTGGGCAGCGCGCGGTCCTTCCCGGTCCATCCGCAGCTGGTTCGTGGCCTTCAGGTAGGCGGCCCACAGGCGCGCCGCGGGACCGGTCGCGGTGAAGTACTCGGCCTTGGCCGAGAACGTCACCGGCCGGTCGAGCATGAGCGGCAGGAAGACCGAGTCGATCACCGACAGGTGGTTGGCCGCGAGGATGGCGCCGCCGGAGGGCGGGATGTGCTCGACGCCTGCCACCTTGGGCCGCCAGATCGTGTGCAGGAACGGGCCTGCGACGATACGGGATAGCTGGTACTGCACTGGTGACTTCCTGCCTGCTCACCCGGGAAGAACCGTGGAACCAGCGACGGAGGGCCCGGCGACGGTCGTACCAAGATAGCGTGCCTGGTAGCCGGGATACGCGGCGGCGGCCGCGATGGCGATGCCCAGCGGCAGCGCCAGCGGCAGCACGGCGGCCGGCACGATCACGCCGGAATCGTCGGCGAACCAGCCGAGCACCGGCATCAGCCACAGCACGGCCAGCACCGGGCGCAGCAGCGGCTGGGCCGCATAGGCCAGCGGCACCGTCTTCAGGGCGAACCAGGAGGGCCGCCACAACATCAGCCCGGTCAACGCCACCACGATCGGGATGATGGGGCTGAACGCGTTGACCGCCAGCGAGCCGATGTTGGAGTGGATCTTCCGCAGCAGCAGGCCGCTCGCCTGGCCGTGCAGCACGTCGCCGGCGAACCGGCCGATGTCGGACTTGCCTGCGATCGGGGTGAAGTAGCTGATCAGCGCGAACACCGCGAACAGGGCGAGCCCGCTGACCGCGACCAGCAGCACCCGACGCCAGTTCAGCCTGATCCCGGCCACCGCCATGAGCAGCAGCACGAAGCACGGCACCATCGCGATCGTGCCGCCCACCTTGCCGCCGAACCCGGGCCACCCGGACGCGAACACGGCGAAGATCGCCACCGCCGAGACCGCCAGCAGCCCCGGCCGCCGGGACGACGGGTACCGCCGCAGCGCCGCCAGGCCCAGCCAGGCCGCGCCGAACAGCGCGGTGACGCCGTAGATGCCCAGCGCCTCGTTGCCGATGCCGTAGAACCGGCCCGCTTCGAGCAGGGACAGGCCGAACGGCGTCTCCAGCTGCAGCCGGGATCCGGTCATCACGTCCAGGCCCAGCACGATCACGGTGAACAGGCACACCACCCCGAGCGGCGCGAGCCGGTCGGATCGCCTGGTGGCCAGCAGCGCCGCGATCCCGACCACCGCGGCCCAGGCCGCGACCATCCCGTACAGCCAGGCCACCGGGTGCGGCCACCGCCACCAGGGCACCAGGCCGGCCAGGAAGGTCCCCGCGGGGACCGAGACGGCGAACACCCCGGCCACCCGCCACCACTGCGCCCGCCGCCGCCGACGCTCCGGGGCGGCGCCCCAGAACTCCAGCCCGATCGCGGCGAACACCAGCGCGGCGGCCAGCGCGTACGTCCAGAAGAAGGCGTCATGCGTGGCCCGCCAGACCTGCTCGGCGGCGTCCCGGCCGGCCAGCGACCCGATGGTCCCGGCCAGGTCGCCCCGCTCTCCCCGGGTCAGCTGCGCGCCGACCACGCCGGACGGCACGGCGCGGCCCAGCCAGCCCAGCACGGTCGGGGTCAGGTCGGTGAGCACCAGCAAGCCGGGCTGACGGGTCGAGCTGGCCTGGAGCAGGCCGACCTGGTAACCGGGCCCGTCGACCAGGGTCAAGAGCAGGTGCACGGCCTTACCCGTGGCGCCCGGCGCGGTGACGAGCAGGGTGGTGCCGGGGGGCAGATCCGCCGCGATCCGCCCGAGTTCGGAGTCCGCGGAGCGGAGCACCGAGGACCGTTCGGCCGATCCGAGATTTCCCAGATCCACCACGGTCAGCGGGCAGCGGGACAGCACCGCCGATGACAGGTCCGACGGGGAGGCCAGGTAGGAGGCGACGCGCCCGGAGGAGCCGGCCAGGGCCAGCGCGGCGCCCGGGCCGACGGCGGTGGCGCAGCCAGCGGCGCTGGCCAGCTGGCCCCACTCGGGGTCGTTGTTGAACTGCCTGTTGTATGAGATCAGCGCGGGCAGGCCGGGCACCTCGGCGCCCGGGCCGGCCGGAACGACGGCAGGGGAGGCCGGGCAGCCGGCGTCGGTGTGATCGGTCCGCGCGCGGGCGCCCGAGTTCAGGGTGAGCCAGCCGTCGGCCGGGCAGGTGAGCGGCAGCCCGGCGAAGTCGACCAGCGAGCCCACCGAGCCCTGGCCCGCCAGCCGCCACAGCGTGGGCGTGGCGGCCGGTGAGACGTCGCTCCACCGCAGCCCGGAGATGCCCACGATGACGACGTGCCGCGCGGGGCCCGGCGGCGTGGTCCCGGCCTCGGCCGGGGCCCAGGAGACGAGCGCGGCCAGGGCCGCGAACAGGCAGGCCAGCAGCACGAACCGCACCGGACCTGGCCTCATCCTCACCGCACCACCGTATCCGGGAAAATCTATTGATTCAGAACGATCCATGGTGCACAGCGACGTGACCGGTCTGGCCGGCCACGACCTCTCCGATCAGCGCGGCGGGCAAGCCGCGGGCCCGCAGGTCGCCCAGCAGGGCGGCCGCCGCCCGGGCCGACGCGGCCAGCAGCAGCCCGCCGGAGGTCTGCGCGTCGTGCAACAACACCGTGAGTTCGCCGGGTATCGCCGCGTCCAGGCGGGTGACCGGGCGGATGCGCTCGATGTTCGCCCGGGTCCCGCCGGAGACGTAGCCGGCGACGGCCAGGCCGGCCGCGCCGGGCAGCAGCGGCACCGCCGTGGCCCCGATCCGCGCCGCCGCGCCGCTGGCCACCAGCATCCGGTGCAGGTGGCCCAGCAGCCCGAACCCGGTCACGTCGGTGGCGGCGCGCACGCCGGCGGCCAGCGCGGCCTCGGCGGCGCCCGCGTTGAGCAGCGTCATCGAGTCCACCGCGGCCCGCACCACCGCCACGTCCGGCGTGCCACGCTTGATCGCGGTCGCGATGACGCCGGTGCCGATCGCCTTGGTCAGGATCAGCTGATCCCCAGGTACCGCGCGGTCGAGCCTCAGCAGCCGGTCCGGGTCGGCCAGGCCGACGACGGCCAGGCCGTACTTGGGTACCGGGTCATCGATGGTGTGCCCGCCGGCGATGAAGCACCCGGCCGCGGCCGCCACCTGGGCACCGCCGCTCAGTACCCGGCCGAGGACGGCGATGTCGAGCCCGTCAGCGGGCCAGGCGGCCAGGTTGACCGCGAACAACGGCCTGCCGCCCATCGCGTACACGTCGGACAGCGCGTTGGCGGCCGCGATACGGCCCCAGTCCTCCGGGTCGTCGACGATCGGGGTGAAGAAGTCCGTGGTCAGCACCAGCGCGCGGTGCTCGTCCAGGCGCAGCACCGCCGCGTCGTCCGCCTCGAGCGCGCCGATGAGCAGGTCGCCCGAGGCCGGGCCGACCGGGTCCATGGCGGCGAACATCTGCTCGAGCTTGGCCAGCGGCAGCTTGCAGGCGCAGCCCGCGCCGGGCGACAGCGAGGTCAGCCGGGGCGTCTGGTCAGCTATCACCTCCGCCACTGTAGCCGGGGGATCGGGCCATGGCGCGAGCGCAGCGGCCTTCTTAAGCTGGAAGTCAGGTATCAGATGGGATCGCCCGGACAGCCGGAGGGCGCCATGGCGGCGGAGGCTACCGCGGGACGGTTCCGCCCGGCGTCGCCCGCGATCGCGGGCAGCCTGAGCCTCGAGGCGGCCGGCCTGGCCGTGGCGATGTTCGGAGCCCTGACCTCGGCCGCGAGCCCACCCGGGGGCCGAGGGAGAATCATCCTGTAGCGAGGTCCGGCCGACGGCAGGGCCGTAGGTCCCGTGGGTGCGGGACCCCGGGCTCTCCCGCGTCCGATGGGATGCGGCAGGATGCCAGAAATACCCCAGTCCGGGCGTCCGGAGGTGAAACATGACGACACGACGCGTCTTGGGCATCGTTCTCGCGGGCGGAGTCGGCCAGCGCCTCGCGCCGCTGACCGCGGACCGGGCTAAATCAGCGGTTCCGTTCGGCGGCCTGTACCGGCTGGTGGACTTCGCACTGTCCAGCCTGGTCAACGGGGGTATCCATCGGATCTACGTGCTCACCCAGTACAAAAGCCACAGCCTCAACCGGCATATCACCACCACCTGGCGGCTGAGCAACCTGCTGGACAACTACGTGACGCCGGTCCCGGCGCAGCAGCGGCTCGGCCCGCGCTGGCAGGCAGGCTCGGCGGATGCGATCTACGAGTCGCTGAACCTGATCGAATCGGTCCGGCCCGACATCGTGGTGGTCTTCGGGGCCGATCATGTGTACCGGATGGACCCGGGGCAGATGATCCAGGCGCACGCGGCCTGGGGCGCGGGGGTCACCGTCGCGGCGCTGCCCGTCCCGAGGATGCAGGCGACCGACTTCGGCGTGGCGCAGACGGGGCCGGACGGCCACCGCATCGAGGCGTTCCTGGAAAAGCCGGCCGACCCGCCGGGCCGTCCCGGCCAGCCGGACCAGGCGCTGGTGTCCATGGGCAACTATGTGTTCGACACCGAGGTGCTGGTGGAGGCCCTGCTGAAGGATGCAGCCGACGACGCCAGCCGGCACAGCATGGGCCGCGACATCATCCCGATGCTGGTGCGCGACGGCGTCGCGCATGTCTATGACTTCCTGCAAAACAAGGTGCCAGGTACCGAGACGCGCGAGGTGGGCTACTGGCGGGAAGTGGGGACGATTGACTCCTACTTCAATGCGCACATGGACCTGTGCGCGGTGCATCCGGTGTTCAGCCTGTACAACGACAGGTGGCCGATCCTGACCCACGTGCCGGCGTATCCGCCGGCCAAGTTCGTGCACGAGGAGGGCGACCGGGTGGGACAGGCGGTCAACAGCGTCATCAGCAACGGCGTCATCATCTCCGGCGGGCTGGTCCGCAACTCGGTGCTGTCGCCGGGAGCGCGGGTGGACAGCTGGGCCAGGGTGAACCGGGCCGTCATGCTGCACCATTCGCGGGTCGGCCGGCACGCCGTGGTCGAGAACGCCATCCTGGACAAGGGCGTCGTCGTCCGCGAGGGGGCCACGGTCGGGGTGGACAAGAAGCAAGACCAGGCCCGCGGCCTCGTGGTGTCCGGCGACGGGATCACCGTGGTCGGCAAGGGGCATGTCGTGGCGCCTTGACCCGATAACGGCGAGCTATGTGATCAGGAAGGCGCCAGGGCTCGGTCCGTCAATGCCTCTCCTCGTGCAATATCCGCACCTGGCCAGGGAACTGGTGATTTGCGTACGTGGAGTAGACGGCGTCTATCTTCTCGGCCGGGCAGTGGAATCCATACGAGATGAATCCCGGCCCGCCGCCGTGGCCTTCGACCCGCTTTCCCCACAACGGGTCGGCGGACGGGTCGAAACCGAATTCTTGCCGGATAGCTGCGGCGAACTCATCCGGGTGCTCGCCTTCGTAATAGAGGTCTCGCCCCTCTGGGTACAGCTTGCCCCAGTTGATGTCCGCTAGCCAGGCTGCGAACCTGTCTCCGTCCCTCGGCAGGACCTGTCCCGGCTCGTGGGTGCCGGTCGCCGAATCGCTCGGTGTCATTTCTCTCTCCTTGCCCGTATGGCGCACACTCCTTGTCTGGGTCGCGCATTCCTATGATTCCATAGTAGACCTGGCGGGGCCTGCCGGCCGCAGATGCTTTCCATTCAGGACGCGGCCGAATGTCACGAGAACACAGGACTTTCGTCCTGCCTTCTCGGCCGATGGTAAAGGCGGGCATGACAATGGATGTCCTTTACTCCCGCATTGATGTTGCGCGAGGATGTTGCCGGGCTCTGCGTCGGCGTGGCGCCGGGACGATGAACGAGTACCGAGCCTCGCGGCGGGCGGAGGTGAGACGATGCCGGCTCCCCGGGTGGACCGCTGGCGCAGCTGGCTGCGGGCAGCGCCGGTGATGCAGGGGCTGCTGCCCGTGCCGCGGTCCCGGGTTCTCCCTGAGGCGCTGGCCGGCCTCACGCTGGCCGCGCTGGGCATCCCCGAGGTTCTCGGCTACGCGACGATCGCCGGGATGCCGGTGGTAACCGGCTTGTACACGCTGCTCCTCCCGATGGCGGTGTTCGCGATCCTGGGGTCGTCGCGCCACCTCGTGGTGGCCGCGGATTCGGCTACCGCGGCGATACTGGCCGCGGCGCTGTCCGGCCTTGCGGCGGCCGGGTCAGAGCGTTACGTCCGGCTGGCCGGGCTGGCGGCCCTGCTCACCGGGGTGCTGCTGCTGGCCGCCCGGCTGGCCAGGCTCGGTTTCCTGGCCAACTTCCTTTCCCGCACCGTGCTAGTCGGGTTCCTGACCGGCGTCGGCATCCAGGTGGCGGTCGGACAGCTCCCGGACATGCTCGGGGTCACCGCCCCGAGCAAGCAGACCCTGCCCAAGCTGCTGGAGGTGGCGCGCGCGCTCCCCCACACCCACGCGGCGGACCTGGCCGTGTCGATCGGGGTCATCGCGATCGTGCTCGCGGCTCGCCTGGTGACCCGCCGGATACCTGGGCCGCTGATCGCGGTGATCATCGCGATCGGCGTGAGCCGGGCCGCGGACCTGGCCCGCCACGGGGTGGCTCTGGTGGGGCCGGTCCCTCGCGGGCTTCCGGCCCTGGGCCTGCCCGCCTTCGGCTGGCATGAGGCCACGGCGCTGTCCGGCGTGGCGGCGTCGATGTTCGTGGTCATCCTGGCCCAGAGCGCGGCCACCTCGCGCGCCTACGCGGTGAAGTACGAGGAGGCCTTCAACGAGAACACCGATCTGCTCGGCCTGGGTGCCGCCAATGCCGCCGCCGCGTTCTCCGGCACGTTCGTGGTCAACGGCAGCCCGACCAAGGCGCAGATAGTAGACAGCGCCGGCGGCCGCAGCCAGCTGGCGCCGCTGTTCACCGCGGCCGTCGTCCTCGTCGTCCTGCTGCTGTTCACCGGGCCGCTGGCCTACCTGCCGGACGCCGCCCTGGCGGCGGTGGTCTTCCTGATCGCCGTCGAGCTCATCGACGTCAAGGGGATGCGGAGCATCCGGGCCGTCAGGAAGCGCGAATGGGCCGTGGCCCTGATCGCCACCGCCGCGGTGGTGGTCCTGGGGGTCGAGTACGGCATCGTGGTCGCCGTCGTCGCCTCGATCGTCGATCACCTTCGGCACAGCTACAGCCCGCTCAACAGCGTCCTGGTGAGGTCGCCGGCCGGGCGCTGGCAGCCTGCCCCGGTGATGCCGGGCGCCCGCACCGAGGACGGGCTGGTGGTCTACCGATTCGGTACCAGCCTCTACTACGCCAACGCGTCCAGGCTGCTGGACGACATCACGGTGCTGGTAGGCCACGGCGGCCCGCTGCGGTGGCTGGTCCTGGACTGCGCAGCCATCGGGGACGTCGACTACACCGCATCCGGAGTCCTGGCCAGGGTCATCGAGCACGTCCAGCGGCGGCATATTCGCTTCGCGGTGAGCACCGTCCTCGGCCCGGTCCGGCAGCAACTCGACCAGTACGGGATCAGCAAGGCCCTGGACCGGGCCGCCTACTACGACACTCCCGGCGCGGCCCAGGAGGCCTTCCACGCCGCCGCGGGTTAGCCGGTGAGGCACCGCGGCCGCCGCGCCTTCCCCCGGGCACTGACAGGGACGGGGACAATGCCGGCTGCGGTGGGGTGCCCTTGCGCGGCGCCCGGGTATAAGACCAGGGTCTTTCACTGGCGCGATCTGCCCCGTGCCAACCGAGACTGAAACCGTCGTCTCGAAGGGAGTACCGGCATGTCAGGAACCACAGGCGACATTATCCCCATCGTGATCGTCCCGGTCATCGCGCTCGCCTTCTGGCTCGTCGTGATGTTTCACTCCGCCAGCCATCCGCAATGGCGCAGCCAGGCTTCGGCGGATGCCGTCTCCACGCACGCGCTGGTGGGCAGCGCTCCGGCCCAGCGCCTGGGCAGCCCCGGGCCGCTCGTTCCCGGCCAGCGTCCAGGCACCGCGGCGGACGAAGTCACTCACGGGCAGGCGCAGGCTGGCGAAACCCGTGGGGAATAGCGTCACCACCGACGCGGGCAGCCAGCCGCTGGCCGGGATGGCCCTGCTCGGGGAGATGCGCGACTAGCGGGTGCCGGGCTGTCTGACCTTCGTCATGAACGGACAGGACCTGTGACCGCTGTCCGGCCGGTGCCAGATCCGTCGACTGGTGCTGTGACAGACCATATTGTCGTTGGCGACCGCGTCTTGCTGGACATCGGCTTCAGGGCCGCCCGCGCCCGGCTGGGGATCCTAGCCGAGGACGGAATGCTCCTGGGGGCCTCGGAGGCGGCCTACGGCGAGGGCATCACCGGCCTGGTGCAGCTGGCTGGCCCGGCAGCTGGCCTGACCCGGCTGGCCGGGATCGCCCTGGAGAACCTGGCGGAAACAGGTCACTGCGCCCATATCGCGCTCCAGTGGGAAGCCATTGCAGCTGACGGCCAGCTGTTCGCGGCCCTAGATGCCGACCTGATGCTGGTCCCGGCCGGGGACCAGACCACCGCGCTCGCGCTGGCCGGAGCGTACCGGCCGCAGCCTGGCCCGGCCGGCGCAGGGCTGGACCGGGCGATCGTGCGGCGGTGTGCCGCGGCCACGTCCCGCAGCTTCGTGGCCCGGGTAGCGTGTGCGCTCGTCCACCCTGCGGGCACGGCAGGGCGTACAGGCCACAGCGCGCCGTGGCGCCCGCTGCGGGACGACGAGCCATAACCGCCAGTGAATATTTCGTGCCTGGCGGGACACCAAGACGCCCAGGGATGACAGCTGCACGATGCTGTCGTGATCTTCAGATCGGCAGGGTTCCGCTCGGCTTCGCGGACTTCCTGACCTGCGCTGGCTTCCTGTGTGTTGCGTGATCCGGCTCTCGCCGCCCGGTTTCTCAGGCTTCTCAGGCAGATCCATTGGCGGCTCGCAAGGCTCACGTTGTGACGTGCCCAAGCCGACCTCGGGAAAACGACGGCTCACGTCCTCGTCCCGTCCGGCGATAGAGGCGTAGGTGGCTTAACGGCCGACGTCCGGCGCCCCGCGGCGGGTGGTGACGGTGATCCAGAAGCTGGCAGGCCGGGCGAGATAATAGGCCGGTGCGCTGTTGGGGCGGGTCATCATGATCTCGGTCTGGAAGGTCGGGTACATCGCGCTCTCCTTCTTAATATCGGCATTGGCGCCGATGTGAGCAGCGTGCCAGCGCTGTGCTAATGCGCGATTGAGTCGGAATTGAGACGCGTCATCTTCCAAGGCGCCAAGCAGATGCGGCAGTGCCTGTTTGACAGGTTGTTGGGCATCGAGCGGGACGACAAGACAGGACAGCCGCCTTTCCGTGTCGGATCGGCAGAAGTCCGCAGTCATCGACTACGGCAGCAAGGTGCATGTGCCCTCAGGCGCAGCGCAGCCCTAAGTGCTCTACCCATCATGGCCGCAAGGCGATCCTCGATGCGGTTGAAGGATGTCCCACCTTCTGTGTGGGCAGGAGCCCGGGAAATCGATGTGGCTGAGGGGCCCGCCGGTAGAACGGACACAGGCGTGTCCAAATCGCACGTCCGTGGGACAATAAGGCAAGCGGAGAAGCCCCGGCGTACTGGGGCAAGACTGTCGCAGGTGGTGGCTGTGAGCCCAGAGCCGAGGGATCCCGTGATCGAGCTAGACAAGCGCGGCATCGATCTGCTGAAGAGCCGGGGGTATCCCTGCACGCAGTTCCGTGTCACCGTGCAAGCGGACGGCTCCATCGTCTTGCACCCGATGTCTGTGCATGATGCTGACCTATGGCGGTTCGGACTAGTGGACTCAATCGTCGCGAACTTCTCGCGCCCAGAACGGATGATCCGGCTCAAGGCGGACAAGCTTTGACAGCGCGCCTGCTCGATTTCGCCCCCGCTGCCTGGCAGGAATACCAGCGTGTGCGAGCCAGCGAGATCGGCAGCCTGCTCAGGCAAGCGCTGGAGCAGCTGGCAGACGATCCGGCGCTTGTGCGCGCCAACCCGCGCTCAAGCCGCTGCCTGATCATCGAGAAGCAACTGCGGCAAGCGCCGCAAGTATGGGCGCTGCCCGTAGATGGCCCTGACGGCGCCTACTGGCTGGTTGTCTGGCGGGAGATAGCGCACGTGATCGAGATCGGCTACGTCGGCACCGCACGAAGCACGCAGGAGGCTGCGGTGGAAGACTGAAGGGCCGACAGGTCATCGTCGCCGCCATCACCTGGACCCGGCAGCCGGCGACCTTCCAGACTCTGGGCAGAGAATTCATGCCGACCCAACGTGCCTGGTACCGACGGGCAGCAAGGATTAGCGTGGGAATATCGAGCAGGCGGGGGACCAGCGAGGTGCTGATGCAATGCGCTGGGCGAGCCGAGGAGGCTGCTGTGGACACCGAACAGGTGGATCAGGTTCTAGGGAGGCTTGCCGACCACAAGACGGTGTGGGCACGGTTGCCGATCAAAGACAAGATCCAGTACCTGATAGAGGTCCGCGAGGCAACGCTGGCCAACGCGCAGCGTTGGGCCGATGCCGAGACCAAGACCAAGCAGTTGCACGTCGGCTCGCCTCTGGTCGGTGCCGAGGCTTGGCTCGGCGGCCCATACGGCGTGGTGGCGTGGCTGTCGGCGTCGATCCAGACCCTCACCGCTCTGGACACGGGTGCGGATCTGCTGGCGCATGTCAAGCTGCACCGCAGCGTGGACGGCAAGGTCGTTGCCCGGGTGCTTCCGTTCGACCGCTATGAGGAGCTGCTGTTTCACGGCGTCACCGCGGACGTGTGGATGCAGGACGGGGTAACCGAGCAGAACCTGCGCGAGAACATGGCCGGCTTCTACCGGCGCCAGGATCCCGAGGGCGAACTGGCCCTGGTGCTGGGCGCCGGCAACGTCTCGGCAATCGTGCCGCTGGACATCCTCGACCGCATGATCAACTGCGGTGAGGTCGTGATCTGCAAGATGAACCCGGTCAATGAGTACCTCGGGCCGATCTTCGAGGACATCTTCGCCCAGCTTATACGGGACGGGTACCTGGCCTTCGCCTACGGCGGCGGTGATGTGGGTGAGTACCTGACCCGTCATGACGGGGTGCAGGCGATCCACATCACCGGCAGCGCGCGCACGCACGACCTGATCGTGTACGGCCCGGGGGAAGACGGCCAGCGGCGCAAGGCGGCCGACGACCGCGTCATCGACAAGCCGATCAACTCCGAGCTCGGCGGTGTCGGCGCAACGATTGTGCTGCCGGGTCCCTGGACCGAGGCCGACTTCCAGTACCAGGCCGAGCACGTCGTCACGCAAAAGCTGCACAACTCCGGGCACAACTGCGTGGCCAGCCAGGTCCTCATCCTCCCTGCCGGGTGGGACGGCAGGGCACGCATGCTGCGCGAGGTCCGGCGGCGGCTCGACGAATCGGAGCCCAGGGTCGCGTACTACCCTGGCACCGAGGAGCGCCTAAGTGCTCTGTGCGAAGCGGACTCCGCCACCGAGGTGCTGGGCGGTGACGCGAGACGCCTGTTCGCGGCCGACGTGGATCCGGCCGCGGAGCACTATGGGTTCCGAACCGAGTTCTTCGCCCCGGCCATGGTGACGACATCGCTGCCGGGAGAGGCGGGGGAGTTTCTGCAGCGCGCGGTCGGCTTCTGCAACGACAGACTGTACGGGACGCTGTCGGTGAACCTTATCGTGCACCCCAAGACGCGCCGCCAGCTCGGCGCGGACTTCGACCGGGCCATCGCGGCCCTGCATT
>Ga0187780_10002106_pt1 | contig 15017 bp, 14 predicted proteins | sample 1015_Q2_SP10_20__FD_132429 | JGI IMG/M metagenome (GOLD analysis project Ga0187780, IMG submission 132429) | Tropical peat soil microbial communities from peatlands in Department of Meta, Colombia - 1015_Q2_SP10_20_MG | ecosystem: Environmental > Terrestrial > Soil > Wetlands > Peat | place... | reverse complement strand
GTGGAGGCGATGGGACTCGAACCCACGAACCTCTTGACTGCCAGTCAAGCGCTCTACCAGCTGAGCTACGCCCCCGAGGCGAGGCACCACGTTAGCAGTCCGGCTCTGGCCCCCATTCGCTGATCGCACGAGGAGTGTGCACCGCCGTCGGGCACTCTGCCCGGGTCAGGCGGGGTGCGGCCGCTAGCATCGACACCGGCGGCGCCGGGGCCGAGTGGGCGAGGCGACAACGGCAGGGGGACCCATGATGATCATGCGCAGCCGCAGCGCCATGCCACTGGCCGTGCTCGTCGCCGGGGCCCTCGGGCTCGCCGCGTGCACGGGCGGAGCCGGCGCCCCGAGCGCCGCGCACCCGCCCACGGGCTCGCCGCACGACGTCCTGCTCGCCGCGGTCACCCGGACGGGGTCGACGAGCGCGCACGTGGAGCTCACCGTCTCCGTGTCCGGCACGCCTTCCCTCGGCCTGGGATCGGCATCGTCCTCGGCCCCGACGTTCAACGGCACACTCGGCGCGGCCGGCGACTTCGACTTCGCCTCCAAGACCGGTCAGATGACCGTGACCGTGCCGCCCCTGGCCGGTGGGCCGGGCGCCACGCTCCAGTTCCGCGTGGTGGGCCAGACCGTCTACCTGGACGTGCCGGGGATCGAGTCCGCCACGGGCGGCAAGCCCTGGGTCGAGCTGGATCTCTCCAGCTACGAGCAGGCCGTCGGCTCCAACTCGGCAGACCCGCTCGGCGGGGCGACGTCGGGCGACCCGACCCAGCTCCTCCAGATGCTCTCGAGGATCGGGGCGCAGGTGACCGAGGTCGGTCCGGCCACCGTGGACGGCGTTCCCACCACCGAGTACCAGGCCAGCATCGACCTGTCCAAGGCCGTCGGCGGCACGGCGACCGCTTCGACGCCGGGCGCGCAGATCGGCCGGCAGCTGGCCCAGTCGCTGCTCGGCGACATCCCCGTCTCGGTGTGGGTCGACATCCAAGGGCGGGCGCGCAAGGTGACGATGAACCTCTCGGTCCTCGGCGTCCACGTCGACATGACGATGGGGCTCTCCGACTTCGGGGAGCCGGTGACGGTCACGCCCCCGCCGGCCGACCAGGTGGCCGACGGCAACGCCCTGCTCCAGGGCGGGCAGCTTGGCAACATCCTCAAGGCGGCGACCGACCTCACCGGGTAGCCCCGGCCGAGGACCGGGCACCGGGTTCCAAGCCGACGGATGTGCGGCCGGCGGACGCCGTCCGACCAGCCCGGGTGCCGAGCCTCCCTAGACTCGCTGGGATGGCCCGGGCCTACGACGTCCAGGAAGTCGAGCAGCGCTGGCAGCGGCGGTGGGCCGAGGAGCGCAGCTACGAGATCGACGCGGACGACCCGCGTCCCACGCGCTACGTGCTGTGCATGTACCCCTATCCGAGCGGGCCCGCGCACCAGGGTCACGTCCGGAACTACACTTTCGGCGACCTCCTCGTCCGCCAGGCGACCATGCAGGGCTACGGGGTCCTCTCCCCCCTGGGGTTCGACTCCTTCGGCCTGCCTGCGGAGAACGCCGCCATCAAGACCGGGGCGCACCCGCGGACGTTCACCGACGAGCGCATCGCGGAGCTCAAGCGGAGCCTGCAGTCGCTCGGCGCCGTCTACGACTGGCGGCGCGAGGTCCGCAGCCACGATCCCGAGTACATCCGGTGGAACCAGGTCATCTTCCTCCGCCTTCTGGAGGCCGGCCTGGCCTACCGGGCGATGGCCCCTGTGAACTGGTGCCCCGGGTGCCAGACGGTGCTGGCGAACGAGCAGGTGCTGAGCGACGGCACCTGCGAGCGCTCCGGGGACGTGGTCGAGCGCCGCGACCTCGAGCAGTGGTTCTTCCGCACGACGGCCTACGCGGACGAGCTGCTCGACGAGCTCGACGCGCTCGAGTGGCCGGAGCGGGTCAAGATCATGCAGCGCAACTGGATCGGGCGCTCGGAGGGAGCCGAATTCGACCTGCCCCTGGTCGACCGCCACGACCGGGCCCTGCGCGTCTTCACGACCCGGCCGGACACGAGCTTCGGGATGACCTATGCCGTCGTCGCGCCGGAGCACCCGCTCGTCGACGTCCTGACCACCGACGAACAGCGCGCCGCGGTGGAGGCGCTTCGTACCGCTGCGGCCGGCGAGAGCGAGATCGAGCGCACCGCCGAGGGCGGACGCGAGCTCGACAAGCGCGGTGCGTTCACCGGCGGACATGTCCGCAACCCCTTCACCGACCAGCCCATCCCGGTGTTCGTGGCCGACTACGTCCTCATGACCTACGGCACCGGTGCCATCATGGCCGTGCCCGCCGAGGACGAGCGCGACTGGGACTTCGCCCAGGCCCACGGGCTGCCCGTGGTGCGTACCACCCAGCCCCCCGAGGACTTCGAGGGCGGCGCCTGGACGGGTGAGGGGGTCAAGGTCAACTCGGGCTTCATGGACGGGCTGACGGTGCCCGAGGCCAAGGCGCGTGCCATCGACTGGCTCGAAGAACGCGGCATCGGGGTGCGCAAGGTCAACTACCGACTGCGGGACTGGCTGGTGTCGCGCCAGCGGTACTGGGGCTGTCCCATCCCCGTCGTCCACTGTCCAGACGACGGCATCGTCGGCGTGCCCGAGAGCGAGCTCCCGGTGCTCGCACCCGACGACGTGGAGTTCCTCCCCACCGGGGAGTCGCCGCTGGCCCGCCACGAGGGCTTCCGCCACGTGACGTGCCCGAAGTGCGGGGGACGGGCCGAGCGCGAGACCGACACCATGGACACCTTCGTCGACTCGTCGTGGTACTTCCTGCGCTTCTGCGACCCCTGGTCGACCGATCGGCCCTTCGACCCCGCCGCGGCCCGGCACTTCATGCCCGTCGACCAGTACATCGGCGGCGTCGAGCACGCCATCTTGCACCTGCTCTACGCGCGCTTCTACACGAAGGCGCTGATCGACGTCGGCTTGGCCGACGGTCTGGGTCGGGAGCCCTTCCACCGGCTGTTCACGCAGGGCATGATCCGCATGGGCGGCACCAAGATGTCGAAGTCCAAGGGCAACCTGGTGGCGCCGTCGAAGTACTTCGACACCGTCGGGGCCGACGCGTTGCGCCTGTTCCACCTGTTCGTGGGCCCCCCCGCCGACGACGTGGACTGGACCGAGCAGACCGACGAGGTCATCGAGGGCTGCGGCCGCTTCCTCGACCGGGTGTGGCGCCTGGCCGTCGACACCGCCGAGGACGAGGAGGGGGAGGGGCGCGCCGGGGCGGCGGAGGCTGCGTGGCGCGCCGGACCGCCGACGGAGGCCGACGTCGGGCTGATGCGCGCCACCCACCGGCTGGTGGCGACGGTGAGCGCAGAGCTCGAGCGGTGGTCGTTCAACACGGCGGTCGCCCACTGCATGGAGTTCACCAACGCGCTGGCGCGCTACCGGCGTGAGACGGTCGGCGGGCCGCACCGGGCGACCTACGACGCCGCCGTCGACGCGCTGCTGCTCCTGCTCGCCCCGATGGCGCCGCACATGAGCGCCGAGGCATGGGAACGCCGGCGCGGGGAGGGGACGCGGGTGCACGCCGAGCCGTGGCCCACCTTCGATCCCGCGCTGGCCCGGGAGGACGTCGTCACCATGGTCGTCCAGGTCAACGGCAAGGTGCGCGACCGGGTCGAGGTGGCGCCCGAGCTGTCCGAGGACGAGGCGGTCCGGGTCGCCCTGGCCCTCGACAAGGTGGCGGCCGCCCTCGGCGGCGCGGAGCCCCGCCGGATCGTCGCCCGCCCACCCCGCCTGGTCAACATCGTCATGTGACGCGCGACGGCGCCGGGTGGCGACCGGCGGCCGCCCGCCGTCGGACCGGGGTCAGGCGCCCCGCAGGGCCTCGAGCATGCCCGTCCAGCGCTCGCGGGGCATGCGGTAGGGGGCGTAGAAGCTGACCCGCGTGACCATGTCGCCGAAGCGCGCCACCAGCTTGGCGGGGACCTCGTCGGGCGGTGCCACCACCGCGAAGGCGTCCACCACGTCGTCGTCGATCAGCTGCGCCATCTCCGCCCACTGCCCCCGCTTCGACAGCCGGTTGAGCTCGGCGTGCAGGTCCCCCCAGCCGTGGCGCTCGAGCACCGGCAGGTACGCGGGCGTCGACCCGTAGAAGGCCAGCTGGGCCTTCACCGCCGCCGCGGCGCGGTGCATCTCCGATTCGTCGGTGCCGGTGACGATCATGGCCGGGTACGAGATCTCGATCTCCGCGCGGGTGCGCCCGGCGCGCGCCAGGCCGCGCTCGAGGGCGGGGATCGTCACCTCGCGCATGTAGCGCTCCGTGGTGAACCCGTGCGCCAACAGGCCGTCGGCGGCCTCGCCGGCCACCTCGGTCATCCTCTCGCCCACGGCCGCCAGGAACACCTTGGGCGGCCCGAACGGATTCGGCCCCGGGTCGAACATCGGCGTCATGAGGCTGTGCGTGTAGAAGTCGCCCTTGAAGCGCAGCCGCTCCCCGCCGTTCCACGCCCCCCAGATCGCCCGCAGCGCGGCGACGTACTCGCGCATGCGGGCGGCGGGGTGCGACCACGGCATCGAGTATCGCTTCTCGATGTGCGGTTTGATCTGCGAACCCAGCCCGAGCAGGAAACGGCCCCGCGAGTAGGTCTGGAGGTCGTTGGCCACCACGGCGGTGGTCATCGGGTTGCGGGCGAAGGCGACGGCGATCCCGGTGCCCAGCTCGACGCGCTCGGTGTGCTCCGCGGCGAGGAGGAGCGGAAGGAAGGGGTCGTGGCTCGTCTCGGCGCACCAGACGCCGTCGAAGCCGTCGGCCTCGGCTCGCTTGGCGGTCTGGACGGCGTCGCTCGGGTCCAGGCCGATGCCTCCGTCGACGAGCATGGCAGGGGACCCTACCCCGAACCGAGGCCCGCGGCGTATGCGAGAATGGGATGCCGGACAGGGGGGATCGTGACCGACGACGCGCCGGGCGAGCTGTCGCCGACCGAGGCGGCTCGAGAGGAGTTCCTGCGCCAGATGCTCGAGGCTTTCGAGCGCGGCGCCATCGACGCCACGGACTACGCGGCGCGCGTGGACGCACTGGAGGCCGCCGGATCGGTTGCGGATATGGTGGCGATCGCGGCCGGCGGCCCGGCGGCTCCGGTCGTGGTGCCCGCGCCAGCGGCAGTGCCTCGGGGCGGGTCCCCGACGACGGCGCCGGCCAAAGGCGGGCTCGACCCCGTCGACCTGGCGCGTCTGACGTCGCCGCCACGGACGGCGAGCCGGCGCGACACGCAGTCGCGTTACACCGCGTTGGTCGTGGTCATCCTGCTCTTCGTCGTGCTGCTCGTCGCCGGCCTCATCATGGCGTCCCACGTCCATCCGAGCGGGGGCACCGTGGTACCCGGGTGGGCCCGTGCGGGCGCCCGGGGACTCCGTCCGCCGCCCGGGTAGGCTCCCGAGCGTGGCGGACGGCGTGGCCGAACGCGTGGGCCAGGACCCCGTCGAGGCGCTGATCCTCGACCTGCTCGAGTGGATCGGGCCCGAGCCCCGCCCCTATGCCGAGGTGCTCGACACCTGGCGCACGTCGTGTCCCCGCTTGCCCGTGTGGGAGGACGCCACCGACCGGGGCTTCGTCGTGTGCCGGCACGAGCCGAGGCGGGGCCGTGTGGTGTCGGTGTCCGCCGCCGGATGGGAGCACCTGCGCGCCCTGCGCCCGGCGGCTCAGTCGCCGTCACCGCCCTCGCTGCGCCGTTCGCGCAGGTAGCGTTCGAGCTCCGCGGCGAGCTCGTCGCCGGTGGGCATCTCGCCGACGTCGAGCGGGTTGCCCTCGGCTTCGTCGACGCTCTGTTCGAGCTGGCGCACCATCGACGTGTGCTCGGCGCTCTTGGCGATGAGCTCGTCGACCTTGCGAAGGGCGACGTCGCCCGCGCCGTGCAGCGCGGCCGAGTCGATCGTCAGGTTCGCCACCGCTGCGAGGCCGTCGAGAAGCGCGGCGCTGGCCGCGGGGAACGCCATGGCCGACGCGTAGTGCGGCACCCGGGCCCACAGACCGATCACGTCGACCCCGGCGTCGCCCAACGCGATCTCGAGTGCCCCCCATACCCCCGAAGGGACGTCGATCTCGCCCTGAACGCTGCCCACCCGGGCCACCAGCTCGCCACTCGAGGCCGGCGCGGTGGCGGCCAGGCGCACGGGGCGGGTGTGCGGCGCGGGTGCCGGGAACGCGCCCAGGCCGACGACCATCCGGACGTCGAGCTCACGCACCAGCTGCACGACCGCGACCACGAAGGGCCGCCAGCGGAAGTCGGGCTCGGGTCCCACCAGGTAGCAGACGTCGCGCCCCGTCAGATCGGCACCGGCACGGATCTGGATCACCGGCCAGGTGAGGCCCTCGTTGATGCCGCTGACGATGTGGGCGATCGGCCGCCGGGCTCGCTGGTCGATGAGCGAGTCGCCGTCGAAGGTGGCCACCAGCTCGGTGGGCTCGGCCGCGAGCAGCGCCGAGATGGCGCCGTCCGCGCCCAGGCCCGCGTCCACCCAGCCCTCCAGGGCGACCACGAGGACGGGGTGGTCCAGCGCCCGGCTGGCGTGGCGCTCGTAGAGGGGCACGGTCCGGCCGCTCAGCTCGCGTCCAGGGCGGCGCCGGCCGCCTCGGCCAGGCGCACCACCGATTCGGCCCAGCCGCCGACGCTCGAGCGGTCACCGGCGGTGGCACCGCCCACGTAGCGGGCGTAGACGCCCTGGATGATGCAGGCCAGCTTCCAGTACCCGAAGGCGACATAGAAGTCGAGACGCGACAGGTCGCGGCCCGACGCGGCGGCGTAGCGCTCGCGCATCTCGGCGCGGCCGGGGAAGCCCGGAACGGCGGTTGGCGACACCCCGACGATGGCGGCTTCGTCCCCGGGGTCGGTCCAGTACACCATCAGGAGCCCCACGTCGGCGAGGGGGTCGCCCAACGTGCAGATCTCCCAGTCGAGGACCGCTCGCACCCGCCCGTCGTCGCCCAGCACGGTGTTGTCGAGGCGGTAGTCGCCGTGGACGATGGTGCTGCCCACCTGCGGGGGGATGTCGGCGGCCAACCTGTCGTGCACGGCCCCGACGACGGAGGCCGTGTCGGAGCCCTCGACCTGCGAATTGCGGAACTGCTCGTACCAACGCCGCAGCTGGCGCTCGATGTAGCCGTCGCGCTTGGCGAAGTCACCCAGCCCGACCGCGTCCACGTCCACGGCGTGCAGGGCGGCGAGGGTCTCGGCGATCGACTCGCCGGCGCGACGCCGGCCTGCTTCGTCGAGCGCTGCCTCCGCCGCCCCGGCGTCGCGCAGGATGTGGCCCTCGACGAATTCCATGACGTAGAAGGGCCGCTCGTTGACCGCCGGGTCCTCGCACAAGCCGATGGTGGTCGGCACCGGGACCGGCGTCGCTCCGAGCGCGCTGATGACCCGGTGCTCGCGGGCCATGTCGTGGGCGGTGGGCAGGACATGGCTGAGCGGCGGCCGGCGCAGGGCGAAGAGACGGCCGGCGGCGTCCGTGACTCGGTAGGTCAGGTTGGAGCGGCCGCCGGCGATCAGCTCGAAGCGCAGCGGCAGGGTGACGGACGCCACGTGGTCGGCGAACCACGCCGACACGCGTGTGACGTCGATCCCCTCCACCGGGCCGGCCCCGGCGCCGTCCGCGGTCGCGTCCGGTCGTCTCCCGGTGACGTCCTCGTCGACCGGCTCGGTGGTGGCCATCCCCGCAACCTACCGCCCGTGCACGAGACCAGGCACGGGGGGAGGGGCCGCCCGGTAGGGTCTGCAGGGTGATCGACGTCACGGACGACACTTTCGAGCAGGCGGTCATCGAGCGCTCCGACGAGGTTCCTGTGGTCGTGGACCTGTGGGCGCCGTGGTGCGGCCCGTGCCGGACGCTCGGCCCCATCCTCGAACGGGTGGTGGCCGACACCGAGGGGAAGGTCGAGCTGGCCAAGGTGAACGTCGACGAGAACCCGCGGGTGGCGGCCACCTTCCAGGCCCAGTCGATCCCGGCCGTCTACGCCGTGGCCGGGCGCAGGGTGGTCGACGGGTTCATCGGGGCCGTGCCCGAGGCCCAGGTGAAGGCCTTCGTCGAGCGCCTCGCCCCGGTGCCGACCGAGGCCGACCTGCTCGCCGCGGCGGGCGACGAGACCTCGCTGCGCCGCGCCCTGGAGCTCGAGCACGACCATCCCGCTGCCGTGGTCGGTCTCGCCCGCCTGCTCGTCGAGCAGGGACGGGCCGACGAGGCGCTCGAGCTGCTGGCGCGCATCCCCGAGGACCACGAGACCCGCCAGCTCGCCGCCGAGGCCCGGCTCGCCGCCGCCGACGTGACCGTGCCGGCCGACGGCGTCGACGCCCGACTCGACGAGCTGCTGCCCACGGTCAAGGAGGACGAGGAGGCACGCCAGGAGTTCCTCGACCTGCTCGAGACGCTCGGGCCCGAGGACCCCCGCGTGGCGCGGTACCGCAAGGCCCTGGCCGCGCAGCTCTTCTGAGGCGGCCGTGCGGCTGCGGCTCGGCGAGCGCGCCTACGACCTCGCGACCCGTGCCCTGGTCATGGGGATCTGTAACCGGACACCCGACTCCTTCTACGACCAGGGCGCGACCTTTGCGCTCGACGCCCTGTACGCGCGCGTCGAGCACCTGGTGGCCGACGGCGCCGACATCATCGACATCGGCGGCGTGAAGGCCGGGCCCGGTCCGGCGGTGGGGCCGGAGGAGGAGCTCGACCGCGTCGTCCCGGTGATCGAGGCGGTCACCGCTCGCTTCGACGTCCCCGTGTCCGTCGACACCTGGCGTGCCTCGGTGGCCGCGGCGGCCTATGCCGCCGGGGCCGTCCTGGGCAACGACATCAGCGGCTTCGCCGATCCCGGCTATCTCCCGGCCGCCGCCGCGGCGGGCGCGTCGGTGGTGGCCACGCACATCCGCCTCGCCCCGCGCGTGCCGGATCCCGATCCGCACTACGACGACGTGGTGGCAACGGTGCGCGACTTCCTCGCCGAGCGGGCCGCCCGCGCGCTGGCCGCCGGCATCGGGCCAGACCGCATCGTCGTCGACGCCGGCCTCGACCTCGGCAAGACGGCCGAGCAGTCGCTCGAGCTCCTGCGCGCCTGCGCGGCGCTGACCTCGTTGGGCTTCCCGCTGCTGCTGTCCGCGTCCAACAAGACCTTCATCGGCCGGACGCTGGGCCTCGATATCCACGAGCGCGAGGAGGCCACGCTGGCGACCACCGCCATCGGTGTGGCGCTCGGGTGCCGGGTGGTCCGCGTCCACGACGTGGCTCGGACCCGCCAGGTGCTGGACGGACTGCGCGCCGTGCTCGAGGCGGCCTGACCGTGGCCGAACGCAGAGCCGGGCGCGGCGGGGGCGGTGCCGGGCGCGGCGGTGGGCGCGGCGGCGCGCGGGGAGCGGCCACGGAGGCGGCGGCCGTCCACCTGGTGCGGGGCGATGACGCCGCGCTGGTGGCCCAGGCGGTCCATGCGCTCGTCGGATCGCTGGCCGGCGACACGGATCCGGCCATGGTGGTGGAGGAGCACGGGGCGGTGGGCACCGACGACCTGGACGTGGGGGCGGTCGTGGACGCGCTGACGACGCCCCCGTTCCTCACCGACCGACGCATCGTGGTGGTGCGCGAGGCGGGGCGGTTGGCGGCGGGTGAGGCCGGCCGCATCGTCGAGTGCCTCGAGTCGCCGGTCGAGGGCGTCGTCGCCGTGTTCGCGGTGGGCGGTGGCACCGTGCCGGCCACGCTGGTCAAGGCCATCGAGCGCCTGGGGTCGGTCACCGACACCTCGCTGCGCACCGGCCGCGACCGCGCCCAGTGGCTCGCCGAGCACCTGCGCGACGCGCCGGTCAAGCTCACCGCTTCGGCCGCGGCCGCGCTCGAGGCCCACCTCGGCGGGGACGTGAACCGTCTGGCGGGCCTGGTCGAGACGCTGGCCGGCGCGTACGGCGAGGGGGCGACGGTCGACGAGGCGCGCCTCGCCCCGTTCCTCGGCGAGGCGGGGTCGGTGGCCGGATGGGACCTGACCGACGCCATCGACGGCGGCCGCATCGACGTCGCCCTCGCCATGCTGGCGCGGCTGTCCGCCATGCCGGACTTCCCGCCCGTGCGCGTGCTGGGCATCCTCCATCGCCATTACCAGGCGATGCTCCGTCTCGACGGCGCCGAAGTGGCCAGCGCGGAGGAGGCGGCCGCGCTCGCCGGGATGCGCAGCGCCTACCCGGCGAGGAAGGCGCTCGAGCAGGCCCGGCGGCTCGGGTCCGCCCGTGTGGGGCGTGCCATCGTGCTGCTGGCCGCGGCAGACCTCGACCTGCGCGGGCGCAGTGCCCTGGGCGACGACGTGGTGCTCCAGGTGCTCGTGGCGCGCCTCAGCCGCCTCGGCGGCACCCGGCAGACGGCCGGGGCCCGCCGGCGCTAGCGGTCAGCCCCCCGCCGCGGCGCGGCGCATCAGGCGGGACTTGCGGTTCGCCGCCTGGTTCTTGTGGATGACGCCCTTGGCCGCGGCGCTGTCGATGCGCTTGATGGCTGCGGCGAGCAGCTCCTGCGCGTCGTCGGCACCGGCCTCGACGGCCGTCACGGCTCGCTTGGAGCGCGTGCGCATCTCGGAGCGGACGGCCTTGTTGCGAAGGCGACGGCGCTCGTTCTGTCGGTTGCGCTTGATCTGGCTGCGGATGTTCGCCACGTCTGGTCTCGTTGCTCTCGTCGACTCGTCCGGCACCGGCCCGGGTCGGGGCTGCGCACCCGTTCGCCCGTCGTGCCGGTCCCGGGCGCCTGCCCTGGGCGGCCGGCCGGCACCGGGGCGCCGACCGACGGGCCATCGTAGCAGGCGTCGCACTTGGCCCCCGCTGCGCCCCGGTACCCTCTCTGCATCGTGCTGCCGGCCGCCTCGATCCGCAATTTCTCGATCATCAGCCATGTCGACCACGGCAAGTCGACCCTGTCGGATCGCATCCTGGAGCTGACGAAGGCCGTCGACCCCCGCCTCATGCGCGAGCAGTACCTCGATTCCATGGACATCGAGCGGGAGCGGGGCATCACCATCAAGGCGCAGAACGTCCGGGTCCACTGGGGCGAGCACGTCCTGCACCTCATCGACACCCCGGGCCACGTCGACTTCGGATACGAGGTCAGCCGGTCCCTGGCCGCCTGCGAGGGTGCCGTCCTGCTGGTCGACGCCTCCCAGGGCATCCAGGCCCAGACCCTGGCCACCTGCTACCAGGCCCTGGAGCACGACCTCGAGATCGTGGCTGCGCTCAACAAGATCGACCTGCCCGCCGCCGACCCCGAGCGCTGCGCGGCCGAGATCGAGCGGGTGCTGGGCATCGACGCCGCCTCGATCCTGCACATCTCGGCCAAGACCGGCGAGGGCGTGCCCGAGCTGCTGGACGCCATCGTCGACCGGGTGCCGCCGCCCTCGGGCGACGCCACGGCGCCGCTGGCGGCGCTCATCTTCGACTCGGCCTACGACCAGTACCGCGGCGTGGTCAGCTCGCTGCGCGTCATGCAGGGGGTGCTGCGCGCTCATGCCCGTGTCCGGTTCATGCAGGCCGGCACGGTCCAGGACATCGAGGAGATCGGCGTGCGCAGCCCCGATCCCACCCCGGTCACCGAGCTGGGGCCAGGTGAGGTCGGGTACCTGATCGCCGGCATCAAGGACGTCGGCCACGCACGTTCGGGCGAGACCGTCACCGGGGCGTCGCGTCCGGCCCCGGAGCCGCTGGCCGGATATCGCGACCCCAAGCCGATGGTCTTCTGCGGGCTGTACCCCATCGACGGCGACCAACTCCCCGAGCTGCGAGAGGCCCTCGAGAAGCTGCGGCTCAACGACTCGAGCTTCACCTTCGAGCCCGAGTCGTCGGGGGCGCTGGGCTTCGGTTTCCGGTGCGGGTTCCTGGGCCTCTTGCACATGGAGATCGTGCGCGAGCGCCTCGAGCGGGAGTTCGACCTCTCGCTCATCGCCACGGCGCCGTCGGTGGCCTACGTCGCTCACCTCACCGACGGTGCGGAGGTCCGCTTCGACAACCCGAGCGAGATGCCCGAGCCGAGCCGTCTGGAGCGGGTCGACGAGCCGATGCTCAAGGCGACGCTCATCGTCCCCACCGAGTACATCGGCACGGTGATGGACCTCTGCCAGTCGCGCCGCGGCGAGCTCGACCACATGGAATACCTGTCCACCGAGCGGGTCGAGCTCGTCTACCGGATCCCCCTGGCCGAGGTGGTCGTGGACTTCTTCGACCAGCTCAAGAGCCGCACCAAGGGCTATGCCAGCCTTGACTACGAACCGGCCCAGTACCAGACCGCCAACCTCGTGCGCGTGGACCTGCTGATCAACCATGTGCCGGTCGACGCCTTCTCGACCGTCGTGCACCGCGCCCAGGCGGAGGTCTACGGCCGGCGCATGACCGAGAAATTGCGCGAGCTCATCCCGCGTCAGCTCTTCGACGTGCCCATCCAGGCCGCCATCGGCGGGCGCGTCGTCGCCCGCGAGACGGTCAAGGCCAAGCGCAAGGACGTGCTCGCCAAGTGCTACGGCGGTGACATCACGCGCAAGCGCAAGCTCCTCGAGCGCCAGAAGGAGGGCAAGAAGAAGATGAAGGCCATCGGGCGCGTCGAGGTGCCCCAGGAGGCCTTCATCTCCGCCCTGCGCCTCGAGGACTGACCCTCGCCGGCGGGGCCCCTTCGACCCCGGCCGCGCCTCGCCGGCCGGGCCCCTCAGCGCCCCGGCGGCCGCAGCGTCATCACGTCGCGCACCTTGGGAGGCGGGCCGGGGGCACCCGACAGCGCGTGGATGTGCGCGACGGCGCGCGACAGGATGCGGTGCGCCACCCAGAAGAGGAAGACGGCGAGCGGGATCTCGGCGGCGAACGCGGTGAGCAGGGTGAGCCATGCGTCCTTGTTGCCGAACGAGGTCATGACGTCGAACCAGGCGTCGCACAGGAGGAGGGTGCCGGCCACCATCGCCGTCACGATCATGACCCGCTTGCGGAACCACGCCGCCCACGCGGCGTAGGCCAGGACGGCGCTCATGGCGATGTCGAACCCGACCCACATGACGTTCCAATTGCGGGCGTCGTAGTGGTGGGGGAGGGACTCGGCCAGATAGGCGGTCCAGCCCAGCAGTCCCACGACGACGGCGCCGATGCCCACCGCCACGACTTGGTTGAGCCTGCCCGGGGCCGCCGGGGCCGCCGGGGCCGCCGGGGCCGTGGCTCCCGTGTGCCCGTCGGTCGATTCGCTCACGGCGTGCTCCCGTCGCTCAGGTGGCCGCCTCGACCCCCAGGGTACGGGCCGTGGGCGACACCTCGACGGCGGACTTGTCGGGGAACGTGCCGAGCAGGTGGTCGGCGAGGTGCATGGTCACGCCGAACCAGTAGTGCTCGTTGCGGAAGTGATGGTTGCGGTGCGCCCGCCAGACGGAGCGGTAGAGGCGCCGGCGCGGCCGGTAGGTCGAGTGGATGAGGAAGTGGGTCCACTCGTAGACGCCGAGCACGGCGTACGCCGCGACCATGGCCGTGAGCGCCTGGGGCAGCGGCAGGACGACGAAGGAGATCGCCGCCATCCCGCCGATCAGCAGGACCAGGTCCGGCAGCGGCACGAACACCAGGGGGAGGTCCCTGGGATCCGCGTGGTGCGCCCGGTGCTTGCGGGCGACGTATGGGTCGATCCGCAGTGCACCGAGCTGTCGGGGCCGGAAATGCAGCACCAAGACATGGATCAGCCACTCGGTGAAGGGCTGGGCGGCCAGGATGACGGCCGGCACGACGAGGTCCCGCCACTGCCAGCGCCCGACCGCCAGCCGGGCGGCCGCGGCGCCGGCGAGCACCAGGGCGATGATCTTCGGCGTGACCTGCGCGGCGAAGAGCCGGCCGGCCGCCCGAAGGGACAACGACGAGGTGGCGGGGGGTGACGATGGCGCCATGCAAGCAATTCTGCCAGTCGCCCCGACCCGGGGTCGACCGTCCGGTCAGGCCCCGGACCTCAGCGAGGGAGCGACGGTCCGCCGGGTGCCCGATGGAGCCGGGCGCTGCGCTCCTCGTAGCGGCGCCACAAGGTGGCGTTCATACCCGCACTGGCCACGACGATGCGCCCCAGCAGATAGGTCCAGAGCATGACCGTGAGCGCCACTCCGATCGCGCCGTAGGTCTCGGACTTCTTGGCCACCTGATGGGCGATCCAGTACACGGTCAGGGCGTGGAGCAGCTCGACGCCCACCGCCATGAGCAGGGCGCCGGGGATGAGCGCCCAGGACGGCACCCCGGCGTGGGGCAGGAGCGTCGTGACCCACCACCACAGGCCGAAGGCCAGGGCGGTGACGATGACGACGGTGAGCACGCTGCCGATGCCCCACGCCGCGCCGCGCAGGCGGTTGAGCCCGAGGACGAGGAACGACATGAGCAAGACGATGGCGATGAAGGCGAATGCGGCATTGTTCTTGGGCTTGACCCTCGGCACGCGCCAGACGAGGGAGTGGACGGCGTACAGCGCCTTGGTCACGCTGCGGCTCGTCGTCAGCAGCGCCCACACGGCCCCGATCATGAGGAGGATCTGCGTGCCGGTGCTCAGCTTGTGCGTGTTCACGACGGCGTGGGCGAGGACGCCGCTGATGCCGACGGACTTGGCTAGCTGCGCCGGATCGGTGCTGGCGGCGGACGAGGCGGCGCCCAGGACGGTGAAGGTCACGTAGACGAAGGGCACCATGAACAGGAACATCCGATAGGCGAGCGCGCCGGCCAGGATGCCCCCGCCCACGTTGGTGTCGAGGTCGTGGATCTGAAAGAGGGCGTCGACCACGGCCGATCGCTGGCGCCGCTCCTCGACTGCGACCACCAGCCGGCTGCGGTGCTCGGTGATCCAGTGCGTCGCCTGGGCCGACACGCCGCGCAGTCCCGGGGCCTGCTCGGTCGCCCGCTTGGCGCCGGCCGCGCCGTTGCTCGCCGCGGTGTTCCCGGCCGCGGCGTTCCCGGCCGCGGCGTTCCCGCCCGCGGCGTTCCCGCCCGCGGTGCTCTCACCGCCGTTCGCGGCGGTCTTGCCCCCGCCCCCACCGGCCCCACGCGCTCCCG
>Ga0187780_10002104_pt1 | contig 15021 bp, 16 predicted proteins | sample 1015_Q2_SP10_20__FD_132429 | JGI IMG/M metagenome (GOLD analysis project Ga0187780, IMG submission 132429) | Tropical peat soil microbial communities from peatlands in Department of Meta, Colombia - 1015_Q2_SP10_20_MG | ecosystem: Environmental > Terrestrial > Soil > Wetlands > Peat | place... | reverse complement strand
ATGGAAGATAAAAAGGTTACGTGGTTAGAACTTTTTTATGACTTGCTATTTGTTGCCGCAGTTTCAACAACAACTAACGTTTTACTTCATGTTCAAAAAGGATCGATTCCTCAAGAATATTTTATAAAGTTTGTTCTAATGCTCATCCCAATATGGTGGGCATGGACTGGACAAACCATGTTTATCAACCGTTTTGGGAAAGATTTTTTGCATCAACGTATCTTTATCATTCTTCAAATGTTATTTGTACTTGTTATGACATCTAGCTTGTCGATTGATTTTGATCAATATTATCTATCTTTTCTTATTGGCTACATTGGATTAAGAGCACTAACAGCCATTCAATATCTTGTAATGCAGAACAACGAAGATGGGGATAGAAAAAAGGTTGCTAACTTTTTAGGAACTTGCTTTTGGATTGGAATCGGTATCTCACTTTTCTCTATCTCTTTTAACTCTTGGATTCGATACGCTGTATTGTATATAGGAATCATTGTTGATATGATTGTACCTATTTTAGGTCGCAAATATTTGGCTAAATTTCCTGCAAATACTTCCCATTTAATCGAACGATTTGCATCATTAACATTAATCCTTTTCGGAGAATCTGTCGTTAGCACACTTTTTGTGCTTCATCCCCAAAAAGGTAATTGGAATTCAATCTTATTTTCAATCACTTCTTTTATCCTTATTATATCGATGTGGTAGCAGTATTTTGATAATGTAGATAAGAAGGTAAACAAATCAGTTCAGAGAGTGGGACAATCTGTTATATACGGTCATTTATTTATTCTACTGTCTTTAAGTATGATCGCAGCCTCTATTAAATTAATGTTTTTACATCAGATTCACTATTTATTTATCTTAATTTTTGTATTCAGTTCTGTATTCGTTTACTTCATATCAACTACTATGATTTTTCATCAATACAGGTATGAACAACATCGTTTGAAAATTTATCACTTAGGATTATTTTTAGGAATATTAGGAGCCTTTTTTATATCAAATTTAGTAATAGTAGTTCCCAATATTATTATAATGTTGGAATTAACTTTGTTTTTTATTATCTATGCAAAATTGACAACGACATAATAAATATAGAGTCTCCTACCTATCCTCCAATATATTGAAGAAGGAAATGTTCGCCATTCTATTGAAACATATTAGATACAAAAAATATTTGAATAATGGAGATCAAATAATGGTTAAAAAAAATGTTCAATCTGACATTTTGAAAAAATTTAAGATAGATGAATCAGATTTTCTTGGCAAGGGAATGGAAGCTGAAGTATATCTTTACGAGAATGATAAAGTATTAAAAATATATAATCCGAAAGCTACGTTAACAAAGCTACAGCTTTTAAAACAATTTTTTGAATCAATCAAACCAGATGGTATTAGCTTTAAGTTACCTCGTATTCACCAAATTATTGAAGAAAGTGGCAGAATCATAACCATTGAAAAACGAATCGAAGGAAAAAATATTCAAAAAGCTTTATCTGAATATGCTGATGAAAAATTAAATGATTTTTTAAAAAACTATCTTTCTGTCATTCTACAAATTCGGTCAATCCAAATTGGTCCTAAATTTGAAGGATATAAGTTATTGAATGATTATGATTTACCTCCTTCTCAGCAGAAGGATTGGAATGACTTTTTAAAACAATCTCTAATTAATAAACAAACTGAAGTGGAAGACTATCTTTCAAAGGATGTTGTAAATTTCCAAAATAAGTTTGATCGGTTAATTCAAATCTTATCCTCTAAGTACAACGGAGACTATTCCCTAATCCATGGTGACTTTTATCCTGGAAATTTACTTGTTAATGAGGATGGAAAGATAAATGGCGTAATCGACTTTGGAATGATGACAATGTATGGTGATTACTTGTTTGATGTTGCTTTAAGCTGGGTATTATTTGATATGTATGAAGAGTTAGGGGATACCGTATTAAATAGATATCTAGAGTTAATTATTACAACATTAGGTGAAGAAGTTAGAAGCAGACTTTATCTTTATGTTCTATTTTATAGTATTTACTCTGCAAATTTTTATTCTGAAAACTGTAGTGATGGTCATTATAATTGGAGCGTAAGACAATTAAATAATGAAACTTTTTGGAGAGGACTGGAGTAGCCTAGTTTTTCAATCTTTCGTTTAAACTAAGTATCTGATATTTTTTCTATCTCTTTATCATAAGGTTATAAAAGAATCCCTTATAAAAGGAGCAAAACTTATGGTGAACGATCCTAGAAATCCTCCTCCGTTTGAAAATGTTCCACAGCCTATACGGAAAGATGGAGCTGGGGCAACTGATTATGGACCTCGTGACGTCATGAGAGATCTTGAAAATCCTGATATGTTTATTCCACCAATAACGGATGCTGGAACAATTCCAAATTTAAAATTCTCATTTTCGGACACTCATATGCAGCTATATCATGGAGGTTGGTCACGGGAAATAACAGCAAGAGAACTGCCAATCTCAAAAACAATTGCCGGTGTGAATATGCGGTTAACTCCAGGTGGTGTACGTGAGTTACATTGGCATAAGCAATCAGAATGGGCGTATATGTTATATGGGCGTGCACGACTCACCTCTGTCGATCAGGACGGACAAAACTTTATTGCCGATGTTGGTGAAGGAGATTTATGGTTCTTTCCGTCTGGAATTCCCCACTCAATTCAAGGGTTAGAGGAAGGCTGCGAATTTCTACTGGTCTTCGATGACGGGGACTTCTCCGATCTTAGTACCTTTTCAATTACCGATTGGTTTGCGCACACTCCAAAGGACATTCTAGCAAGTAATTTCGGTGTTCCTGAAAGTGCCTTTGACCATATTCCAAAAAGACAGAGATACATGTTTCAAGCAAATGTCCCTGGATCTTTAGAAAGTCAAAAAGTATTCGATCCTTATGGTACTGTTCCAAAGAACTTTACATATAAACTTCTTGCACAAAAGCCGATTGTGACTCCAGGAGGAACAGCTCGAATAGTGGATTCTACCAACTTTCCGATTTCAACCACAATTGCTGCAGCCCTAGTAGAAATTAAGCCCGGTGGAATGAGAGAAATGCATTGGCATCCAAATAACGATGAGTGGCAATATTACCTATCTGGAACTGGACGAATGACCGTATTCGCTGCAAGTGGTGCGGCTCGAACTTTTAATTACAGAGCAGGCGATGTTGGATATGTACCATTTGCTATGGGACACTATATCCAAAATATAGGTAATAAAAGCTTATGGTTTTTAGAAATATTTAAAAGTAATCGATTTGCTGATGTATCATTGAACCAGTGGATGGCACTGACACCAAAAGAGCTTGTACGGGATCACTTACATGTCGGCCCAGAGCTGATGAATGTATTACGAAAAGAAAAATGGCCAGTTGTCAAATATGATTGTAACTTAAATCCCCCTGAATAGTAAAATAACTAATTCAGGGGGATATACAAAATACTATACAATGTCAGCTAAACTAAAAAATCCCACTTGCATTCTTCGGTAGATCTTTTATCTTTTGTAGATAATCAGTAACATTTTTATCTTCATCATATTGATAGTTAAAATTAAATTGAATTGCTACTTTGATTGCTTTTTTACGAAACAAGTCACACATAGTAAATAGTGACTTCCATAAGTTCTCATAATCTGAATCAGAATACGTTGCCAAAAATTCATTCCACTCATCTTTTTCAAGAAAATCTTTAAAATATTTCCCAAGCTTACCAGCACTTTTTGTAAAGTTTGTATCAATTCCGATCGACCATTCAATCATTCGATTTAATACATTTCGATTAATTTGTTCATACATAAACATGGCATACGGTAGTTCCTCTCGCCAAATGCCTTTACTAATATTCATACAAATCCACCAAAACTCATTACAAGTATCTAGAAATTCCTTTTCAGAAGGTCTTTTAATATGGTAATCACGATCATTTGAAGGTGGGAGTGATCCAATTAGATTATCTTTATCTAAAAGCAATTTACTTAAACTATCTGGTTTCAGTAAATCATCTATTTTCTCTAAAGGAATCAAATTAAGATTGATACGATTTCCATCAGTAAACTGCATAAGATAAATAAAATGTCCTGTGTTTTCAGCAGGAGGTTGCACCTTATCCTCTGGCATCTGCATCATGATTCGCTCACCAAATAGATCCACCCAGCTATGATCACATGTAAAAGATTCAATATCCTTTACAATATAGACAATATCGTAGTCCTGAAAGATATCTTTTTTCACGTTTGGATTCGTCCGAGACCCATTCATGACAACAGCACGTATCCTATCATCTTGTTCAGCAGTATATATAATTAAATCCATTATATCTTTTTCGTTACGCATTGTTTTATTCTCCATAACTTTCTTCCTTCGTATTAATTGTTTTTTCCCCTTCCTTATTCGCTGTTCAACCTTAGTATCCCTTCTTAGGAAGGTTGACTTATTTAAGAAAAAACGATACCTCGTGTTGAAGTATCGTGCTAAAATCACAAAAAAGAGGGGCAAAAGTCTAAAACGACTTGAGCCCCCCTCTTCTAACTAGTGCTGCGGATTTTTCGGATCACAGCAAGGTAATTTAGTTTCGCTGGTATGATGAGTTTGATAATACACGATTCCACCCAGTAAAATAACTCCTATTATAATCAATCCAGTTAGTTTATTTTTCATCATTTCACTCCACTCAATTTGATTTTGTGATGAAGTAAAACTGAAATTAACCTATCCACTGCTTAAGTGGTTTGATTCGTTTAATGATTAACCACTCTACAATTAAAGCTGCTAATAAAGACATTCCAACTAATGGGAATAAGACTCCAAAAATGATAATTAAAATTGCTACACCTTTTAGTAATTTAAAATCTTTTGGTAAAGATGGCGCTCCTAATTTACCTTTTGGTTTACGCTTCCACCACATATATACACCAGTCACGCATACACCAATTAATACTAGACAAACAAGACAATCCAATAATTGATTTGCTAGACCAAAGTAATGACCTTCATGAAGTGCAATGCCAATTTCGATAGCCTTTGCTAAAGGTCCATAATCTGCATAACGTAAATCTGCTAACACTTTACCGCTGTATTGATCAATGTGTAAAGTTGCTTCCTTTTTTGGATCGTCTGGGAATACAGCAACTGTATATACGCCTTCTTTTCCTTGTGGAAATGTTATTCCATATCCCTTTTCAACATTTTTCTTTTCTACTATATTAATAATTTTCTCTACAGGTAGCGGACTTGCTGATATTTGTTTCGATTTTGGAACAGGTAAATTTTCTGCAGCCCAAGGAACTTTCGCAATGTCCTTAGTTGGTACAACTGATTTCGGCACATTACCATCCCATAGGCCTGTTGGATACCCTGTATGAGTCGCAGTAGCAAAACGGTTAATATAATCTCCTGATAAACCAGACCAAGGTATTCCAGTTAAAATAAAGATTGCAATAAAGAATGAAAACCAAAAAGCTGGAACAGAATGCAAATCACGAAGTAAAATTCGTTTACCTTTAAAAAATCTTGGAACAATTGTCCCCATGATTTTATCCTTACTGCGTGGGAACCATAAATATAATCCAGTTATTAATAGAATAATAGCCCAACATGCGGACATCTCAACAATACGATCACCAATTGTTCCAGCCATTAGTTCCCCATGTAGCCTTCGGATTTTATTGAATAATTTATCGTCTTCTATTAATCCACCCAAAATTTTTCCATTATAAGGATTCATATAAATTGTCTTTTTCACATCACCATTCAAGATTCCGATTTCTGATGAGCGATCCCTATCAAATGAAGGCTTATAATCTGTAATCTTAGCCTTCGGGTATTTTTCTTTTACAATTTCTATTTGTTTCTCTACTGCTAGTTTCTCTTGCCCCGAGTGAACAAAATAATAATCTTTATACATCATATTTTCTATTTGAGGCTTAAATAAATAGATGATTCCAGAAATCGATAACATAATGATAAATGGAGCAAAAATAATTCCAGCATAAAAATGCCAACGCCAAACAGCCCGATAAAGTGATGTAGCTTTTGAATTGTTTCCTCTTAAATCATCTTCTAAGACATTTTGCTGTAATTGTTGAGCTTGAATAGACACAATAAAATCACCTCTCACAAACTTACGTATTTCCATACCATTCGAATGAATTGAAAATTTAACACGTCTTCGAGTATATCGAGCATTTGTGAATGATTTGTGAAAAAATTGTGTGTATTCGTGAAAATATCAATGAATTTTTTAAGAAATCTTCTACTAAAAGAGAGTATCTATAAGATGCTTTATTCTGTACTCTTTCAAAAAATGAGAAATTGCAACCAATTTACAAGCCCCTTCCAAATCTATTAAATCGAATAGTATGTAGTAATTCAAAGGAAATGGGGGAATAAAAAATGCCACAAAAAACGTTCAATAACCGCAGTGGAGCTACTTTACAAATTGCGTTACTTGTACGGCAGGGTTCAAATCCTGCTAACTTTGATGGACAAGTTGTTTTCTCAATTGCTCCTGGACAATCATTAACCGTATCATTTGGAAGCGATCTAAATCCATTCTTAAATGGAGTCGTTATGTCTACAATTTTTGGTGGAGATATTTATAACAAAACCCAAATCGTAACCATAGCACAAAGTATACTAGACAACTTATTGAATACGAATAGCATTATTGATATCATACCGATCTCAACTGACTATGTAATGTTTGGACGCAATGCTTGAGTTTGTTTTCGAGAATATCTAGTTAGATAGTAGATCCTCATTTTTTAATATCCCCTTAATTCGAATGGCCATTTGAACTTTAAGATGAGAAGTGAACAAGCTTCTTTCATTTTTTTAAACCAAAAAAGATAGTAGGGATATTTCCTTACTATCTTTTCTGTATTGTTAATCTCTGAGGTTTATAGGACTAACTTTATTAATGTACTTATAACTACTTAAGTCCTTTACCAATTATAGCTAAGTCTCCTTTAGCTGAAGCTAAATCATTTGTTCGACTGCAAATAACGGAGACGAATTCTTTCTTTCCATACATATCGGACTTGTTAGCATAGACAAGGTAATCATGATTTTTTTGAAAAGGATAACCACAATCTCCTCCACCTAGACCTGTTGTAATTTTAATTTTTGTTACTTTTGATCCCTTCCAAGTTTGATTGACTTTAAATAAAACGACCTTTTTAATAATGCCATTTGAACCTTTCTCATTCTTAATACTAATAACCTTCCCACTGAATACCTGGTCAGATCGTGATAATTCTTCTTTCACACCTTGTGGTTTTACACAAGAACATGCAAAAGTAGTTGAAGGTTTAAAAATAAATAATCCTAAAGCGAAACTGACTAAAAGAATAAATGTAGCAATTTTTTTCATTTAATTTATTCACTCCCATTTTTACTTATTATAAGGTTGACGAATTAACTCTTTTTAAAGTTTCATTTTTCGGTATTTTATTTGAAAAATCAGAAAAAAATAATCTTTTACACAAGATTAGTTGATATACTATAAAAAAAAACAATCTATCTTGGAGGTTATGATCCATGAGAAAGATTATCTTTTTTGTTTTGTCTTTGACATTTATTTCAGCAATTCTTTTCGGTTGCCAATCAAAAGTTAACACCGATATAAAATCAGATTTAGATATCAAAAAAGTTAGTATTTCAAAATCAAAAGGGTTCGGTAAAGTAAATCCAGACTTTTTTGCAGTATTTGACGATGAAAAAAATCTTAAGCTTTTTAAAAGTGTAATATCCAATGCAGTTAAAGTTGATAGTACAGTGGATATGGCTACACCAAAGTATGATTTAGAAGTCACATATAATAACGGAAGTAAACAAGGATTCCATTTATGGATAGGCGACAAAGGGAAAAGAGGCACTTTAATGGATATTAATGATACAAACACCATTTATACAGTTTTAGAAGAAAACACTAATAAATTAATTGATTTAATTCAATAGGATTTGAAATTCAGACTTGTTTTGAGGTCTTTTCTTTTTATTTGGCTACTCTGAAAATAACTTTTATTGCACATTTTCATCAGTCATGGTGCAAATTTTATTAGCATTTCAACTGCTCTATGATTATAAATTGCTACTTAGCGTTGAATTCCTTTGAGTCTTCTGATTTAATGTAAATGACAAGATTGCAGATATGAAAATAAGAATTGAAGCCAGAATATATACCATCTTTATTCCTAGATGATCTGAAACAAATCCAACCAGAGCTGTTGATGAAGCTGTAATGGTTGAGATTAAGATTCCACGTGAAGCATAGACCTGAGGAAGTAAAGTATGTTCAATACTCGATTGAAAGGATGTTTGTTGAGCAACATCTCTAATTTGATAAGCAGGTCCCATAGCTACACATAGCAATAAAGCCCATAATGGCGTACTATTTAAGCCATAAAGTAGCGTTAATATACTAAATAGAAATGATCCAATTGCCATACTTTTAATTAAATGATTTTGGATTTTTTTAGCGAGTAAAATTGTCATCATTCCACCAATTATTGTCCCGATGTAGTAACTAGCATTAATAAATCCCCACCACTGGTTTCCTTTATGTAAAATTTCTTTCACATAAACCAACGTAATGGCTCCAACCCATACCTGTCCTGCTATCCCTTCAATCACGTCCATCATTGTTACAATTCTTAGTGTTGGAACTCTCCATATATAAACCCATCCTTCTTTCATTAATGCCCATTTTGAACTATTCGAAAATTGAAGATTATCTCCTTGAAAGAAACGACTTGTAATTTCCAAACAAATAGAAGAAACCCAGTATAAAAATGCTGCAATCATTAAAGTTTGCATGTGACCAAACTTGATTACTAGAAAGCCTGTAAAAGTATATCCTGCTATTTGAACAGATTGATTCGTCGTAGATAACGCACTGTTTGCTTTTACCAACTGATTACTCTCGATTATTTTCGGGACGACTGAACTAATTAATGGCCCTCCCCATCCTTCAATAAATGAAATGAATACGATAAATAGAAGTAATAATGTAATGTGTGATGTGATTGGTGAAAATGCAATTAATAAAAGTGTTATAAGTGCTGCCTTCAAAATTTGAAGATTTATTAATAATTTTGAGTAAGAAAACCGTTGCATCAGTATTGGTGATGTAAATCCTGCAAGAAGTTTTGAAATTGCTTTTATCAGTGGAAACATAGAAGAAATCAATGCGGATCCCGTTTTTTGATAGATAAATGTTGTTATGACCATAATGTAAACTACATCAGCTAAAGATATACTTGCTTGAGCAAACCAATATGAATAAAATCCTACTTTTCTCATTTTCCCTCCTAATAAATTTCCTTATTTATAATCATTATAATATTAAAAATATTATAAGTAAATTTTAGCCACTTGAAATATGAGGGAAAAGTAAGTTTTAAGGTTTTCTAATAATATGTTGCCAATGTGGAGGAAGAGTGTCTGTCTTTAAATGTTTAAAATCAAGGAGCTTGGCTTTCCCCGGAATTAAAAAAGAAATTTCATAAGTAAGCTGGTCTTATCCAACGGAAATATGCGGGCCAACAACAGGAATCACATTTATCACAACTTTAAAATCATAACCTCTAAATCCATTTAAGCGCTCAATATTAATGAAATCAACTTGATAAGGATAAACTGAAACAGGTTCTTTTAGGTATTTTTGATAATAATGAATTACATCCTCATCAATTTTTGCATTTAAATAAATCATTAATAAATCTTGGAATTGAAGTTCTCTTGTATCTTCATTTATAACCCTTTGTTCTGCTATACAATAATGAGGTCCAATCAATGTTGTCACAAATACTATAAAAACCATTAAAAACTTAACTTTCATACCTTTCACCTACTAATCCTTTTATTGAAAAAGCTAGCAATACTCCTAATTGAAGTAATGCTAGCTCTGTATTTACCAAACAAACAATCCAACAAGCATGGCACTTAATAAAGATACACAAATACCACTAACTAATAATCTCCAAACATTTCTACCAATGATAGCTGATTTCTCTCCACCTAAAATTGAACTAAACGTACCGTAAATCATGCCGACTGTACTAAAATTAGCAAATGAAGTTAAAAAAGTGGTAGCTACTGCAACTGTATGTGGAGCAAGTCCATTAAGACGACCCTTTAAATCCATCATCGCAACAAATTCATTGGTTGCTAATTTGATCCCCATTAATTGAGCAACATATGCTGCATCGTGACCTGCTAATCCAAGTAAATAAGCAAAAGGACTAAAAATTACAGAGAAGATTTTTTGAATCGTAAGCCCCTTCACAAAAAACTCCAAAAAGCCATTTAGACAAGCTGTTAAAGCAACATATCCTATTACCATCGCTACAATAACAATTACCATATTGATTCCAACGATCATACTATTTGAAATCGTGGAGAAGAAGTCTCTCTTTTCCTCTTTAGAAGGTACATAAACAACATCTTCTTCTTTCATTACATTTATTGGATTGAGCATACTTGCTAATAATAGTGCATTTAGACAATTTAATGGAATAGCTGCAAAAACATATTTTGCAGGAACCATTGTTAAATATGCTCCAATAATTGAACCACTAATACTGCTCATTCCCATAATACCGAACGTCAAAAGACGGTTTACTTTCAAAACTGCTAATTGTTGTCGTATTACCGCTAAAGCTTCCGTATTTCCTAGAAACATCATCTGAATCGAAAAAAAGCTTTCCAATTTTGGCAATCCCGATATTTTTGAAATAACCCAGCCAACTTTATCAATAATCCAGGTCAATATTCCAAAATACGTTAAAATATCAAAGAAGGTAATGATGAAAATAATCGGCATTAAAGCTGCAAAGAAAAAGTCTATGTGCGGAATAGACATAGCTGACGGGAATGCAAATGAAATTCCTTGATCAGCGCATGAAACTAAAAAAGAAAAGAAAGATGCAATTAAATTAATTGTCCATGCTCCAAACTTAGTTCCTAACATAAACCAAGTAATAATCACTTCAACAATCGCCAAAGTAACAATGGATCTCCATTTTACATTTCTCTTATTAGGAGAACATAAGAAAACAATAGCAATCACAACAAAAATTCCTATTAAATTTAAGAAAAATAACATGAAGTCAACTCCTGATTATGTATTGTCCTCTAAAAAAGAACTCTCCTTTCAACACCTTCACCCCTGAGTAAGAAAGCTTGAAGAATAAGAGTTTGTGTAGTCTAACAATGTATACTTTTTTCTGTTAAAGAATCCAGAGGAAAATGATTACATAAGGATAATTTATCAATTATTTATCTTTATTATTCATACCTACTTGTCATCCGACATTATAAATTTTTGTAGGTAAAATTTTTAAAATGAATAGTTTTTAATTGAATCGTACATACTTTTATCGTCACAATTTAAAGGAGGACTTTCAAAAATGGAAAAACAACGTGCAAAAGAAATTGCCACATCACCAGTAATGGCAAACGTAACTCATAATGGAACACATATTTATATTCAACATGTAGATGATGAAAAAGACATGGCTAGAATTTGCGATCTTCATAATCGCGAAAATGAAAGAGAAGTTTCAGTAGATAGTTTATTAGAGCATTAATATCAAAAAAAAATAAACCTCCTAAGAAATGGAGGTTTATTTTTCCGATATGACTTCTACCAATTTAAGCTTTCGATTACATGACATTTTGTACATTCCTGAATGTAATGATTCTTTTTAAAAGTATGATCACAGTTTTTTTGTATAGTAGTCAACTCTAGTTTTAATTGATTAACCTGAGTTTCTAACTGTTTAATTTCTTCTTTAATTTGGAGTACCCGATCCATTCGAATTCTCCTTTCCTTCCATTATGTTATCTATTCTGGAAATCTAACTTTCACAACTTCACTGTAGTAACATTTAATACATGCTCTTATATTAGAAGTGGAGGTTTCATAAAAAACGTGCTGACAGTTACCTTGTATCTGTTTCACATTCTCTCCTAATCTCTCCATTTCCAATAACAACTTCGTAATAGTTTGCCGATATTCTAATTCTGTTTGATAGTGGCTTAGATTATTTATATAATTCTGATCCATTTGTGATAAATTCCGTTGCTTTTTCTTGCATTCCTTGGTCAATTACATCTTCTACACCAAGTCCCTTTTCTCTTGCTAAATCACGAATATCCTGTGAAATTCTCATACTACAGAATTTTGGACCACACATTGAACAGAAATGTGCAGTTTTAGCTCCTTCAGCTGGGAGTGTTTCATCATGGTATTCAATTGCTCTTTCAGGATCAAGTGATAAGTTGAATTGATCTCTCCAACGAAATTCAAATCTAGCTTTTGAAAGTGCGTCATCTCGCTTCTGAGCACCAGGATGACCTTTTGCTAAGTCAGCTGCATGGGCCGCAATTTTATACGTAATAACCCCTACTCTAACATCTTCTTTATTTGGTAAACCTAAATGTTCTTTAGGAGTAACATAGCAAAGCATTGCTGTACCAAACCATCCAATCATAGCTGCACCAATCGCAGAAGTAATATGATCATAACCAGGTGCGATATCTGTCGTTAGCGGTCCAAGTGTATAAAATGGTGCTTCATGACAAATTTCCAATTGTTTATCCATATTTTCTTTGATTAAGTGCATTGGAACGTGTCCAGGACCTTCAATCATAACTTGCACATCATGTTTCCAAGCAATCTTCGTTAATTCACCTAATGTCTCTAATTCTCCAAATTGTGCTTCATCATTTGCATCTGCAATTGAACCTGGACGAAGACCATCACCTAAAGAAAATGAAACATCATAAGCTTTCATAATCTCACAAATTTCTTCGAAGTGAGTATAAAGGAAATTTTCTTTATGATGGGCAAGGCACCACTGTGCCATAATTGAACCACCACGAGAAACAATTCCAGTCACACGTTTTGCAGTTAATGGAATGTAACGTAACAGTACACCAGCATGGATTGTAAAGTAATCTACACCTTGTTCTGCCTGCTCGATTAATGTATCTCGGAACACTTCCCATGTTAAGTCTTCAGCGACTCCATTTACTTTTTCTAACGCTTGATAAATCGGTACAGTTCCCACTGGTACTGGAGAATTTCGAACGATCCATTCACGCGTAGTATGAATATTTTTACCAGTAGACAGATCCATCATTGTATCTGCTCCCCAGCGAGTAGCCCAAGTCATTTTTTCGACTTCTTCTTCAATTGATGAAGTTACAGCTGAGTTCCCAATATTCGCATTAATTTTCACATGAAAATTACGACCAATAATCATTGGTTCAGCTTCTGGATGATTAATATTTGCAGGAATAACTGCGCGTCCTCTTGCTACTTCATCTCGAACAAATTCAGGTGAAACACTTTCTCTTATTGCAATAAACTCCATTTCAGGAGTAATCATTCCTTTTCTTGCATAATGCATTTGAGTAACATTTCCCCCTTGTTTTGCACGTAATGGTTTACGACTTAAGCCAGGAAAAACTTCCACATTATCACGTGGATCATTGTTTTTATAACCATTATCCTCAGGTTTTATTTCTCTACCTTCATACTCTTCAACATCTTCACGTTCAGTAACCCAATTACGACGTACGGCACTTAGACCTTTTCGAATATCTACTGAACAATTTGTATCTGTATATACACCGCTCGTGTCATAAACACGTACTGGTGCATTTTCCTCTTCACCAAAAGATCCTGTTGTAGGACTTAATTGAATTTCACGCATTGGAACTAAAATATCAGGTCTTGACCCCTCAACATAAACCTTTTTACTTCCAGAAAAACTCGACATAATTGAAAAATTTAAATCAGATTTGTTATTCATGATTGTCTTCTCCCCTTAGTAGATTGATTAGAAGGACAGAATCTAATTCAATGTGAGCATGAAAAAAACCGGGTCTTTTTAAAAAGACCCGGTTACGGTTAGTATGTATGCAATAATGAACATCTGTCATTAAAGTGTAGATTCTAACTTCCCCACGCTGGTATGAACCAGATCAGGTCCTGAGGGTTAAGAAACATTATCGTGTTTCTCTCTCAGCCCAACTATTTGGACACCCCTAGTTTAAAACTTATGAAATTGTCTGAGATAAATATAAACCCAAAAATGATGATTGTAAATAACTTTATTTCATTTTATTTTTATGCACCATATTGAATTTTAATGATTAACTATTAAAATAATTTGGAAATTTTATCCTTTTTCCGCACTCGATTGCAAGTTGGGTAGAGTGAATTAAAGAGGCGTCTTCTTTTAATTTTCTAATTTCTAAAGCCTGCCCTAAGCAGTTTAATGCTTCTTCAATTTTTCCCATTTCAAGAAGACACTTTCCCTGGTGTTGATAAATATAATCAAGATATGAATCCTTGGCATCTCTACTTTTCCATAACGCATTTTGAAACAAATCCAATGCCTCTTTATGCTTATTATCATACTTTAAAGCTTCACCCAAACGAATGAGAGATACTATTTCACGTTTTGAATTTTTATTTACTACGGATTGCTCAAGAGCCAATTGCAAATAATTAATTGCCTTAGCAGGTTCCCCATAAATCCTATACAGATTACCTAATGTTCCATATAAAAAATACAAAGTATCTTGGTTTTTTAAATCATCTTCACTTAAATGTTTTACTATTTTTTCCGCATCCAAGATTAAATGTTTTAGTTTAGTAGGATTAGATGTTTTTTCACGAAGATAGTTATTTTGGTCAAAATAGATTATTTCTGATAATGAGTTTAGCTCTACTTTTAATTGATCTAAATTCATAAAATTACTCCTTTTTCAATCCACATGTTTTATTATCTTGAAATAATTTAATTTCTGTTCGATTTAAAGAAACACGCACATCTATGAAGACTCTAGTTTGAACCAAAAATAATTGCCTATTTTTGGATTTGAAGTTGCTAATTTCAGACTTTCAGTATGTGTAAATTGATTTCCACTCCAGGATGCTCGCTTTCCTAGGGGCGTGAGCTGAGCCTCCTCGTCGCATACGCT
>Ga0187780_10002103_pt1 | contig 15023 bp, 19 predicted proteins | sample 1015_Q2_SP10_20__FD_132429 | JGI IMG/M metagenome (GOLD analysis project Ga0187780, IMG submission 132429) | Tropical peat soil microbial communities from peatlands in Department of Meta, Colombia - 1015_Q2_SP10_20_MG | ecosystem: Environmental > Terrestrial > Soil > Wetlands > Peat | place... | reverse complement strand
TGGCATCGCAGTCGCATATAGCTCGAGGCTTCTCTCGAAGAAGTGTACGGTCGTCGTCCCGGAGACCGCCGTCAGGGAGAAGCTGGACACCATAGCGGAGTATGGTGCCGAGGTCGTCAAAGCAGGAAGGTACAGCAACGAAAGGGAAGCTAGGGCCAAGAACATCGCGGAAGCCACGGGGGCGGCGTTCGTCCACCCCTTCAACGACGCCGATGTAATCGCGGGCCAGGGGACGTGCGGACTCGAGATAGCACAGCAGCTCTCCGACATCGATGCTGTCCTCGTTCCAGTCGGTGGCGGGGGGCTGATCTCCGGAATCTCGACAGCCTTGAAGGCGATTAGACCAAAGACTAGGGTCTACGGAGTGGAACCGCAGGGCGCCCCGAAGCTGACCGAGGCTCTGAAGGCGAAAAAGATAGTCACGGTCCCTTCCCCCGCCTCGATTGCCGACGGACTGATCCCCTCTGCCCTGGGCAGGCTCACTTACGAAGCGTGCTCCAAGAACGTTGACGGCTCTTTCACTGTGTCCGAAGAGGACATCCTCCGGGCGACCAGGGCCATGATTAGAGAAGCGAGAATCTTCGCGGAGCCTTCAGGCGCAACCCCCCTCGCACCACTCCTTTCAGGTACCTCGCTGTCTATAGGCAGGCGCGTAGTTTTAGTCGTCTCAGGAGGGAACATCTCACACGAGTTGCTTGCGAAGATGCTCATGCCGTAGCCCCGGTCGCGCAAAAGGAGACTTACCGGCTGCCCACCATTGAGGGACAATTCGGGGAGCAATCTCACGACTTCGGTCTCCGCCCGGTGTGGACTTTCCGTCCAGACGCTAGTTTCCGCCCCGCTAAATACGGAGCCGACTCCTCAATGACCCATGTACCAGGCTCTGGCATCGGCCCTTAACGATTTGGCGTGGTGGCTCCAGTCCGCCTCCCAAGTCGTCCCAATTTCCCAGCTCTCCATCGTTACCTGGGTGGTATTCGTCATATCCGGTTCCTTAAATTTCAAGAAACCGTTCAAGGGCCCTGAACAATGAGCCCGTCCTCTTTCAAAAGTGCCGCTTCAATAAGCAAATGGAGAGTACCTCTGCAATGATCGATGGAACCAGGCGAAGGCTCGGCAAAACCGCCACTGGTGACTCTCGGGGCGCCCATGAAGGGCTGAAGCCCGAGATCGAGGACGACGCCGGTCTGCCGGAAGGCACTGCGGTTCTTGAGGCGGTTACACGGATGTCGGGACAGTACGCCCCGGACAACTCCAGCGCCCCCGATTACTACAAGAGCCTTGTGCGGACTGCAATAGAGAATGGTGGGAGGCACGGCTATCACGGCATTTCCGTCCCATGGCTCCGCATGATACTTGCGGGGCTCGAATCGAAACAAATAGAGCCCGAGGTGATGTGGTACGGGATAGAGCCAGGCGAAATGAGAAGGGATCACTTGCCTGTAATCCCGCCCTACGAAGACCTCTTTCGGTCCGGCAGGGATGCCACAGGGGTGCGCCAGGCTGACAAACTGCTATGGTCCGGCCCAAGTTATTGAAGGTCTGCTCGGGGGTGGGCAGGGGGTTGCAGGCCCCTGCCATCGTAGCGTCAGAGAAGTGCATCTCCTTGCGTGCGGGCAGGATATTTCAGCTCTTTCGACGTAGAAGATAGTGGCCCCATTACTAACCGCAGCAGGATGTTAGCCGGTCTCGAATCCCCTCTTCTAGGAGAATCACGAACAGCCCCCTCACCCGCAGGCGTGTGCCTCTCAGACACTTTGATAAGCGCCCCAAGAGAGTGTGAGGTGTCGCTTTGGCAATCATAACCTTCGGAGCGAAATCCGCGGAACAGGTGATTGCAGGAAAGAAGACGGTGACATTCCGTAAGTGGCCCAAAGCCCGCGTGAAGCTGGGGGAAGTTTATGATGCAGCAAGAATGGGCTACCCTCCCCAGAAGTTCGCCAGGGTCAGGGTCACGGGCCTGAGGAGAATGAAGCTGAAAGAGATTGACGACAAGCTAGCGAAGAAGGATGGCGCATCGTCCTCCACCGAGGCGAAGGCGTACTGGTCAAAGCAGGGCTTTCGGGCCGACGACGAACTGTGGCTAGTCGAGTTCGAACTGGTCAACCCTTAGTCGCGAAGAAAGATTCATGTCGCGGCACGGTCCCTCATACCGTTCATGAAACCTGAAGACCTGGAGACTTGGGCGAGGGCCCTTGCCCGATTCCGGGCTGAGAAGGACCAACTCTTTCGGACCAGCCACGACTCGCCTCTGCACGGGAGTGTCGAGGGTTTCCATGGCCTAAACTACTTCGACCCCGACCCCTCGTTCCGTTTCGAGACGAATCTCCAGCGTTACGCTGACCCCCAGGCGGTCATGGTCGCGACCAGCAAGGGGACCCGTCAGCTCTTCAACCGCGTTGGCTACTTTGATCTGAACATCGCCGACGCCCAGCTCCACATCAACGCCTACCAGCCGGCAGGGCGCGACGACCCGAGCCTCTTCGTGCCCTTCAGAGACGCCACCTCGGGCGAGGAGAGTTACGGGGCCGCACGCTACCTCGACCTAGAGGTAGAGCATAACGACGAGTACGTGGTTGACTTCAACTACGCATACAATCCCTACTGCGCCTATTCTGAGGACTACGTCTGCCCCCTACCGCCACAGGAGAACTGGCTCAAGGTCCACATTCGCGCCGGCGAGAAGAAGTACCATGCTTAGCCCATGGGGCATCATGAAAGATGGAACGAGTACAGATACTCCCCCGCGGCTACAAATATGCTCCCATCCCCAACCGAGGGCGTCGTGAATCTAGTTGCCCCTCCGACGTTGAAAGCGAAAAGGCTAGCGCCCGTGCTCGCATTGTATCCACTGAGGACCCCCCTCGACGTATCCAACGCCCACACCACACTCCCGGTGACTATGGGAGGACCGGCCGGGAAACCAGAGTCCTTCCAGAGGACCTGGAACGAGTTCGAAGAGACTAGGAGAGCGACAAGCCCATCGGTGCATGGCACGAACACGGTGCTTCCTGAGACAGCAGTTCCCCCGAACGCCGACGAGCAGACCTGCTCTGAGAACTCCTGACCTCCGATTCCCCCGAGACTTGCCGGGTCGAGAAGGTAACCCACTCCCTCCTTCCCTATCTGGAAAAGGACGCTTTGGCCGACGAAGGCCGGCCCGACCGAGCCAAGATCGGTGTCACCTTGGTTCAATTGCAGCCAATCTGTCGGGGCGAAATAGCCGAGCGGTTGCAGTGATGGGGACAGCTCGACCACGGAGTTGCCGTAATCGAAGGTGCTGTCCGAGGCGCTGTTTCCCGTGGCTACGAACAGGTTCCCCGAACTATCCATCGCCCCTCCCGAAGGAGCCCAGATTCCTGCTTCTCTCTGACTCGGGACCTCATATGATATCATTCCGCCGCTACCATCGGCGTTCAGGCCGACCACCCATCCGTGGTAGTCTCCGCAGTCTCCGGCCAACCCTCCGTATGGGATGTACACCCTGCCATTCCCGAGCAGGAGCGCCCCTCTCTCCTGCTCAACGAGCGGGTCCGACCCCTGAGGGTCGGCCAGCTGGGTGAACCTGACTCCGCCATTCTTGACATCGATAGCCACCAGATGGTGGTCCCCGGGCGTCTGAAATGTCACCACATAGACGGTGTTCATCGCAGGGTCTATGACCGGGGTACCGGTTATGCCGCTGGGATTGATGTCTCCGCAGGGGAGTGCGGAGCCTGGCATGGGAGTTCCGAGATTGGTTCTCCAGAGTATGAGGCCGGACGTAGCATTGAGGGCATAGACGGAATCGTTCTCGGTGGCCACCAAGATCATTCCATCGTAGACCAGCGGTTCGGCATACACTTCGCCGTCAAGCACCGGCGATTTCCATCCTTCCTCTGGGCACAGGGCGGCAGCGGCCACATAGCCGGACCTCGAGTTGTTCCCATGGTACGTGGTCCAGTCAGACGCAGAGCGGCTGTTCGTCTGGCTGCACCCGGTGCTCGTTGAGACGACAGATTGGCTAGACGAAGTGAACGCACTCGTCTCAGTCTGGCTGGTGGTAGTCGTTGCCGTACCTGGGGTCAGGGCGAAGTAACCTGCTGCCGCGACCACAAGAGCTGCGCAGACAACGCCTGCGAGAAGCGCGGTTCGGTTCACAGTTGCCTTGCTCCTTCTTTGGCCTTAAGCGTTAGGGAGGCCCCGGGGGAACCAAGTCCGAACTTCGGAATGTCGTCGGAATCTAGTAGATCATCGAATCGCTCACCGCCAGCCTTCCGGCGGCCGTCAAGAAGTTCGGCTTGGACAGTCTCAGCTCGCCAGCTCTTCTTAGGACGGAAAGCTGGCAGGCGAACACTGCATGGAAAAGTTGCTCCGATTCGGAGCCCCCTCTGCTTGGGACTGCATGCGATTCGTATCCCTGGTGTGCCAGAGCCTTTGTCAGCCTGCCAGACCTTCCGAGGGGGTCGAAGGCGGAGAAAACGTTCACTACGTCTGATGGCCTAAGCGAAAAGAGCTCCAGGTGGCTGAACTCCTCGAGCAACTGAGGGTGGGCCTTGACCCCGATGAACTCGTAGGTCTTTGCTGCCGCGTACACGGCCACCGGATAGGCCAGAGAGTTACCTAGGAAATATGTGGTGCCCTCCCCCCAGCGAATATTCCTTTCATCCTCGCGCGCCGCACGGAGGGCGCGTTCGAAATCGCACTTCTCCCGATGGCCAGCGATATTCAGGACCGCAAGAAGGGAGAGAGAGTACGACAGCAGTCCCGGCGTCCGAGGAGAGTACCGCATTGGCAGCCTGACGACTTCGTCCACAAGGCCAGCCAGCCTGCTCCCCCTATCTGATGTGATTGCGATGGTCCGCCTCGCCAGGGTGCGCACCTTCCTCGCCGCGGCCAAGTTCGAAGCAGTCCTCCCCGACACAGAGATCAGGAAGACGTCTGCTCCCTTCGCGATTTCCGGGGTGCTCGCCAGGTGGTAAGGATCGATTGCAATGCACGACCCGTTGGAGGCGAAAAATCCAACCATGGCGGCAGAATAGGAATCGCCTGCCCCGACGAATATCGAACCCCCCCTCGCCCTCGGAAAACTCGACTTGGAGAACATCAGGAGAACGCCAGGCTGCCTCTCGACCTCGGCGGCAAAGGCCCTCATTCGATTTCCGGCCACAGCCCGAGCCCCACCTAGAGCCTAATAACAACAGTCTAAGAATGGCATCTAGCGACCGCCGCCGCATGCCCTGCAGGGTTGGGGTCCTCGAGGGGAAGGAGTTGCTTCTCTACTCGTTTCCGCCCCCTCATCCATTCACCAGCGAAAGGGCGCAGAGGTTCTGGGACGAATTGCGGAAGCGAAGGCTACAGGTGGAGCGCCTGCCCCCACAACAAGCAGACAAGGAGTTGCTCGGCCTCTTCCACACCGCCGGACACATACGATACGTTGAGCTCGCCTCCCATCTTGGCTACGGCTCCCTGGACCAGGGGGACACTCCCGCCTACAAAGGTGTCTACGAGGCAACCCAGTACGCGGTCGGGTCCACCGTCTACGCGGTCGAGAAGGTGATCGCTGGGGAGGTCGACCATGCCTTCAACCCGGTTGGGGGACTGCACCACGCCACCAGAGAGTCCTCAGCGGGCTTCTGCGTTTTCAACGACATCGGAGTGGTCATCGAGGTCCTGCGCAAACGCCACAACGTCCAGAGTATACTCTACGTGGACATCGACGTCCACCATGGGGACGGCGTCTTCTACAGCTACGAGGCCGACCCCGAGCTCTTCATCTTCGACATTCACGAAGATGGCAGGTACCTATACCCGGGAACTGGTTCATCATGGGAGAACGGGTACGGGCCGGCGAAGGGGTCCAAGATCAACATCCCCCTGGAGCCGGGCGCTGGCGACGCTGACCTCGAGTCACGACTCCCCAGGCTGGAGGAGTTCGCGAAGTCGGCGAGGCCCGAGTTCATCATTCTGCAGTGCGGGGCAGACGGACTAAGGGGGGACCCCATCGCAGGCCTCGACTATACTCCTAGAGTCCACAGACAGGTGGGAGAGCTTCTACATCGGTTGTCCCACGAACTCTGCAGAGGGAGGATGGTCGCACTGGGGGGCGGAGGGTATGTGCCCCAGAACTGCGCCGACGCGTGGATGGAAGTGGTCGAGGCGATGACGATGAGCGTCCCCAGGTGAAAGTCCCACTCTTATCTAGAGCATCGGAGAAGCTTTAGCCCTCGCAAGGAGGTTTGCAAGACGACCCCAGCCATGAGGGCAGTCAGGAAGTACATCTTCGACCACTTCTTCGAGTACACAACGGCTCCGCCTCTTGAGGAGGTCATGCAGAGGTTCAAGCTCACCCGCAAGGAAGCTCTTGAGAGCTTCAGGGAACTCGAGGCAGACCACCACATACTCCTCGTGCCTGGAACCCAGCGAATCCTGATGGCTAACCCCTACTCAGCCATCTCAACGCCGTTCCGGGTTTATGTGGGAAGCAAACGCTTCTTCGCCAACTGTGCCTGGGACTCTGTATCGCTGCACGTGATGCTCGAGCTGGACGCCAGGGTCGAGTCCTTCTGTCATCATTGCGCCAAGCCCATCGAAATCTCTCTGAGCAAGGGTGAGGTGAAATCGAGCAAACCCTTGTCTCCGCTGATCTTCCTCAGCACGCCTGTTTCCAAGTGGTACGACAATCTGATTAACACGTGCTCCAACAACATGGTCTACTTCTCGTCGAAGGACCATCTGAACCGCTGGCTGGCGGAGAATCCGAATCTTCGGGGCGAGTCCCTCACAGTAGAAAATATGGTTGACGTCTGCAGGCCTCTGTCCAGAGGCAGGATGAACCTCGAATATCAAAGGCCCCCCAAGGAGGAACTGATGTCCTACTGGGACTCGATCGGGTTGAGGAGCAGCTTCTGGGATTTCTGAACCAGTAAACGGTTAAACTTCAGGCAATCCAGAGATGGTCCGAACCGAGACGATCGGGCAATCATCACGACTTGAACCGATGTTCTGGTTCCCCGAGCCCTTGAAGCAAGGAAGAATCATCTCCAGGCCGAACCGCTTCATAATGCTTGTCAGGGCAGGAAACGGAACTCTCAGGTGCCACTGCCCCACTACAGGTCGACTGGGAGACCTGGAGCTTTCCGGGCTGCCATGCCTCTACTCCAGCTCCCGTTCGAAGTCGAGGAAAACATCCCACACCGTCGAGGCCATCTCCGCAACTCGGGCGGGCGGCCAATGGATAGGTATCAATCAGACAGCCTCAAACAGGTACTTCGAATTCTTTCTAAGGCAAAGAGCGCTCAAGCGCCTGGCCAGCGGGCCCATACAGCGCGAAGTCAGGCTCGGGAAGTCAAGGATAGACTTCCTTGTTGGAAACGCCTACATCGAGGTGAAAACGCCTCTGATAACACTGCCTGCACCTGAGGGAACTGCCAGAATTAGGCATGGTCGGTTCGACTCTTTCGACAGGCTGATCAAGCACATGGGGGAGCTGAAGGACTCGCTCGCGTCTGGGAAGAAGGCGAAAATTGTCCTCTGCTATCTCTATGACGCCAAGCCGTTCACGCCTCCGCCTCCCGACGGGACAAACACCAGAATCTTGGAGGCTGCCAGGGTCGCAGAGGAAGCGGGAGTCGAACGATGGCAAGTGAACCTGCGAATCGATGCTTCAGGAGTTTCGCTGGTCAGATACTTTAGGAGCAGGCCCTACACCACCCGCGTCTAGTCCTTCCTCCAGTTCCGCCTTCAGGCTATTGACGTACTCGGTAACGATTCCATGGGCGGGGTTCGCTTTCAAGACCTCCAAGCCTATTGTGGGATTCTGCTTGAGGGCGTCGCGCAAATCCTTCATCAGCTCACTCGGGTGTTTGGCAACACTCCTTTTGGCCTCGGAGACGACCGATTCGTGGTCGCACACTATCGTGAACCGCCTGAGCTGGCCCTTCAGCTCTTTGATTGCGAATAGGATTGCCTGGATCTCGGCATCGTCGCTCTCTGTCGCGTCGACCCTCGTCGCGTCGTGCCTGTTGCTCCCCTCGATGACATAGCCGACGTAGGCCTCCCTCTCAAGCATCGGGTCATGGACATTCAGTATCTTCGCGTCTACGTAGACCCTGGGGGGCTTGGACAACCCTGGAAAGTGCAACGTATTCTCATCATGGCGAACCCGCAGCCCCACTTAAATAGCGTGTAGAGGGTTGAGGTGAAGGTTATCTTGATTTGTCCAAAGTGCGGCAAGCAGGTTGCTGACGGCAGCGCCTTCTGTCCGAGCTGCGGCGCTGATCTTACCAGGGCCACCTCCAGCCAAGGCCTGATGCTTCTTACTTCCAACTATGCCCCGGGATACAAGGTGGACAGGGTACTCGGCATGGTCTATGGTATCACAGTCCGATCCAGAGGCCTGGGGGGGAATCTGATGGCGGGCCTCAGATCCATCGGCGGGGGTGAAATCAACGAATACACGGAAATGGCCCACCAGGCCAGGCAGCAGGCACTTGACAGGCTGGCGGACCACGCCAAGAGCATGGGGGCCAACGCAGTGATCAGCGTCATGTTCGATTCCACCGAGATCGGGAACACCATGGACGAAATCATCGCCTTCGGCACTGCGGTCGTTATCTCCCGGGTCGACGCGACCCAAGAACTCGTAAGGCTGAGCTGAAGGACAGAAGGCCGTTGACCCAGTCAGGTGCCCAATCTGATTGGGAGAAATTCGTCGCCATGCTGGATCCCAAGAACGGAGAGAGAATCCTCGACATCGGTGCCGGGAGAGGGGAAAAAGCGGACAGGATTCTTCACGCCTTCCCGGGGACCGAGGTATTCGCTGTCGACCCAAATGAGAGACGAATCACTCAAGCGAAGCGTGACCATCCGGGCGTTAGAAGCACGGTTGCGGGAGCCGAGAAGCTCCCTTTTGACGACGCCTTCTTTGATAAGGCCTACTCAACGATGGCGCTTCATCATTTCTCCGATTTGGACAGAGCCCTCGGCGAGGTTGCCAGGGTAGTCAGACCAGGAGGTTCTTACGTTGTCCTGGAAGTGGAGCCCGGCTCGCCCCTCGGGAGGCTCTTCCGATTCTTTGGGAGGCTCATAGGGGAGAAGATGCAAATTACGACTGAAGAGCAGCTTCTGGCAAGGCTGGAACGCACCCCGGGATTCCAAGTCGCCCGCTCGGTCAGTCTTGGCAGCAGGTACCTAGTTCAACTCGCGAGAGCCTGAAACTTCCCCTATCCCCCGCAACCCAGTTCAATGTCCAATCCGGCCACTGCCCTGGACTTCATGGTTAACTACCCAAACGACCTCGATGCGATGCTTGCCATTCGTCGACCTTGGGTCGCGCCGAATCGAATACACCGTGATAAAGGGGACCAGCCGCCGATACACCTACTTCAGATTCACAGATGATCTGACCCTCGAAGTAGTACTCCCCCGGGGCAGGCCAATCGACGTCGAGAAAGCTATCTCAGATAGGGGCGTTTGGCTCCGTCGCCAGTACGAGCACCTCTCAAAAACAAGGCACGTCCTGACCAAGGACTCAATATTGTACGGTGGAGAGCCGCTCAAGATTGTCCATGACGGCCAGGGCGACGCCCTCATCCCAGACTTGGAGAGGCAGCAGGTCGTCGTGCGCACAAGCGACCCAAGGCATCTGAAGGAACTAGTCCGCCGTTGGTTCCTCAAGGAGAGTTCAGCCTATGTGGTGAGGAAGGTGGCCGAGCTGGCACCGATTGTCGGCACGAGGCCGAGGAGGGTCGACGTCAGGGAGATTAGCAAATGGGGTTACTGTACTAGGGAGGGGAGGCTCTCCTTCAGCTGGCAGCTCATCGCCCTCCCGGAAAGGCTCAGGGAGTACGTAGTCATGCACGAGCTCACTCACCTCCTCGAGTTCAATCACTCCGAAACCTTCAGGAGGAAGCTGGCGCACGTATGCCCTGATTTCCGGGAAAGGGAAAAAGAACTCGACCTCATTGTTCCCTACAACAGGCTCGGTCTGGGCTAGACGGAACTGATTCGGGCGTCTCCTCGGGGCGCACCGCAGGCAAGGTTTTAGCCGAGAACGTCTCGGTTCGAGACTGGGGACACCTAACACTGAAGTGCTACTGCGGCTTTGTCTGCCAGACGGAAAACGAGCTGAAAGAGCACGTCATCAAGACCCACGGTGCTAGGGACGGCGACTGGAAGGGCTGGGTTAGCCACTGAAGAACCGCGAGCCCTCTCGGCCTGCTTTGCGAGCCCTTTGCGCGGCGAATTTTCTCCTGTTCAACAGACTCACGACGACCCACGCGGCAAAGATGATTGCGATGATCACCGGGCTGGAGAAGAGCCTGAAGTACACGAGCACGATGACGAAAGCAGCGATGACCGGGAGTGCCAGAATGAGCTTCGTCCGGGGAGTCAACGCAGCCGCTCAAGCCCCAGCCCTATCATGGATAAATATCAAAGTCGGAGGGTCGCGTACGTGAGCTACCAGCTTTCAGGGGCCCAGGAGCGAAGAAGGAACAACGAGGCCAGGGCCAACGAGTATTACGAGAAGGTAAGGAAGCAGGAGCAAGAGCTCCGGGACATGCAGACCAGGCTCGGGAACACGGAGAAGCAGTACGCCGACCTTCAGGCCCAGAAGTCCGAGATTGACGGCAGGCTAAGGCAGCTCACCACCAGTATGGATTCCACGAACCGTGCCCTCGCCGACTTGAGGACCCAAATATCAGGGAAAAAGCAGGCCATCGAACGTGACCAAGCCGAGATGGCGAAGTACCAGGACGAGGTCGTCAGGCTCGACCGAGAGATTGGCGAGCTGATGAAGCGCAGGGCCTAGTCTCTGATCCGGCCTGCCAGCCCTGCTTTTCGAGAATTCATCGGTTGGGGAGCCTTTGAAAGTGTTCCCCTTTCCAAGATAAAGATAACCCGACCCCCAACGATAAAGTTGCGGGAGCGGGCGCAAAATACCCATTCGTAAAAGCCGTTCCCGGAACCTCAGATAGCCAGGCCGAACCCCTGAACGAATGCCTCGGCATGCCTCATTTCTATGAGGAAGCTTACCCCCTTCGGCGTGAGGCTGTAGGTCCTGTTCTCTCCCTCCTGCTTCATTTCAATGAGGCCCTTTGCCGTCAGGTCGTCAAGGTACTTGACGAGCCTCTCATGTGAAAGGTTAGCCCTGTAGAGTATGTGGGTCGGCTTCGCATCCCCTTCATCCCTGACCGCGTTGAGGATGTCCAGGTTTATTCTCAGGACGCTCCTCTGCTTCTCACCCTGGGCCAACCACTTCGCTCCTTACTAGGAATATCAGCAGGGACAGGAAGCCGAGGAACTGGATCGCGGTCCCGATCAGGTAGAGTCCCGACCCCAGCACGAGCACTGACACCAGCAGCACGCAGTGCGCCACGAATATCAGGACAAAGGCGAGCAGGACCGTCCCCGAGAACCTGCCCGCACGTCCCGAACGGAGCAACAACCCCTGAAAGACGATGAAGGCGAGAAGGAGGAGCGTCACGAAGTAGCTGAGGATTGAGAAGCTGTACAGGCTTACTAGGGCAGAACCTACAGCTGCGGCCGGGGCCGCCGTACTCAGCTGGCGGCCGTACGTCGATCTTGCATACCCTATCGCAATAACCAGGTACGCGACCATCTGAAGGGTCAGATACGTGAGCGAAGCGAGGAGCGTAAGAACCCTGTCCGAGAAGGATTCCCCGGCTGTCCTCCCCGTAATATCCACGAGTGTTCTCCCCGAGATAAGGGAAGTCCCCGCGTCGATTACCAGCCCGATCCCGACGAGCATGAAGCCGATGCTTATCGCCCACAGGACAGAGCTCGACACAAGCCTGTTTGCCTTGTACGCATAGTAGCTCGTAAGGAGTGCCACCAAGGCGCTCATTATATTGAGAGAAAAGGTGACGAGGGCTCCCGAGGCCAACGTTCAACCTTCAGGCCTTGGTATCGGCTTTAACCTTTCGGAACCATCGTCTAGACGGAAAGTCCAGACGTTCCTTTCCGCCTCGCTATATATCGACGGCGCACAGAAAAGCTCGAACGAGAATGAACACGAAGAAAATAGCAATCGCGTCCATAGTCGGGGCGTTCGCCGTGATGGCCATGCTCTTCGCATATCCTGCGATAGCAGCCTCACCGTCCGCTCCGCAGAACACCAGTACGTCCCAGCTACTGCAGCAATCAGCAACCATGGCTTCACAAAAAATCCAACTCACTGACGGCCAAACCATCACCCTGACAAGCGTCGCCGGCGGATGGTGGGTCGTCGGGGACCGCGCAACCAACGGGACCGCCTCTGGAACGATGACGTTGCAGGTGACGGGGGTCCTGAAGGGCGGATACATCCTTAGCGTCACAGGCGGCAGCTTCAACATCAACAGCGCTACCTACAGCATCTCCAGCGGGTCAGCCGAGCTAGGCCCACACAGAATCTACATGGTCGGCAATGGCCAGGCTGGCACTGCGCAGTTCCTCTTCCAGGACAGGAGCCTCGGTAAGTTCGGTAGCACAGCCTACGGGGTTCTTAGAGTCGATCTGAAGGACGGGACGTCTGAGTTCGCGGCGCGACTGCTTGTAACCGTGACCGTGACGAGTCCGACAGCATAAGGCGCGGGCATCCTGCGCCTTCCCCCTTTTTTGATACACAAACCAAAGGGCGACAACAATATACCTGACCACGGAGGAGCAAAACCGACATGATGGTGCCCACCTTGGCGCTGGGCTCGCCGGCCCCAAACTTCGACCTGCTCGGGGTCGACAATCGAAAATACTCGTTGGTGTATTTCGCCGACAAGCCTGTTCTAGTCGTGATCTTCTCCTGCAACCACTGCCCCTACGTAAAGGACTACGAGACCCGGATGGTCTCGATTCAGCGGGACTACGCCACCAAAGGCGTACAGCTTGTTGCCATCAATTCCAACGACGACAAGGCCTACCCCGAAGACGGCTTCGCGGAGATGGTCAGGCGCGCCGAGGAGAGGAGATTCAACTTCCCCTACCTAAGAGACGGGACCCAGAAGGTCGTGGAAGCGTACGGAGGCGTCTGCACTCCGCACGTATTCGCCTTCGACAGCAACAGGCTTCTCCGCTACCGAGGCAGGATTGACGACTCACGCGACGCGTCCAAGGTCACCCACCCAGACCTCAGGAACGCCCTCGACGACATGGTCGCCGGGAGGAGCGTCCGCGTCCCTGACACAAAGCCATTCGGCTGCAGTATCAAATGGTACTCGATGAAGCCCGCATAGAGTGATAGATGATGGCAGTGGGCAGGTTCCAGATTTTGAGCCTGTTGCAGGCTGCACGGGCCTATACACTTGGCCTCCCTCTCGAGTCAGCCTATTCCTGGGGCCTCAACAGAGCCATCTTCATCGCCGCGGCGAAGAGAGGTTTCAAAGGAGGTTCCTCCGGCGAGGGCCGGACCGGAGCGACGAAGGCTTCGAAGAGAGAGGGCACCTATCTGCTTGGGGACGACATGGCGTACAAGACCGAAAAGAACGGCGTCCTACTCTTCACAATCGGAGGCAGGGTCCAGACGAAGGAAGATTTCGACAAGCAGGTCAAAGCCCGATTCGGCAAGAGATATCCAGCAGCCTGGAAGGAGGCTCTGGCCTACGTCAAAGGCTTCGACAAGAACGTCCTGCTTTCCTCCGATGGATTCTTCAACGAAGTGTATAGGCCGGTTCGGGACGAATGGGCTGAGAGGTGGTCTGCCGCTTCTGATCAGGCATAGCGCTGCTGCCTGAGCCACGAGTGTATCGCAAGCGAAGCGACAGCCTCCATCGTGGTGTTCCTCTCTTCGGCCGCCCTCCTCAGCCCGTCGGCCACCCTCGGGTCCAGCAGGATCTCCAGCTTTACCGCGTGCAGGTACGAGACCTCCCTCCTGATGTCCTCCACGGGCCTCTGCGGCGCCATCACGAAGTGGCTCACGACGTTCTCTGCCTCCGGGGTGGGCAGCGGGGCGATGGTCTCCGCCAGCTCCTTCAGCTGGGTCGCCCTTTCTCTCTTGGGGAGCTCCTGGACGGTAGGCGCCTCCTCTGCCCTGTGAAGGAAAGTGGCGTGCTTGACCGGGAGCACTCCCTCCCTCCTCTCCTTAGGGAGGGGAGCCTGTTTGACAGCTATGTCCGCCCTCGCCTCCTTGCGGATGTTCCTGACCGCCTCTACGGCGCTTATCCTGTCTTCCACGTATCTCCTTGACTTTCCAAGAGCCTTGGCTACCTGCTCCGAAGACCCATAGGCCCGCGGGTTCACCTTCCTCAGGGCGACAATCGCGTCATACTCCTCCTCAGGCTCGATGTCCCTCCTCTGGATGTTCTCCACTAAGGAGACTATGATCGCCTCCTCGTCAGTCATAGGCCTGACGATGGCAGGCACTCTCTTGAGACCTGCGATCTTGGCGGCCTCGAACCTCCTTGATCCGACAACGAGCTCGTACCTTCCGCCGATGGGCCTCGCAAGCAATGGTTCTAGGATCCCCTTTTCTCTGATTGAGTCCACGAGGTCCCCCACATCGCCTGGGCTCTTCCTGACGTTGGTCTTACCGACGAAAATCTTGGAGATCTCGATCGACATTATCGTCCCCGTCTGCTCCTTCCATCCCTGCTGCGCGGACGTGAACTTTGGCAAATTTCTGCCGTATCGGCCGCAAGGTCGTTCTTAAAAGTATCCAGACCTTCCGGAACGGCTCCGGGCGGGTCAGTCGAGCCTTATTTTGTCCCTGTAGGCATCTAGGTCGAGGAACCCATGGCCGCTGATGTTGGCCAGTATGCACTTCTCCTCTCCCTTTGCCTCGGCTTTTTTCGCCTCGTCCATGGCCGCCCTGACAGCGTGGGCCGACTCCCCCGCGATCAACCATCCCTCCGTCTCAAGGAATGTCTTCGCGGCCTCGAAGACGAGCTCCTCGTCGCTCGGGTATGCCACAGCCCTGACGTATCCCTTGTTCCGGAGAGCACTGATGATGGGGGCGGCCGCGTGATACCTCAGGCCGTCGGACTTGATGGGAGTCATCGCAGTCTCATGGCCCAGCGTGTACATCATCATCAGCGGCGTGTGGCCAGCAG
>Ga0187780_10002102_pt1 | contig 15024 bp, 11 predicted proteins | sample 1015_Q2_SP10_20__FD_132429 | JGI IMG/M metagenome (GOLD analysis project Ga0187780, IMG submission 132429) | Tropical peat soil microbial communities from peatlands in Department of Meta, Colombia - 1015_Q2_SP10_20_MG | ecosystem: Environmental > Terrestrial > Soil > Wetlands > Peat | place... | reverse complement strand
GTGCGCGCCCGCGCGATTCCTACGGCCAAATGCCAAGGAGCCGGAAGGCGTGTTGTTCCAAGGTGCCAGCCATCAGGGTACGAAATGGCGAACGAAGATTGCGAAAATACCGACGATGGTTCAACTCCCACCGTCCGCATTAGCGCGAGCGTGTCGCGATATGCGCCGAGCAATAGATGCTGACCGTTATCGACCCGAAACCGCTTGCCGGCCAAGTCGAGTTCGACCATGCGCGCCCGCCCTCCGATCTGCGGCGCAGCTTCCAGCACGATCGGTTGGCTGCCTTGACGCACCAGCTGCACGGCACAGGACAGGCCGGACCAGCCTGCGCCAATTACGATTGGCCGCGTATTGTCGTGCACGCTTTATCGATCCGCGCCGCTGGCCACGTGCAGGTCCTCGGAGCCAGCGGCTTGCCGCATGCGAGCGGGCGGCCCAAAGACCCAGGTGCGCCAGGCAATGGAGAGCTTGCGTATCGGTGTCAGCGAGATGTGCTGGTGCAGAACACGGAAATTCTCGCGTGCCAATTCGTCAAGCAGGCGGGCATAAATCGCCGCCATGATGATTCCGGGACGTTGCGCACGGTAGTCGGCGGGCGGCAGCTGTGCGAGCGCCCCCGCAAACGCTTGGCGCGCGCGTTCGGCTTCAAAATTCATCAACGCGCCAAAACCCTTGACGTAGCGGCCAGCTAGGACGTCCGCAGCCTTGACGCCAAAGCGCTGCATGTCGTCCAAGGGCAGGTAAATTCGACCGCGGCGAGCGTCTTCACCGACATCGCGCAAAATGTTGACCATCTGCAGCGCGAGCCCGAGTTCACGTGCATACGAGTACGTTGCCTCGTTGCTGAGCCCGAAGATGCCCGCTGCCATCTCCCCTACGACACCAGCTACTAGGTAACAGTAGCGAGCAAGAGATGGGAAATCGAGAAAGCGATTTTGCGCTAGGTCCATGCGCATGCCCTCGAGGACCAGGAGCATGCGTTCGCTCGTCAACCCATAGGCAGCAACGTGAGGCTCCAGGGCGCGGGTTACAGGGTGTTGGGGTGATCCAGCGAATAGTCGCTCGACTTCGGCTTGCCACCAGTCGATCTTGGCACCAGCCACTGTGCTGTCGCTGACTTCGTCCACGGCGTCGTCGATCTCGCGACAGTACGCATATAGCGCAGTGATTGCACTTCGCTGTGCGGGCGGCAAGAATAAAAAGCTGTAGTAAAAGCTCGAGCCGCTTGCAGCGGCGCGATCGCGGCAATACTCGTCGGGCGTCATTTTGTCAGCGCTGCGCGGGCAAACATTTGAATCCAGTCCGTCGCGCGTAGGACCGGGCGCCGGTAAAAGACATCGCCATCGACGGTGTCGATTCGCTCGGCAATGCGCAGTCCGCCCTGGATAATCAGTCGCAATTCCCAGCCAACGCGGCCGCCCAGCGCCCGCGCCAACGGCTGCCCGCTAAGTAGGAAACGGCGAGCGGTTTGAGTTTGTGCTGCCATCATCTGCTTCCACGCTTCGTTGGGACGGCGCTGCGCGATCTGGGCCGCAGTGACGCCAAAGCGCGCAAATTCCGATTGTGGAACATACACCCGCCCCTTGGCATAGTCGCGGTCGATGTCTTGCCAAAAATTCACAAGTTGCAAGCCGGTGCAGATGCTATCGGACCATTCGGCGAGCTGTTGCTCCGGACGCTGGTACAAGGCGAGCAACAGACGCCCGACAGGATTGGCCGAATACCGACAATAAGCGAGCAGTTCTTCGTAATCGCGGTAGGAGGCTCCACGCACGTCTTGCTCAAAGGCTCGAAGCAGATCACGTAGCCGCTCAAGCGGCAGCGCGTGCGCTCGTGCGGTGAGTGCCAGTTCGGACCAGTGGCCATCGGGCGGGTAGGTTCCCGCTTCCATCCGGTCCAGATCGACCCGCAGCGCACCAAGCGCAGCCAAACGCTGATCGACAGGTGCGTCGCCTTCGTCGGCGATATCGTCGGCGTAGCGAGCGAATCGATAGATTTGCACGACGGGCGCGCGAAGTCGCGATGGAAGAAGCCACGAGCCGACTGGGAAATTTTCGTAGTGATTAATGCCCATGCACGCAAAACTAGCACGCCGCGGCACCGCAACGCCCGTTGGGCAGGTGGCTGGCGCAGATGCATTAGAATTCACACTAGCGCCGCCGCTATCTGCGCTTTGTTACGACCGGTGCGGCCCCGGCGATGAACTGTGGCGCGTCGCGAAGGTGGCGAAATTGGTAGACGCACCAGGTTTAGGTCCTGACGCCTTCACCGGCGTGGGGGTTCGAGTCCCCCCCTTCGCACCAAGAACGCAGCCAACAGGGAATCATTGGACGAGTTTGCACGAGCAGCGTCAATACTACGATCGATATGCAGCAAACCATTGAGAGCATCGGCCGGCTGGAGCGCCGTCTGGATTTGAGCGTCCCGAACGCGGAGATTGCCGCGGAGGTCGCCCAGCGCTTGGCGCGCTTGGCGCGTGAGTCCAACATGCCCGGATTTCGCCGCGGCAAGGTCCCAGTGAAGATGATTGCCCAGGCGCACGGGGCAAGGGTTCAGGCTGAGGTCCTCAACGACAAGGTCAGCTCGCTGCTGGCGCGGGCGCTTGAACAAAGCAAGCTGCGACTTGCCGGCAGGCCGCAGATCGAACCCAAGGCCGACGGCGATGCGGCGAACCAGAATTTCCGCGCGACTTTTGAGGTGTATCCCGAAATTGGTGCGATCGATGCCGCAAAACTGTCGATTCGGCGGGCGGTGTGTCCGGTGGGTCCGCAGGAGGTCGACAAGACAGTCGAGGTGATGCGCCGCCAGCGAGCGACCTTCGTGCCGGTGTCGCGTGGCGCACGCGATGGCGATCGAGTCAAAGTCGACTTCCACGGTACCATCGACGGGGTCGCGTTTGAGGGCGGCGCGGCCACGGATTACACGTTCGAATTGGGCCGTGGACGGATGCTGCCTCAGTTCGAGGAGGCGGTGCGTGGCGCTGTTGCCGGGACGAGCCGCCATTTCCCCTTGCGTTTTCCGGATGATTATCACGGTGCCGCGGTGGCGGGAAAGACGGCGCAATTTGACGTTACCGTCAAGTCGGTCGAAGAACGTGATTTGCCACCGCTCGATGAGAATTTTGCGCGGTCCGTGGGCATTACCGACGGAAGCCTCGAGGTTCTGCGTGCGGAAGTGCAAAGTAATGTGGAACGCGAAGTCGCAGCGCGTCTTCGGGCGAGAACTCGCGACAGCGTGATGGATGCGCTGGCTGAAGCTGCACAGTTCGATGTGCCGCGCACGCTGGTGACAGCGGAGCAAGATCGGCTTTGGCACATGGCGCAGGCGGAAATTGCGGCGCGTCGTGGGCAGCATGTTCCGGAGCGCGATGTTTTTGCCGCGGGGGCAGAGCGGCGCGTGCGACTTTCTCTCGTCGTGGGCGAGATCATTCGCAGCCAGGGGCTGCAGGCTCGGCCCGAACAAGTGCGCAAGGCAATCGAATCGATCGCCCGGGGTTACGAGAAGCCGCACGAAGTCGTGCAGTGGTATCTGGGCGACCGCGAGCGCCTGAGCGAGGTAGAAGCTTCCGTGGTCGAGGACAACGTCGTCGACTGGGTGCTAGCGCGGGCGCAGGTGAGCGACCAGGCGGTGGCGTTTGACGATCTTATGGATAGCGCGAAGGGGTGGTAGGGCGATGACCAAGAAATACGAATCGGCCTTGCCCGATCCGGTCGGTCTGGGAATGGTCCCAATCGTGATCGAGCAAAGCGGACGGGGCGAGCGCGCGTACGACATTTACTCGCGGCTGCTGCGTGACCGTGTGGTTTTCGTGGTCGGACCGGTCAACGAAATGACGGCCAATCTAGTTGTGGCGCAGCTGCTGTTTTTGGAGTCGGAGAACCCGGAGAAAGACATCTCGCTGTACATTAATTCCCCCGGTGGATCCGTGTATTCGGGGATGGCCATTTATGACACGATGCAATTCATCAAACCAGATGTGTCGACCATCTGCGTAGGAATGGCGGCAAGCATGGGCGCGTTTTTGCTTGCGGCCGGAGCAAGGGGCAAGCGTTACGCCCTGCCCAATTCGCGCATCATGATTCACCAGCCCTCCGGCGGTTCGCAGGGTCAGGCCGCGGACATCGAAATCCAGGCGCGCGAGATTTTGTACCTGCGGGAGCGTATGAATGCTATCTTGGCGGAGCGCACCGGCCAGACGGTCGAGCGCATCGCCAAGGACACGGACCGCGATAACTTCATGTCGGCCGACGATGCAGTAAGCTATGGGTTGGTCGACAAGATCTTCGTCAAGCGCAGCAGCGAGTCCGCCTGATCGCGGCGCCGCGCAAGGGATTCGAGGCGCAAAGGAAATGTCGGACAAAAAGGGTTCCAGCGAGAAACTTCTTTATTGCTCCTTTTGCGGCAAGAGCCAGCATGAGGTAAAGAAGCTTATCGCGGGCCCGTCGGTGTTTATCTGTGACGAGTGCATCGATCTATGCAACGACATCATCCGCGATGAGAACGCACCGGATAGCGCGGGCAACATCGCTCGCAGCGACCTTCCGAGCCCCCGCGAGATCTGCACAATACTGGACCAGTACGTCATCGGGCAGGAGAAAGCCAAGCGCATTTTGTCAGTGGCGGTTTATAACCACTACAAGCGTTTGAAGCATCTGTCATCCAAGGATGACGTGGAACTTGCCAAGAGCAACATTTTGCTCATTGGACCGACCGGCTCGGGCAAGACGCTGTTGGCGCAGACCCTGGCACGCCTGCTTAACGTGCCTTTCGTGATCGCGGATGCGACGACCCTCACAGAGGCCGGTTACGTTGGCGAGGATGTCGAGAACATCATTCAGAAATTGCTGCAAAACTGCAACTACGAGGTCGAAAAGGCGCAGCGCGGCATCGTCTATATCGACGAAATCGACAAGATTTCTCGCAAGTCCGATAACCCCTCCATCACGCGAGACGTTTCGGGAGAGGGCGTACAGCAGGCTTTGCTAAAGCTCATCGAGGGAACGATCGCTAGCGTGCCGCCGCAGGGTGGCCGCAAGCATCCAAACCAGGACTTTGTGCAGATCGACACGACCAACATTTTGTTTATCTGTGGCGGAGCCTTTGACGGGTTGGAAAAAATCATTCGCAACCGCTCCGAGAAAAGCGGCATCGGTTTTGGCGCTGAGATCTCCAGCCCGAGCAATCGGTCCGTTAGCGACCTGTTGCGCGATGCGCAGCCTGAAGATCTAATCAAATTTGGTCTGATTCCGGAGCTGGTAGGCCGCCTACCGGTTGCGGCAACGCTCGAAGAGCTCAGTCAGGACGCGTTGGTAGAGATTCTCGTCGAACCGAAGAACGCACTGATCAAGCAGTTTCGTCGCCTGTTTTACATGGAGGGCGTCGAACTGGAAGTGCGGCCCGATGCATTGCAGGCGATCGCTCGGCGGGCATTAAAACGGCGCACTGGGGCGCGCGGTTTGCGCTCCATCGTCGAAGCGGTCCTGCTCGACATCATGTATGAGCTGCCAAGCTTGAAGAATGTGACCAAGGTGGTCGTTGACGAAAATGCAGTCAACGAAGGCAAGCCGATTGTTCTGTACTCCGACCAGCCAAAGGTGGCTGGCGCACCGCGCTGATCCGTCCAAGGGCGGTTGACGGTACAGGCGGTGGGCAAAAGTCGACCGCGCAAAGGGTTTATTTCCCGGCGCGCGGCAGTTGCCCGGGCGTGCTAGAGTCAACTTGGGTGGGGTTTGGCTTGAAATACGCCGACCCGACCCCATGTCCTTTGCATTGAACCCGCAAGAAAGACACATCGTGCCTCAGGAACCCAGCCTCCCCGAAAGTTCACCGTTGCCACTTTTGCCGTTGCGCGACGTGGTGGTGTTTCCGCACATGGTGATCCCGCTTTTCGTTGGGCGTCCAAAATCGATCAAGGCGCTCGAAGTCGCTATGGAGGCGGGCAAGAGCATCATGCTCGTGGCGCAAAAAAACGCGGCCAAGGACGAACCATCAGCCGAGGACATCTATGCCATCGGCTGCGCCGCCAATATCCTTCAGATGCTCAAGTTGCCCGACGGGACCGTGAAAGTCCTGGTCGAGGGCACGCACCGGGCGCATATCGATTCAATCGAGGATGTCGGGACGCATTTTCAGTGCGAACTCACGCCAATTGAACCGGAGACGGCCACCGACGCGGAACTGGAAGCACTGCGACGCGCGATCGTTGCGCAGTTCGATCAGTACGTAAAGCTGAACAAGAAGATTCCGACGGAGATCCTGACGTCGATCGCGGGCATCGATGAAGTCGGGCGCCTGGCCGACACGATCGCGGCGCACTTGCCGCTAAAACTTGAGCAGAAGCAAAGGATCCTCGAGATGTCCGGGCTTAACGAACGCCTGGAGCATCTGCTGGCACAACTGGAAACAGAAATCGATATTCTCCAGGTGGAAAAGCGCATTCGAGGTCGCGTCAAGCGGCAGATGGAGAAAAGCCAGCGCGAGTACTACCTCAATGAGCAGGTCAAGGCGATTCAAAAAGAGCTCGGTGAGGGCGAGGAAGGCGCCGATCTGGACGAGCTCGACAAGAAGATCAAGTTGGCGCGCATGCCCAAACAGGCTCGGCAGAAGGCAGAGGCCGAACTCAAGAAGCTCAAGCTCATGTCACCGATGTCGGCCGAGGCTACGGTGGTGCGCAACTATATTGACACCTTGGTCAATCTGCCCTGGAAGAAAAAGAGCAAGATCAACAACGATCTGGCCAATGCACAACGCGTGCTCGACGAAGATCACTACGGACTGGACAAAGTCAAGGAACGCATCGTCGAGTATCTAGCCGTCCAACAACGTGTCGACCGGTTGAAGGCGCCGATTCTGTGCCTCGTCGGGGCGCCGGGCGTGGGCAAAACGTCGCTGGGTCAGTCGATCGCGCGAGCGACCAACCGCAAATTCGTGCGTATGGCGCTTGGTGGTGTGCGCGACGAAGCCGAGATTCGGGGGCATCGGCGTACCTATATCGGATCGATGCCCGGCAAGATTTTGCAGAATCTGGCCAAGATTGCCGTGCGCAATCCTCTGTTTTTGCTTGACGAGGTCGACAAGATGGGAACGGATTTTCGCGGTGATCCATCCTCGGCCTTGCTCGAGGTGCTTGACCCCGAGCAAAACCATACCTTCGTCGATCATTACGTGGAGGTCGATTACGACCTCTCGGATGTGATGTTCGTCGCCACGGCAAATACGATGAACATCCCCGCTCCGTTGCTTGATCGGATGGAAGTGATCCGGCTGTCCGGTTATACGGAAGATGAGAAGCTCAATATTGCGACGCGCTATTTGCTGCCCAAGCAGATGAAAAATAATGGTGTCAACAAAGCCGAGCTGGAAGTAACTTCCAGTGCGGTGCGCGATATCGTGCGCTATTACACGCGGGAAGCGGGAGTTCGCGCTCTGGAGCGGGAACTCTCCAAGATCTGCCGCAAAGTCGTCAAGGCGGCGTTGCTTAAGTCAAGCGGGCACAAGGTGCGCGTAACGCCACAGAATCTGAACAAGTACTTGGGCGTGCGCCGCTACAGCTTCGGCGTGGCGGAGAAACAGGCGCAGGTCGGGCAGGTAACTGGTTTGGCCTGGACCGAGGTCGGTGGCGAGCTATTGACTATCGAAGCTACCGCGATGCCAGGAAAGGGCAACATCATCCGCACGGGTTCGCTCGGCGACGTTATGAAAGAGTCCGTGGAGGCGGCACGCTCGGTGGTTCGCAGCCGTGCGCGGCGACTTGGTATCCGCGACGAAGTGTTCGAGAAGAGCGATATTCACGTGCACCTGCCCGAGGGAGCGACTCCCAAGGACGGCCCAAGTGCGGGCATTGCGCTGACAACGGCCATCGTCTCGACGTTGACGGGGATTGCGGTTCGACCGGATGTGGCGATGACCGGGGAAATCACGCTGCGCGGAGAGGTTCTGCCGATCGGAGGGCTGAAGGAAAAACTCCTTGCGGCGCAACGTGGCGACATCACGAAGGTGCTCATTCCGGAGGAAAATTCCAAGGATCTGGCGGAAATTCCTGACAACGTAAAAAACCGAATCGAGATCATTCCCGTGAAGTGGATCGATCAGGTGTTTAACGTTGCGCTGGTACAGCAGCCAGCTGCGCTACCCGAAGAAGAACCTAATGCGGTGGCTCCCGCGAAGAGTGTCGTTGCCGAGGGCACGACGGCGGTTGCGGGCGAACACGTTAAGCACTAACAAAGGCGGCGCGCGCCTCTCGCCATGGCCATTGGTATTGTTTGCTTGACCGTTGGCCTTGACACCCTATGGGGCAGGAGGTTGAATAACGCGTTTTAGCGCCGTCGCTGCCGAGGGGCACGGGCGCGAACAAGACGAATCACAGGCGCCGCCCGATTCGCGAGTGCGCGCTGAAGCGAAAAATAATGCGTTTAACGCAAAATGAGGGGGGATACCTTGAATAAGACCGAATTGATCGAACACATTGCCCGTCAAGCGGACATTTCGAAGGCCGCCGCTGGCCGCGCGCTTGAGGCGATCCTCGGTGGGATTCGCGCTTCACTGAAAAAGGGCAACTCGGTGACGCTGGTCGGATTCGGAACGTTCATTGTTGGCAAGCGCGCTGCGCGCACGGGACGTAACCCACGGACGAACCAACCGATCAAGATCAAGGCGGCCCGAGTGCCAAAGTTTCGTGCTGGTAAGGCATTGAAGGATGCGGTAAACTGATTTGCTTTGCGGTCGACGCGAGGCCGCGTTAGCGCGCACGACCCGTTGAACGCGGGGTGCTTAGCTCAGTTGGTAGAGCGGCGCCCTTACAAGGCGTAGGTCGGGAGTTCGAACCTCTCAGCACCCACCACCGCGGCTGTTTGGTGCCGCCAACGCGCAATGCTTCTGAGCGCAATTGCGCTACGAAACGTTCGCGGGCAGTGCTGGGAAGCGGCGGTTCTACTGTGGAGTGGTAGTTCAGTTGGTTAGAATACCGGCCTGTCACGCCGGGGGTCGCGGGTTCGAGTCCCGTCCACTCCGCCATTTCTCCTTTTTTTGCCACGAATGCACCCCAAAGGACTTTCGGCCGCGGCTTGGCCGTAAGAGTTTTGCACCGTCGATCATCGCGGCGGCGGCGGTGGCGGCTCGCTATAGCGCGGCGTTTGTCCCGGAAGCAGGTTGCCCTTCGCGTACATGCATTGCGCGTACGCAATGTCGTAGCGGCGCTGCAACCGGTAGCCGCTTGCGGAGCCTTCGCCTATGCCGATGGCCGACCCCATCAGCAGGCCAGCGCCGGCACCGATACCGGCCGCCGACCAGTTGCTTCCAATAAGAGCTCCTGCCGCGGCCCCAAGCGCAGTTCCTACGGCTGCTGATTCGACTGCGCTCGTGTTGGCTGCCGTCTGGGCCTTGCCTCCGGCGGCTTGAAACGCGTAGCCCCGACAGAATTGGTCCTCGGTAACAAAGACCTCAAAGGGCTTTCCCGGCGCCGGCATAACTGCGATGCTGGGGCTATCTGGCAGTACGGCGCACCCGCTCAGCGCGACTGCGCCAAATGCCAAGCAGATACCAAATTTTCCAGGGTTCATGTTCGAAATCCTGATTCGCGTTCAATAGCGCTCGCACCTGCTGCGCGTCATTGCTTCTTGCCGCCAGGCGGCGCTGGCGAGGCGGTGGGGCCTTCCGGTTCCGCCGGAACGGGTCGCCATCCCTCCGGACATGCAGCCACGTGCGGGTAGTAGCCCTTGCCCGATTCACAGTAGTACCAGTACTGCGGTGGCGGGGGCATGTTGCTTAAGGGCAAATTGGACTCTGCCAGCGGGTACGGATAGCCGTAGTAAGGGTAATAGGGATAGCCATAGGGCGGGTAGTACGGGTAGTAAGGATTAAACGCATACCAAGTCCATACGCCTGCCGGACCGATCCACCACCATCCCCAGCGCCCATCGTGCCAACCCCAGTGTCCCCCCCCACCGTGCCAAGCTGCTGGCACCGGTCGGACGACCTCGTTGGCCGACGTCGCGCTGGGCGACATAGCAAGCGCGGCAACACAAAGCGTGGCGCCCACGGCGCGCCTTGCGATTAAAAAGAAGAAATTTTGGCTGGTTCCACGCATGCTTCGTCTCCTTGTCGACGCCATCAGGGCCACACGCCAAGCCCCTTCTCGCAGGGGTGGAGCCCAGAGCAGCTTCGGCGTGACAAACGTATTTTGCTACTGCTTAAGACCCTTTCTTTGCGCGATTCAGTAAACGTTGTGACAGAACGTATCTTCTGATTGCGCACAGACGCGAGTTTGAGGGTGGTCAATCTTCGCCTCGCTTCTTGGCGCCTTTTGTCAGTCCACGGCCGCTTGCTTTTGCTCGCGCACAGAAAGCGTCGCAACTGCATCGTCAAAGTCCAGCGAGGATGGCGCGCCGTGTGGCACACCGAGCAAGGCGCCGACGTGGCGCTGCAAACGGCGCAGGCGAACTCGCCTTCTTTAATTTCGCTCAAGGCTGCAGAAAACGTGCTTTTTTAGGGGTCTTCACGCCGCGCTTGCTGAGGATCCGCAAGCCTTCTCGATCGTTTCTTGGCATTTCCGAAAAGCACTGCAATACGCTACTGATGCCCGCTCGAACTTGGCGCCATGGCTACGGCCGCCGCCGCGCTTTGCAAGGTGTCGCGCAAGCGTGCGTCTTCACCCGGCCAACTGACGCAACCCCTTGCATCCCTGGGTTCGCTGGTATCTCCAGGATGCAGCAAAAAAACTCATCGGCTCCTCGGGAATAAGAGGCCGTTGGCATTCGCCCAAGTGTCGGCTTTGGTGCCGTTGCGCCCGTGCCGTGCGCCCGAGACAATCGGCGTAAACGAACGTCAGAGGATGCATAACTGCTTGAAATTGCAGTTAAAACTAAGCCGGATTCAACGGCGAGGGCGTCGGGGCGGCACGCTGTCAGGTTGGCTGCTGCTACAAAAGAGACCTGCTCTGGCATGGGGGCGAAGGACCACCGAACGGTAGCATTGCCGCAAATTTCCCTAAGACCGTCCAGCCGGCGTGCGCTCCTCGCTATGAACTCGAGACTAGTATTTTTCTCACGGCTGTCGCGTCTTGCCACCTTCAGTCGCGCCTTGGTGGCGGGCTTCGTCCTGCTCAATGCTGCTGTCTTGGCCTTATCGCTGCTTACGATTGAACGCAATCGAAACGAACATCGCGATCGCGCACGCGTTGCCACGCAAAATCTTGCGCAGCTGCTCGAGATCAGTCTTGATGCGTCGTTGCAGCGCGCTGACCTGTCCTTGTTGACGGTTAGGGATGAAATCGAGCGGCAAATCGAGGAGGGCGGCATCGACAGCCGCACGCTAAGTGATTACCTTGCGCGCACGTTATCGCATCAAATTGACGTCGATTCACTACAGGTCGTAGACGCCAACGGAAACGTCGCCAAGGCGATTGGGCAGTCCTCCCTTGTGCTGGACAGCGTTGTGGATCGCGACTTTTTCACAAGACTTCGGGATGCTTCACAGGCGGGGATCGCTTTTTCAAGGATAGAGTTGGGCAAAGGCAGCGAAGAGATGGGCATCGTGATTGCCCGTGGCATGGAGCGGCGCTCCGGTGGCTTTGCTGGTGTGGTTTTTGCAGTGCTCACGCCCGATCGGCTGCACAAATCGTTTTCGGGCCTCGAGCTCGGGTCTAATGGTCTGGTTGCCATACGCGGACTCGATTTTGGTCTACTGGTTCGGCATCCGCGTCCCGCGGCCTCGGACACGGGATCCGACCCGAGGTCAATCTCTGCCGCCTTTCGACAGGCGCTATTTGTTAACGCGGACTTCGGCACGTTCACGTCGAAGAATGGATTTGACGGAATCGAGCGCACAAATACTTACCGCAAGCTGGCAGGCTATCCTTACTACGTGATCGTTGGACTTTCGACCGATGATTACCTGTTGGGGTGGCGCCGTGAATCGTTGACGGTTCTGGCACTGGCGGGGTGCTTTGCGCTGGCTACGTTTGTGCTCTCGGAGCAATTGCGTCGGCTCTGGACACGCCGGGAAGCGGCCATCGCGATGTTAGCCAAGCAGGAGGCCAGACTGCGTAAATTGGTCGAGTGGGCGCCGGACGCGTTGGTGATTACCGATTCGGACGGGCGCATTGTCATGGTCAATCAGCGCACGGAATCGATGTTCGGGTATTCGCGGCAGGAAATGGTTGGACGTAGCGTCGGGATCCTGTTGCCGGAGCGATTTCGCGGCGGCCACGCCGATCTGCTTCGCCGATTCAGCACCCAACCCGAAACGCGCAAGATGGGCGTAGGGCGTGAAGTATCTGCGCTTTCGAAGGACGGACGCGAATTTCCCGTGAATATCAGCCTGAGCCCGATCGAAACGGACGAAGGCATGCTCATCACCGCGGACATTCGCGACATGCGGGGCATATCCCGATAGCGCTCCGCGCCGACGCTTCTGCAAAGCGTTGGGGGCAGCGTCTGGGCGCGCCGGCCCACATGCGCTTTGCGAACGAGGTAAACTGCGCGCCGTCTCGCCTTGGTGCCGAAGGTCGGTAAAATTTGTCGCAGCGAAGGTCGAGCCGTACCTGCGTTACGTAAGTCCCTCTGGCCGCGAACGGCGGTGGCATCTTCGAATCCTTTCCCAAATCTGAGCCTCCATGTTTGAATCCGTAAGACGCCATCGCAAATGGTTAATGCCGGTGCTATCGGTTGTCGTGTTTTTGCCGTTTGTGTTCTCTGGCATATATGGCTTTACGCGGTTTATCAGCGATGACAACACCGTTGCGAAGATCGACGGGGAGACCATTACGCTGCAGGAACTTGAAGTCGCCCATCGCGAGCGCGTCGAACGCCTGATGCAAATGCTCGGCCCCAACGCCGATAGCCGTTTGTTCGACGCGCCGCAGGCTCGCGCATCGACGCTCGATGCCCTGCTTTCCGAGAAGGCGATTCAGCACGAGGCGGCGCATTTGCGTATCGCGATCTCCGACGCGCGCCTCAAGGAACTGATCGCAACGGTGCCTCAGTTCCAGCAAAACGGCAAATTCGACTACGACACGTACCTGCGCTTGCTTCAGTCGCGCGGATTTACCGAAGCCTCGTTTGAAGCGCGGGTGCGAATGGACCTTGGGCGTCAGACCCTGGATGCCGGGGTAACGGCTGGGGCGATGGCGCCGCGCACGGTGATTGAGCATTTGCTGGCGCTGGAAAATGAGCGGCGGCAGGTGCGGCGCCTGCAGTTTCGCCCCGAGGAGTTTATCGCCCGGACGAAGATCAGCGAGGACGCGATCAAGTCGGAGTACGAGTCCAACAAGGATCTGTACCGCACACCCGAGAGCGTCAAGGCCGAGTACCTGGTATTGAGCCTGGCTGATCTGGCAGCGCGCACGCCGGTAAGCGAGGCTGCGATACGCGAGTATTACGAAAAGAACAAGTCTCGCTGGAGCACCGCGGAGCAGCGTCGCGCGAGCCATATTTTGATTACGTTTGGAAAAGACGGTTCGGCGCCGGATAAAGTCGCGGCCCGCAAGCTGGCCGAGGAGCTGCTTCAAAAAGTGCGAGCCAAGCCAGGGGATTTTGCGCGCCTGGCGCGCGAGAAGTCCAAGGATCCGGGATCGGCTCCGGCGGGTGGTGACTTGGGCTGGTTTGGTCGGGCGATGATGACCAAGCCGTTCGAGGATGCCGCCTTCGCGCTCAAGCAAGGTCAAGTCAGCGACATTGTGGAGTCGGAGTTTGGCTATCACATCATCATGGTGACAGGGGTTAAGCCCGCCCAGGCAAAGCCCCTCGAAGAGGTCCGGCCGGCCATCGAGGCTGAGATGCGCAAGCAGGCGGCACAAAAGAGCTATGCCGAGTTGGCCGAGCAATTTACGAACTTTGTGTACGAGCAGTCCGATGGTCTGGCAGCTGCAGCGGAGAAATTCAAGTTGCCCTTGAAAACAATCGACGATCTGACGCGCCAGGGGGTGCCGCAGCAGGCGGAAAAGGCAGCCATCTTCACACCCACGGTGCTCGATGCGGTCTTTTCGACCGACGCATTGGAACGACACCACAACACCAAGGCCATCGATATTGGCAACAATTCGCTCGTATCGGTGCACGTAGTCCAATACAGACCGGCAGCGGTGCGTGCCTTGGACGAGGTGCGCGCCATGATCAAGACCAAGCTCGAGCGAGCCGCGGCGGTGCAGCTCGCGCGACAGGCCGGTGAGGCGCGTCTGGCGCAATTGCGTCAAGCGGCGGACGACAAGGGCTTTGAGGCGGCGCGCGAGCTGGGCCGTCGCGACACCGATTTTTTGCCTCCAGCTGCTATCAACACGGTCATGACGGTGCCGGCCGATCACCTGCCCTCATATCTTGGCCTGGAGCAGCCCGACGGCGCGTACGCGATCATCCACGTGTTGGGTGCAAGCAGCGCAACTTCGGGCGGCGATGCGGCGCGCGCCGGTTTGGAAAAATTACTCCTGGAGCGTACTGCCGCCGCCGAGGAGTCGGAATACGTTCAGGCCTTGCGGGAGCGCTTTGATGCGCGCGTCCTTCGCACGGACCTGCGCGGCGCCGGCAAGGGTGGCAACAGTCCGTCGAAGCCCTGAATCATCACCGGGGAGAGGACTGCGAGCTGCGCAGCAGGGGCTGCAGATGCGGCCAAACATTGTCAAGCATGGCCTCTTGCGCCTGCGGCAGGGGGTGGATGTGGTCAGCCTGGAACATCTCCAGTCGATTGGCGAATCCTTCCAGCAAGAAGGGAACTAGCGCGAGGTGATTTTGCCGGGCAAGCTCGGCGTATACGTTGTAGAAGCGCTCACCATAGACCGATCCATAATTCGGCGGCAACTGTATGCCGACAAGCAGCACCCGGGCTCGGTGACGCTCGCAAGCGTCGATCATTGCCTGCAGGTTGGCACGCATTGCCTCAACACTCAGGCCGCGCAAGCCATCATTGGCGCCAAGTTCAATGATGACCACACCCGGATGCACACGTTGCAACAGCTCGGCAAGACGCGCACGACCGCCGCTTGTGGTGTCCCCACTGATGCTTGCATTTACAACGTTATACTGCGGCGCCTTGCGG